>Ga0123519_10012600_pt1 | contig 12272 bp, 10 predicted proteins | sample YelNatPaOPRAMG02_FD_87396 | JGI IMG/M metagenome (GOLD analysis project Ga0123519, IMG submission 87396) | Hot spring microbial communities from Yellowstone National Park - Yellowstone National Park OP-RAMG-02 (version 2) | ecosystem: Environmental > Aquatic > Thermal springs > Hot (42-90C) ... | reverse complement strand
AGAGACTACAAGCAACACCATCGGAAACCCGACACCGTCGAAAGCGCACCTATTGCGTTTCCGGACCTGGTGCCTTTGAGGCGCTACAGAGTTGTGAAAGTTTCCGCACATATCGCCGCGACGCTAAATTGGGGTATTCGCTCTGCAAAGCAGGTACCTTGACGGGCAGCAAGCGATCGAATGCTTGCCTGCGACACATCAAGATGCTGTAGCCCGAATATCCTCCACACTTCTGTTACGCACTGTCCAGAGCGTACCTCGGTACCGTGCTCGGCAATAAAAATTCATACAAGCTGCAGGTAAGTCGGCACATGAATGCTACAAATGGAAACCTTTACACGCGATGATAAACGATACGCATATCCCATGCAGGATGCACGTTCTCATGCAAGTCAACGTCGATATCAGGAGCCAGCGTGGACGCACTCGGTGCGACCCTACGCTACCTCAGAGACCCGTGTGCTGTACAATGCTGCGTGCTGAAATCCGCTTACAATATGGAAGGTCGAATTCGCAAACTCGGCTCCATCCGCAGGGCTTGCACGAAAGACATGTACAGGTTCCCAGAAATCGATCGTTCCCGCTCCAGCATCCGGTACCATACGATCGCCTAGTCCGAGTGCTCCACAGAGGCCGCTGCCCCAACTGTAGAGATCCACGTGACTGTTCTGTATGCCTACGCGAATCGCGTAACTCGTCCGGTAGCCAGCAGCAATGTCGATGATGCTCGCGTCAGACTGGGCATCCATGAAAGCTTCTATAGGCTGCGGTGACTGCACTGCATGGGAGGCTTGAGTCCCGTAACCCAGACCCAAGCAACCGTTTTCGTTACTGCCCCAGCTGTAGACCATCCGACGACGGAGCCCGTCTGGCGCCAACTCGACGAGCACCAGCACGTGGTTGAATCCGAACGCAACCTTTTGGACTCGCCCTCGAATCGACGGCAGCGGAGTCGGTTCCCAGAAGATCCTGTCGGAGAACTTGCCCCAGACAACGAGCTCACCGCTCTTCTTCAGGATTGCACCGGCTGCGTTGAAGCCAGCAAAGAGCTTTGCCACCGGTTCGCCGTGCAGTGCACGCAGCCGTCGAAAAGTCCCCACGAAGCGCTGTCCGCCTGGACCAGAGAGCGTCTGGTCCACAGTCGCAGGATGTCCTAAACCCAGTTGTCCGTACTCGATGGAGCCGCTGCCGTAGACACTGCCATCAGCAGCGCGTATGAGTGTGAACTGATCCCCACAGACTGCCTGCACGGCATGAACGTTTGATCGGGCCAATGCTTCGACAAGCAGCGGGCGTTCGATCGTTTTCGGAACGGATGCAATGCCCCGAGCGCTCCGTCCAGTAGACACATGCCCCAGTTGCCCGTGGGTGCCACGTCCACACGTATACACGTGTCCATCCGAGGACACCCAAACCGAATGGGCAGCACCAGCCGCTACATCCGAAAGGTGCGGCTGCTGCTGAGGTGCCCAGCGAACAGCGAGCGGTGTCCAACGCGACCAGCGCATCCAGCGCCATGGCCAACGACTGAAGCCAACTTGCTGCTGCTGGTGCTGCTGCTGGTGCAACCATGCAGTGAGCAGCGACTGGAGTGGTGCACGCGGCACCAGCGCTTCCGGCGGCAGTCCGAGCTGACCCTCGGACCCGAGACCGAAGCTATACGCGTCCCCGTTCTCCAGCAGCACGATGGAGTGTGCAGCTCCAAGCGCAACCCGTTTGATGGAACTCGGCAAATTCTCGAGGGCCTCGGGCCTCGTACAGCGTCGCCCAGCACCAAAGTCGCGATCCAGCTCCGTTCGTGAGAGCGGTACCCCGAGACGGCCGTCGTCTGCGTTACCCCAAAACCAAACAACGCCTTTCGGTTTGCTGTGCGACTCCTCAGTGGCACCGAGGTCTTGCGCCTTTACCGAGAAGCGCCGAGCGCCGAGCTTGGGAGCGATGAACCCTAGCGCAGTACTGAGCGCCCGCTGCAGGTCACTCGGGCAGCGCTCTATTACCTGGAATCCTGCGAAGGGATGCAGGCCGGTAAAACCACGCCCAAGCTTGAACGCGTATCGCAACTGCATTCGGTCTCCAGTCGACGATAGCAGTGCAGTAGTAGAACCAGTCACGAAGCCAAAGTGCTTTGCATATGTTCAGTGCATCTCCTGGAAGCTCCGTGTTTTGTACGATACCAGTATACACACAAACACGAACACGAACAAACAAAGCCCTGCTAACGTTCACGTTTCCACCCCGAATACCCCTGAATGCCTCGAGACGATAACGATCCGCCTGTACCGCTGGGCAGTTGCCGGCGTCTATCAAGTAGTCGTACGGGAAAACAGCGGAGTAGAAAGCGTGTCTACGACTGCACCTGTTTCACTGGGGTTAAGATCGAGCACTCGTGTCCAGGACTGCTCTTGCGTTGCTGCTTTCTTGATCGGTCGCAAGATACCAGTCTCTTCGGTGCGGGCTTGGACGGCTTCTACAGAGGCTGCGGAGCAGCCTACAGGGATCAGCGCGCTCACGCGGTTTCGAGTCCGAGCACTGGGACACTTGAGGCGGCTTAGGACTTGAGCACTCGCGTGCTCACTGCACGAGGTGCCGCATGCAGCGATGCTGGAGTTCGTGAACCGCGACAGCGGGCGAGGCATCAACTTGTTGGTCGACACCCTGGCTGGCGGTCTCGCCGGAGCACTCGCTGACCTACTGATGCACCCCGTGGACACCATAAAAGCTCGCCTCCAAGTCCAGCAGTCTAGTCGAGTCAAGCGATCCGGGGAGTCGCGCTGGTCGAGTCGCGATGAGCTGGCTCACGGGCGACCCTATCGCGGTATGTTGGACTGTGCGGTTCGCATCGTTAGGGAGCAGGGCGTGCGCGGCGGCCTGTATGCAGGACTTTCAGCTGTACTACTCGGAAGCGTACCATCCCATGCGATTACCTTCGCTTCGTACAAATACCTTAAATCCTGGACACCTGGCGGCGGCTACGGAGCAGACGGCATCCCCAACTGGTGGAGCGACGTGGTATCCGCGTCTGCAGCCGACTTGTTAGCGCTGTCAACGTACGTTCCTGCAGAGGTTGTGGCGAAACGTCTGCAAGTTGCTGGTATGGGGCCTGCTCGGGACTACAGCTCGCCATTTCACGCTCTGCGAGTGATCGCTCGAACCGAAGGCATTCGCAAGGGTCTGTATGCTGGGGCAACTGCCACCATGTTTCGTGATGTGCCGTTTACGGCGCTCCAGTTTGCCATTTTCGAGCAGATGAAGTCGCTGTTGGGAGATTTTGCCCAGACTTCGGGCGGCATGTTGTTGTGCGGTTTGACGGCCGGCGCTGGTGCCGGGGCGGCAACAACCCCTCTGGATGTCGTCAAGACTCGCTTACAAACGCAACACATTGGTGCGGATCGCGCTTACCGAGGCGTGCTCCATTGTCTTCGCACGATTCTCGCTGAGGAAGGGCCTGCAGCGCTCTTCAAAGGCGTATTCCCGCGAATTGTTTGGGTAGCGCCTGCGTCTGCAGTTACGCTAGCAGCCTATGAGCAGTTGATTCGCTGGATCCAACCGAACCGTCAGACGCTCACGCCCGCGTCTGAATAGTGCAGCGTTGGTAAGATGATTGGCGTTATTTGGAGCTCCACTGTTCCTGTGCCCAAGGCACACCGGCATGCGGTGCAAGGCCGTAGACCTGGGTACTCTGTACGATTCTGGGCACGCCAGTAGAAGCTGATCTATCAGCGATGTGACCCTTTGGAAGCCGACAGTTTCTCTGACAGATCCGTTCGCAACGAAGATACGGAATGCATTTTGCATCAGAGCGGCCGTCGTTATTCGCTCTGCGCATCTACGCTGCCTGGATCGCTAACTTTTTTGTGCCCCAGAGCATATATGAACACAGACATTCCAAGTCCTTCGGGATGCTTGATGCTCCCGATGCAGTTCGTGTCGCGTACGCAGCAGAGGAGGTGTGTGGGGCGCTAGTGGCGTCCTGCGAGCGTCGCCAGGCACAACTTTAGCCTCTGTTCTTGAGATACAGAAACCTGTCACGCAATGCTCCTGCCATGCTAGCACCAGTAAATGAGCTCGTAGACAAGTGCAGCGCCGAGACGCCACTCATGCTCTCTGCTGGCTCGCTCCAGCTTCCCGTATCCAGCACCACTTCGGATCTCGATTCATCGGGTCTGGATAGGATGCCAACGCATGAGTTCTGGCACAGTCGTGCTTTCGCCTCCCATTGAGACGAGATGTACGGCGACCAGACATGATTCATGCGATGAACGAAGTGCATTCGTTCGGCAGCCGCCAGGCAGCGTAGCCGAGGCCCACGCCAAAAGCAAAATCAGTCGCTGGTGTGGTATCTTTTAGGCTGATGGCGACACCTTACGTCCCGTGGACACGGCCTTGGGCATCGACACGTTCCAGGAACCTGTCGTGGACGCACATGTGGTGTCTAGTGCCCGGAAACGCCTCACCAGAGCGTCAGGATATCGTCCAATGTCTTCCGCTCGGAATCCCTCGACATCGTGGATGCTGCGTATTGCCGCAGGGCGCCTGTCCGCGACACATGGAACCTCGATGTGCTTCGATTCCGATTATCATTGAATTTTGCGGTCTCCGAGTTGAACCGAATGCAAGCTTTCTCAGCAATCAGAGCAATGAACGTCATGGATGCTTGTTGAAACATGCGTTCAGCTTGCCCTGGACCCGCATGTTGCGCACCGTGCCTCTCATGGACACGCTGGTCGACTCATTTGGTGGTGTCGTTCCGCTGCATCCAACAAGGCATCCTCGAGACGCCCGTCGACGTGAGCACACAGCACTCCTGGGACGCACTGTTTGCACCTTCGACCCTGCTGCAGGGCATGCGGTGCACTCATGTCGGCTGGTCCGACAGCGTGCATGTATCCACGCTCATGCGACCACGAAGAGCGCTGACTTCCACCTCACTTCGATGCAAGGGATACCTGCACTACTCCCGAACGCGTATCAGCGATGCTCTTCGGGTCATCGATACCATAAGAGGAAACGTGAACGACGGCAATGGCGCTGTTGCTTCTCTCAGTGGTGCTCGTATACGCCATGGATCAACCAAGCCTCCAATGCATTGTAGACGGGTACACTGCAGATGCTAGACAGCGCCAGCATCGTCTGGATCGGATTTCGATTGCGCTTACCTCCCGTACACGTACTTGGAATCTCGCGAACGCAATCTTCTTACACAAATGATCACGACTGCTTGTATACAAGGATAGCTTTCATTCTTGAAAAGAAAAGCCTAGCGGTACGCAGTCAGTGAGCGCAATATGCATATCATGAAGACTGCTTGTAGAAAAGGTCATGTTCCATTATGGAAAAGAAAAGCATAGCGTTACACGGCCAGCAAGCGCAATACACATATCATCACGACTGCTTGTATACAAGGTCTGCTTCCATTCTTGAAAAGAAAAGCATAGCGTTATATGGCCTGCGAGCGCAATACACTTTTGAACGGCACGTTGCGCCCTCGCCGAAAGACTGTTGGCGCCGCCACCGCTTCTGACGGATGCATTTTTCTCTTCCAATCGCTCTCTAAGGGACATTTGCTGTTGTTCGCCATACCTTTCAATCAAGTTGCCCGCTGCTTCCTGTTTACTTCTACTAGTGAGGTACTGGCGTCGCTTGTACCTTGGGGAAGGTATATCCGCGTGTAATCTCACTAGATTCGCGTTCTAGGACGTGAACCTTATGGAAGACGACGGGACACGACAATCCTTGCTTAAGCTCGGGGCAAGCCAGCAAAAGCCGAGTTCTAGGACAGCATGCGTCGCTTCCGGCAACGCTTCTGAGGAGTTTGCGGGTTCACGGCGGCGGGCCAAGGTGCGTGCCAAGCACTTGATTGCGCTGACTTTTTGTCTGCTGTTTGTGGGCGTCACTGCGTGGTGCGAGCTTCGTTTCGCGCTTCTTCAATACGTGATCAACGGGGGCTACCCCGAGGACACCGCGCCGGTAACCGATAAGAACCCACGATATCACATACAGATGAGCCTTCAACGACAACTGGGAAACTTCTGTGCCTTTTTAGATCTTTACTACGAGCGCTGCTACGGTGACTACGACTGCTACGCGAAGCTGCTACCGCGGCGTCGAAGAGTGTGGTATCGAGGGCGCCTTCGCCCAGTGTTTGAGCGGCCTGTAACCGTATCGCCGCTTCCGCGAGGCAGCCGTCTTGACCCGGCGTACTGCCTAACCTCGAACAGTCTGATGCCGCTGTCCGCAGAGCAGATAGAGCGGGTGCGGCTCGCGCGGAACTGCCCAGTGCGGCCGCGGTACCTCTGGTTTGTGTACATCGTTCGCGACGAGGCGAGACTGCTTGTCCAAAACATCCTGCATCATCTTGGGCAGGGTGTCGAGCATTTCCTCGTGTACGACAACGAATCGAGCGATAACCTCTCCAACGCGTTGGAACCATTTCAAAAGCTCGGTCTGGTGAGCCTCTACAATATTTCAGGCCAGGGAGTGCAGCTGCGCGCCTACGACGATGCGCTCAGCAGGGCGCGACGTGCAGGCGTGTCCTGGCTCGGAGCTATCGATGCCGATGAGTTTTTCATTTCGACGCGTGCGCCCTGCATACCGAGCGTACTCGAGAAGCTGCAGCGTGAGAACAATGCGACAATGGCTGCGCTTGCGGTCAACTGGCGATTCCCAGGGCGGTATCCAAAGCTCTTGAATGCAACAACATTTCCTGCGGAGAGCGCGGTTTTTTCCATCGGGAGCCCAAACAAGCACGTCAAGTCCATCGTCTACGCGCCCCGCACGAGGTTCTTTAGGTCGCCTCACCATGCGAGTTATGACCCTGGAATGAACGCGCTCAGCGTGTCCGGCGAGGTAGTAGAGGGCCCGTTCCAGGAGCCTCCCAGCGCCGAGAACACGGCACTCTTTCACTTCCAATCCAAAAATGTGAATGAGTGGATACAAAAACGGATCCGAGGTCGCGCCGATGTTTCCTGGGCTTTCATGAAGACGCAGCCCGAAATATTTTTCAATGATGATCTCGTCTCGTTTTTCACAGAATGGCTGGGATACACGAAGGCCACCGGGCCGAAAGGCCATCCGCTGGCATTGGCCCTGCGGAACCACACCATAGCGCTAAAACGGGCCATTTGGGGCTGGTGAGCTAATCGATCCCAGCGCGTGTACGGTGCAGAGATCGTCGCGTCTTGAGCGGGCGTTTTGGCTCGCGGCGAACACGGTGCCTGAATCTGTTCGTCTCTGGTTGCAAAACCTGACTGAGCGCGTTGGCAGCCACAGTCGCGCAGGATGGCAACGACGTTTGATTAGTATGGGTACATGCGAGCCGAGCATCCCTGGATGCAACGGCACATAAAGCGCGCTCACGAAATTCCGTTCGCGATGGGCATCGTGTAACGCCGAGGCTCGATGCCGGTGCGATGAATGGGCTGCTTTGTCAAGTTTATTCCTTTTTGTGTAGTAATGATAGTATATGACGCATATGGTCCGCATCCGCGCACGCAACGTGTCCTTTCGTATGGCGTTCCGTGCGCGCGCCGACACGACGGCAAGGCCTGTCGTGCGCCGTCCGCTATATGCGCCAGTCTGAAGACGCTCACCTGCCCGGCGACCGTGTCATAGAGCAGCACACGAGGACACTGGCTCGGGGAAGCGCAACGACCCGTTGAGCACCCAACTATGGTCGAGGCATCATATATCAGTTATCCTCTGCTGGCGTTGAGCGCAGGGCACGCACCAAACACGAAGCATGGGATTCGCGTGCCCCTGCGCCAGCATCCAGTTCGATCGAATACATGGTCACCAAAAGACACCGTGGTATATTATAGTTAAAACCTATATATAACGGCATTTTTTGTCCATTTTATTGACATACTCAAGCTGCGCGTTCATGTCGCACATCGCCGCCGCCGCTGCCGCTGCCGCTGCCGTCGTCAATGTCCGGCTGTCGATCAAGAGCGCCAGCACTGCGCTGCGGTGCGCTGCCCAGCGAAGCGCGAACGTGTCTGTAGCCGCTTGCTGTGTTTTGGGGTCTTAGCGACCTCGATCGGTCTAGGAACAGTTCAGGGGTGCAATGCGTTTGTCAAGGATCTCTCGTGCGGTGGCGTTTTGCCTGCTTCCTCTGTTATTCGCAGCTGCAGTTTTGGCTGCGAAGAGTGGAGCGTCGGCTTCAGTGTCGCTGAACGAGAAAACGTTCGATAAGCAGATCAACGCGCACCGCATAGCGTTGGTCAAGTTTATTGCCCCATGGTGTGGTCACTGCAAGCGAATGAAGGAAGACTGGGACGCAGCTGCGGTGGATTTGAGCGGACAGAAGGATCTTTTGGTTGCAGAGGTCGACGCAACCGTGGAAACCAAGTTACGTGATCGTTTCGAGATTCGAGGGTTTCCGACCATTAAACTATTCGTGAACGGCAAGCCGGTTGCCGACTATAACGGTGAACGCACCAAAGACGCGCTGGTCAACTTTGTTCGTCGGCAAATGACACCTCCCGTCGTGGTTGTGAACAGTTCCGCACAAGTCTCCGCGTTGAGTGTGGATAAAGAGCGGGCTCGGGTGGTTGCCTATCTGCCAGAGACGCTCTCGGCAACAGAACGAGCAGCGCGGCTGACACAGCTCGAACAGGCAGCCCGAACTTTGCGCGAGCTCTTCCCAGACCTGATGTTTTACCAAACGAGTGACGTGGAGGCTGCCCACGCGCTCGGTGCAGACGCGCATCCAGCGCTCGCGAAGGATACGGCTGCTATCGTTGTGGCGCGGCCGCATACCGAGTCCGAGTCCGTTCAGGAGCGCGTGCATATTAAGGCATGGGATGCACCAGGTGCGGCAGGCACTCGACAGGACAAAACAGAGGACACGACGGAGCCACTGCAGCAGTTCATTCGGCTGCATGCGGTGCCACTCGTTGGCGAGATCTCCCAGGCAACTGCAGAGTTGTACCAGGATATCGGGAACCCGTTGTTTATTATGTTCGACGATGCACCACACAAACCAGAGCAAAAGGGCGTGTCCATCATGAAGCAGATGGCGAAGAAGTATCGTTCGCGAATCAGTTTCGTGCTGGCGGACGCGGAGAAACTTGCACGATTTCGCGAATACATCGGGTGTACGGACGGCAGGCGTTTTGCGATCCATGTGCTTGGCGAGGATAGCAATTTCATTTACGACGGTGCAACTGACGAGGCGTCCATCGAAAAATTCATCTCGGATTATCTCGATGGTAAGCTGCAGCCGACGCTACGCTCCGAGGAGCCTCCAACAGAGAACACGGGTCCCGTACAGGTTGTTGTAGGCAAAACCTGGAATCAAATCGTCATGGACCCGGAGAAAGACGTCTTTGTGGAACAGTATGCTCCCTGGTGTGGACACTGTCGCAATCTGGAACCAGCATATGAAGAACTTGCACGCAAACTAGCACCAGTGAAAACCGTGGTCATCGCCAAGATGGATGCGACGAAAAACGACGCGCCTGGCGAGTACAAAGCTCGCGGTTTCCCGACGCTGCTCTTCTTCCCAGCAGGTTCGACAAAAAAATCCATTCGATATGAGGGTGATCGTTCCGTTGCGGACATGCTTTCGTTCATTCAGAAACATGCGACGCACAAGTTCACGCTCCCGAGCAGCGCGGACTCGATAGAAACAGAAAAGGACGAATTATAAACGGGTATCATTCGTGTTGCGTGCTCATTCCGGGTATGGTGCCGCGTCCGTCATGTGCTGGGCATATGGCACGTTTCCGTTCCAAGGAGCGTCTCTGGTACCGCGCAACGCTTCCCCTGAGCTGGAGGCATGCCGATGCACCTCGCAGAGAGCCGCGACCGCCTCCTCGTGATGCTGTTGCAACAGCATCACAAGAATCACTGCACGGGACCTCACTCGAAACGTTGAGATGAGCGCATCGCGCCCCTACCCCGACGGTACGCTTTGGCGGTGCGACTTGTCGACTCCGACGCATCAGCGATGTGCGGCTCGGACAAGCACAACGGCGATGATAACGATGGTGCTGGTGATTCTGCAGCGCTACACGCGATGCGAGAAAGGCATCCGTTTGCAGACGCTGTCGATCGAGGATACGCAAAGCTGTCTCGAGTCGTGGAACCCCATGATCGTCGATTTGTTACCTCTGGGCATTGCCCGCGGTATGCATGTGGTGCTCTAAACTCTCCGGAATACCCAGGTGTATGAACGGAGAGCCCTGCTCAAGGCGAGCGTCGAATGCGCCCTCACCGGATCACGGATTCTAGACGTGCAAGTCCTCAGCGATGCGGTACAATGCCGAAAAGCGCACGTGACCCGATCACTTTGGACATTCGCTCGACAAATAGCCCGTAGACGCTGCAGTTGCACAAGACCTTTCCATATGTTGATCGAAGCATTCGAGTCTCGATACGATGAGCACTTGCATGCAATGGTGGTGGTGATGGGGGTTGTGCAACCACACCCTTGCAAGCCTCCCAAAAACAATGCTCGTACCGTACAGCAATCGGTACGTTTACCACCCACCATCTTATGTGCAACATGGTCTGTTTCACGCGCTTCTTCTCGATCTGTATCAACATGCGTCCTTGCTCATGTCGCGGCAACTTCGTCATGAAATCGTCCACGGGTATTGTGTAGAAACGATTCCGGGACTCGTCGTACGTCGCCTTCGAAGGAGCAGGCGTGCAGTCAGTTCGAACAGCAGCATGTAGAGCGCATTAACCTTGCACCGGCAAACGCCTCAATGATCGGTCGTTGTCTTTGGCATTTCATGGAACAAGTCGGCGAGTACATGCTTGTAACCGGTTCGTTCAACCGTATCCGTTGGCGACGCCAGCGCGTTCTCATGAACGTCTGCGGGAGAGCGTTCGCATGCGCCAGTTGGACGCTTGTGGACTTTCTGAACAAGGCAGTCAACGCATCTCACGCTGCTCAGTACGATGCATGGAGCCTCGAAAGGGGCCCTGATGCTGCCGCTGCGCCACCGTTCTGTATGTCGTATGGCGCGCATCATGTCCGACTCTCAAAGAAACCTACCCGCTAGATAGCTGAGCATCCTCATCTGCTATCCGCACATGTCCTGCGCTCCAGTCTCTTGAGCTGGAGGTACGTTTATGCCCACGAGGGACATCGCCTGGGATCCACGGTCACGATGAACGCACTCGCGTTATCGCCCATGAGACATTGAGAATTAGTCTCGAAGTTAATCTAGACCTAGGTTTTGCATAGTGCATGCAAGTAGATAGCATGGCGGTGTTTATCGTTCGTGAGGATATCGTTACGTTTCCTCATTGGAAACGGCTGTCCTCGAACGAACTCTGCAGATGCCCTTGGCAACAGCGCTCGAGTACTTGATACCTGCGTCCAGCCATGACTTGTAGCTCAAAAAAGCGGCAATGCAGCACATTATAGAAAAGTCTGCAAGGATAACATCGGCCTCGATCTGACATATTGGAGCCATATCGAGTAGGCGCTGCTAGAATCGAGGGCGCTCAGATCCTTTCTGGATGTCTGTTTCAGCGTGGAGGACGCTGTTCAGGGAATTATATGAGCGCAAGGTGCACGACCGGCAGGTATTACGTCTTCGCAATCCCCTGTATGCAACGTCCATCAGTCCGAGGACGAGTTCGGCACACCAAGTTCGGACGATCCCACGCGACCGCTGCTCCCGTCACACAGGTTGCACCGAACGTGCACCGATCTCTTCCGCAACCACCAGGTCCTCGTTTGCAGCCATCAAGACCGAACGGGTCCCTTTTTCCATGTGCCTACTTTCGAGGCCAATAAGGTGAGGTTACACCTGCTCCAGGATGCAGTTTGTGAATCGGTCGATACGGACCGGCATCGAGTTTTGGCTTGCAAGGTTGCCTCGAAACTTGTCAACTTGAGCGCTGTTGATGTTCAGGTCATCCATGTGGCACGACTACTCGTCAAAATATTCTGGGAGGCGTGTGTGCGCTCGTCTTTGATGTTACGATCAGTACTCCATGCATTTTCGGTGCCGTACCTCAGTTTTGTTGCCGCACAGATGTTCGATCGAACAATGCCAATGCCATGCGGACAGCGGGGCGTTCTGCGTCTAGAAATGCCAACGGAAGATAGCTTGACGAGGTGCCTGATGGAACGAGACGCTAGACGAGGCTTCTTTGAGCCAAGAGCTACGCGAACTGTCATGATGCCCGGGAGCTCGCTTTTGCGGAGATCCACGCGTTTGACATGTTTCGCTAGGGATGCGTCGACAATGGTTTCAGACTGAAACCCACATTCCGATCGTTGCTCTTTTCTGTACCTTCTTGTCCTCTTT
>Ga0123519_10012597_pt1 | contig 12273 bp, 10 predicted proteins | sample YelNatPaOPRAMG02_FD_87396 | JGI IMG/M metagenome (GOLD analysis project Ga0123519, IMG submission 87396) | Hot spring microbial communities from Yellowstone National Park - Yellowstone National Park OP-RAMG-02 (version 2) | ecosystem: Environmental > Aquatic > Thermal springs > Hot (42-90C) ... | reverse complement strand
TGGATGAGGGCATTTTGCTCAGCCGCGGCAATTACCTTGCCTTCCAGTTTGACGACGATGAATGGCTACCCCGCTTTCGGGAAGTAGCTATCGCAGAGGCGGAAGGGAAACAGAAGCGCTTCGTTCACGCACAGGCAGAGTACTGGCTCGGAGACAAGCTGTTCCACCCCTGTTTCCCTGCAGTGGCACACCCTTACCAGAGCCTTCTACAACGTAACAAAATAGCCAACGCCTCCGTGGTGCTTCACAGGTCCATCCTGGAACAGAACGGTCTCTATAATCCTCACGCCGTCCTGCGCCGCAGCACCGACTGGGAACTATGGCTCCGCCTTGCCAGGGTCGAACCACCACACCTCATCCAAGAGGTGTTTGTCCGTATTCACGGCGGTCTGCCTGACTCAATAGCTTATAAAGCGCCGTGGCTCGACCACGAGGATTTCTGCTCTCTGGCGCTGCTCTCCTCGCCAGCCAGACTGTCCCCCGGGGAAATCACCAGGTTTGAGGTGGCATCACTAAAACAGTACCAGGGAAAGCTGCATCCCGAAACTCTAGCCCGACTCTACCACAATATCATCGCCCCGTGGCTGGAAGAGCACCGCCGGCACTTTGCCAGCCATGATATCCCGGTCTCTGAAATCGAGCGGGAGATAAGCAGGCTCCCCACAGCACAGGCAAGAGCGCCCCGACCGTTCATCTCCCTGGAAAGAGTAATCTCCTATATTTACAAGCTAGTTAACATTCTGCCTCTGAATGTGGAAGGCTTTGCTGACTCCCTGGAAAGAGTAATCTCCTATATTTACAAGCTAGTCCCAAAATACTCAACACCGATTGCTTCATTGGACAGCGGTGGGGGTGCTCCATTGCAGCCAAGCCCCGACCTTCGCCGCGTCCCTTTCCTCGTCTACCCGCTACCGGTGGAAGAAGGAAGACTTCATGCCATAGAGCTGCAATTAGCAACGCCCCAGCCAGCGCCATCTGGAGTGGTCGGCATCGAAATAGTGTCCGGCGATAATCGAATTGTGAGCCAAACGGAATTTCCTGTATTTGCAGTGGCTAATGGCAGGCACTTCAACGCCACATTCTACTTCGAGCCCCCTCTATCACCCGGAACCTACTGGGCTAGAGTCTACGGCAAACGCCTCTCCTCCCCGGTATATGTGCTGGACAACGGCAGCACCGCGTTTGCAGAAGAGCGAATACCATACTGGAGGTTGCATACGGTTTGAGCGCCGATATACCCAGATTTCTAATCACCGGCGCAGCTCGAACTTCCTCTGTAGAGCTGGCAGCCATCATCCCCTTCACCGAGTTGCAGAAAAGAGGGCTATGCCAGTTCAGATACCTGAACGAAATGGCTGTCACTTTGCGGGAAATAGCCTGGTGCGACATCATGTTTTGCGTCCGCGAGCTTGGACGCGCAGGTTTATATTACGCTGAAACGGCAAAACAACTGGGCAGAAAGGTGCTCGGCTACTGGGATGATAACCTGCTTGCTATCCCGGAATATTCTTTGTCCTATCCGTACTTTTCGCCAACCGAGGTCAAGAAAAGTCTTCTAAAGTTGGTCCGCACCTGTGATGCATTTTTCACGCCAAACCAGAAGCTGGCAAGAGAGCTGGCAGGGATACGGGGTGACGAGGTCAAGGTGCTCCCCGTGCCGCTCGGCATGGAGTCAATTAGCCCCCCATGCCCACCGGGCAAGGGAACACCGACGGTCGGCTACGCTGGTGGCATCGACCACACAAAGCTGGTCAATTCCTTCCTTGTCCCCGTGCTTATCGCCACCGCCGCAGCCGGGCTCGACTTCAGACTGCATTTCTTCGGCACCAAGCCGAACTGCGTTGGTGAAATCCGCTCCGTGGAGACGCGATATACGGCACACACTCTAGATTATCGGCGTTACCTTGCTATCGCCGCCAATCTTCGCTGGGATATCGGGCTGGCACCGCAGTGGCAGCATGAGTTCACCACTTACAAGTTCTACAACAAACTGCTGGAATACACCCAGATCGGCTGCGCCGGAATTTACACCAGGATCGAACCCTACACTCTTGTCATTCAGGACGGTATCACCGGTCTGCTCGTCCCCAATGAAATAAATGCCTGGAGAGACGCCATCATCAGGCTCATCAAAGACCCCGAACTCCGATACAAAATAGCCACAAATGCGTACGAATTCGTCATGGCTAATCACAACAGAAGGCTGGTGGCTGAGAAATACGCTGAGGCTCTGGCACCTTATCTCAGCTATAAAGCCCCAAAAATAAGCAAGTCCTATCTTGTTAGCGGTGTTAGCGCTGAGCCCTTCAGCAAGGCACGCAGTCTCTGGCAATTAGCCTTACAATACATCAGGGCATATGGCTTCTGGTATGTCCTCCGCCGCGGTCCCGCATATCTTATGCGCACCCTGCTCAAGCAGTCTTAGAAGACACCCGCCATCAGGACTAAATCATGAACCCCAGACTGCGCAGGTATTCCTCCTGCCCGCGGTTGTCTATGCCGCAAGCCAGCATCGTGTTATTCCCTACATACGCATCATAGACCAACAGATAAATGTTCGGAGTAGCCGCAGGCACTCTACCACCTACAAGCTGAACCAGCTCTTTAGCGGTACCGGTTGTATCTCCGCTCTCCATATTGCTCGCAGGCGAGTTAAGCGTTGCTATTTGAAATATACTATCCGCCACAAAATTATGAGAACAAAAAGAAAACGATATATCTCTCCCGTTAAAGGAGAGGAGAGATAGAGAAAGTCCCTCTCCCACTGCAAGAAAGGTCAAGTGAGGGGGCTAGTCAGCCATTTCTATCTCGAAAACAACGAGAATATGTGTCACCAATGTACCGGGCGAGTACAGATGATTGACACCCCCTCCGATAAGAAGTAAATTCTACCGCGGAATATGAAGCTGGTCAGCGCCTGTCTGCTCGGAATAAGGTGTAACTGGAAGGGAGACGAGAGTTACCTCGACCATAAAGTGGTGCAACTGGCGCGGGAAGGACTTTTGCTGCCGGTCTGCCCCGAGCAGCTCGGCGGGCTGCCCACGCCCAGAAGTCCGCAGGAGATACAGGGCGGGGATGGGGAAGCTGTACTGGACGGTAAGGCACGGGTGGTCAGCAGGGAAGGGGTGGATGTGACGGCACAGTTCATCAGAGGCGCCGAGGAGACGCTGAAAATCGCCCGCCTGTTAGGTATCACCGAGTTCATCGGTAAGTCCGGAAGCCCTTCCTGTAGCTGCGACTGGATATATGATGGCTCTTTTTCCGGAGGACGGGTACCGGGAAAGGGCATCACCGCAGCACTCCTGGAAAGGAACGGTATCAGGTTACTTGCCGTTGACGACCTAGAAAAAAGTGACCGGCCCGGCTAGGGTGCCAGGGCCTTCTTCTGGACAGCGATCGTCCGTGCCCGGCCATCGGTGCGACATTCCACAGCCACCTCCCCCTCTGGAGCATCGGAATAGCGCGCAGTGAGCCTGGCAGCGACTTCCATCGCTTCGCTGGTCTTAGCGCCTCGAAGCAGCGTCACCGGCCCGGGATAGCCCTTCACCTCAAGCACATAGTCCTCAGGCTGCCTTAATTGCAGTAGCAGCCCGTTCTCGCGCTCGTTCCTGCCCACGATTATGTGGGCACCGCCCTCAAAGAAATGCCTGCCCAGCTTGAGAAGCTCTATATCCGCTATGCCCACCTTTTGCTGAAAGGAGAATAGCTGGCGCAGCCGCGCCGAGAACTCCTTGTTGGTCAAGAGACACCCGCCACCGGGCGTGCGAAAGCCGGTGATGCCATACCTCTGCGCCAGCTCGAGCTGCGGCTTGCGGCTCCTGCCCTCTATGGCAAGGAGCTTTTCTCTGTCCACCCAGCCCTCCCTCTCCGGCACCGTCTCAGGAAGCAGCTTCGCCGAAAGTGGCCGCAGTATCAGCCCCCGCAGCCCGGACTCCCTTTCTTCAAGCTCCAGCGCCGCCCGGTGCTGGGTCATCGGCCTCTCACCAAGGACATCGCCGGTGACCAGGAAGCGTGCGCCCATGCCCTCAGCCACCTCCCACGCCCGCCTGAGCATGTAGATGCGGCAGTCAATGCAGGGGTTCATACCATTACCATAGCCATGCCGGGGGTGCCTCACCAGCTCAATGTAGTCCTCACCGGCCTTCACTCTGACCAGTGGCACGTCGAGCTGCTCCGCCAGGTGTGCAGCATAGTCTTTTCTGTCATCGGAGAACGGTAGCACCAGGTTCACCGCCACCACCTCCACGCCCTGTTCTTTGATAAGCTTTATCGCCAGCGCCGAGTCTATGCCGCTGGAAAGTAGCCCGATAGCCTTGACTGCTTGAGACATACCAGTCCGATGCTAATCAAAAGGCTGAGCGCCGTTCGGGAGCGCCCAGCCTTCTGGTGGGTTTGAGAGCCCTAGGTTATCCTTTGCCGATGCGGAACATCTTGGTGCCGCACACCGGGCAAACGCCCTGGGTGGCCGGCTTGCCGTTTTTCATGCGGATGTTGCGGGCGTCCTTCATCTCCCTCTTTGTGCGGCACTTCATGCAGTAGGCTTGCATCTACCCACCTCCTTGTTTTATCGTTGCCAATACAATAAACCATCCTGTCTCGAATTGTCAATAGTACAAAAGTGATATTCGGACTAAATTTTGTTTTTTCGCTATCCATCGCCACTTTGCCATCCATCACCACAGGCTGCTAAAATGGGGCTCACACCAGCAGGAAGCACAGGATAGGGAAACAGAAGCAGCAATGACAAAATACTCCAGACCCAAAACACTGGGCGAGCTGAAGGCCTCAGGGTATAAACCGCAGACCGTGCGGGAGGAGATGAGGCGTAACCTCATCGCTATGATAAGAGAAGGGAAGCCTATCTTCCCCGGAATCATTGGCTACGATGAGACGGTTATCCCACAGATAGAAAATGCCATAATCTCCGGTCAGGACATCATCTTTCTCGGCGAGCGCGGCCAGGCGAAGTCACGCATCATGCGCCTTATGGTGAACCTGCTCGATGAAGTAATACCTTATGTCAAGGGCTGCGAAATCAACGATGAACCTACGGCGCCCATCTGCAAGCGCTGCCGGGACAAGCTGGCGAAGGAGGGCGACAGCCTGGAAATAGACTGGCTGCCCCGCGAGGAAAGGTACGGGGAGAAGCTGGCGACACCCGATATCACAGTCGCCGACCTCATCGGCGATATAGACCCGATTAAGGTGGCTGAGGGCAGGTACCTTTCTGACGAGCTGACCATCCACTATGGTCTCATACCCAGGACCAACCGCGGTATCTTCTGTATCAACGAGCTCCCTGACCTCAGCGAGAAGCTGCAGGTGAGCTTGTTCAATCTGATGGAAGAAGGGGATATTCAGATCAGGGGCTACCGGGTGCGCCTGCCGCTGGATATTTTGCTCGTCGCCAGCGCCAATCCCGAGGACTACACCAGCCGTGGCCGCATCATCACGCCGCTCAAGGACAGGTACGGCGCACAGATACGCACCCACTACCCCACCACCATCGAGGACGAAATCGCCATCGTCGAGCAGGAGCGGAGGCGCTTCCCCGATAGCGAGGTCGAGGAGTATGTCCCCCAGTATATGAAGGAGATTATCGCCGAGATAACCCACCTCGCCAGAAGAAGCCCGGAGATAAACCAGCGCTCCGGTGTCAGCGTGCGTGTGTCCATCGCCAACTACGAGACGGTGCTCTCCAACGCCATCAGGCGCGCCGTCATCCTCGGCGAAAAGCTGGCCGTCCCCCGCATTAGCGATTTGCCATACATTATGTCGTCCACCTGTGGCAAGATCGAGCTTGAGGGCTTCGAGGATGCCCGGGAAGAGAAGACGTTAGACCAGTTGATGAAGCGGGCGGTGCTCAGCACCTTCAACCGCTACTACCGCTCCTATAACTTCGATGATATCGTCTCCCGCTTCAATGAGGGCTTCAGCTTCGAGACCTCGGATACCATGGCCGCCGAGAAGTACCTGCGCCAGGCGAAGGGGATAGGCGGGATGATGCAGGCGGTAAAAGTTGTGGCTGAATCGGAGAGACCGGAGGTGATGGCCTCGGCAGTGGAGTTCATCCTCGAGGGACTGCACCTGAACCGAAAGCTGAATAAGGAGCAGGTGAAGGGAAAAACAATCTATAAGTAAACATGGCTATTTACCGCTACTCAGAGTGGGACGGCACTCAGGACATCTTCGAACTGGATGCCGATGATTTGATGAGGCACCTCGAGCGCTACCTTATGCCCTATGGCGACCTGTCCTACGCCCTGCGCGCCTTGCAGCGCGGCGGCATCACCGACAGTCAAGGGCGGCGGCTCCCCAGCCTGGAGGACCTGTTGAACAGATTGCGGCAACGGCGCCAGCAGCAGCTCGATAAATACAACCTGGGCTCCATACTGGATGACATCCGTAAGCGGCTGGAAAACATAGTTAAGACGGAGAGAGAGGGCATTTCACGGCGCCTTGAGGAAGCGAGGCAGCAGGCACAGGAAGGCCCCGCCGAGCTCAGCCAGGAGGAACGTGAAAGACTGCTCCAGGCCCTCGAGGAAAGGGCAACGCGTAACCTGGAGAAACTGGACAACCTGCCGCAGGATATCGGTGGCCAGATAAGAGAGCTCTCACAGTATGACTACATTGACGATAACGCCAGACAGCAGTTCCAGGAGCTGATGGACCTGCTGAAAAAGTGTGCCATGCAGCCCTATGCTAAGAATTTAATGCAACAGCTCAGGAACCTGCAGCCAGGCGATATGGCGGCCATAAGACAACTGCTGCAGGCGATAAATGAGATGCTGGAACAGCGCCTCAGGGGCGAGGAGCCGGACTACCAGCAGTTCCTGCGCCGCTTCGGTCATCTCTTAGGTCCCCAGCCGCCGCAGAGCCTGGACGAGCTTATCGAGTACCTGCAGGAGCAGATAAGGCAGGCACAGTCGTTGCTGGACAGTATGTCACCTGAGGACAGGCAGGCGCTGGAGCAGCTGCTGGAATCGGTGATTGACGATGCCACCCGCAGGGAACTCCAGCGGCTCAGCGCCAACATCCAGGCGCTCAACCCCGACTTCCCCCTGCACCAGCGCTATCTTTTTTCCGGCGAGGAGCCGATTTCCTATACCGAAGCCCTGAAGCTTATGGAGATGCTGCATAAGATGGACAGACTTGAAGCGCAGCTGGAGGACGCCCGCTACAGCCGCTCCACGGACGCCATCAGCGAGGAACTGGTGAAGGAACTGCTCGGGGAGCAGGCTGCCAGGGAGCTGGAACAGCTACGCAACATCACCCGCGTGCTGGAGGAAGCCGGCTACATCCAGCAGAATGAGTATGGCTATGAGCTCACACCCCGCGGCATCAGGAAAATCGGGCAGAAGGCACTCCAGGACATCTTCGAGAAGTTGAAGAAGGACGCCCTGGGCGCCCACAACTTGAGAAGGAAAGGAACCGGCGGCGAACGCACCGGTGAGACCAGAAGATACCAGTTCGGCGATGAGTTCAATATCCACATTCAGAAAACGGTCATGAACTCGCTTTATCGCGAGCCAAAAGTACCACCGTTGAAGGTCGCCCCTGAGGACTTCGAGGTGTTCGAGACCGAGGCGCTCACCCGCTCAGCCACCGTGCTCATGCTCGATTTGAGCCTCTCCATGCCTATGAGAGGCAACTTCGAGGCGGCAAAGCGGGTAGCCATAGCCCTTGATAGTCTCATCAGGAGCCAGTTTCCACGGGATATACTGCACACCATCGGTTTCTCCACCTACGCTCGCCTTATCAAAAAGGACGAACTGCTGTACATTAGCTGGGACGAGTTCGACCCGTACACCAATATGCAGCAGGGCCTGGCTCTTGCCCGGCACCTCCTAGGCAAGGTGAGGGCTGCCAACAAGCAGGTGATACTGATAACCGACGGGGAACCGACCGCCCACATCGAGAACGGTCGCCTTTTTTTGCAGGACCCACCCAGCCTGCGCACCCTGCAGCTTACCCTGAGGGAGGCCCAACGGTGTGCCCGGGCGGGTATCGTCATCAATACCTTCATGCTGGATACCTACCAGCTCTACACTGCCTTTGTGGACCAGATGGCAAAGGTGGGCAAAGGCAGAGTGTTCTTTACCAGCGCCGACAAACTGGGGCAATACGTGCTCGTAGATTACGTTGCTAACAAGAGACGCCGGGTGTAGCTAAAAGTCCAAAGGAGGTTAAAGGATAATGCGCGCTGCTATTCTGTCCGGTGACAAGTTGGTAATCAAAGAGGTGCCTAAGCCAGCACCGGGCTACGAAGAAGCCCTGATAAAGCTTACAGTCGCAGGGGTATGCCATTCCGATGTCCACATAGTGAAAAGGGACTGGTGGAAACTGCCCTCGTCAGTCGAAATCCCCATAGGACACGAGGGTATTGGCACGGTGGAAGAGCTGGGCCCCGGCGCCGACAAGTTTGTACAGAAAGGCGACAGGGTAATACTGGGACTCGGTGGCTTTGCCGGAGCATACTGGTGTGGCGCCTGCGAGTACTGCCTCAGCGGCAGACCGAGACTCTGCCGATTGCAGAGACCCCTTTCGGGTACATACGCAGAGTATGTCTCCGTATGGGCAAAGGCACTGGTAAAGCTCCCCGCCGAGGTCAGCAATAACGAGGTGTCTCTGGCATGCGGCGGCCTCACCACCTACAGTGCCATAAAAAGTTGTTCAAATATGGTGTGACACCGGGAAAGGTGTTGGCCATAGTGGGCGCTGCCGGGGGCCTGGGGCACTATGCCGTACAAATAGCAAAACAGTTCGGTTACATAGTAGTGGGAGTGGATATAGGGAAAGAAAGGCTGGACTTCGTAAAAAGCATGGGTGCTGATTACGCCGTAGATGCCAGCGAGGCAGCACAGTTCGCTCGCGAGAAGCTCGGCGGTGCCCATGCCAGCATCGTATTATCGCCCAAGCTTGCCGGGTTTGAGCTGGGACTTGCTTTACTTAGACGCGGCGGTGTGTTCATCGGTGTCGGTATGCCGGCAGCCAGCGAGGGTGGGTTTACCCTGATGCCGCTGGACGTATTGAGTAGAGATTTACTGATAATGTCTTCAGGCGCAGGTACAGTGGACGAGATGAAGGAGCTTGTGGAGCTGGCCGCTGCTGGCAAAGTAAAGAGCCATGTAGCCAAGGTTGCCACCCTTGAGCAGGCGCCCGAGATACTCGAAGAGCTGGAACAGGGAAAATATACTGGCAGGGCGATTCTCAGAATATCCGACTAGGCGACCCGAATATCCTTCGGCGAAGCCGGCATCATAAAGATGGCCGGGATGGTTACCAGCATCACCACAGCCAGCCCGGTAAACACAAACAAGAAACCGTGCGCCATATCCCCTACTTTGTGCAGCACCAGAGAGGTGACCGCAATGCTGACAGCCCCGCCGACCTGACGGAACATCCCTCTCACCCCGGTGATGGTGGCGACCCTATCCGGCATCAACTCGATGCAGGCATTGTTTGCTGCCGGCGCTGTTATGCCCATACCGAGCCCGGCAAACAACATTATCCCCGAGACCAGCACCACAGAATTTATATGTGTCCCGACCGTCGTGCCCAAGCCCAGAGCAGCTGCTGCCAGCAAAATGAGGTTCGCCACCGTTAGCAGGGTACCGATTAGCATCGGCTGCCGATAGCCCCACTTCACCAGAAACATACTGGTAAGCGTCGAGGCAGCAATCATAGCCACCGACCGCGGCGTAAGCACAAACCCGCTTTGAAACACGGTCATATTGAATACAGACACGGTGTAAAGAGGGATGAACGCCATTACCCCCATAACACAAGCACCGAGCACAAGATTGAAAATGTTCGCCGCCAGAAAAGGTCTCTCGCTCAAGACTTCGGGGTCAATTATCGGTGCCTTAGCCCTTTTCTCATACCAGACAAAAGTGGTTGTCATCACACCCGCGGAAGCAAATAGCACTCCAGGCCCAAGCCACGAGCCACCATTATTGCCCAGCTGACTCAGCGCCATTAAGAAGGCAAAGACCGATGCTGCCAGAAGCCCAGCGCCGACCAAGTCCACCTGACCTTTTTCTCTATCGTCACCACGCAGCAGCAATACGGCAGCAATAATAGCCACAAGGCCTAAAGGTACGTTGACCCAGAATACCGACCGCCATCCGAAAACCTCCACCAGCCAGCCACCAAGGTTAGGACCTATTATCTGGCCGACCGGGAAAATGCTGGTAAACAGCCCTATCGCCTGCTGCCTCGACCCCGGAAATTCCCTGGCGGCTATGCTCGTTGCCACGGGCAAAAAGCTACCGGCACCTATGCCTTGCAGCGCCCGGAACAGGATAAGCAACTCAATGTTCGATGCCAGAGCACAGAACAGCGAGCCTAGCGTAAAAGAGAGCAGAGAGAGCATGAAAATCCGTTTCACACCGAATATGTCCCCGACCTTCCCCGCCAGGGGCATGGTCACGGTAGCCAGAAGCTGGAAAATCGTCAGTACCCAGCCAGCAAGCACCAGCGAAACCCCAAACGATGTTGTGATTATAGGAAAAGCAACTGACACCGCAGTGCCGCTAATCGCCACCATCAGCAACCCCAGAGCGATCACTACGAACACAAAGTATCTGGCCATAGGGACTATTTTAGCAAGCAGGCTAAGGCAGCACCAAAACACAGCGAGCCCGGCCCTTTTTGGCACCAGCGACCGTTGATAGCACCGGGGCCAGCCGGTCTCCCAATTTCTCCAGTACTTGCTGCGTCAAGGAATTTCAGTCGCATATAGAAGTTGACAGCCTGTAAAATCAGAGGTTACACTATGGCACCCAATCAAGACCGAAAAGGGAGGCTAATCATGTGCGAGAATTGCCACAAACATGGCGAAGGCAAAATATGGTACTTACAGGCCAAGAACTACTCGCTGGATTTGCGGAGTGACCTCAAAAGGCGCGGCATCATTTTCGACAACAAGCTCTACAGAGAAAGCCTGAAGGAATGGGAGGAAATAAAGAAAAAACCGTTCTTGATAAGAGCGATAATGGAACCTCGCATTAGAAGACAGACCAGACAGCAACACTCCGGTCAGGTACTGCCCATTGAAGACGTGGAAAAGGTCTTTAATATCGTCAACAGTGTGGTACGTGTGGACTGCTGGTGCCGTAAAGCTAGAAATGTCAAGGACTTGCGTTATTGCTACGGAATCAGCATACTGCCGCCGGATGAGCATGTACAAAGGGTGGTCAGAAGGCCGGGTTCTGGATTTCTCTCCGGCGCTGAAACCACAGGGCTGGAAAGGCTAAGCAAAGAAGAGGCCCTGAATAACATGAGAGAATACGAAAAAGAAGGGCTGGTTCACTCGGTCTGGGTAGCACCGGAACCTTTCATTATCGGCATCTGCAACTGTGACCGCTCGGACTGCGGCGCACTTTCGAGCACCGTCATGCGCGGCATAGACACCCTTACACGCGCTGAATATGTGGCCGATGTAGACCCCGACCTATGCAACGGCTGCCGGAACTGTATGCGCGTTTGTCAGTTTGGCGCCATAGGCTATAGCGCCGCTAATAAGAAGGTCTTCATCGATTTAACACGGTGCTTCGGCTGTGGCATCTGCCGCTCGGTCTGCACCAAGAATGCCATACACCTTCACGACCGCACCAGCGTGCCCATAGCCGCCAATCTGTGGTAGAGCACCGTATTATACCTAGCAAAAGCTCACTCATTAAGAAAGTCTAAAGCGGGTCTCTATATCCGGCCCTCCTCGCCTAAGCCCGGAATACCGCCCTTGTTATGGAGATACAAAGGGCGGCAATATGTCGCCTCTTACAACCCACTGCGCCGTATAAGCACCACTGCTGGGAAAACTGGCGCATTTCACTGGCTTCAGCAAGGCATCCACATTATCTATTTCGGTCACTGCGGTTGACCATTTGGTACTTTATTCAGCGAACCACAAAGCCCATCGGGGCACCACACGCGTCAAATAAAATTGTTACCGAAGGCCTCCTTGTTGCTTAATAATTCCGGTTACTGTGGGTGCATATCCAAACGCCATAGCTGCTCTAGGTTATCGTTTATCTGTTTGAGGAGCTTAACCGGGCTCAGTCCGTGATAGACTGCTCCCAGCTTGAGCTTTCTTAGCATCAGTGAGTACGTCTGCTCGTAACAGGCGCTGGTATGGGGTCTTTGTGGTATCATAGGCCTTGTGCACTCTGGAACTGTGTCTGGTCTTAGATACAAGCTTCATGGTATCTCCGTTCTTCTGTTCCACATGACAGTTATCATCGTTCTTGTAGGCACGAGACCTGGCAAAAG
>Ga0123519_10012593_pt1 | contig 12275 bp, 15 predicted proteins | sample YelNatPaOPRAMG02_FD_87396 | JGI IMG/M metagenome (GOLD analysis project Ga0123519, IMG submission 87396) | Hot spring microbial communities from Yellowstone National Park - Yellowstone National Park OP-RAMG-02 (version 2) | ecosystem: Environmental > Aquatic > Thermal springs > Hot (42-90C) ... | reverse complement strand
TTCCACCTACATACTCTGGTGCACTTTTTAAACTTTCTAACTGATTATAATTACAATAAAAATCTCCATCTATATACGCTGGTGCTCCTTCTAAATCTCTAAGCTGATTATTATTACACCAAAAATTTCCATCTACATACTCTGGAGCTCCTTTTAAATCTCTAAGCTGATTACCATTACAAGAAAAATAGCCATATACTTTACCAAATCTAATAGGTAATTCTAGTAAACTTGTTAATCGCATACCATATAAAATTACATCTCCATAAATATCATACTTACCATCTGCTCGCTTTTTATGTGGTACTTCTAATATTTTTTCTGCAATTTCTTCTAACCTTACTTTCTCATACTCTTTTCTTCTTCTTTCTACTTCTTCTTCAGTTGGCCTATATAATTTTACTCCCTTCTTATAAAATGTAAATAGTTTATACATATACATATACATCGCCTTTTACTTCTACTACTTTTCGTATCTCTTCTTCTGTAAATTTTTTAAGATTGCCATGAATAAAAAAATCTCTACCTACATACTTTGGAGCTTCTTCTAAATTTACTAACTGATTATAACTACAAAAAAAATCTTTACCCACATACTCTGGCGCTCCTTTTAAATCTCTAAGCTGATTATAACTACAAGAAAAACTTCCATATACTTTACCAAACCTAATAGGTATATCTAATAAACTATTTAATCGCATACCATATAAATTTATATCTCCATAAACATCATACTTACCATCCGCTCGTTTCTTATGTGGTATTTTTAATATTTTTTCTGCAATTTCTTCTAATCTTACTTTCTCATATTCTTTCTTTCTTCTTTCTACTTCTTCTTCAGTCGGTCTATATAATTTCACTCCTTTTTTGTAAAATATGGATAGTTTATACATTTTTATACCAACTTCTAAAAAGGGGAGGAAAAACTTATATAACGAAAATAGTTCAATTATTTTTTATTAAACTACTCATTTCTTTTTTCCTCCCCTATTATTTACTTATTAACTAACTTTTCCAGTGATGTTTCCAACGCTTACTCCTTGAACAATCACTATTGCAATACCTATATATTCAAAGAATAACCATCCGTATTCTATATTCTGTTGATGTGGTGCATCCCATACTTGTAAATCTATACGGACAGATAATACTCCAGAGTATTGTGGTTCTGCAATAGCGTAAACTTTTCCTGCTTCAATCAAATAAGATGTTCTTACTCTACTGTTCCATAAATCTCCTACATATCCCGTTCTTAACAGCTCAAACTGTGTTACATAGTCCAGTTCATTCCTTCCCCAGTTCCTTATATCTCTAAATTGTCTTGGCTTCATTACAACATTCGCAACTGGAGCGTTCCAGTCTTCTATTCCAAGATATATGTCAGACAAAGCTGATTTTGTTAATCCAGCACTGCTTGTTACAACAGCATTATGTCCTGTTGCAGTTGTTCCTGCATATTCAATAGCTGCAAAAATCTTTCTATCTTCTTCTTTTGCCATTTCAATTGCTCCTTTTTCTTTTGCTCTGTCTAATATATTAAACCTTCTTACTGCAACTTCAAGAGCTGGAACTTTTGTCCAGACTGCAATCGCCATAGGCTCTAACTCAATTCTTTCACCTTTTAATACTTCATAAGGAACATTACCATTCTGTGCCAATGTGACTGCTGAAAATTGAGGATCTTTATCGTACCACATTGGCGCTGCTGTTGGAAGTATATCAACTGCTAAAATCTTTCTTCCAATTGACCTATAATCTCTTCCAAGTTTGAAGGGCTCTAACCAATTCTGTTACTTTCCTTGCTTTAATGTAAGCAAGTACTAACCAGAACTTCTTCTGGCGGATAGGAATTTCTTCCTATCTCTACACATCGCTGTGTAGTTCGGACTATCTCACAATCCTTTTTAATAGAGGATTGTTCACATATAGTCTCTGAGGGGAATAAATACCTATAAATTTTATTTCTTACTTCTTTTATATTACTCAATTCCTTTCCCCAAATCACTAAACATTCAATACCTACTGATCTATAATCTTGAATAATCTTTTCTTCATCTTCTTTAGAATGCCAAAATTCCCCAAAAACTTCAATTACTTTTTTCTTTTCATTAAAAGGCTTAACAACAAAATCTGGATATCTAAACCTTTTATTTGATATTTTAATACCAAACCTTCCATCTCCGGTATATTCTAATTCATTTGAAAATAAATTATATACTTTTTTCTCTAAAGAATTCATTTTCCACCTTCCTGCAGAAGCAAATGATTTTTTTACAACCTCAGGAATATGTGTAACATTCTTAACGCCATATTTCCTCTCAATAATTAAAGAATATTTACTCCAAGCTTTCTTCTGTATTTCTCTATTCTTCATAGGATTATCTACTCCATATTTTTTCCAACAAGTTTGTTTTGCTTTTTCTTTAACTTCAGGAATTTGCATTGGACTATTTACTCCATATTTTTCTTGAAAAGATTTCATAATAGCAATATTTCTTTTTTCAAAAACCCAATCTTGATGAAAAGCATAATCAACTCCATACTTCTTTCTCACGGTTGCTTTTTGCTTTTCTATTACACCTTTTGCTCTTATTTTTACATTTGAACCAAATAATTCACGGTATTTTCTACAACTTATTTTATGTTTATCATATAAATGACCTTCAAGACTCTTTCCTTCAAAATTACATAACAAACATTTAACGGTATCTATTCTTCCCTGCTGGTTATCTGCATCTCGCACATTTTCACTTTCTTTACTAGAAAGTAGTGGAGAATTCTCAGACTTTCCAGCATATAGTGAACTTTTCATCTTGGTATTACTACCAAGAGCCACGTTAGAACACATGGTTTGCCCAATTTTAGCCCTTCCTTCTGGATATTGCAGAGCTTGAGCAATCGCTTTAAATTTTTCTTCTTGTGTCAAAACTCTTTCTTCTCCCATCTTTTTTCACCTCCTTTTAAAGTACTAAAATATATACATATACTACTTCTTAATGATTTACCTACGATTTCAATCGTAGGTCTCCTGTGAACTACCAGGCAGACGGGCTAAATCATTGTAGCCCCACTGATATGCTAGAGCGATATTTACCGCTCCATTCACATCAGCTTGATTTATATAACTGCAATTTTTCTATTCCACTATCCATTTTAGTTCGCTCTCATCTCACGATTGAAATCGTGAGAATTCCCGCTCACAGTTTTCTTAATACTGTGGATCAAATAAGAATGTCAATTTTCCACTAGAATAAGATATTGCTTTACCTATTTTCAATGAACCAGTAGATGTAGTTATATTTCCATCTGCATCTATATACAAAGTATCATTAGCAGCTGGAGAAATTCCTGTTGCAATTTGGTCAGATTCAATAACTGCTGGGTCTATAACTATTGCACCTTTTTTAGATCCTTTTGTAGTATCTTGTTTTTCATTAAGCTTATAATCCAAAGCAATACCAACTAACCCAGTTGTGGTATTATCAGCCTTAACAATAGTATTATCAGAAGCATCTATTGTCATAACTTGCCCAGCATTGAAAGTAGTAGCATAATTATCCTGCTTTACATCAAAGCTAGGTCTTGCAAATCCACCAAATATAATCTTTACTGACATCTTAATCACCTCCTTTTTCTTTATTAGTCAATATTACTTCCTTCTTTTAATTCTTTTAGATATTTAAAGGTCCTTTTTACAAAAATCTTTTATATATTTCTACTATATTTCTCAGCATTTTTAATCAGGTTAATTTAATTAAGTTATTTATTTTCATATACTTATATTTTACTGCAATATTTTTTACATAATATATCACTTTTTTATCTTTCTCAATATTTTCTACATATTCTCAAACAATAATTTCAGGTATATTTATACCTAAAATTAGTAAAATTTAACTAATACTTATTACTCTTCAGAAGCTTCTTCTATAGGTATTTCCTTACCCATTGGTCCTTCTTCTTCCTCTTCAACTTCTTTTGGAGAAGCTTTAACTTTTTCAACTAACTCTTTTTTAGCTTCCTCATTACTAAACACTTCAGCAAGAGTATCTATTAAAACTTCACATTCTATATCATAAAAATCGCATATATCTTTTATAAAATCTATTACTTCTTCTTCTATTTCAGCAGCTAGTTCTTCTTTTTCCTCAGATTCACCTTCTGGTTTTTCTATTTCCTTTTTTGCTTCTTCTTCAGACAACTCATCTATATCTTTTTCTTTATCTTCAATAGGCATATCAGCTTGTGCTTTTCTAATACTTCTTTTTTTAAGACTTTTTTCTACAAACAAATCTACAATACTTTTATTTTCAGCCATTTTATTTACACCTCCTTATATTTTATTATTTACCAACTTTCTCTTCTTCTTTTTTGTTCTCCTTCATATTCTAAATCACTAATAGCTTTTTTAACTTCAGGTGGAAAATTCATATTTAACAATTCAAAAAGCTCTCCAGACCATTTTTTATTTTGAGCTGGTAAAACTACTCCAAAAAGATGATTACCAATATCTACTCTTATTATCCATTCTTGATTATATCTATCTCTTATTCTTTTTTCTAGCAATCTAGGATAGTCTTTTTGAGCTTTTTTACTACTTTTCTTTTCTAAATACCTTTCTGAAAACAAATCTACAATACTTTTATTGTTAGCCATTTTATTTACACCTCCTTATTTTACTATTTTCAATGTTCTCTTATTTTCATCAACTATTGGAGGTTTACTAAACAATTCATCAAAAATACCACCACTTTCTTCTTTCTTTTCTTCTATATTACTAATAGGAATAGCAGTATTAACTTTTCCTAAAACTTTTCTTGGTTGTTCTTTTACTGCTATTTTTTCTATCATGTCAGAAAGGTCTTGAAGAGCCTCATCACTTCTTTTCATTAACTTTTCTATCTCTTGTTTTGCATCTTTTTCATCTAACATACCTTTTTTAATCATTTTTTTAACTAACTCAGCAACTTTTTTAGATTTATTTTGTATTGCAATTTGTTGCTCAAGTTTAGCTACTTTTGCTTTCAAACTTTCTTTTTCTTTTTCTACTTCTTTCAATTTTCCTAAATATTCATCTATTTTGCTATTAACTTCACTTTTTTCTGACCTAATTCTTTTCATATAATCAGTAATTATATTTGAAAATTGTGCTGACTTAAACATAGAAGTTATTGTTTTAATCTCTTCTTTTACTTCAGGCTCTTCTTTTTTCATTTTTTCACTCATTGCACTAACTTTCTCTTTTAAAGTCCCTAAAAACCGTTCAATAAACTTCTCATCACTAAATATAGACTTTAATTGAGAAATAACTTCATCTACAGTAATTTCTTCAGAAGATACTATTAAAGATGCTAAAACATTAGCAACTAACTCTTCTATTGGAACTTTTTTCTCACCTTTCTCTGTACCTTCTTCTGGAATTAAAGTTTCTGTTACTTTTTCATCTAAAGACATTTTTGGAGCTTCTTCTTGTGATGCTTTATAAAAAGAAACTCTTATCTTACCATTATCATCTCTAAACCATTTATCTATAGTACCTTTTATTCCAATATCAGTTACTTCATCTAAAAGACTTCTACCATAATCTTCACTAATAAACGCTTCATAATCTTTCAAATAAGATTTTAAAAGTCTTCCTTTTTTAATAACTTCTTCTGGAGTACCAAAAGCATCACCAAAAGATACTGCAAAAATGGGTTTTTTATCTAGAGAAACTTTCCAATAAGAATCTTTCTTTTCTGGTTGTTTTATAAATTGAGCTGTATATGCTCCTTTTTCAACTACTTTAATTCCAGGAAGCTTCACTTCTCCTAAATCTTTCTTCCCAGCTTGTAAGTCCTTTTCACTTTCTATCTCTTTTTCCGCCTTTTCTCCCAATTCCGCTTGTTGAGCTGTTTTTGGCGAAGATGTCTCTTGAACCTTAACCCCTGGAAGCTTCACTTCTCCTAAATCTTTCTTCCCAGCTTGTAAGTCTTTTTCACTCTCTATCTCTTTTTCTGCCTTTTCTCCCAACTCCGCTTGCTGAGCTGTCTTTGTACCTTTTTTTGCTTCTTCAGCTTCTTCTTTTGAAGTAGTAACTTCTTTTTGTGGTTCAGTAGAAGGCATTTTTACTTCTTTTTGTTTAACAGTTTCAACAGGACTTGATGTTACTGATATTTCAGGTTTAGGTGTTTTAACTTCTCCTAAATCTTTCTTTCCAGCTTCTAAATTCTTTTCACTTTCTATTTCTTTTTCTGCTTTTTCCCCTAATTCTGCTTGTTGAGCTGTTTTTGGCGAAGATGTCTCTTGAACTTTAACCCCTGGAAGCTTCACTTCCCCTAAATCTTTCTTCCCAGCTTCTAAATCTTTCTCGCCTTCTATTTCTTTTTCTGCTTTTTCCCCTAATTCTGCTTGCTGAGCTGTTCTTATTTTATTCTCTAAAGTACTCATTAACAAATCTACAACTTTATTCACAGCTGTATTAATATCCATAATCTCACCTCCTTTTTTACTTATACTTTTTTTGCTTTTTTTAGCACTTTTCTTTTCTCCTGTATTAATTTCTAATAACTCTTTTGCAAGTTTTTCATCTTCTAATAAATCATCATCTTTTTCTTCATTTGTAGATAATGGTGTATTTTCACCTTTTGAAAAATATTTTTTCTGAACTGCTTCTCTCACTTTTCTTGCTAAATCACCATCATCATAAGTAATATTTACATTATCTAAATTTATACCAGCGTTTCCGTAAAGTAAAGTTTCTTCTTCATTATCTACATTATTATTACCTTTTAACTTTATAGGTTTCCAAGCAGGACCTCCATTATTTATTTCTTCCATTTAATACACCCCCTTTTGAATTTTTATATGAATCAATTATATTACATATAGATTTCAATAACTTTTGATAGTTTTTATCTTTTTTTATATTTTTGTTTAATATTTTTTTCATTATTTAGACTTTTTCTTTCGTCTCTTTTTTTTCATATATTCTCTAAATCCTTTTGCATGTCCATGTTCTTTATACCATTTTTCTGCTATTTCTGGATGATACATCCAAAGATATGCTTCTTGTTGTGGCGATTTAAAAGGAGCTTTCTTTATAAAATTACTTATAATAGTTCTTAATTTACTTCCTTTTTTTGAATAAGGATAAGGATTTCCTTTTTGTTTTCTTTTACCAATTTCATAATATTTTCTCTGATAAGAATCTTTATAAGGTCCAGTTCTATCTCTTCTTTTTCTTTCTTTATAACCCGCAATAGTAACTTTACTTTTCTTACTAAACAAATCACCTGCCCAAAATTTTTCAATTTCTTTTGGAACACTTCCCAACTTTTCACTTAAAAATTTTTTTATAGTTATAACTCCATAGCCTTCTTTATCAGCATTATCAACAAAATCTAAATAACCTGCTGATTTATGCCAAATATCATTTAACTCATCATAAGTTTTATCCCATTCTTCATCTGAATAAATATCAGAAGCAACTTTCATTTTAATTTTTCCATTAACATTTCTATTTTTTCCAAATACTTTCCTTACAAACATAGAAACTATATTATTTTCTTTATTCTTTTCCATTTTTCCTCCTCATTCCCTAAAGTAGACTAACCCATTTGGAGTTGTTTCATAATTACCATCATATAAGGATAAGAAATATGCCCATCCATCCAATCTTATTGCATCTTCAGCCATATCTCTAATAGGTAAATAAGAACTAAGATGGTCAGACAAATCTTTACCACTATATCCTAATCCTTCTAACCAATTAACAACTCCTTGATTTCTTATATCTTCTAAATACTCTTCTACCATTCTTTCTTTTTGTTCTTCTGAATATTCATCTCCTTCTGCAGGTTCTTCATCATCTATAAAAGCCGTATAAGATTCTGGAGATTCTTCTACCATTTCTTCTATATCACTTCTTATATCATTTAAATATTTATCTTCATCAACCCAACCTAATACCCAATCTTTATTAAATAAATCTAAATTTTCTTCTAAATCATTTACAACTAGGTCAAAAGCTATTCTTTCTGCTTCTTCTTCAGAACTTATTAAATTGTATTCTTCCCCATTATAAGTAAAACTTCCAGCATGTCCATAATTTGAGTATCTTCCTTCATCTAATTTTAAACTTTTTCTTAATTCATCTTCATATTCTTTTCCAAATGTATTTACTAATTCTTTTAATACACTATCATAATCCCAGCTAATATATTTTTCTTTTTGTCCTTTCAAATTAATTGCTAATATATTTCTAACTTTACTTATATTTGTTTCATTCATACTTCCTTTCTTCTTACTTTTTGGTCCTCTCCAATAAGTAGTTCCTCTTACTCTATCTTTTAAAGAAGCACAAAAAGCAGCAGGATCATCTGTAAACTTTTTTGCTTTTTCTATACATTTTGTTACACTTCCACCAATACTTTTCCAAAATGATTCTAAAGATTTTTGTGTCCAACCATAAGGTTTAGTAGTCCATTTATCACCGAATAAAGCTTTCATACCTATTCTTTTAATACCTAATTTTTTCATTTCTTCTGCACACTCTGGACATAATAAAGCAACTAATTCTCTATCTATTTTAGGATCTAAATTACCAGTTATTGGTTTTAACTTTATTTCTCTTAACTTATCTTCTTCTGTTGGTTTTAATTTTATTTCTTTTAACTTTTTTCTTGTATCTAACTCTTTTTTCAATTTTTGTTCAGATTGCTTCAACTCTTCATCAGAAAGCTTCGTATAATCATATACTCCTTTTCTTTGTATATTTCTTAATCCTTTTTTTAATCTCCGCTTTGCTCTAATTTCTCTTAAAGAACTTTTTTTAATTTTCCAAGCTTCTCTAGAATCAAAAACTTCTATAGTACCATCTGGATTTTTTGTATATAATATTTTTTTTCTTGTTGCTGGATCTACTGTTTCATAAACACCTACATTAGGATTTTTTGTAAAAAAATCTTTTACATTTTCTTGTGTTTCTCTAGGCATTTCTTCTAATCTTTTTCTTCGCTGAGATGTTTTTTCCATTTTATCCTCCTTTAATTATTTTCTGTATTTTTAGGAAATTTCAAAACTTCTAAAATATAAACTATAAAATCATCAACATTTACATTTAAATCATTCTGACAAAATTCTGCAAATTTTTTCATTATAAAATTATCTATATCTTTATTTGTTTTAAATCCATATTGTGCTAATATTTCACGAATTTTAGACATTGGTTCTGCGCCACGACCATAAGTAATTATTGAATTTTCAAGTCCTTCAAGTCCATAGTTTATTTCATATACTAATTGCCCATTTATTTTTTTTCCTTTTTCATATCTTAAATGTTCACACCACTGACTTTCATCATAAGCAACATTTTTACATACAGAACAGACACCTTTTTCAACAAGCACTCCCATTGAAGTATCAGTTATTTTTCCATTTTTTATATCTTCTGCTAACTGTGCATACTTCTTTTTATTTAAAGCATTAAGCATATGAACTACTTTATCTTTACCTTCCGGATAAGTATCTACTATATATCCTCTTACATACTGAGGATTATGATTTTCTAATAGATTTTTTCCTTTCCAAGTTTCCCAAACATATTTACCTGTAATATGTCTTTTATTCAACTCTTCCCATGGAAACATATCTCCATTATCATTAGGAGGATAATCTCCTCTAATACCAACACAACTAAAATACAAAAAATCTTCTTTTAATTGTTCAAGAACAAATCTATCTGCTCTCTTAAAAATAGCAGTAGATATTCTATCAAAAGGAACAACACTTATACTAGATACTTGTGCAAATTTTATAAACATATTATCCCCTTTTTAGACCTCTCTATTATAGATTATTATACAACTAGCACATTTTATTACAGAACTTTTTATATATGCACTTCACCTTTTACTTCTACTACTTTTCTTACTTCTTCTTCTGTGAATTTTTTAGCATTGTTATGAATAAAAAAACCTCCACCTACATACTTTGGCGCTCCTTCTAAACTTACTAAGCGATTCCTACTACATACAAAATCTCTACTTACATACTTTGGCGCTCCTTCTAAATTTGCTAACTGATTAAAACTACAATAAAAATCTCCATCTACATACGCTGGTGCTCCTTCTAAATCTCTAAGCTGATTATTATTACACCAAAAACTTCCACCTACATACTCTGGTGCACTTTTTAAACTTTCTAACTGATTATAATTACAATAAAAATTTCCATCTACATACTTTGGTGCTCCTTCTAAACTTACTAATCGATTATTACTACAAGAAAAACTTTTACCTACATATTCTGGTGCACTTTTTAAATCTCTAAGCTGATTATAACGACATAAAAAATCTCCATATACTTTACCAAATCTAATAGGTAATTCTAGTAAACTTGTTAACTGCATATTATATAAATTTACACTTCCATAAACATCATACTTACCATCTTCCCGCTTTTTATGTGGTACTTCTAATATTTTTTCCGCAATCTCTTCTAATCTTATTCTCTTATATTCTTCTTGTCTCCTTTTTACCTCTTCTTCAGTTGGCCTATATAATTTTACTCCTTTTTTGTAAAATATAGATAGTTTATACATACACATTACCTTTTACTTCTACTACTTTTCTTACTTCTTCTTCTGTAAATTCCTTAGAATTGCCATGAATAAAAAAATCTTCGCCTATATACTTTGGCGCTCCTTTTAAACTTTCTAACTGATTATAACTACAAACAAAATCTCCATCTACATACGCTGGTGCTCCTTCTAAACTTATTAATTGATTATTATTACACCAAAAATTTCCACCTACATACTTTGGCGCTCCTTTTAAATCTCTAAGCTGATTATTATTACAAGCAAAACTCCCTCTTACATATTCTGGAGCTCCTTCTAAACTTATAAGCTGATTATCACTACAAGAAAAATATCCATCTACATATTCTGGTGCTCCCCTTAAATCTCTAAGCTCATTAAAACTACAAACAAATTTCCCATATACTTTACCAAATCTAATAGGTACTTCTAATAAACTCGTTAATTGCATCTCCTCTAAACTTACATCTCCATAAATATCATACTTCTCATCTGCTCGTTTTTTAGCTTTTCTTAATATTTCTTCTATAGTTTCTTCTGACCTTATTCTCTTATACTCTTCTTGTCTCCTTTTTGCTTCTTCCTCAGTCGGTCTATATAATTTCACTCCTTTTTTGTAAAATATGGATAGTTTATACATTTTCTAAAACTCTACTTCCCATCTAGGCATAAACTTTTTTCCTGTTCTAGAAGCACTTACTATATTAGAAATTATAAATTTTTTTATTGTTCCTTCATTAACATCATAACCAAACAAATATCCATCTCTTTCTGAATAAGGCTCTATTTCTCTTACTACAACAGATCCATCTCTTTTCATATAAGTAATTTCGACAGTTTCTCTATTTTGAGCAGCAACAACTATATCATTTAAAAAAGCCATTTTTTATTTTTCTTTTTTTACTTCTAATTCATCACCAACAAATGACCTTACTCTTTCTACAGTCGTATCTGAAACATAACTAGTAATTAAATCTAAAATCTTATTAGTAAGTTCTTTTAATTCATCATCTGTTAATTTCATTTTATAAACAAACCATAAAAAATCAACAAGATTGTCTTTCATTTCTTTTATAGCATTAACAACTTCATTTATTCTTTTTGCAGTTTCTTTTTCTTCTTCTTTTTTCTTTTCATCTTCACTAGAAAGTTCCTTTTCATCTTCTTCAGATTTTTCTAATGTTTTTACTTCTAAAGGAATTTCTTTAAATAATTCACCTTCTTTTTCACTTTTACTTTCTTTTTCTATCAATTGAGAAAAAATCATCCGTAACAACTCTTTTATTTCTTTTATTTTTTTATTTTCCATTTTTATACCTCCAATTCAATCTTTTATACATATACATCACCTTTCACATTTACTACTTTTCTTACTTCTTCTTCTTCTGTAAATTTTTTAGAATTATGATGTATACAAAAATCTCCACCTACATACGCTGGCGCTCCTTCTAAATTTATAAGCTGATTATTACTACACCAAAAATTTCCACTTACATACTCTGGACTTCCTTTCAAACTTTCAAGATAATTATGATTACAATAAAAACTTCCACCTATATACTTTGGTGCTCCTTCTAAACTTACTAACTGATTATCACTACAAGAAAAACTTTTACCTACATATTTTGGAGCTCCTTTTAAATCTCTAAGCTGATTACCAAAACAAGAAAAATATCCATCTACATACTCTGGTGCT
>Ga0123519_10012592_pt1 | contig 12276 bp, 9 predicted proteins | sample YelNatPaOPRAMG02_FD_87396 | JGI IMG/M metagenome (GOLD analysis project Ga0123519, IMG submission 87396) | Hot spring microbial communities from Yellowstone National Park - Yellowstone National Park OP-RAMG-02 (version 2) | ecosystem: Environmental > Aquatic > Thermal springs > Hot (42-90C) ... | reverse complement strand
ACAGAGCCATTTTGGCAGGTGTGCCTGATTCAGTTCTGGAGAACTTCAACTTCTGGGGTTGTCGATTTGTAGTGAAACCCCGCGAAATAAAGATGGGCAAGCAACCGGTGGTTTTGATAAAGGACGCAAGAGATTTCGCGTTCAAAGGCACGAAACTTCACTGGCTTGCTCAAGATGCAGAGAACTGGGATGACTTCATCGGGCAGGAAAACACCCGTAACATCCTGGTTCGCGAAATTGAGGAAACTAGATAAATGCACGGCTGATTTTGGGGTTCAGAATTGTTTGACTGATGTCTAGAGCTCGTATATAATGCCCTTGGGAATAGGCCGGACTAGGAAAGATGTTGCGTATCTTATTGAAAAGCCGGTGCTCCCGTGTGTTATGATCATTGCTATTTCGGATTCGGAAAAAGAGGCTTATGTAGAAAGCCTCTTTTCTATTGTTGCGCCAAAATACGACCTCATCAACACCGTCTTGAGCTTCACTAGGCACAAGGCTTGGCGACGCTTTGCAGTTTCGAAATCCGGATTGCAACCGGGCGGGAGCGCACTGGATGTATGCTGCGGCACGGGAGACTTCGCTCTGGAACTGGCGCGTGTTGTTGGAGCCGACGGCATGGTTGTGGGGATCGACTTTTCTATGCCGATGATCCGGTTGGCTGAGGGAAAAGCGAATCGCAGCGGTTGTAGATGGGTAAGCTTCCTTGCGGCGAATGCGTCTCGGCTTCCTTTCGCGGACGATTCTTTTGACTGTGTTACAGTTGGGTTCGGGTTGCGGAACGTTGCCGATACGTCAGAGGTAGTCTCCGAAATGGTCCGAGTTACTCGACCGGGTGGAAAAGTGATCAGCTTGGAGGCGAGTAGAGTAACTTCGCCTTTCCTGGTCTTGCCGTGGAGGTTTTACTTCTACACGCTTGCACCGTTGATGGCAAAACTGTTTGGAGGCCGACTGGAAGCCTATAAGTATCTTCCGTGGTCCGTCGGTAAGTTCGATTCGCGTTCGGCTATAGCTTTGGAGTTCGAACGCTGCGGGCTTTGCGAAGTCGAAATATATGATCTGATGTTCGGAGCAGTATGCGTCCATGTCGGTACAAAGCATCGTAATGAGTCAGAAGCTCCGAGCAATCCATAACATAAGCTTAATTCGGCTAGGGTAGACTGAATGAACGTTAATTTGGCAGGTTTTGGACGCGATGGATTGATTTTTGAGGAGGGAGAAACGGTTGCTGCGCTGATGCAGATGGTCGAGGATCGATTAGATGCGATTACTGTGTCCGAAGTTGAGGTCGCTTCCGACATCTCAACGAAGTTATTCGCGGCAGGCGGCAAACGCATTCGTCCAAAACTTGTAATCCTTTCTGCACTCGCGTGTGGCGGTCGTGACTACACTAGGATGGTAGACTTGGCTGCAGCCGCAGAGCTGATACATACAGCATCACTCGTGCATGATGACGTGATCGACGAAACCATCGAGCGTCGCGGTGTAGCTACTGCCAATGCGAGATGGGGAAATAAGCTGAGCGTGCTTGGCGGCGACTTTCTTCTCTCGAAGGCGTTTTCTCTTATTTCAGGGATAGGCGACCCCGACATTCTTCGAGTTTTATCTGCCAATGCCGTTCGGATGTCGGAAGCTGAAATGCTTCAGGTGATGTGTGAAGGTAATCTCAAACTTTGGGATGCCAACTACTGGCGTATTGTGGAAGGCAAGACGGCAAGTTTTATGTCTGCTTGCTGCGAGTGCGGTGCAATCTTGGCTGGAGCCAACGAGCTTACTCGATCAATGTTGGCGGGCTACGGTAATCAACTTGGAATGGCTTTTCAAATCACTGACGACCTTCTCGATATCCTCGGAGATCCTTCCGTTACTGGTAAGGCTATCGGCACCGACATTATAAACGGCAAGTTCACTCTTCCATTATTGCTCGCAGCAAAAAACGAGAATATGGCGAACCAGTGCAGGAAGTTGTTATCTGAGTCTAAAGACAATGGTGGACTATCCCCAGATGGATTAGAAACGATTGTGAGACTTATTGTGAAATCGGGTGCGGCTGAAGAGGCTCGACGAACTGCACTGGATTGTGCTCGCAGTGCTTGTGACCGACTTAGCGGCATTCCCTCTTCGAGTTACACAGAGGCGCTTTGTGATCTTGCTATGTCCATTGCCAGTAGGGAATACTAACGCACTTCGAGCGGCAGATCGAAGCTTTCCTGTCCCATTTGGCTGTTGTGCACGCGGGAATCCCTTTCGCCACTGCGGTTAGAAGCCACTGTTGTTCTTTACGGTAATAGTGTTTTTGTCTATTCCATCTCCGAATAGCAGCATTTTCTTTGCACCGTCTCCTTGGTTCCTCGAATCCGCAGTGTTTGCTTCGATAAGGATATCTCGACTACTCATAACATAGATGGCACTCGATCCGGAGTCTGTGGTGGGGCAGTCGCAAGCGTTCGTTATCTTATTGCTGCGAATAGTTATCCCATCCGTTCCGGCAACAAATATGCCTGAGTTGTCGGTATTGCGAATGACGTTGCCCTCAAAGATAACGTTTTTATGCACTCCGGGCTTTGGCGGATATTTAAAGTCCTTGAGGTATGCCATTGCGCACAGTGCGCCAGGGCCGATCGCGGCGCCATAGTTCACATGATCAAATGTGCAATTTCGAACAACTACATCGCGTGTGCCGATGGATTCGAAGAAATAAACCACCTCTGTAAGCACCAAAATGCCGGGTCCGGTGCAATTAGTAAAGTTGCAATTCTCGACGATGGCATCTCGGGTCTGGATTAACATTCCTCGCGCGCGGTTATTGCGCACTCGGCAATTCGAAATTCGCACTTTAGGAGTGCGGGTGGCGTTACCGAATACGTCACCTTCTTTCAATTCGGCGGGTAAGGGGTCTATAAACTCGACCTTATGGAGTCCATCATTCGGCAACACTTCTACCTTTTTCACGCGAGCAGTTGCATACGGAATCAGGTCATCGACGTGAGAAATCTCCATGACGTCTCCCGGGTCGGGAGCGTCTATCATTTTCAGATTGTGAGCTGCCAGGATGGTCCGATCGTCTATCTTTTCTTTTAGCGAAAGGTACAATCCGGACTTGATGTTGACCGCGTCGTCGCCCATTCCCTCATACTCGCAGTCTTCCATGCTGATCGTGCCTTTACACCCGCCAAAGTGGGTTGCATCGGCCGTAGCCGACATCAAGTGTCCAGAACCAGGTCTGGGGACGACTCTGAATCGCTTTAGGTTGATATTGGTGCATACGCTTCCGATAAATCCCATTCCCGGCACGGTGTGTACGGTGACGTCTTCTACGGTTACATTGGAACATCTGCTGCATACGAACGTGCTCGGTCCGTATACCTGATGTCGGAGTTGCACGAGCACGCCAGGCTTAATACGCGCTTGGTGTTTCAGATGGACGCGCAGCACTTGTTCTCGCACAAGCTCCGTCTTTTCACACGTATAATACTCATCAAGTCCGTGACGCATCGGCAGCCGTGTCTCTGGATCGAAATCCATAAACGCACCTACAGGTTCGCCACCCTTGACGGGATATTCCGGAAAGACCTCCACATCGAAGTGATTGCCCTCCACAGCTATCACCTTTCCGAGCGAAAAAGGCGGGCGATCCCAGTCAATAGTAAAGTGCCGTATGTTCAGATTCTTGCAGTTTGCGAATCGAAAAACTCCCGTTACGCCGTGTATTATGAACTCAGCCCCGTTGCCTTCGATAGTCAATCGATCGATATCGGCAACAGGGAAAAGCGTTCCTTTATCATTTGGGTTGCCGCCTGCAAAGAAGTCGTATTGGCCTTTGGGAAATAGAAGGATTGCCGGGGCCAACTTCCGACATTCTTCGATCGCAGCGAGTATAGCGGCGGTATCGTCTTTGCCATCGTTCGGAACTGCACCGAATCGAGTAACGTCTACCTTTGCAGTCTCGCCAGCCAGCTCGAAGACATACTTACCGGAGCCGACCTCAAACTTTACCCATTCGCCGACATCCTCGCCGCCACGAATGCCGTCCACGGTTCCCACGCTCTTGCCGTCTCGAAATACCAATTTGCCCGATTCTTTAATCTCGAAGACGTTCCAACCAACCTTTGGGACATAGACAGTACCGGTTGATCCGGCCGGTATCTTCGCCGATAAGCGAATGCCGTTCCTGGTCAATTTCCAGTCGGATTCGGCAATACCTTTGATTGTGCGAACGGTGCCTTTTGCCCACTGCAGATCTCCTACGGCATAGGGCTTGATAATCACCTTTTTCCAACCGGGTTGTTTTGGTTCGGGTGCGATGCCAGCCAGTATTTCGTAGAACCAGCCGCTTACGAATCCAAGTGCGGGATGATTGTGTGAGTTCATTCCACTGCCGGTTTTGAGTTCCCACAATTCCCAAATGGTAGTCGCACCATTGGCTATCATGTAACCCCAACTCGGATAATCCGTTTTGGTGGCGATTGTATACGCAAGATCGGCTCGACCTTCGCGGACTAACACATCCATTAGATAGGGAGTCCCGACAAAACCGGTTGACAAATGGTCTCCCCGGCTGCGAATATCCTCCACGAGCGTGTCGAACACCACCTTATGTCTCTCTTTTGGCACTATGCCCAGCCACAGCGGAAGCGCACAAGATAACTGGCTACCATTGCCGTAACTGTTCCGTTCGGCGTCCCAGAAACGTGCGTTGAAGGCTTCGCCGATCTTATCCTTCAACTTGCGGTATTCAAGAGCGTCCTCTGTCTTACCAAGCGCATCAGCAATATCCGCCAGTATTCCTGTGACCAAGCAGAACGCTCCGGTGGAGATCAGTTCTTTCGGTGTGCCTGTGACTGCGATCCAATCGGCGTAGTTATTACGCTCTATGATCATCGAACTGCCGGCTTCACGGCGCAGCATTTCAACATACTGCTTCACTCCTTCATAGTGTTGTTGCAGAAGCGACTTGTCCCCTGTGTGACGGTAGGTGTTCCAAAGGATTACAGGGTACGCTGCTGCCCACATCGGATCTCCAGGATCGGACCCCCACACGTGCGGAACCGTGTCTGGCACACGACCATCTTCGCCTTGCGCATCTTGGATATCCGTCAAGAACTTCGAGTATGCGGCAAACATGTCGAAGTTATACAGCATCGCATAAGACGATACTTGCGCATCGCCCATCCATCCTTGTCGCTCGTCACGCTGCGGACAGTCGGTTGGGACAGCATGGAAGTTGGTTCGCTCGCCCCAAGCGCATGCTTCTTGGATTTTGTTGAGCAGGTCGTTGGAGCACTTAAAGCTACCTTGCGGCTCGATTGCGGTATGTACCACGCGGCCTACCACCGAATCCATTTCCGGTTTGCCTGGGAAGCCTTCGATCTGAACATAGCGGAAGCCATGATAAGTAAACCGGGGTTCATAGATTTCAGTTCCGTGGCCCTTAAGAATGTACGTATCAGTCGCCTTGGCAGATCGTAGGTTTTCCTGGTTTACCGTGCCGTCGGGATACACAAGCTCCGCGAACCGCATCTTCACAGCCATTCCCGCAGGTCCATTCACTTGGAGTTTGCACCAACCCGAGAAGTTCTGTCCAAAGTCAAATACCCATACTCCCGGCTTGGGTTCGTGCATGCTCTTCGGCTTAATGTCTTCGACCACCTTGATCGGTTGGATCATTTGCGCCGAGAGCACGGCTCTGGGTGTGTCAACTACCTTAACTTGCTTCCACGACGAGTCATCGAAACCGGGCTGGTCCCATCCAGGTCTTTCCAAGCGGGCATCGTAGATCTCGCCGTTATATATCGAGTTCTCTATTATCGGTCCCTGAGCGTACTTCCATTCGCCGTCGGTTGTCACCACAGTGTTGGTGCCGTTCTTGAACTCAATACACAGCATCAGCCTGAACTGTAACGGCTTGCGCCACCATCCTTGTCCAAGCATTGCAGCAGCGCAATTCCGGCCTTGTTTGAGCATTCGGGTGACGTCGTAGGTGCTGTAGTAGACGCGCTTATCGAAATTGGTGTAGGCAGGGTCGAGTACACGGTCGCCAACCTTTTTTCCGTTAAGGCGGAACTCATAATAACCAAGTCCAGTAACGTAGGCTCGCGCTCGAGCTATTGGCTTGTCCAGCGTAAACTCTTTCCGCAATATTGGACTTGCTCCGCCTGGTTCACGCGAGACTCGGCCGCCGTCAGTAAGTTTCTCTTTGCTCCAGCCACTCGATTCGATTGAGTCCATAGCTGTTACACGTGCACCAAGCGCGAGATTATTAGAGCGTTCGTCCAGCACCTCGAGTTCGGCAAGCGCAAAGAGCGGCCTTGTTCCTTTAGGATGGTGGAGCTTGGTTGCAACGATCCTAACATATCGCGCGGTCACATCACCCACAGGAACCGTTACCGGGATTACGGGCAGTACTCCCTGGTCCGAATCCGTGCGGTCTGCAATGATGCGAGGGTTCCTAAAATCAGGTTCGTCGGAAGCCTCTATCCGATATCGAACTGGAAAGCCAAAGCCTGGGATATCGTGTTCATAATTGTATGGCCGAGCAGGATAGAGCACTACCGTGGTAAATCGCTTCGGCTCACCCAGGTCAACCTGTACCCATTTGGTGGTGTCTACGCTGTCTGCAAATTCCGAATGGTAGCCGTTACCCCCCGCAGTCTCCGGGATCATTATCCAGCTTCCCTGCCATTCCGATTTATCAAACAAGGCTGTCTCGAATGCGGCAGGTTCGCTAAACTCTGATGGCCTATCTTTTTCATCCCATACGCGGACGCGCCAATAGTAGGCTGTTCGACTGTTAAGACTCTTCCCAGCATATCGAACTTGAGCGCACTGGTCTGAAACGACCTTGCCGCTGTCCCACATATCCGGCTTTCCGGATTCGAGAAGCTCCCTACTTGTGGCGACTTGCACCTCATATGCCGTCTGCAATACGTCCCGTCGACTCGTTTCGATTCGCCACGTAAACCCCGGGTTCGGCTTGTCTATACCGAGCGGTTCTTTTAGATATTCCGTAAGCAGTCCGGTGACTTTCAGCGGCTTCGCATCTGCGTGGCCAACTGATAACGCCATAGCAAACACTCCTGTCAAATATAGGGTTATTCTCAGCGTCAAATCTGTACACCTCTGTTGAGTTTATCCTACTAGCTCGTGCTTTCTTTGTCCTGCATTGCAGTGATACATATCCGACAAATTACTCGGTTTGCCCAGGCAGAAAACTCATGTTTTGCCGCGGGTTATGTACGTTTGGTGCACGTTTTCGGAAATCGTCGGCTTCTTATTAGCTTTCGGAATGCCTATCCATGCGCATCCGAGATCGGCAGATGTGAAATGCTCCAAGTTTGCCTTAGCACTTTCTATTGTTCGCGACCGCCGGCTCGACTTGATCACGATTATCGCTCCCACTCGGTTTTGCTCGATGAACATTTGCATTGATTTTTTGTCCAGGTTGTGGGGTAGAGCACATGCGGGAAGTCCTGTGAAGTGAGCAATCAACCAAGGATTATTCGATGCTACCACTGTTCCCGGTTGTAACGAAGCTTTTGCCCAACGGATTATCTGTCCATCAAGTGGCGGAAGTTCTGTTGCTCCTCTAACGGACGGCAGGTAACCCTTGACCCAAACAAATACGGCGCTCAAACAAATTGCGACAGCGACGGTTTTGCGCACAGTCCGGCCGGTATCCATCATTCGCACGAGCCCAGCAGCGCAAAATGGAAGCAACAGGCAAAATGTCAGCAACATAAAACGGTTACCTTGCGCGGAAGGTAAAGATGGTGTCAGCGCATACACTGTGAAGTTCAACAATGCCACACTGAGTGTGAGCTTGTGTTCCGAAGGGAGCACTTGGCGTCGTGAAGATATTAACAGCCAGGCAAGCCCAATGGAAAGAAATTGCAGTCCTGCGGATGTTCTAAGCACATTGGCTGCAAAATACCAGGTATTGTGCCAGGCTACGTTGATTGGGAACACAAACCCAGTGTTTCTTAGCACACCGTTCGCATGCCACAACCAGGCATCCCGCTGAAATGAGTCCGTAGTATAGTGAAATATCTGCACGGAAGATATCGGCGACCCCAATATCGCCCATTTCCAAATTCCGAGTGGTCCAATTATAGTGAAAAAACCTATGAAAACCATCACCGCACTTCGCAGGTTCTTGTCACGTGTTGCCGCAAACCACGCCAGGGTTGGCAAAAGCACCCCATTGGGAAACCTGGTTGCAAACGCAGTTCCTGCCAGCAAACCTGACACAAGCCACCAACCTGAACGTTTTCCGGTCGAAATTGCCGTCGCAATAGCTCCGAGCGCAAGAACCAATCCCAGCGGGTCAGATAGCGCTGTGAGTCCTGCTTTGAACAGACTTAGCGAGAGCGCTCCAAGTATACCGGCTAATGCCGCGCTCTTCGCGTTGAATAACTGAAGGGCGATGAGAAAAACCAGTCCTGCTGCCAGCGACGCAAAGAAAGCATTTACCGCTTGCAGTCCTATTTCCGTCACACCAATCTTGGCTAAAGCTCCTGCGAATAGCGGGTAGCCCGGCGGCCAATCCAAAAGTGCGCTGTGTCTGACGTCCGATTCTATGAAGTAGTTGACCTTGAGTGTTGAAACAAACCCTTCACCCGACGCGACGTTCCTTGCTATGTTGACATACGCGATCGCGTCAGGATACAGCCTGAATCGCGCCGTTGAGAACGGCAGCTTGATGGCTGTTCCCAACGCTACAACTGCAATAAACGTCAACGTCGGAAACCATTTCAACAGCAGATTCCGTTCTTGCATTTCTCCGTATCGGTTCATTATAATCCGTACGAGGCAAAAGCCTCAAGGTTGCTTTACCGTGAACACTGCAGGATGTTTTCCCAAACCGGCCGTATCGGCAATTATACTGGACGAAGATCGCATCCTACTCGCACGGCGTGGATGTGAGCCCAACAAAGGTCTCTGGTCTCTGCCCGGAGGCAGCATCGAGTTGGGCGAGACAGCGCGTGAGGCTGTAGTTCGAGAGGTTGCGGAGGAAACGGGGCTGATAATCGAGCCGATCAGCATTGCCGGCGTACGCGATGTTATCGCAAGAGAAGACGGCAAAATCCTTTTCCACTACGTTATTATCAGCTTCTATGCAAAGGTAATTTCCGGAACTCTCGCACCTGCATCGGATGCGGCTGAGCTTCGCTGGATACCTGTAGGCGAATTGCCGTGTTATGAAACTACCCCTGGCCTTATCGATTGGCTTGCTGATATTGGATTGGAATCTCGAGGCAAAACTTCCTCTTTATAGAAAGCCCGCTGCTCACATATTTGCTTATGCTTCGGCAAGAGGTTAAGGCGATATAATGCGGCTAGCCTGGAGATTTGGCTACGCGATCGTTACTCAGCAGCATTTGCTCCTAATCGCTGGCTCGTTTCGGTCTTGCTGGTGTATACTGGTTATAATCTATCCGGGAGGCAACCAATGATCTATCGCGCTGTCGGCATTCTCGTTGCAATTCTTTCCGCTCTTATAGTTATCGGTCCAACAACTGCTGCGGAAGAAGAACTCAAGCAGCTCTCCGCTAACGGCATCACTGTGCATTATCCTGCGACGATGGAAGCACAGGCGAAGCGAATCCTGGAAATGGCTGTTAAGCAAATACAACCTTCCGTTGAGATTCATCGGCAGATAGTTACACTGCTTGCCGATCCTGGTGCTATTGCAACTGACATAGCCGATCTGCTTGGCTCGGAAGAGGTCCAAGATAAGACACGTATACGACTTGCCGCTTTTAAGCTCAAGTCCGAAGCGCTCGTGGCGTGTTTTTCCAATATACGCTTGATTCCCACGGCGGATGCGGTTGCGAAGGGTGGCGTGGATGCTGGCGTTATGCAGGTTCGCTATGTGAAAGATACGAACGAATTCAAAATCGGCCTCGATCTGGAAAATGCCGACGCGGATGCGATAAAGCGCGGATGCTTTCCCGTATTTGTTAACGCGGATGGTAGCATCAGAGTCGAGAACAAAATCCCTGAAATGGCTCTCGACTTTCTCGGTTCTAGCCAAACGATGCTCGTGGCGCCTATTCACGAAGCTGTCATACACGCGATTACACAGCAACTCAACCTGTATCACCCATTTACGCGATGGTTTACTGAGGGAGTTAGTGGATGGGTGACACGTCGTGTGGTTGGTAGACTCGATCCTAAACTTGCGACTCTGGCGGACCAGACCTTCCTTCCAGGTCCCGCTGCGAAGAAACTAAGGGATAAGATTAACCTGCTTGCCTGGCCTCAATCCGCATTCCAGAACTTCAAAGATCCGGCTTTCGATCCTGCTATGGAAGCTGCGCACAGCCGGTATTCGGTCGAAGTTATTTCAAATATGCTGGGCGGAAATCGAGGGAAGATGCTTGCACGGATCATCTCTGAGATCAAGTACAACGCGAACGCGGATACCGATGCAATTTGTGAAGCCATCAAAAAAGTCACAGGCACCGATTTCAAAAAGACATTGATGACCTATGTTCCACAGGATATCAGAGACGGAATTAACACCGGCGAGGCAAAGAAACTGATTGCACAAGCGGAGAAACTCGCGCAAGAAAAGAAGTGGAAAGATGCTGCTGCAAAGCTGCGCCGCGCTCTGCAAATGACGCCCGAGGATGTCAACGCTAGGCTGAATCTTGCGTGGATTGAAAGGGAGTTCGGCGAACGCATCGACTCGGAGATTCAGGTATTTACTGCCGCTCGTCTCTTGGGGCAGGAAAAGTACTCGTTTTCTTTGTTTGCTCCCAGCCTGGAGGGAAACTACGTCGTCGGCAGGCTTGCGATACTTCTTGGCAACCTCGAATATGCGCGCAAGTTCCTTGAACCGGTGTTGGAGGCCAAGCCGGATCATGCCGATGCCCGCCGTGCTATGGCAGAAATCAAGGCGATCGAGAATGCTGCTAAAGGGCGTAAGGGGTAGGGCGCGATGTAGTAATGATGAGTGAGTCTGTGGCAATAATGCGCATGTTGCCTTGATTAACCTATTAACTTTGGTTGAGCGCGTCGCCGATTTTTGTGTTGACATGGTGGAGTTATTTGGTTATAATGCCAAATACAAGGGGATCATCAAAGATGAACAGGCGAGCATATCAAGAGAGAGCAAAAATCATAAAAGCTTTGGCACATCCCAGCCGTCTGATGATCGTGGATGCGCTGGCAGAAGGCGAGAAGTGTGTCGGCGAGCTGCAAGAGTTGGTTGAGTCGGATATATCTACCGTTTCAAAGCATCTGGCGCTTATGAAAGAGGCTGGGATTGTTGTCGATAGAAAAGTCGGACAGCAAGTCTTCTATAGCCTTCGGGTTCCGTGTATAGTAAGCTTTTTTGGATGCGTCGAAGCGGTGATGAAGTCGTATGCCGAAGAGAAAATAGAACTAGTAAGTTAGGCTCAGAAGAGCTTTTCTTTTTTGCTGATTGATTGGTCATTCTGCCAATAGGCCAAATATGATAAATCTGACGGAGGGTTACCAATGAAGCGGGTTCAAATTCTAGGCACCGGGTGTGCGAAATGCAAGACGCTTGCAGAAAACGCCAGAAAAGCAATTGAGGAAGCCGGAATAGAAGCCGAGATCGAGAAAGTTGAGGACATCAAAGAGATAATGAAATTCAGCATAATGATCACGCCCGGTCTTGCAATCGACGGAGAGGTCAAATCTGCCGGAAAAGTTCTTTCGACTGAAGACATCAAAAAACTACTCTTAAGCTAAAGGAGATGCTTGAAAAAATGAAAATCAACCGGTTTAAAGCTCTTGCGACAGTGCTCTTTGCTATGTTGCTGCTCGTTCAGGTTATCGGCGCAGTCTATACAGCAAAGAGCAAAAGTACTACAAAGCCTCCTGCTAAACCTGCTGCCAAGAAATTGCCGAAGCTTCTCGATCTTGGTGCCACCAAGTGCATTCCGTGCAAGATGATGGCACCTATTCTTGACGAACTTGCAAAGGAATACAAAGGTCAGCTTGAGGTCGAGTTCATCGACGTTTGGAAAAACCCAGATGCCGCCGAGAAGTATCAAATCAAAAGCATACCGACTCAGATATTCTTCGATTCCGCCGGCAAAGAGTTCTTCCGGCACGTGGGATTCTTTTCGAAAGAAGACATTCTGAAGACCTTCGAAAAGCACGGCATCAAACTCAAGAAACCTGAGCAGCCGAAGAAGCCTGAACAAAAGAAATAAGGCCAACCTTCGCCCAATACAACCTGCTCTATGTGGATCAAGGAAACGGTAATCTTATGAATTGGAAAACCGAGTGGAAAACGTTTTT
>Ga0123519_10012589_pt1 | contig 12277 bp, 10 predicted proteins | sample YelNatPaOPRAMG02_FD_87396 | JGI IMG/M metagenome (GOLD analysis project Ga0123519, IMG submission 87396) | Hot spring microbial communities from Yellowstone National Park - Yellowstone National Park OP-RAMG-02 (version 2) | ecosystem: Environmental > Aquatic > Thermal springs > Hot (42-90C) ... | reverse complement strand
TGAATGACTCCACGACCGCAGTGCGATACTTGGCTCCACAGCTGCGAGGCAGTGGCGCTGCCGCGTGCGCTCTCAACGACGGGTCTGTACCTCGCGCCTGGTCCTTGGTCGGGAGTCGTTCCATAGCAAGGCACTGTTGCGCTCGGAGCCAAGGAATTGGAGATGTTCGGACACGAATGTATCACTCTATGTCGTACTTGAAAAACGTGCGTGTCTTGTTGACGCGTGCGGTACAAGACTCTGTTCGAATCGCGTACCGAGCGGCTTTCCGTGCCCAAGTTGAAAAGCACCACGGTCGACGCATCGGAAACGCGTACCAGCAGGGATGCTCAGGGAGCTACGCCGCTGTCGGACAGCAAGCTCGCTGCTGTTCAAGTGGGACGGAGCGGCCTGTGAGCTGGTTTTCACCGGGCGGGGAAGTGCACTTTCCAGGGGCGGTTGCAGCGCCGTACACACACAAGCTCGTCGTTGAAGAAGCGGCAAAGCTCTTGCCCATACCAGCTTTCCGACTTTTGAATAACAACGGTGAACTGGTCGATGGAGTTGACTCCAAGTCAGTGGAGGAAAAAGTAAGCGGGGCAGTGCTGCGCAAGATCTATGACTGCATGGTTGCTCTGAACGTAATGGATTCGATTTTGTTTTCCGCGCAACGTCAAGGCCGAATATCTTTCTACTTGACCTCGTTTTGCGAGGAGGCTGCCATCGTTGCGTCCGCAGCGGCCTTAGATAACCATGATGAGGTTTTCGCGCAGTACAGAGAGCAAGGCGTTCTGCTGTGGCGCGGCTACACGTATGACGATTTTTGCCAGCAATGCTGCAGCACGCGGAAGGAGCCTGCGCGTGGCCATCAGATGCCCGTGCACTACGGCCGAAAAGATATGCATTTTCATACCATTTCATCAACTTTGGCTACGCAGATACCCCACGCTGTAGGCGCGGCATATGCGCTCAAACTTGATGGCAAAGGGATCGCAGCATGTTACTTTGGCGAGGGCGCTGCAAGCGAAGGCGATTTTCACGCTGCCATGAATTTCGCGTCCACACTCGACTGCCCGGTGCTTTTTATCTGCCGCAACAATGGGTATGCGATCTCGACGCCTGCAACCGAACAGTTCCGCGGGGATGGCATTGCCAGACGGGCATGTGGCTATGGTATGGACGCGATTCGTTGTGATGGGAACGATGCCCTGGCTGTTTACGTTGCCACAAACTATGCCCGCGATCGAATTGTGGCAACGAGTCGACCGATGCTTTTGGAGCTGCTGACCTACAGAGGTGGGCATCATTCGACATCGGATGACTCCTCCCAGTACCGTTCGCTCGAAGAGATTGACTACTTCATGCGTTATGCCGACCCGATCGCCCGTTTGGGACGCTTTCTGAACGTGTCGCCTGCAGAAGAGCAGGCGATGCGTGAACGCGAACGCACTCTTGTTCTTGATGCACTATCTAGCGCTGAACAAGAGGAAAAGGAACCACCACTCGACATGTTCCTCGATGTGTACAGCTCGATGCCCCCGCACCTGATCCGGCAGAGAGAGAGCTTACGATTGAGCCTGGAGCGTATAGAGCAGGCGAAAGCGAACCGGGCGTCGACATCGCCTAAATGAAATGCGACGCTTCAGTCGATTATCGCGCCAGTCTACCGACACACAAACAAACCAACATACACTGTCTGAACGGAAGCACGCGGTGCGCGCTCGTTTACAACGAGAGAGCAATGTGCAGCGGACTCGATGCGCAGACCTGCGGCGTGATCATGCATTCATAGAGGCACATGCACCCGGCTACGCACGAAGCCGAGAATGACGAAGTCTTCGGTTTGTGGGAGCCCGGCGCATGCCTCCGCAGCACATACGATCAGAGCCGTGCGCCTAGGTATCCAGGGCACGGATCCAGGGACTGTGATACAGATGCCTGGTACTCGAAATCATTTGCGGTTAAAGAACGACAAGGAGATCGTTCGTGCTTGGTGCTTGAAGGCTGCACGTCGCCTATGTACCAGCTCTAGTCCCGAGTAAGACTAGACTCGGATCACTAGCACTTCACCATGTACTCCAGTCCAGATCTGATTCAGAACCTGAACTATGAGGCGTGGGTCCTGAGTGCTCCTGGTGCCTCAAGTCTCAGCGATCGTCGCCGCCACTGCGATAGCGCTGGTTTCTGCCGGTCTTATCGAGGAGAAACCGAAACTTGGTCCAGTGCCAGCCTGGAGCAGGCCCCGATCGAGGAAGGTTTAGAATTTTCATGCAGGGTGCAAAGCACGCACACTGCTCCGTACGATCAGTTATTCTACTGATTCTGTGGGTAGCACTGTGCAACCTTCTTCGGATGGATAGATTCATTGCCAGCCGCGTATCGCAAAGAACCTGAAAAATTCCATCTAGATACGGTCCGGCTCTTAATCCCCGGTGTGCCACAGGGTGCAAGCCGGTGCGGTTCCGCGCAGCGAGCAGCGCGTCGTCGACAACGCTGCCGTTTGGGAGCACAGAGCTCTACACCAGCCTGCGCTGAGGCATGAGCGCAGTACGAGATGCTTTGCGAGCTTATCCCGATGCCATCGGCTGTCGGAATCAAGATGCACTTTGTTCTGACGAGTCTTTGGGCGCCTCTTTCGCTTCCGTCCTCTCCATACGGAGCAGATCGTGAACGGAGCGCATCCGATTACCGTTCCCGAGCCATTCTCGAAATCGAGCATGGACGAGGTCTTGCAGCTGCGACATGGCATCTTTGCGATCGCCGAACCTGTCGCATACGCTTCGTCGTAGCCGATCAACGCTGGCTGATCTGTGCTCGAACACCTCCAGGTACTCCTTCTCGATCTGCCACGGACAAGAGCGCAGGTCCTTGGCGTTCTTCCACGCAAGCACCGGGGGCCAGTAACTGCTCGGCGGAATCAGCGCAACCGTGTTGGACGTTGGGGTACCGTCCCGTTCAAAATCATAGGGCTCGCTCCACCGGTTGGAGTCCGTACGAATCCCATGCCTGCTCAGGATACTATCGAGGCCGTCGAAATTGTATGCAGCGGGTCCAATGTATACGAGCCGATTGTCTCCGTAAGCCACCGGCCGCTCGTTGCAGAGGATATAGATTTGGCACTCTAGGCAATTGATGATTCGCAACTCTGCGTGCACGGCGGCAAGAATGGTAACCCTCTCGCTCGTGGTCAGCATGAGCGTCTTGCAAGCTGCCACAAAGATGGTGCAGTCTACGCACTGGCCTATTGTAACATGCGCGATCGTCGTAGCGTCTCCCGGAACAAACTCGAGCCGGCAATCCTTGCACCCTCGGATATCTATGTCGGCGGTATCCTCGTGGTCGATACGTTTGATCAACGTCGATCGAACGAGTGCGGATATCTCCCAGCGGTACGGCCGCAGTGACGCCACAGCCCGTAGGCCAGCAATCGACCTAATATGCGCCCACGGCAGGTTCTTGTTCCGGATGAAGCAAGTGCCCAGCAGAATATTGAAGAGATCGAATAGATATGAAACTGAATCAGCAAATTTCACTGCTGGTTCGGAAATGCCCTCCACAATCTGGGTGGCATCCCAGCCCAATGTCAGCGGCACATCGGGCAATTCAAACAGGAAACGGAAGTGCTCTATACAGCGAAGCGGAATCCAAATATCGTTCCAGTCGATATCATCAGCAGATTTTGTCCCAGTATTTGCATCGGGACGACCCTTCGGATTCCACGGGGTGATGACATCTGCACATACGTCACCATTGGTGAACGTGAGTCCAAGCGAAACCACCAGAATCTTTGTCTGGAAAGTACAATTGTATTGAAGAATTGCGGGTAGACGTCGCAGTGTGGAGATGTACGATCCTGCGGGGTAGAATTTACCCTTTTCAACCATTCCGAGAATTTTTTCCATGCTCGACGTGGTGACCGCCATGACATCGCTAATGCTTTTCTGTTCAAAGGACAGGTGTTCCGTGACTTCCCCACTTTGCAAGTCGATGACTTTGGTCTGGGTCTCCCAACGTGCTGCTTCCTTAAGTAACTGCGGAACGCTCTCGGTGATGGTTGTCGGAGACGGAAAGTCCAGCCAGGCCGCATCCACTTCCCGAGCGAGTGGCCGCGGAATGACGCTCGATAGAAACAGAAGTGCTCCGAGGCGCGCGAGCGGTACAGAGTCGTACTCACTGAAAACGTCCAGAGACTGCACTGCAGAGGCGCCGCGGTCCGTGTCCGCAAACTGTGCACCTCTCCAGAGAATAGCCGCACGAGTGGCGCCTAGACCGAGATCCTCTGCGGCCTGGAGCCAAACTGGCCAGGAGACGCGTCCAGGTCTCCCGCCACTTTCAATCGTCTGTCGCCGAAGGTACGCGATAAAAGCGAGAAGATTGCTGCCTTCCAAGAGCTGTTTGAACTCTGGCACCAACTGCAGCGCGTTGACTGCAGCGTACTCGTACGCAAATGGGCGCCCTCGTAGCGGTATAGCAGCAGCATCGTTGGACGTGAGTGTCCCAGTCCGTGGCTGAGCCTCCATGGTTTACAACCACTTATGGTGGGTGGTTGCACCAACTCCCGAAGAAAAGAATGTTATCAGGAAGCACGCCAGTCGCAGGTACCTGAAACAACAGCTTCGCTATGGATGACGCGATCCGCCCTGGGCGTCGAAGAATGGGCTCCAGCCGCCAGCGTGGAACGCGCGTCCAACACCCTTTTTCCGATGAAATGGAAGAATGCTGTACTGGCTCCGTCCCTGTGAGTTGATTATTATTCATAACAATATTTTGGGGATTAACTTCGATACTCGAAGTGGAGAGATATGGAATATAGGATTCAGACGAATTTGGAGCATTCAGTGTTGTCTTTTTTGGTAGGCTCCTTCGACACAGGCGCTTGCATTCGAACTATAACCAGAGGCGAGATGATTCGCGACCCTCTCGAGCAAGCGTCGCTAAGGTAACTCATAATTTTATTAGGTATGTAGGTAGAACCTTCCCGTCTTCTCCGTCCCCTTTGTGCCGCATGCTGATGTGATGCATTCTTCAAGTTTTCGACAGGTTTGCTCCACGCCAACTTGTTGGCGCGCGCATTCTCGCTTCTGGATTGACGATGAGAAATGCTCGACGTCGTCCAATGGCAGTCCTCGGGCGAAAGCATATTACGAGTCGACTAAATTTGTCGCCGCAAATAATCGATTCCGCTCGAAAGGCGAATCCTCCTCTCTTTCGGGCCGTAGGGAAGACCGCGCTTCACTGCAGCCTCATGAATCTCTCTGGATATGCTCGCAGTGGCTCACGCCTCTTCCGTTTCGGTGAAAAACGGTCATGGACTGGGACTTGAGTCTTCTGCGTGATCATTACTGGTGAGGCGTGCGTCAACGTTTTGCAAGAATGGAGCGTAGCTGGGTTCAAGTTTCTCGAATAGTTCTCCAGTTTGGTTCGCCGCTTCCTACTCGTTTCATCATAGACAACATTCCGCTCCAAAAATCCTCTACTGAAGGGAGCAGCGTGCACGCGTGTGTGCAGCGGGTCGCGTACTCGCTGAGGCTATCTCCCAAAAGAGAATCGGCAACGTGGGGTCCTTCACTTCTCCCAGTAAAGAAAAGAGCACCAAAGCGAGTTTTCTGTCTTCGTCGAAGACAAGTCTGGAGCAGTAACGCAAGCGCCCACGCGCCGCAGGACAGGGCCCGTTAAAGACGGAGCAGCGAGCTTAGCGGCGACCCTAATCACAGCCAAGTTTCGTAGATGCGAAAAACACGTTAAGGCTGTAAGCGAAGGTGATAAGAATTTCAAGCACAGTGTACATTGCGACGCTTGCCTGCCATGACATGCTTGAGGAACAGTCTGCGCAGCGTCATCGGGAATTTTACGCTGGAATCAACTGCTTTCGACTATTGAAAACGTAACTGGAGCGACAGTATGGATCTGCAGAGAAAAAGCCGCAGGTAAGAGAGGAGAAAAGAAAAAAAGTCAAAAGGGCTGCAAATCCCGGTGTCGATGGCAATGGAAAGAGAGGAGAACTTTCAGGATGCCTGCCCGTGCTTCGGGAAGCCGCCCTGTACCATTCTCACATGGATGTGGTAGACAACAGCGTTGAAGTACAGGGCAGTCCACGGTATGCCATGTAATCACGCCAACGCCTCGCAAGCGGTGACGAATGCTGTGTACCGCTATAGCCATTTCAAACAATTAGACATGCATTGGTGAAGAAGACCAACGCCGCGAGCGCTACTGCTCCTATCGCGAACGTACCGTAGCTTCGAATGAGAGGCACTCAAGGCGCTCATCAGCGAGAACAGAAAACATGATAGAATACATCCAAAAAAACTAGCATCCACTTAACTGCTTCTTCTCGCTTCGCCACACCCAGTGAGCACGGGAAAATATTTCCGCGTAATCGGGAGATTACCCTGCAAGAAGAAGGTCCCGCGAGCTGTACGATTCTCCCAGGCTCGTGCCGCACGTTTCATGTGCCCTCTGGTGGCGGCTGCCGTGGCCCTACCTGAGCAGCTCGACCTCAAGGCCTTTTTTTCTGGGGCTAGAAGTGAGTAGGCTGCTTCTAGCTGTCGCCCTGGTCTTGATGGTCTCCTGGCATACTACCTGGCGCTGTTGGACGCAGTAGGTCTCTTTGTGCATTCTGCTGGATACCAGAACACCGGCTAGTTCCGCCCTCGTGTCGCTTGAACCTCGCGTCGAGCCGGCGCCCTCACTGGTGTGATGAACCCGCAGTGTCTCGATGCGGTGTCGGCATAGGCGCTATTTTGTGCCATCGGGGGTGTTCACGGCAGGCTCAGCAATCTCTGGAGCATACGGAATGACCAGTAATTCCTCGGGATGATAGTATTGGTAGTGGCTGGTAGAACTTGGAGGTCAGTTGCTGAATCATGGACTCTGCCCGGTACGCCGATATCCATCTTGCTATCCGAGATCCCTGGTCGACAAACACGTCCTGTGTACCAAACAAACGCCTCCAAATTGGATACCGAGCCACGGAGTTGTGCCACCTCTGGAAGTAGCTGTGGATTGGTGGCTGCATCGAGGCCGTGTCCGGTCTGTGCGTGTACTCGATATCTCATGTAGGTCTTGCATCAGGTATGAAGTGATGGAAGCTCTCCAAGACGCCGATCAGCATTGCGAAGATGGAGATCCCTGGGCCAATGTACACGATCCGTCGATCAAAACAAAGCGCCAAGCGATTTCCTCGCCAACGATGGCGACCGCTCGATTTGTAATCGTCTATGATCGATGATTTTGGTCAGACTCCCGCGGATGCACGAGTACGACAGCAAGCCCTGGGAGAGAGCGCAGTCCGCCGGACGAAGAAGCAATTCACCGTGGACCCTGGAGCCGCCCAACCTTGAGGGACACAGGTTGGAGATATGCGTTCGCGGACGGTCTGGGTGCGAGGTTGGTCACAATTGCGTTCTACGGTGCCATCTGCGCAGCCAGCGTCGCTGTTCAGAGACAGCACGGCTTTCTCGTGCACTTGCGGGCTACCACAAAAGACACAGATCGATGATTCCGTTGTGCCGCAAGCAGCTAACGGGTAGATTGTCGATGACAGTCGCTCTTCTGAGATGGCGGCGGCAGCATCTGCGCTCGGTGAGCTCGCTGATGTTGGACGAAACTCGGTCGCAGGAGGCGGTGCTCTGGATCCTGAAGCACACACCCACGTACTCCAAATCCTTTCCGATGCGTGTGGAGCCACCACGAAATGCAGAGCAGCTTGTAAAGCTCGGATCTTGAACATTCGACCCTGAAAGACGGGCTCTCAAGAGGCACCGATAGCTTCTCGACGATTAGGCAGAGTCTTGAGGTACTCTTGAGTAGCACGTGTGGGCAATGGTCTGACGTATCCGTTTCGCGCAACAATCGTGGACGGCGCTTCCCGTGATGGCAGTTGTTTCGATACGGTGGCACTCGGAGGCATTCCAGGAGCAGTCTTTCGCGAGAACCTCCGAGTGTGCATCTTTAGAGCGCGGAACGCGCTACGCCCTGGAGCGCGTGCTGCCATTCCGTCTAATCTCGCATGCGTGTCCGGTTTGCGTGCACGCTCTAAGCGAGCGCTTTGCACGCCTGCGCTGTACCCTCAACCTGTCGAATCAGGACGTTTATATGTTCAAAACAACAAATGAACCGCACCTGGGTATGCGAGCGGCTCAGGAAAAATGTTCGATTCTCATAGCAGCGTTTCTGGAAGCAACACTTGTGCATCAGGGAATCACGTCTTTCCGCTTGCTTTATCGCAGTCCCAGTAGCAGCAAACAGGTGATTTGTGTACCTGATCCCACGAAATTCAAAATTTGCCGGGCCCAGATGCCCTATGCAATGAGACAGGCCATATGAGATCCCACTCGAGCCAGCAACAACAGCGATGCGCAAACTGGACGACGTCTAGCATCTCAAGGGCAGCAGCGCCACCGATGCCAACCGCAGGATCGATTTTTTTTCATTGACAAAACCTTTACTTAGGCCAGCGTTCTCCGATTATGCGCATTTTTCTTTTCTTTTTGGGTTTTTCAGAGCGCGACGAGGTATCTATCAAACACCCTACCTCCGAGTTACATTACCTATACTTCATCTCGGATATTCTGGTCGTTTCATACGTCCTATCGTGTGCCGAGCCCGCCGCAAGCGGCAGCAATAGCAGCGCCTATAACGCACCGCAGGATCGATGGCACGCGTGGAAGGCGCGCCACAGCGCCTGCGCCGCATCCCGCACAGCGTGCCTGCAGTGGCAGCGACGGCGGCGATCAAACGGCGATCCGCCAGCGATTGGCAGCCACCAGGCCGGGGGCACGCGCATACCCCGGGCCTGCCGCGGGCTGTGCAACTATTTCAGCGCTCTTCGTGGTTTGGTACTGTTGCGCAAGGCGCTAGTTGGCGATAAAATGCTTACGATCGAGGCAAGAGAGAACAAACTGTCTGCCTTTGTTGTTCCAGGAGGACGCGTTGGCGCCTTCCGAGGTGGCTGGAACGCTACCGTTGTTGGTAGCTGCGCTCATCAGCGACGCGCTGGGAGTCGCTGTCGATCCGCGCAGGTCAGACGCTCAGCGAGGCTCGACATGAACGGTTCGGATGTTGGCGGTATGCAGCCCCGCAGTCAGAGTGTTGAGGAAGAACTCTCTGCTGTAGTGCAGGCGATGCGCCTTTGGAGGAGTTCCTCTTTCATGGAGAGACTGCTGGCGCAGGCGCCACCCAGCGACATCACTTCAGGCTGCTGTGCCTCTTTGCGCGATATAGCACTTGCGCGTCTCGGGAGTGCCGCAGCTGAGAAGCGCTTGCCGCATCGGAAGATGGAGACCTGGCGCTTCACCGATATCAGAGAGCTGCTAGAGACAGACTTTAGGCTGCGAACGCCTCGGGAGCCGTACACAAGCGCACAGCTCGAGCGGCTACGTGATGCCCTTCACCGTGCGGAGCAAGTGTGCGGAACGCCGACCCAAGGTTCGGAAACGGAACCCTTGAGATTTGTTTTACTGAACGGCCGGCTTGTTCAGGAACTGAGCTCTCTCGCCCAGATTCGCGACACGTCGTCGCTTCAACAAGGTTACGTCGGCAACCTCAAGGAGTGCACTGACGGCGCACTTCAGGAACGCATCGTATCGGTCATTCGAACCGCGCCGCCTGAAGCAGGCCTGGGTGTCGTTCCGTTTCGTGAAGAGCCCCGGACACACGATTATTCGAGTGGCATCGCCAAGGTGAACGATTTTTTCACCCTTTTGAACGCGTATCTAGGAATGTCTGGCGACGGGGATGGCGTTTTCGTGGTATACCTGCCACCGGGGTGTACGATTGATCGCCCCATGGAAATCATCCAGGTAGTCGACGCCGGCGTCGCTGTGAATCCTCGGACTGTAATCTTTCTCGACCGCGGCGCAATGGCGTCCGTATCATTTCGGCTTGTTGCGCTAGGGGCCACGTCGCCTGAAGCGCCCCAGCAGCCAAACGATGCCACATTCCTGAATGAGTGTGTCAACGTGCATCTGGAGACCGATGCGTGCCTGAAATTGAGTATTATTGGCTCGCAATCCGTATCGGAGTCGGTCCGTCAGGACCAACATCGTTTCTACCACATGACTGGTCTGTCAGTTCGTTGCGAGCAAGGAACCTCGTTCACCGCGACCAATCTGAATGTGGATTCTTTGGCGTTGCGGCGGCTTGTCATGGGCGTTGATCTAGTTGGCCGCCGGGCCTCTTGTAACGTCAACGGCCTGACCTTGCTTCAGGATCGAGCTCTTGGCGATGTGCAGGTTCGAGTCAGTCATCATGTCGCTCAGTGTGAGTCGAATCAACTCCACAAGAATGTGGTTGTCGACCGAAGCACTGCAGTCTACCGAGGGACAGTGTACGTGGAGCGAGAGGCGGACGGCACCAATGCGCATCAGTTAATCCGGAGTCTGCTTCTGAGCGATGGTTCTCGTGTGCACGTCATGCCGTTCCTAGAGGTTCTGAATGACGATGTGTCCTGCACCCATGGTGCTGCCTCTGCCCATTTGGACGAGGTCGAACTGTTTTACTTGCAGTCAAGAGGAGCTTCCAGAGATGAAGCAAGAACATTGCTCTTGTATGGATTCGTGGGAGATATTGCGAAACTAGTTCCGTATCCCCGAATGGAGGGTTGGATTCGTGACCACCTCGTTCGAAACATAGCTGGACGCGCCGTAGCTCTTTGGCAGGGCGACACCCCCGAATGATACACAATATTTAGAAGGGGTCTCGTGCGGCGTTCATGATATGCTCCGAGTTTGCATTCTCCTATCCCGTGATTGATAGGATTCCCGGTGTATGAACGCTCTATTTCCGGGTATATGTCGTGTGAGCGTATCATGGTCAGGAAAGGCGATTTCGGTACATCTCGTGGTAAACCGGGCATTCGTTCCGCGACACCTGGACCAGAAGAGCGTCGGCTCTATCCGCGCTCATGGATGGTGGCTGCGCAAGTTCCAACTTTTTCGCACACGATATGACGAGGCGCTAGCGCGCGCCACCCATCGATTCGGGATGGCGCAGATTACAGTGCAGCGGTGCACCGTATTCCCTGAATAAGATAGTCGCATGCTCTTGTCCAGTCACAGAACAAAAGCAAGCAATTATACGCCAAATCCCATCCTTTTGTTTTGAGCCTGGCATGGCTTCTCGATGCTGCTCCCGAGCAACCGAACGAGGCCGAAGAGCGTGATCGTGAGTTTAGTCGTCATGCATTTCACGTTCTTTGTGAAGCTGCTTTGTTCGGACGATCCCACGCGACGCGATGCGACACGACGCGAGGGTTCAACCCTATACGCAATATTTCCAATATATAATATGTATAGGTTTGCTCCAAAAATATGACAACACACATTGACAGGTCTTTTTCCAGCCCAAGTCCATGCAGAGATGGACACGGTCTGCTGCTCGTGACCCATGACGACCACCATAGCCTGGATACCCGCATTGCTCCACGTAAACGAATAAGATTTTCAGAAGCCCTGCATGTATCGCTATCCAGAGTATAAACACCAGGAAAGTACTCACAGCGGTTGACGCAGAAAAACGCTGTCCACTGCATGCACCAATGCAACTTGTGTGACACGCACCATCTACGGCGGCGATGCGTGCGCGGACACGTCGCGATCGAAATGATCATCGCGACAGCGACGCTGAATGCCACGTAGAAGCACAAGCGGCACCCAGTACACCAGAGCGATACCTCTTGCGCTCAGGGCGCAGGAATATGAGGCGCACTTGGGAGCTAAGATGCCCTACAGGGTAACGAGACTCGGCAGTAGATCAAGTGTTCGGGATAGCGCTGCTCAGAGTCATCGCTTGAGAGAGAGGCTCCCTGCAGGAGCCTTTGTGGTGCGTGGCCTCCAGGTCATGTTGGTGTCCAGAGGGATATTCTTTACAGTGTGTAAAAGTTCGGCGTGCACCGAGTGCTTGATCAATAGATACTGAGCCGCAGCACACCTGGGTCTGGACTTTTGCCAGCCGCCGCTGCTGAAATTGCATCGACGCAATGGTGCTCTCAGCGCAGACTCGCATGCCTTGTGCGGGCGATCCTCGAATACCCAAATGCATTGCGCTTTTGGTGGCACACGACGGCATGCACGATGCCGCTAACGAACAGGCACAGCACCGACCAAGCAGCTGGCAGGATTTGCGGTCATTCAACTTTTAGTTAAATGGAGCGCGCTGCCCATACGCTGGTCATTCTGGCTGGATGATGGCGCGCATGCACCGCGTCGTTGACTCTGTGCGTGTCCTTAGGGCGCAATCGCTCCATGGCATGTCCAGTATCGATGCGGTAGCGACTGCTGCTAGATGCGGCCCGCTT
>Ga0123519_10012588_pt1 | contig 12278 bp, 7 predicted proteins | sample YelNatPaOPRAMG02_FD_87396 | JGI IMG/M metagenome (GOLD analysis project Ga0123519, IMG submission 87396) | Hot spring microbial communities from Yellowstone National Park - Yellowstone National Park OP-RAMG-02 (version 2) | ecosystem: Environmental > Aquatic > Thermal springs > Hot (42-90C) ... | reverse complement strand
ATTGTGTATCAAGGGTTTTTACATCTCTTGACAAATTTCTGGGGGGGGTATAATAAGGTTGTGGTATAATATAATAAAGTTTGAAAAGTAGAAAACTATAAAAAATTGAAAATTAGTAGAAAGAGGAAGATTTAAAAAACTTCTTATGTCGTAATTTTAGAGCAGAAAATGATATTGACTTTTGAAGGAATTGGTGGTAAAATTATACACAAAAAAAGGGGTGATGGAAAATGGAAGGAGAAAAAGTAGTAAGAGGAAAGGGTGAAATGCAGTGCTGTTTAGATAGAAAACCTTTATGGAGGTGGAAGATGAAAAAAAGAGATGTAAGAAGGGCTGGATTTACGTTGATAGAGTTGCTTGTGGTAGTGGCAATCATAGCGATTTTAGCAGCAATGCTTCTGCCCGCACTATCACAGGCAAGGGAAAAGGCAAGACAGACAGTTTGTATCAATAATCTTAAACAGGTAAGCATCGCCGTATTTATGTACCTACAGGACTATGATGAGTGGATACCACCAATACAGGCATATGCAGGAGGGCCTTTCTGGTCTGAAGGCGGTGGTGGCTCAAGTAACTGGGGCTGGACGGTCAAATATCTTCCTCATAACCCATCAAGAAGGCCTGCTATTCCTGCTCTCCAGTGTCCTTCAGGTCCCAAAAAGGATGCGGTTACAATATCAGGTGCAAATTATGCCTTCAACGCCTATACCTCCCGTTTTGCAGCGTGGGGGAATCCTTGGCGTAAATATTCCAAGATGAAAAACCCCGGGGGAAGGATTATGATAACTGAAACGAAGTATATACCAGGCAGCGACACAGCGAGTAAAGTGATGTGTGACCCGGCGCATCCTGAATGGTTGGATTACAGGCATACAGGTATGATAAATGTTCTCTGGTGGGATGGCAGAGTAACAGCAGAAAAAATAATTACTTCAAGTATGTATGGACCATGGGGCTGGTAATTTAATTAAGAATGCCCGAAATCATAAAGTCTTAGTATTAGTGAAAATAAAGGAGAGAAAAGTAATGGGGTGGAAAGAGATTTTTTGGTTGATTTTATTGGCAATATCCTGTTCGTATACATCCGCGGAAAATTTAATCAAGAATGGAGATTTTTCTCATGGGTTTGAAGGATGGAATATGTATAAATGGACTACTTCCACGACATTCATGATTCAAGAAGAAGAGTTGCAGGGAAGAAAAGCTTTCATTGAGAAAGGAGGTTATAGCCCCGAGATTCCTGCCTGCAAAGTGATTCTTGCTGAGGATAGCCCTCTGGAATGGGCAGGGTTTTCCACACTGGTTGAGGTACAACCGGGTACCACTTACCATTTTTCCTGCTGGATACAGGGTGAAGATATTCACGCAGGTCGTGGTGTGGGAGTAAATATCATAGAACTTGACGATAAAAATAAACCGTTAAATAATACTCCTGTATCGGCGAGTTTGTTTGGCAGTTTCCCATGGCAGAAAATTGAGAAAATATTCACTACTAATTTACAAACGAGAAAACTTATGGTTAGCCAGTCTATAATGATGAGGGGAACTGTCAGGTATGCTGACTTTAACCTCACCCCTTTAGATAAGAATCTGCCCCTTGACAAAAAAGAGGCGATAAGTCCTGTTGTAAAAACAAAAAAATTTGACTTTTCTTGTACGAATACAAGCGATTTCGTGGTAAATTACTCTTTTGACGATGAAAATGCGGGGAAAACCAGCTTTATCAATTATGGAGAGTGGGATTTATCTGACTATATCGGTGTGGAATTTACCTATAAAGGGGATGGCAGTAACAACGTATTTGAGATAGGGGTAAAAGATATAGAACAAAATAGTTACATCATTGGTTTTGAAAATCTGAGAAATAAAGAAAAGAAAACGGTAATATGGAGAATTGATTTCCGCAGGTTTTATGACACGCAGACAAGGGAGTTTTTTCTTGTTATTGAAAACAAGGATGCACAGAAGAAATCCGGAATCATAGAATTTTCTGACATCAAATTCATTAAGAAGGGAACAGTTGCTGTTCCAGACATGGAAAAACTGAACACGCTGCGCAATTCTTTAAAAAACGCACTGCCCGTTAAAAGAACGGAAAATGTTTTACCCAATCTTTCAAGTATCTATTGTAGACCGGTAGTCCCGGAAGAGTATCCTTCCTTCAAGGATGAAAAAATAAAACCTGTGACAAGGGCAGAGGTCGGGTATGATTTCCATGGTATGACGCAGAGTGACCCCGATCAACTTGATGCATATTATAAATTCCATAATTTCGGGGATACCATAAAGCCTTACTACTGGTATGTTACCAATCCCAACTGGAAAGAAACTGTTCAGGATCTATTAAGAAGAGGACTTTATATCGCAGGTATTTGGGGTTATACTCCGAAAAATGACCCTGCGGGAACCTATTTTGGTATTGATGAAGAGAGGCATAAGTGGTTAATGGACACCTGTGGAAAATACTTCATTGGTTACGAAGACGGAGAACAAGATAACAGATTGTTCCCAAAACTACGTGGAAACCGTCAGGAATCATATGAACAGTTCAAGAAACTCAGTATGGAGATACAGGCAGATTTGCAAAGATATACTGTGACTCTGGCAACCCTTCCAACCATACACTACTACGGCGAATTCGGCTCCAGACTCCTGGGATTTGAATTTTCCCAATCTCTTCCAAGCGACATTATGCGGTTTTCTTTTCTCCGGGGTGCTTCAAAACAGTATGGAAGACTTACCCAGTCAGTCATTTCTGTTTTTAACAACACCGGATTCAAAACATACAATAAGAAAGATTTTTATCGGGGGGGGCCTGAAACAGGTCCCTCACTCAGTATTCTGAAAAGATTATTTTATTTATCTTACATTTATGGTTGCAGTTTCGGAGGATTTGAAACCTCTCAATTGACGGGTGAATGGAAGGACGGGATACCAGAATTAAGTCCTCTGGGAGAGATTAATATTCAGGCATTGGAAATATTTAAAAATCATCCTGAAAGAGGAATTACCTATGCTCCTATTGGCTTGATTATTGATTTCTATCACGGTTGGCAACCGCCCGTTGATAAAGGGCGTTTTATAACATGGGGACACCTCCCATATGAAAAAGGCGATTTTCAGATTTATAATATGTTTGAATTTATATATCCAGGCTATCACAACGCTCCCAATACCATAGACGAAAGAGGCGTCCTTACTCCCACACCCTTCGGAGACCTCTTTGAGGTGCTTTTGAATAATGCTCCCGAGTTTGTCCTGAATATGTACAATTCCCTGGTTATCTGCGGAGATACTGAAATTAAAGGAGATTTTGAAAAAAAATTAAAGCAATATGTCAGAAAAGGCGGACAGGTGATTGTTTTTTATCCGCAGATAAAATTCGCTGACCCTGAATTCCTCGGATTTAAAATAAACGGAGAGGGCAAAGAAGCATTTCTCTCGGCTACCCTGTACGATAAAAACGTTTTTGTGGAACCGTCAGGATACACGTATGTCCCCGTATCTCCCACAACTGCCGAAGTACTGGCAGTCAATGAAAATCTCGAGCCTTTGATTACAGTGAATCAATTAGGTGAAGGAAAGGTGATTTGTGTTATGGCTGAGTTTGGCATGAGTAACAATCTAAAATACAAGTACCCTTCCCTATCTTATGCTGAACCGAAATATGAACTTCTTAATGGGATAAAACACTTTTTAAGCGAATACTTCAGAAATCATAATATTGTCGAGATTGACGGCGATAACATCCAGTATACGGTTAATCTCTTTCCCGGGAAAAAAGATGTTATTGTTGTAACGCTGGTCAATAACGATAGATTTAATGAATGGTCGGGAACCGTGAGAGTCAAAAATTCCAAGATAATAGAAAGTTATGAGTGGTTGACAGGAGAAAAAGTTATGATAGGAAAAGAGGGAGCATTAAAAGTTAATATTCCACAAGGAGACATAAGAATATTTACGATCAAAACTGATAAGAGGTGAAAAAATGGAAAAGACAAAAGGATTGTTGCTGTTTTGGGCATGTTGCTTTTTTCTTTTTGGGATGGTTACCGGTGAAGAATTAAGGTTGGACATTGAAACTGGAAAAGAGGGGAAAAATGAAACTGTAAAAGAGGGGAAAAATCTGGTGATCAATCCGGGTTTTGAGAATGGGATTCGAGGATGGTATCAACCGAAAGGCAAAATTGATACTGAAGAATTTCATTCAGGCAGTGCTTCACTAAAAATTGACATACCAGAAGGGATACAATTAGAATGGTTTGGCGGATATACCGACGATATACCTGTGGAACCCAACACAAAATACAAAATTTCGGGCTGGATACAGGGAAGAGATATACATGGCGGCCGGGGAGCAAGTATTTCCTATGGTTTTTATGATAAAGAAAAAAAGGTGCTATCCTACGCACATATATCCGAAGGACTCTTTGGTACATTCCAGTGGAAAAAAATAGAGAGTGTTATTCAATCTCCATCTGGCGCCGTATGTGTAAAAATAGGGACTCCTTATATGGCTTATGGCACTGTATGGTTTGATGACATAAGTTTAACCAAAGAAGAAAAATTTTCAGCACAGGATTAGAAAGATGCAGACAGGATTTTATATAATACCAGGTCTGCGGCATCTGGATTACCTGCCAGGGAAATTTAAAATACCCGACGTTTTTTCCATCGTTTATTCAGAAAAAATAAAACCTGAGATAGTTACTATCTTCAGAAGATGGTTAAATCAATATACAGATTACACCTGTGATCTGCTACCTCAGGCACAAAGGAAGCAAAGTTTCTTATGGATACGCCTTTCCGCCCGGAACGCCTGCCTGGATAAGCATGCTTATTTTATTGAACCTGCTGCAGAAAAAGATGAGGGTTATTCAATAAAGATAGATAAGAATAACATTGGAATATCCGCAAAAACGCAAAAAGGAATGTTTTATGGGCTGGTGACAGTTTTGCATCTGTTAAAAAACACAGATACACAATCAATTTCCTGCTGCAATATACACGATTACCCCTCTTTGCATATCCGGGGCGTACATCTGGATATGAAAAGTTCTTTCCCTACAGTAGATTATATTAAATCCATTATAGAAACACTGGCTTTTTATAAGATAAACACTATTCTTATGGAGTATGAAGACAAAATCCGGTATGAAAAACATCCGGTAATAAGCAGCCCGTCATCGCTCAGCAAGGAGCAGTGGAGGGAAATCAACGACTATGCAAAGAGATATTTCATTGACATTATTCCCCTGCAGCAGTGCCTGGGACATGTGGAGTATATCTTAAGACACAGGAAGTATCTTACTCTTGCAGAAAATAGACAGATTCAACAGCTCTGTCCCTCCAACATAAGAGCAAAAAAACTTATTGAAGAAATTATTGGGGAGATTCTCGAAATTCATCCGGATTGCAGGTATTTTCACCTGGGCGGAGACGAAGCTTTTCATCTTGGGGAATGTCGTCTATGCAGAAAACAAAACAGAGACAAACTTTACCTTGACTGGATAACCCACTTTATTGATTACCTCAACAGCAAGGGGAAGATACCCGTCATATGGGATGATATGATACGCCATATGGAAACGGGGAAACTGGAAAAACTTAAAGACAGAGTGACATTGATGTACTGGCAGTATGGTCCGTCAAAGTTCACGGAAAGAGGGTACTTTTTTGAAAAAACTCCTGAGTATGCAGGCAGCGGATTTTCAGTTATAGGTGCCGCTGGAGCAAAAGGGGTTGGTGGATTCTTTACCAATCTTCCTTCATTTGAAGCAAATGCAGAGAATGTACGGCAATGGGCAGAAGAATCTCTGAATTTCGGCTTTAAAGGGGTGGTAAGCACACTATGGTGCAGAGATATTACTATCCCCCCGGGCGAAATTTTTGAAACGGCGTGGCATGCCATTATCACCTCGGCTGAATGTTTCTGGGCTGTGGAGAATAATAGAAAAAACAGAAAAAATTGCCGGGAAGATTTTAACCGCAGGTTCACCATAGATTTTCTGGGAACAGATAAACCGGAAATAGTTACAACGGTTTTTTCCTTGAATAACATACCAAAAACAAGGGAGGCACACCCCTATGCGATTGAAAAAGCAGAAGAATGCCTGAAAAATTTCTTGAAAGACGTCCGTTTTAATAAGAGGTACCTGGAAACACTTTTACTATTCAGTTGGGTTGAAAGACACATCTGGAACAGGTCACGGCTTTTCAACGAACTTTTTGAAATTTATTCAAAACGGAAGATTTATTATGACCTTTCGCGAAAAGGACTGGAATGCGATTTGATAAATAGCAGGAGACAATGGATAAGGGAATTAATTAAAGAAATGGACATGTTAAGGGAAAATCTGAGGAAAGCGCTTAAACCAATGATGGTGGAACCTGACATCAAGGAATTTATCAATGCAAGATTTGAGTGTGAAGAAAAAATGTTAAAGGATTTTTCAAAACTGCTCGATTTTAAATGAAATGAGGAACCCTGATGAAAAAAGTGCAGAATTTCAGCGGTGCGAAATTCAGTGTGGAGATGAAAAGTTATTTTTTACAACATGAAATTATTCATCAGTCGCCTTCGGATGACTGGCATGACAGTTTGCTTATAGGAAACGGGGATATCGGGGTACTTGTGTATGAACCCGGATTTTATGAATGGGGAATAACAAAGGTTGACGTGAGAGACAACCGTTTTGACAGGGAAAAACGCTTTTTAAAACATGAGACGGTTGTAAAACTGGTAAAAAGTAAAAACTGGGAAGAATTAGAAAGGATACATAAACTTGAGCATGATTTTTATATCGAAGGATTGTCCGAAAACTCCGTGTATAATCATCATCCGACTCCAAAACCCTGCGGTAATTTAAGAATCAGGTTTAAAGAAGGCAAAAAAAACCCTTTCAGTTTTTTTGAAAAGAGACTCAGCCTGTATAACGGAGAAGTAACAACTATTGCAAATTCTGAAGCAAGGAAAGAAACGATAATCTCAGCAGTCGATGCGAACACCAATATTCTTGCAGTTAATTACAATGGAAGATTTTTGAAAAAAGAGGAGATTTTCATAGAACTGGTACGGCATAAAGACCCTTCTCTGGGGGCGCCGTTCTTTTTTGCGGATAATAAAAATATATGGGTGGAATATCGTTTTCCTGATGGCTTCTGCTATGTGATGATGGCAACAATCCTTGACAAGGGAGAATACACGACAGAAATAGATGAAAACCTTTGCAGAATTAAAGTATCTCCCGGGGATAGAAAAAACTTTACTATATTGTTAACGGTAGGGACATCGCTTGAAGATAAAAACCCGTTGAGAATCGCTTTAAAAAATATTGAGACTGCAAGAACAAAAGGTTACGGAGCAATAAGAAGAGAACATAGAAAATGGTGGCATAACTTCTGGAGCAAATCCTTCATCAGCTTAAGCGATAAATTCGTTGAGAATGTATGGTATTACCATCTCTACATCCTGGCTTCATGTTCACGGGGAAATCAACCTCCCCCTCTTTTCTTCTGGCATCTCGATGACTACCAGCCATGGCATGGGGACTACCACACAAATGTGAATATTGAAATGGTCTATTACCCGATATTCACCAGCAATCATCTGGAACTGGGAGCCCCTTTCTATAAACATTTTTTTGAGATACTGCCTATCGTAAAAGAAGAAACAGAAGAAGTCTTTGGAATAAATGGCGCAAAATATCCGTTTTGCTCGGTTGGAACGGGAAAAGAAATAAGCGGCGGTTACTGGTGTTACGAAATTTATGTCACCGCCTGGGTTGCCCAACTTTTCTGGTGGCATTTTTTATACAGCCAGGACAAGGATTTTCTTGCAACGAAGGGTTACAAGGTAATGCGGGAGGTAATGAGGTTTTACGAGGGATATCTGACTCTGGATGAGAACGGCAAATATTCCGTTTTTCCCTGCCATCTGGTGGAACAGATGGGGGATGAAGAAAATGATAAATGGCAGAAGAATGGAACTTGCGAAATTGCTTTTTTAAAAGAGTTGTTAAAAGGGGTGATTAAAGCCAGCGAAATCCTGAATGTAGATAATGATGCTAGAGAAAAGTGGAAACACATTCTGGAAAACATATCTCCTTATCCCACTGATGGAAAAGTTTTTTTAGAGTATGAAGGAGCTCCGTCAGACCTCCTTGTTCATCACCCAGATGTATTATCTCCTATCTTTCCCTGCGGGGAGATTGGAGTTCACAGTAAAAAAGAAATGTACAGAATGGCAAAAAGAACACTTACGGAACTACCAAAAAAGTGCAAGAGAGCAACGACAACATTCATACCTTATCTTATGAGAGCATGGGGTTGGGCAATATGCGCAGGCATGAGATTAGGTTTTGGAGGGGAGTGGGCAAGAAAGTATCTTTGTGACTCATCTATTCTCGGACTGCAAAATGGTTTTGGTTTGAGTGTCAGCGGTGAAAGACCAAAAGCAAAGAGATATGCGCCTGAAGTAGTCGGTGTGAACCTTCAGATAAACGAGATGTTGCTGCAAAGTTATGATGGCATTATTCGCGTTTTTCCTGCAGTCCCACGCGACTGGACCTGTAAAATCGGGAATTTACGTGCCGTCGGGGCATTCCTTGTTTCCGGTGAGATTGAGAAGGGAAAGGTTAAATACATAACCATAAAAAGTGAAGCGGGTATGCAATGCAAACTCTTAAATCCATGGAAAGAAAGCAAAGTTATTGTCAGAGATGCAGAAAGAAAAGACAATTTGCTGATAGAGAAAGGTAAAAAAATAATAGAATTCCCGACGGAAGTAGGTAAAATCTACATTCTTTCAGAGGAAAAACATAATTCTTCAATATCATCCGTTGTAACTTTGACAGGAAAGAAAAGAAAAACTCCCAGGGTTTACTGTGGACCTAAATATTTTAAAACCAACATAAACAAAAAGATATGCATCTATATGGGAAAACCCGGAAAAATATGATAGAGAAGAAAAAAAACTATCAACTTAATGAAAAAAACTTTGTTGCGCTTCCAGTAAAAGGTTTTGCAACAGGAATTATACTGTGCGCTATCCTGTCCGTTGTCAGCATATACAGTGCCAATATACTCAGAAGCGGAGATGTTTCTGCTACATTGACCACGCCTCTTGTAATTTTCCTTTTTTTTGTAATGGTTGGCGTAATCCATCCTGTTTTAAGAATCCTGAACAGAAAATTTTCGTTTTCACGAACCGAACTGTTATTGATATATATAATGATGCTTATTGCTACCGCGGTCCCTACAATGGGTTTTATAGGACAACTCCTTCCTGCGATAGTTACCCCTTACTATTATGCAACGCCTCAAAACAGATGGGCGGAACTTATCCAACCGTACCTGCCAAGATGGTTAACTATTCAGGATAGCAATGCTATACAATGGTTTTTTGAAGGATTGCCAAAAGGGGAAGCAATGCCATGGAAACTCTGGATAATGCCTTTATCATTCTGGATAATCTTTATGCTTATATTTTATTTTGTGACTGTGTGTATAATGGTAATTCTGCGGAAACAGTGGATAGAAAACGAAAAGTTGGTTTATCCTATTGTTCAACTCCCCATGGAAATGACAAGAGGACAAGGAAAAAATTCTTTAACAACCCCTTTTTTAAAAAATAAAATTATGTGGTTGGGCTTTGCCATCCCTTTTTTGATAGGTGTTGTAACCGGCTTGTCTCATTATTTCCCTTTTATCAGTAGAATAGAATTGTATCATGCCATACCAATTTTCAGAAGGACAGGTTCTCTCATCTTTTACATAAGTTTTCCCTTAATGGGATTTGTCTATCTTGCAAAAACGGAGGTTTCATTCTCAGTGTGGTTCTTCGCTTTATTTTTTTTGATATTAAACGGTTTTTTCACTATAACAGGCATAGAACTGCCGGAAAATACTGGTCCATACAGTATCAAACAAACTATTTTCGCATATCAGATTATGGGTGCTTTGATAATATTTGTTTTGTATAGACTATGGATAGCCCGTGAACACCTGAAAGACGTTTTCAGAAAGGCCGTCAAAAATAAAAATATAGATGATTCTGCAGAAATCATCTCATATTCAGCAGCTTTTTGGGGTTTAATAATAGGACTGATTCTTATGTGGTTGTGGCTGCGAATGACAGGACTATCGTCTTTGCCCTCCATCATTTTTCTTTTCACCGTATTTATTATTTTTATCGGGCTAACACGGGTTATTGTGGAAACTGGCATACCATACGTAGTAGCCCCTTTAACCGGTGCCGCTTTTGTTATTTCAATTTTTGGTTCCAATAACCTCGGTTCTGCCGGACTTGTTGCTATTGCCCTGACATATATATGGGCGGGCGATTTGTGTATTTTTCTAATGCCTTGCGTTGCCCATAGTTTGGAAATTACGACGAAAGAAATAAAAATAAAAAAGGTTTTTGTCCTCTGGGCAATTATACTGGCACTGGTTATTGCCATTTTTATTTCTGTTTACGTCACCTTATTCTTAGTGTATAAACACGGCGGTATAAATCTGAGTGACCATTTTTATAAAAGCTGTCCCCAGTGGCCATTTAACTTCATTGCCGAAAAAATTTCATATCCGGATCCGCCAAGTATAAAAGGCTGGGTAAATATCTTTATGGGTGGTTTAGTAATGCTTTTTCTTATGGCTATGAGACAAAAGTTTCTATGGTGGCCATTTCATCCTGTAGGATTTTTATTAGGCGCCACATGGTTTATGCAGCATTTATGGTTCAGTGTATTTTTGTCATGGCTGATTAAAAGTTTTATTTTAAAATATGGCGGGCATAAAGTTTATGAAAAATCAAAATTCTTTTTTCTTGGCTTAATTCTCGGACAATTTACTGCGGTTGGTCTCTGGCTTATTGTAGACTTTTTCACCGGCACCAGCGGCAACACAATATTCTGGATATAGAGAAGAAGGCAAGAAAGTGGAAGAAGCGCGGTGCGATGTCAAGGGAGACGGAAAAACAATAATCCCTGTTAGCTAAAAATTAAAAGTGCACTAAATTCAGCTCGTCATTTTCAACGGTCAAAGGACCGATCCGGTGTAATCTCTAACTGAAACCCGTTGAAAAATAATTTTTCAACAATTCTTTTATTTCCGAAGATAATCTGTTTAGCAAGTAATATTTCAGTTATCATTTTGCATTTTTGAGGTGTGATATAAAAATTGAAAATTAAAATTGAATAGAGGTAAAATGAAGATGGGGTAGTTGAGTAATATTTAAAAAGGGGGCGGGATGAAACTCAGGATTGGTTTTATTGGATGTGGGAGTATATCTTACAGACATCTGAATGTATTCAAAGAAAGGGAAGATGTTGATGTTACGAGTATATTTGACCCTAATGAAAAAAATGTTAAAAGTTTTGTCAGTGCTTATGGAAAAAATCTAAAAATTTATAAGAGTGATGAAGAACTGATTGAAAAAGAAAAACTTGATGGTGTTGTTATATGTTCTCCCCATACATTTCATTTTAAACAGATAAAAAACTCTCTAGAAAAAGGTATTGATGTCCTTGTGGAGAAGCCAGCGGTTGTTGAATATAAAGAGGCAGTTGAAATCAGAAAGATGATTGAAGAAAGGAATAAAAAAGTTGTTGTTGCATATCAAAGGCATTATCTTGCTGATGTAAATGGTGCGAAGAAAATTATATCCGAAGGGAAGATTGGAAAGGTATTCTTTATCTCTGGTTTTCTTGCCCAGAAATGGTATGAACTTTTTTCTACCGGTAAAGATAAAAGGACATGGCGACTTTTACCAGAGTTTGCAGGAAAAGGACAACTGACTGATTCAGGTAGCCATTTTGTCGCAATGCTTTTTTACCTTACAGGTTTAAATCCACTGGAAGTTTATGCTCATATTGATTTTAAGGATGTAAAGGTTGATATAAATTCAAATTTTATTGTTAAATTTAAGGAAGGTGCGAATGCATCTATAGGGATTCTTGGAGAAGACCCATCCTGGAGAGAGTGTATGATGATATGGGGAGAAGATGGTGTTATCAAAATAAGTTTAAGTGAAAATTCTTACATACATTATAAAGGAAAAGAGAAACCAGAAGAAATCCCATCTGATTACGATGGTTCTCCTTCTCCTGCTGATGACTTTATAAGATGTCTAAAGGAAGGAAAGGAACCACAGACAGATTGGCATATAATAGAAAATACAGCACTTTTATCTGATAAGGTATATGAGTCATATTTTGAGGGGAAACCGGTCAAGATTTTATAATTTTTAACAAATTTTGTAAATCCTTGTTAAACCCCGT
>Ga0123519_10012585_pt1 | contig 12280 bp, 12 predicted proteins | sample YelNatPaOPRAMG02_FD_87396 | JGI IMG/M metagenome (GOLD analysis project Ga0123519, IMG submission 87396) | Hot spring microbial communities from Yellowstone National Park - Yellowstone National Park OP-RAMG-02 (version 2) | ecosystem: Environmental > Aquatic > Thermal springs > Hot (42-90C) ... | reverse complement strand
GCGAGATCCTTTCTGATGTCTACGTGGGCTGGGTACGCGGCTACCTGGATGAGGAACGGGCTAAACTGGAAGAGTTTGCCCAGACAGAGGGAGGGCGGTGCGTGAAGATCAGCCATCCGCGAGAGGCGTTCAGGGCACTTATTGCCGCCCTCGAAAAGCCCGAACATGCGCAGTGGCTGGATTAATGCCAATATAGTCCGCCGACGCGGACGGGAGCGTTTACGATGGTAGACGCCCGGGGGAAGCCCCTGAGGTGCGACTTGAGTCACTGGGGAGGTGGTAATGAGACGCAACAAACTCGCCTTATACCTGCATCTCGTATGGGCTACCTGGGACCGGCTCCCTATGATTACGCCGGAGATAGAGCGGCGTTTGCACCGGAATATCGAAAGCGAAGCCCGCGAGATGGGTTGTACAGTGTTGGCACTGAATGGAATGCCGGATCACGTCCACCTTGTAACGAGTTTCCCTACGACGATCACCATAGCCGATTTGGTTAAGCAGGTTAAGGGAGTCTCGTCCCACTTTGTCAACGAAACGCTAAAGCCGGCATCCCAGTTCAAATGGCAAGGTAGCTATGGCGCTTTCACGGTCAGCCGCTGGGACCTGGAGAGGGTCATCGAGTATGTGAAGCATCAGAAAGAGCATCATGCTACCGATGAACTGTTCCCGGAATGGGAAGAGGCCTTCGAGGAGGTGGAGACACCGCCGACCGATTGAAATGGATGCGAGGGCCGTTGGCCGGGCGTCCGCCTGCGCCGACGCGGGCCTGTCCGTCCACGTCGGCAATGATCTTCGTTTCGGCCACCAGCTTGTTATGGGGCGGTTTCAATCGTGTAAGAAAGGGGGTTACCATGCGTGTTCTCAAAGTGGTGGCAGAGGGACTCACCACCTCCTTCCGCTACCCTCATTTCATGCAAGGCGTTCACCCAACGTTCGAGATGCCGCCGCCAGCAACCATCTATGGACACATCTGCAGCGCCCTGGGCGAGTGGGTGTCACCAGATGGGATAGAGTTCGCCTATCATTTCACGCACCAGGGTTCGTTTGATGACGTAGAGCATGTCCATGTGGTGACCGGTTCCAGCGCCAAATTGCCCGGCACGACCTGGCCCAAAGCTCTCGAAGGGATTGTAAACCCTTTCAAGCGCACCATGCTTTTCAAGCCACGGCTGGTGCTCTACCTCAACCGGCCAGAATGGGAAGCGGCCTTTTGCAGCCCGCGCTACGCGGTAGTGCTGGGCCGATCGCAGGACCTGTTCACCTACACCAGCGTGAGTGTGGTGGAGCTGGTACCGGCCAGGCGTGCCTATTTCGAGCACACTCTGGCTCCATATCGGATGGCTTTGCAAGGGGGCAGAGGGTACGTGGTGTTAATGCCGCGCTTTCTAGACTACGCCCACGGTCGCGTCCCTACCTTTGCCCGCTACGTGGTACTGAACCGGCGTGTTCTCAGCGACCAACTATGGCAATTCGCGAACTTACCGGCCGATACTGAATTCTGGGTTGACCCAACCTCGCCGGAAGTAGATGGGGCTCACCTGGGCCTGGCCTTCCTTACCTTTGTAGGCGAATATGATGACAACCCCCTTATGGCCTGATTGGTTGGAGGATGTCCTCTGGGCTAAGAGCGCCGAGAAAGGCGCAGGCGGACAAGCAGAAAGCCTGGCACAGCATACATGGTATGTGCTGAAAAAACTTGCCGAGGCGATCCACCTGCGCCCCGGTCTGCCAATGACGGTTGGCTTCCCGCGTCTGTGGAACTGTCTGTTCTGGGCCTGTTTCCTGCACGATTTTGGCAAGGCGGCGCGAGGATTCCAGGAACGTCTGCGCGGCGGCCCAAAATGGCCCCATCGCCACGAAGTGCTCTCCCTGGCCTTTCTCGACTGGATTTCTGACGCCCTATCTGACGAGGAGCGGCGATGGGTCGCTGCCGCCATCGTCTCGCATCACAAGGATGCCGACGAAATCGGCCTGATGTACATGGATCCAACCGACCCCGACGACGAGCCAGTGACTGCTCTGGTGGCTGAGATCAGTGAAGAGGCAATAGCAGGGCTGTGGCGTTGGCTGAACGAATGCCCGTCCTCATGGATTGAAGCATTGGGATTGGAGAGTTCGGGTATCCAAATCCCCACACTGCCAGCGCAAGCCGAAGCGGTGCAAGGGCTACGAGAGCAAGGAGCCATGCGTGCTCGGCACTGGATGCAGAGCTATCGCCGCTGGTTGAAAACACTCAACCGTAGCCGCACGCAGAGCCTGATCATCGGCACACTAGCTCTGCGCGGTTACCTGGTTTCGTCTGACCACATGGCCTCGGCGCACACTGGCGAATTACCCAAGCCATTGATGGCTCACCTGAGCGACCTGCTAATCCGCCTGGGTATTGATGAAAGGCGTCTGCACGATCACCAGAAGGCGTGTGCCGCTACACGCGGATCGGCGGTACTGATCGCCCCAACAGGCAGTGGCAAGACGGAATCTGCTCTGCTGTGGGCCTGTGCGCTGGCCAATGAAGCGCGCCCTGTCCCCCGGCTGTTCTATACCCTACCCTATCAGGCCAGTATGAACGCCATGTACGATCGGCTGAATAGCAAGGCCTTCCCTGGTCAGGTGGGTCTGGAACACAGTCGGAGCACGCTGGCGCTGTATCGGCGCTGGTTAGACGAGGACTATACGCCTCAGCAAGCCGCCCGTGCTGCGCGATGGGGCAAGACTCTGGCGCAACTGAACTACTTCCCAGTTCGCGTACTCAGTCCGTATCAGATCCTCAAAGCGCCATACCGGCTGAAAGGCTACGAAGCGTTGCTTAGTGACTTTTTCGATGCTGCCTTTATCCTCGATGAGGTTCACGCTTACGAGGCTGGCCGGCTGGCGATGATCCTGGGCACGGTAAAGTACCTCCGCGAGCAATTTGGAGCCCGGTTCTTCGTCATGTCAGCCACACTTCCAGGGCTGTTGCAGGCGCGGCTGGCCGACGCGCTGGGCGAACATGCTTCCATCCAGGCCAGTCCTGACCTGTTCGCTCGCTTCCGGCGGCATAGGCTGTACCTGATGGATGGCGACTTGCTGACGGATCGGTGGCTGGCGCACATCGGTGAAGTGGCCTTGAGTGGGCAATCGGTGCTGGTTTGTTGCAACACTGTGAAACGCACACAGCAGGTCTACGACGAGATGCGGCGCAGACTCCAGGGGAACGCCCAGATCGTTCTACTCCATGGACGCTTCAACAGCAAAGACCGGCTGGGCAAAGAGAAGACCATCCAGGCGGCTACCGGAACGCAATCCACGGCACGGAATCCCATCGTGCTCGTTGCCACCCAGGTTGTTGAGGTGAGCCTGGACATCGATCTGGACGTGATCTATACCGACCTGGCTCCACTGGAGGCGATGATCCAACGGTTCGGACGCATCAATCGCAGACGGCTAAAGGAGTGCGCACCAGTATATGTGCTCACCGAACCGGCCGATGGCCAGGGTGTTTACGAAGACGACCTGGTGCAGGCAGCCTTAGCAGTGTTGGCTAAGAACACCGACCAAATGATTGACGAAGAACGTATCTCGGACTGGCTGGATGAAGTATACCAGGGACCAATCGCTGAGCGGTGGAATAAGGGTTATCAACAAGCCTACGAGGAGTTCGAGAGCGCTTGCCTGCTCACCTTGCGGGCCTTTAACTCGAATAAGGAATTGGAAGAGGCCTTTTATCAGGCGTTCGACAGCATTGAGGTCCTTCCAGCCGCTCTTGAGCCAGCATACCAGCAGCTTATGGAAGACGAACCGTTGAAGGCCAGTCAACTCCTCGTTCCATTGCGTTGGGGGCAGTTCTTTCGCCTGCGGGATGAGGGCAAGGCCTGCAAGGTAAGGCCAAACTGGCCCTGGGTTGTGGAAGCCGAATACTCTGAAGAGTTTGGACTTATGGTTTGAAGCGTTATTTAAGAAAGGGAGGGAAGTTTGCCTCCTTAAGGAATGTTGCGTCGGTGGGAAGTTAGGGAATTAGAACTAGAGTGATGGTGCCAAGCGACCTATTGTCTCAAGTCAGCATTAGAGGGAAGAATATAAAGCCACTTCCCCTCGAGTGAAAGGCCGAAGGTAGAAGTTGCAGTGCAAGAATCTTTGTTTCAAGAAATTGGTGGCTCAGTGGCCCGAGATAGTTTGATGCCAGAAGGAGTGCTGCAGGCCAACCATTCACGACATGAGACCCCGGGGATTTTCTTCCGTCCTCGGCAACTCCATCTCTTCGGGGGCGAGCCGGAGCCGATTCCGGTGGAGCCCTTTCCCCCTTGGGAAGAAGGAAAGGAGAAATGGATCGACGAGGGCATCTCCATGGTCCGCAATGAGGAGGGATCGCAGGTGATTCTTTCCGGGTTCGGCCTGTTCCTCGGCAAGAAGAGCGAGCGGCTTGTGGTGCGCAAGGGCAAGGAGGCGATTTACCAGTTTCCGTTGTTCCGGCTGAGCGAGGTGATCGTGTCTTCCCGGGGCGTCTCGGTGTCCTCCGATCTGATCGAGGAACTCTGCGAGCGCGGGATCCGGCTTACTTTCCTCGCCTCCTCCGGGCGCCCCTATGCCATGCTAACCTCACGTCTGCTGACCGCCACCGTGATCACCCGCAGAGAACAAATTCTGGCCTTTTCCGACCAACGGGGGGCTCGTTTTTGCAGGGCTGTGGTAGAGGGCAAGATCAAGAACCAAGCCCGCATCCTCAAATACTTCGGCAAGTACCTAAAGCAGACAGAGCCGGAAACCTTCGTTCGGCTGAACCGAATGGCTAAGGAGCTGGACCACCTATCCAGGGAAGCGAGGAAGGCGGAGGGAGAGGGCGCCGATGCGGTTCGATCGAGTCTGATGGGACTGGAGGGGGCCTCCGGACGAATATATTGGGACGGTGTAAAGCTGATCGTGGGGGAAAGAGTTCGGTTCATGGGCAGGGAGCATCGGGGAGCTGCCGATGTCCTCAATTCCATGCTCAATTATGGCTATGGAATCCTGTACGGGCTGGTGTGGGGGGCCATCTTGAATGCCGGCCTGGAGCCCTTCGCCGGCTTCCTCCATGTGGATCGGCCGGGAAAGCCGTCGCTGGTACTGGATCTGGTGGAGGAATTTAGGCAGCCAGTCGTAGATCGGCCGATCCTGGCCCACATTAATCTGGGGGAGAAGATAGAGATAGCGGATGGGCAGCTCGATGCTGAGACCCGACGGGCCATCGGATACAAGGTCCTCGCTCGCCTGGAGTCCCAGGAATCCTTTCGGGGCAAGAGGTATCAGGTCAAGTCAATAATCCAAATGCAAGCCCGGAGTTTGGCCAGCTTCCTCCGCGGAGGAAAGGAGTACCGACCCTTTGCCTTCAAGTGGTAGCCGGAAATGCAAGAGTGGCGAGCTTCAGACTTTCGTGGTCTATGATATTCCGAACGACCGTTTGCGAACACAGGTATCGGAGGCCTGCCTGGACTACGGACTGGAACGCATTCAGTATAGCGCCTTCGTTGGTAATCTGAGCATCAACCGGCGGGCCGAGCTTTTTATGAGACTACAGAAGCTGATTGGCGATAAACCAGGAAAGGTTATGGTAATCGCGGTGTGCGAGAAGGATGCAAACGGAATCCGTCAGATCGTGAACGAGGAAGCTCCAATGGACGGGGCGAGAAGCCGTGGGACTTGGGCATAGGATAGAGGGCAGAAGCTCGATTCCACTCGAGCTTTGGGTGTCCGACCTCAAACAGTACCTCTATTGCCCCCGGGTCGTGTATTTTCACTATGTCCTTCCAGTCGAGAAGAAGGTTACCTACAAGATGCAAGTGGGCAAAGAATTACATCAGGTCATTGCCGAGCTGGAAAAGAGGCGGAAGCTGAGGCGGTATGGGCTGAAGGAAGGGGTTCGGTTCTTTGACTTGTGGCTCAGTTCCGAAAGGATAGGCCTTCGCGGGCGGCTGGATATGATGATTCAGACCCCCCAGGGTTGCTACCCGGTAGACTTCAAATTCACCGAGGGCAGGCCTCATCGGAATCATCTCTACCAGCTTGCCGGGTACGCTGTGCTTATCGAGGATCAATTCGGCCTTCCGGTTAGGGCTGGATTTGTGTACCTCATTCCCAGCAAGGAGGCCCTGGTTTCGGAGATCGGCGCAGAGCGGAAAGAGGAAGTCATGGCCATCCTGGAGGACATGAGGAAGATGGTCCTATCCGAGGAGATGCCCGAGCCGAGTTCATCTCGCTCTCGCTGCCGCGAGTGCGAATTTCAGAATTACTGCGGGGATGTCCGGTAAGGACGCTGAAGACAAAGTTAAAGGTTGCGGTGGATGCGCTCTAGGATTGTCGCGGCGTATGATTTATCATTTGGGATTTTTGGGAAAAGAGGGTCGGGACACGGAGGGGAAGAGAGCCGGGAGGGACTGGATGACCAACGATCGTTGCCGGGCTGGTTTCGAAAAAGCGCCGGGTGTTTTAGCAAGATTTGTTTTTTCGAAGAAACCAGATCTTGCGCGGTTGCAGATCCGCCTTCTGCGGGAAAATAGGAGCGGCCTCAGACCTTGACCCGATGAATAGGGGACTGAAAGACGAATACGAAATAGTTAAGTAGCCGGAGCAACCATGCCTCAGACCTTGACCCGATGAATAGGGGACTGAAAGTAGCTGGTAGTTACCCCTTCCGCGCTGGTGGTTGTGCCTCAGACCTTGACCCGATGAATAGGGGACTGAAAGTGAAGTATCGCACAAAGCCGAGATCGGGAAGGTGTTCAGCCTCAGACCTTGACCCGATGAATAGGGGACTGAAAGAGCCGGGACTCGGAGTCGGAGTATAAGTTTAGGGCGGGAAGCCTCAGACCTTGACCCGATGAATAGGGGACTGAAAGGCCTACGGCGATTCCGGCCAGGGCGCCCCTCCTGAACTGCCTCAGACCTTGACCCGATGAATAGGGGACTGAAAGCTTTTTTGATATCTTTGCCCTCAATTGCCGCCTGCAGGAGCCTCAGACCTTGACCCGATGAATAGGGGACTGAAAGTTCAGGGACACATCGTCCCTTCGCATAGACTTTGAGCCTCAGACCTTGACCCGATGAATAGGGGACTGAAAGGATGGACAACCCATCTGGAATGGAATAAAGCTGTAGTGCCTCAGACCTTGACCCGATGAATAGGGGACTGAAAGAGCTCAAAGGCCATCTGCGCGAGCAGACGCAGCTGGATGCCTCAGACCTTGACCCGATGAATAGGGGACTGAAAGCAAGGAGGATGCGATGGACTACAAGAAACTGCACAGCCTCAGACCTTGACCCGATGAATAGGGGACTGAAAGAAACAAAGCAAATGACCTCGGTCTTATCCGTACCCAGCCTCAGACCTTGACCCGATGAATAGGGGACTGAAAGGAAAGGAGGGATACTATGTCCAGCGAAAAGAAAAAGCGGCCTCAGACCTTGACCCGATGAATAGGGGACTGAAAGCCAGAGACGGCGAGCTAGTCATCGCCGAGCGCAAAGGCCTCAGACCTTGACCCGATGAATAGGGGACTGAAAGGATATTCTTTGGTATGGAGCGGAAGGAACATGTATCGGCCTCAGACCTTGACCCGATGAATAGGGGACTGAAAGTGCCCACCACAAAAGAACTACTCACTACTGAATTCGCCTCAGACCTTGACCCGATGAATAGGGGACTGAAAGCCTACCCTCCGAATGCCGCGGAGCGAGGAGCTCGACGCCTCAGACCTTGACCCGATGAATAGGGGACTGAAAGCCCGGTTAAAGGTTGAAGGTGAAACTTCAACATCTTCTACGCCTCAGACCTTGACCCGATGAATAGGGGACTGAAAGTCGCACATCTCGAGCCTTGCGAACACTTCGAAGTATGCCTCAGACCTTGACCCGATGAATAGGGGACTGAAAGGCATGGGGACTGCAATCAGCTTGCCATCCTCCCACACCGCCTCAGACCTTGACCCGATGAATAGGGGACTGAAAGTTGGGTAATGTCCAATCATGATAAGCGCTTCATTTTCGCCTCAGACCTTGACCCGATGAATAGGGGACTGAAAGGGTACTTATGGCCGCTTTTTTGATATCTTTGCCCTCAGCCTCAGACCTTGACCCGATGAATAGGGGACTGAAAGTGTTTTTCATTTTCATTTCGTCGTCCTCCTCTCTGAGCCTCAGACCTTGACCCGATGAATAGGGGACTGAAAGTAAAGATAACTGTCCTGCGCCAAACCGGCGAGCAGAGCCTCAGACCTTGACCCGATGAATAGGGGACTGAAAGATCCCTGTTCAGGAAGCCCTGGGTATCCTCGTTCCTGTGCCTCAGACCTTGACCCGATGAATAGGGGACTGAAAGCGAGGTAGATGCCGCTGGCTGGGATGTCCTTGTCGCGCCTCAGACCTTGACCCGATGAATAGGGGACTGAAAGTGAGCAAAGTCAGGTAGAGAAAGTACCGTCCGGCAAACGCCTCAGACCTTGACCCGATGAATAGGGGACTGAAAGAAATGCAATCTGGAGCCCCGATCTTGGCTACTATATAGCCTCAGACCTTGACCCGATGAATAGGGGACTGAAAGTATCCGAGATAGGACCCGAGGCATACGCCTTATTCGGCCTCAGACCTTGACCCGATGAATAGGGGACTGAAAGAGTTTGTGTTGGCTATTAGAGTATGTATTGTACCCACCGCCTCAGACCTTGACCCGATGAATAGGGGACTGAAAGAATTTGGCCCTGGAAGGCGGGATCTCTGGTCGGGGATGCCTCAGACCTTGACCCGATGAATAGGGGACTGAAAGGATATGGCTTGGTAGTTCTCTAGGGCTCCTCCGGCGCTGAGCCTCAGACCTTGACCCGATGAATAGGGGACTGAAAGCAGAAGATCACCAGGGTTGCTTCGATTTTGCGGCTATGCCTCAGACCTTGACCCGATGAATAGGGGACTGAAAGCAAGCCCCAAGCCCCGACCCGACCCGGGATCCACCGGCCTCAGACCTTGACCCGATGAATAGGGGACTGAAAGCGGAGTACAAAGCCCAAGCCCCGTCGCCCTGCGGCGGCCTCAGACCTTGACCCGATGAATAGGGGACTGAAAGTCTAAAAGAACAGAGTCAGGTTGATGTTAATGTGGGCCTCAGACCTTGACCCGATGAATAGGGGACTGAAAGTTCAGGAACGGTATAAGAGGCAGGCCGAACAATGATCAGCCTCAGACCTTGACCCGATGAATAGGGGACTGAAAGCCTTACCGGATCTGACAGTAAGAGTGGCATTTAGTGCCTCAGACCTTGACCCGATGAATAGGGGACTGAAAGTTATCTTCCGCCAGCCCTCCCTGGAAGAAGAAAAGCCTCAGACCTTGACCCGATGAATAGGGGACTGAAAGCTTGAGGTAGGCGCGATGTTGTTGTTCTTTTCTCTTGGGCCTCAGACCTTGACCCGATGAATAGGGGACTGAAAGAGCCTCGATCCGGGGCCGAGGCTTAATGCCCTGATCCGGCCTCAGACCTTGACCCGATGAATAGGGGACTGAAAGAGGGCAGCTCGCTCATAGTCCAAGATGGTAAAGGGCGCCTCAGACCTTGACCCGATGAATAGGGGACTGAAAGAAGGAGCATAGCCATTGGCCTGGCCCTTCTTTTCGATCTGCCTCAGACCTTGACCCGATGAATAGGGGACTGAAAGGGTTGGTAAAGGTCTCGATAGCTCCGTCGTCCGTCCGCCTCAGACCTTGACCCGATGAATAGGGGACTGAAAGGGTTTATAGCTTCGGTGACTGGGTCTAGCGCGTTGGCTGCCTCAGACCTTGACCCGATGAATAGGGGACTGAAAGGTCTCGTCTGGGCGAGCTTACACCGAGCTTATAATCGCCTCAGACCTTGACCCGATGAATAGGGGACTGAAAGTAGCTCGGACCAGGGACCCCCGGTCCAGCCCCAGCCGAAGCCTCAGACCTTGACCCGATGAATAGGGGACTGAAAGGATTGCCATAGGATCATAGTTAGCGGTGGGGTGGGAAGCCTCAGACCTTGACCCGATGAATAGGGGACTGAAAGCTCATACTGTAGCATTTTAGCAACGCTTTCGGCTTTGTGCCTCAGACCTTGACCCGATGAATAGGGGACTGAAAGGTGGATCCGCGGGGGGTAACTACAAGGTTTTGTGGTTGCCTCAGACCTTGACCCGATGAATAGGGGACTGAAAGCTAAAACCCGCAGGCGGCGGTTTAGTGTAGCGCGGGAGCCTCAGACCTTGACCCGATGAATAGGGGACTGAAAGATGTACCAGAAGCCGACGCTCAGCCGGTCTATCAGGCGCCTCAGACCTTGACCCGATGAATAGGGGACTGAAAGACCATGACCCCTTCGGCGAATCTTGCCGGTCCTTTTGCGCCTCAGACCTTGACCCGATGAATAGGGGACTGAAAGTTTGGGCTGTTTTGCCCCTCGCACCCGCTCGGGGCAAGCCTCAGACCTTGACCCGATGAATAGGGGACTGAAAGCCTCCTTGAACCCCGGGACCTCCTGGATCAAGGCCAGCGCCTCAGACCTTGACCCGATGAATAGGGGACTGAAAGTTTCAGTAAGGAGGCCAAGATGAGGAGGGCGGCAAAGCTGCCTCAGACCTTGACCCGATGAATAGGGGACTGAAAGTCCGGGAAGGTCAGGTAAATCCCCTCCCGGATGTCCGCCTCAGACCTTGACCCGATGAATAGGGGACTGAAAGGGAGCGCTTTGGCGTTCCCTACTTCAGCACGCCGGGGAGCCTCAGACCTTGACCCGATGAATAGGGGACTGAAAGCTTGAGGTAGGCGCGATGTTGTTGTTCTTTTCTCTTGGGCCTCAGACCTTGACCCGATGAATAGGGGACTGAAAGGGTACCACTACAACACAGACACAGACAACTGGACGCGCCTCAGACCTTGACCCGATGAATAGGGGACTGAAAGCGAGTGGGGCAAGCTGGATATTGTCTTCCACCTCGCCGCCTCAGACCTTGACCCGATGAATAGGGGACTGAAAGAGCTCTTTATCCTCCTTTCCGTTCCAGTGATAAACTCGCCTCAGACCTTGACCCGATGAATAGGGGACTGAAAGAAAACAAAAAACCGCCCCTACGGCCTGCCAATCAGGCCTCAGACCTTGACCCGATGAATAGGGGACTGAAAGGGGAAAAATAACGGTGGCAATCCGAAAGGCCGCAACCCGCCTCAGACCTTGACCCGATGAATAGGGGACTGAAAGCAAGCAGATCTCATCTTCCAGCTTTTCCAGCGGACAAGCGCCTCAGACCTTGACCCGATGAATAGGGGACTGAAAGCACCAATGGCCAACCGCACCAAGGGCTCCACCATTCGAGCCTCAGACCTTGACCCGATGAATAGGGGACTGAAAGTGCCGGAAGAGGTCCGAAAGTTTATCAGGTCATTGTAGCCTCAGACCTTGACCCGATGAATAGGGGACTGAAAGCCATCCCCCCCTTCGCGCGCGCGCGCGGCTTGTAGCCTCAGACCTTGACCCGATGAATAGGGGACTGAAAGCTGGCAGAGGTTTCTCCGAGCATAGGCTGTTCTTCGGCAGCCTCAGACCTTGACCCGATGAATAGGGGACTGAAAGTCTGGAGAGCTTCAAGGAGGTAGGATGTGTAGAGATTGCCTCAGACCTTGACCCGATGAATAGGGGACTGAAAGCAGAGGAGGCTACCGCCTGTCCCTGTCCCGTGGAATGCCTCAGACCTTGACCCGATGAATAGGGGACTGAAAGTCGCCTGCTCCTTTGCCTCTTCGGGAATGTAAGGACGAGCCTCAGACCTTGACCCGATGAATAGGGGACTGAAAGAATGACTCCCACCTTCTTGGGAGGCGGTCAGGGGAGCGCCTCAGACCTTGACCCGATGAATAGGGGACTGAAAGTTCCAATTATCGTCTGTTACAATATCTATCTTTTGGCCTCAGACCTTGACCCGATGAATAGGGGACTGAAAGAAAATAGCGGTTGCAATAGCAGCCGTCCAAACTTTCCAAGCCTCAGACCTTGACCCGATGAATAGGGGACTGAAAGCTCAAAAAAGGTGAGTCTATGATCCACGGTCTCATGCGCCTCAGACCTTGACCCGATGAATAGGGGACTGAAAGTGACGGGGGGCGCTCTTAGTTCAATTTACCAAAAATAGCCTCAGACCTTGACCCGATGAATAGGGGACTGAAAGTCGTCAGATTCTCGATCTTCTGCTGCAAGAGAAAAATCGCCTCAGACCTTGACCCGATGAATAGGGGACTGAAAGAGCCCCGAGAGCCGGTGCACGAG
>Ga0123519_10012583_pt1 | contig 12280 bp, 9 predicted proteins | sample YelNatPaOPRAMG02_FD_87396 | JGI IMG/M metagenome (GOLD analysis project Ga0123519, IMG submission 87396) | Hot spring microbial communities from Yellowstone National Park - Yellowstone National Park OP-RAMG-02 (version 2) | ecosystem: Environmental > Aquatic > Thermal springs > Hot (42-90C) ... | reverse complement strand
CGGTTCCTGAAGGTGGAGAAGGGCGCGGTGAGCATCGATCCGGCCCGGGTGAAGGCCGAGGCCCGTTTTGACGGGAAGTATGTCCTGCGCACCAACACGGAGTTGCCCGCGGCCGAAGTGGCGGTGCAGTATAAGCGGCTGCTGCTGGTGGAGCAGTTTTTCCGGGCCGCCAAATCGCTCATTGACACTCGGCCCATCTTCCACCAGTGGGATGCCACCATCCAGGGGCACGTCTTCTGCTCGTTTCTGGCCCTGGTGCTGCTGGACGAACTGAAGCGCCGCCTGGCCCAGCGGGGTGTAGAGGCGGAATGGGCCGACCTCCGTCGGGATCTCCTGGCCCTGGCGGAGGTGGAGGTGCGCGACGGTGATCACTGGTATCTCCTGCGCACCGCCCTTCAGGGGACGGCTGGGAAAGTCTGCCAGGCGGCGGGGGTAAGCCTCCCGCCGCCCCTGCGGCCCAGGGAAAATGTGGTGCCGACAGAGAATCGCACCTTCACAACTAACTGATTTTACGTTACTTTGCGTTATTGACTGTAGAACTTGGGTTTGACGGTAGTAGTGGGGGAAGTTATGAAGGTGGTAGTGCCCGGTTAAGTTATCGGAAACGATAATACCGTTGCTATTATTAAATTTTATTATCGAGAGAGGCAACTTTCGATAATAAGACCGGGTAGTGCTTGATCGCCCGGTCTATCTGGACAGCCTTCCAAAACTTGCCCTCTCCCGCCTTAATCGCCCGGTAAGCCCTTTCCTGGCAGCCTACCAAGGGCCTCACCAGGTCCAGGAATTCCTTCCGGCATGGCGCCGCCCCCGTCTCGGTAATGAACTCGGTCAGGGCCCCGTGGATCTCCTTGAGAGGAAATTGCTCCACCTGCTTTTGCGGTTCTAGGAGGCCCCATTCGGGATATTCCAGGTTGAAGAGCTTCTTGCCTTCCCCGAAATGGCTGATCAGGAAGGGATTGCGCCGGTGAAACTTCATCCGGTAGCTGAAATGGGCCACATCCGAGAACTCCCGACGGCGCGAGTTCTTTACTCGGGTAACGAGCGTGGCGCTTTGGTTCCCCAGGACCAGGAAGAATTCGCCCTTGAAGAGCACCAGGTGGCCGTCCTTGATGTTGCTACGGTAGGCCCCGCAATGACGATGCGTGGCCTTGGTGAGGGGAGACCACCCGGCGTAGAGGGCATGGAGGAGAAATCTTACTTTCCGGCCTTGTTTAGGGATAGAGGGGAGCATTCAGGTTTAAGGTTAAATCATCAGACCGCCGTCCGGATCAGCGGCCAATGCGAAAGGACAATCCGGGCCTCTTCCTCATTTTCAAACAGTGCTGGATTGCAGTAATAACAGGACCGCTCTTTAATTTCCCCCGCCTCAAAGGTGCGTTCGCAAACAACACCTATGAAATGTAGGCGCTCCTGTATAACCCGCGATGCCCGCGCTGGACAATTTTTTTCAAACAAACCCCGTATTGGCTCGCTCTGGCCGGTACCGGGGTTTTTCCAAAAGCTGGTAAGTTCCCCCAACCCATGAGGTCCGTACATGATCTGACGCCAGTTTGCCTTATCGGCGCATATTCCAATTCCTAGAAAACCTCGGGCATCGACCATAACCATATGTATTGCTTCATTGGGTTCAGGGAACTTGATCGGCCTCTGTTTTTTCAAAAGCTTTTCGCCAATACGTTCCTGCGCTTTGATAATTTCACCTTCTACGCTCTTTCGTGGATCAGTGGCGTTAGTTGACAGTATAGCGCCCTGCAATTCACCCGATGTAAAACACGCTTCCTTGAATGCGTCCGATTCATGCAAGCTAACCAATTCGACAAGCCAAGGCGGATCGAGGTTTACTTTAAAATCGACTGTTGTGTTTCCTATGCCAGTACTATATTCGTATTCGGCAGTTACCCCCTCCATTGCGAGCGAGTACGCAAACCGGATTTCGAACAAAAAAGACATTTCGCTCGGCTGAAGTGGGTTTGCCCGGTAGGTTGCCCTATTAACCTTTCCGTTGCGCAGCCTGGCCAAAATAGGCTCTGTCCGCTTAAGAAGTGGTGCAGCCCAATTTATCCTATCCAGTTGATCCGCTGCGCTTAGCGTTCCTTCAACCTCTGCTTCTGTTAGGCTGTCGGCCCACATTTTACCCTCATTCTGATGCTCTTTATGTAAAGGCGTCAGGCCAAACGCGGCAGACCCGGGCCACGGAATAGCGTTTATGGGTGGAGGGCGAAGCGGTCAGGCTCATTTCCTCAACCTCCGCCGCGGTAAAGGGCGGCCGTCCTCAAGATGCTCGATCTTCTTCTGGAGGAGCTCGTTATCCATGGTGACTTCCCCCAGCTTTTGTTGCAGCCGGGCGATCTCCAGGTCCCGGGCGTCCTGGGGGCGTTTCTTCAGCACCGCCCGGCCAGCGGTCAGGAATTGTTCCCGCCACTTCGACAGCCGGGCCGCATTGACGCCCAGCTCCCGGGAGAGCAACTCCAGGTCCTCACCTCGCAACAGACGCAAGACGATTTCGACTTTCCGCCGGGCGGAAAAGCGTTTGGGCCCTTTGCCCACCAGGCCAGGGCCATCTCCGGTCGCCCTACGGGCTCCCTCCGATGGCCCTGGCTGCGAACCCCGATGTTGATCCATTGAGACACCTCCTGGGATATTTCATTTTACCCAAATCGGTGTCCAAAGGAATTGTAGACCAGACCAGGTCGGTCATTGCAATTAATCAGGAAGGGTATCAACCCCACATGCCCTGGGGGTCTAAATTTTCTTATAGCACAAAAACATAGGAAATTCTTGCTGCTTGGCTAGGTTTCTTGAGGCCTGGTTAATGGTCTTCTTGCCCGCCTTGACCTCCTGGGAGAGGGTCCCTCGAAAGGCGCCCGGGGACCCATTGCCAGAGGCCGCTTAAACCCCAGGAGCCGGGTCTCAGACGCACCCCGAGACCAGGGGGAAGGGGTAGCGCCGCCGGAGCAGTTTAAGCGCCTTTCTAAAGCCTCCTGTGCGTCCTGAGATGCCGTGCAACAAAGAAGCCGGGCAGATTTCCCTTGTGAAAATTTTAGGGCCGGGGCTCATATCCTGGAGGTATCTCCCTTCAACCCCCCTTTACCCCAGTCGAAGCGTGTACTTGCCGCTACGGTGCGTTTAACGCTTTTTCAGGCCCCATTCAGAGGGTGGTCACCGGGATCTCTTTGGGGTGCGGTGGAGAAAGCCCAACGGCAATACCAGGAGACCGAGGAGAAACAGCGGCTCTTTACTTCCTTCAGCTACCAGGCGGAGTCCTGGGACCGGCCCCGCTGGATTATCGCCAAGGTGGAGATCAAGGCCGACCGCCTGAGCTGCCACCGCTTCCTGGCCAACCAATTCCGGCTGCTGCTCCACACCGCCGCCTATTGCTTGTTTTGGCTGCTGCGCCACCACCTCCAGGGCACAGAACTGGCCACGGCCCAGGTCAACACCTTGCGCCTTAAGCTCCTGAAGATCGGGGCCCGCATCCGGGAGACCAGTCGGCGCATCTGGGTGCATTTGGCCTCGGGCTATCCACACCGGGATCTCTTGGCGGGGCTGTTGCACAACCTGCGGGCCAGTCCGGCTTAATCCCCCTTTCCCCAGCCGTGGTGCGTAAATCAGGGGGAGAGGTGCGTCCAAAATCAGCCCTGAGGGTGTCTCTGGCAGCATTCTTATCGAAAAAATGACCCTTCAACGCTCCTGCCGCCTTCTCTTAGACCCTCGTTGCCTTCTTCGCCCAAAAACAAAGCCTGGAAAGGTGCCCCCCACCCCTTCATGAATTAGGCGGGTTAAACCGGGAGGTCCGGTGGCTTGACCGGGAGGGCCGGGCTACAGGAGCCCCACACACACCTAACTCATTGCAATAATTTGACTTTATCCCCCGTAGCGGTCAAATAATTTTAACCGTGTAACTTACATCACGTATTATACAAAAAGGTTTTTGGAGAGGCGAAGTAGCGCTTGGTCAAAAATATTGTACCGCTTGCATGTTACGCTACAAAAGGCAAGCAACGCTTTATTAACAACATGCGTAACTTATCAACCGTACAATGTTTTTACGGAGCTATAATTTGTGTAGTTTCAATTAGTTAGGCATATTGGTTGCATCTTTTCTAAGTAATAAATCCTTATTACTTGGAGGATGCAAGCAATGAAAACAGAAATTCGGATGGTTGGCTGGCCCAAACGTGAGTGCGAAGTAATCCCGGTTGATGGAATGACCAACAAGGAAATTATGCAGCTCACTGGTTGCCCTTACATGACTGCGGTGACTGCCAAAAAGCGCGGCTATTACATCATTGATTACCTGAAAAAGGGCATCCCTCCGAAGCGGGGATTTGTTGACGGCCCGGTGGACCTGGGCCGGGAGCGGGAGACCATCCCCATTCCCGAGAACATCAACACCATCGAAGGCGTGATGGTCCACTTTAACTGCAATCAGAAAGTGGCCAAAGCGAGCCTGGCCCGGGGCTACTACATTGTAGACTTCAATAAACGGACCGTCTGTCCCTCATTGAGCGAGTTCGATCCCGAGGCGGCCTACCGGATGGTGCGCTTTATCTATCACCGCAAATTCAAGGATCGGCTGCCCTGGTACATCGAGGCCCAGGACCTGATCCAGGAGGGCGTCATGCGGCTGCTGGAGCTTTCCGGCCATCCCCAGTACCAGGAGCGCAAGTTCATGTTCTTCAAAGCCTACGGTTTCATGGCCACCTACATCAAGAGCCAGAGCAGTCTGCGGGGTTTCACCGTGTCCCATGTTGACGGCGAAAGCCCCGGCTATGAGGACACCTGGCGCCACAATGCCGGTAATGACTGGCTGGCGGCCCTGGCGGCTTGAACCGGGCCGGGCCGCCTGGGGCCGGAACTCCCAGGGTGGCCGCGCTGCCTCCACCGGGGCGGCAACCGCTGGCTGGTCCTGGTCAACGAGACTGCCGGTTAGACGCATAACAACCTAAACTGTCGGGGCCCTGGGGGTCCCTCTTTTTGTCGTGCTCCCCCCCAAAGAAACTTGCAGTAATATCCGGCCTCTGGGGCAGACCAGAAATGAGATTAGACAACCCCCGGTAACCGTGGCATAATGTTAAGTGGATAAATGTTAGTCGATGGAAGACTTATTCTCGAAAGGGGGAAAGAGCGGATGGCCAGGCGGGGAAGAAAGGCCGGCGGCGGGACCGCAACTCCCAAAGCGGAGACTTACCGGCATCCGAGGCGGAGAGCCTGCTGCGTCCCGAAGTGGGGACCCAGCCGCAGTTCAAGAAGAAGAAGCCCCCCAGGACCTACCGCTATGATTCTTCGCTGTCTCCGGCTCTGGATTGGGACGGCCAGAACCCGGCCCGGGAAGTGGGGGAGTGGCTCATCGGCCTGATTGAACAGGCGGCGGTCCTGCCCGCACCCCACAACTTTCCTAAGCCCCAGGAGCTCAAGCGGGACGACGGCCAGGTGGTGGCCACAGTGCGGGGGTTGCAGGACGCCGTGGAGCAACTCAAGCGCCTGGGCCAACCTTTTCTTAATTGGGCGGGGAAGGCGGAGCGGCTCTCCTTTGATGTGCCCACCCTGCCTCTGTTTGTCCATGAGCGCCTGTCCACCAAGGGCATCATCGAAACCCTGAAAGGCCACCGCAAGAGCCGGATGGAGCAGATGGACCTGTTCGGGGACCCGCAGCACTCCATCACCGACCAGGTGCTCAAGGCTTACGAATACCGGGATAAGTGGGTCAACCGTTTGATCCTGGGGGACTCCCTGGTGGTGATGAACTCCCTGCTGCACTACGAGGGCCTGGGCGGGCAAGTTCAAATGATCTATATGGACCCGCCTTACGGCATCAAGTTCGGCTCCAACTTCCAGCCCTTCGTGCGCAAGCGGGACGTGAAGCACAACGACGACGAGGACCTGACCCGGGAGCCGGAGATGGTCAAGGCCTACCGGGATACCTGGGAATTGGGGCTGCACTCCTACCTGAGTTATTTGCGGGACCGGTTGTTGCTGTGCCGGGACCTGTTAACCCCAAGTGGTAGTATATTTGTCCAGATTAGCGATGAAAATATCCACCACATCAAAGAGATAATGGATGAAGTTTTCGGCCCTACTAATTTTTGCTCAGTCATCTCTTTCGTAAAGACAAGCGGTTTCAGCCCAAGACTCTTGTCGAATATATGTGACTACCTTATATGGTATGCAAAAGATATAGAAAGAGTAAAATACAGGAAAATTTTTCTACCAAAATTAATTGGAGAGGAAGGAGCAACACAATATAACTGGATAGAGTCGTTCGACGGCAGTATCATCCGTTTAATGACAGACGATGAACGTGATAATATTGAAAAGACGGCTCAAGAATATCGTATTTTTGCTCATGGGGACCTGTCTGCTCAAGGAAGTTCGGGAAATACAGAACCATTTCAATGGAATAATGAAACATTCAAAGTTCCAAATAATTGCCATTGGAAAACAACATCGGATGGTCTGAAACGTTTGGCAGAAAGTAATAGATTGATGGCATTAGGCAACTCTTTGAGATACAAAAGATATTTGAGTGATTTCCCAGTATTTCCTGTTTCTAATATCTGGACAGATACTGGAATAAGTGGTTTCGCTGATAAGAAGCTATATGTTGTTCAAACAAATCCAAGCGCCATTGAGCGCTGCATTCTTATGACCACCGATCCCGGCGACCTGGTGTTAGACCCCACCTGCGGCAGCGGCACCACGGCTTACGTGGCCGAGCAGTGGGGGCGGCGTTGGATTACCAATGACGTGAGCCGGGTGCCCCTGGCCCTGGCCCGGCAGCGGCTGCTGACGGCCACCTTCCCTTATTACCAACTCAAGGATGAAACCCGGGGACCGGCGGGCGGGTTCGTCTATCTCCGCAAACAGAACAAGAAGGGCGAAGAGGTGGGGGGCATCGTGCCGCACGTCACCTTAAAGTCCATCGCCAACAAAGAACCCCCGGCGGAAGAGGTGCTGGTGGACCGGCCCGAAGTGGTGAGCAACATCACCCGGGTCACCGGCCCCTTCTGCGTGGAGGGCACCATCCCGGCCCCCATGGATTGGCAAGAAGGGACCGCCGAAAGCGAGAGCCAGGAGGAACAGGGCTCTTTTACCGACCGGATGCTGGAGGTGCTGCGGAAATCCCCGGTCCTGCAGGTGGGCGGCGGCCAGACCGTGACCCTCAAGCAAATCAGGCTCCCGGCCAAGACCTTGTCACTGTCGGCCGAAGCATTGGTCTCCCCCCCACCCCAGCCCTCCCCCGCCAGGGGGGAGGGAGATATTGAAGCGGTTGCGTCTGCGAAAGGGGGGGAGGGGGACAAAGACATGGTGACGGTCCTTACCTCCCCCCTGCTGGGCGGCGACAAAGAACCTTCTGTGGCCCTGGTCTTCGGCCCGGAAAACGGGGCGGTGAGTGAAAAGCTGGTGAACGAGGCGGCCCGGGAAGCCCACAACAAGGGCTACCGCCACCTTTACGTCATCGGCTTCGCCATCCAGCCCAACGCCCGGCAACTGGTGGACCACTGCGAGGCGGTGGTGGGGATTGCCGCCACCTACGTCCAGGCGACCCCCGACTTGATGATGGGGGATTTGCTGAAAAACCTGCGCTCCAGCCAGATTTTCAGCGTCTGCGGCCTGCCGGAGATCGGGCTTCGCCGAATCAAGCCGCAAGCCAAAGGCGAGATGATAAAATACCAGGTAACACTCCTGGGCCTTGATGTGTTCGACCCGGCCACCATGGAAACCATGCACCGCCAGGGGGACGACGTGCCCGCCTGGTTGTTGGACACGGATTATAACGGCCTGTGCTTCCACGTGTGCCAGGCTTTCTTTCCCCGCACCGCGGCGTGGGACAACTTGAAAAAGGCCCTCAAAGGAACCTATGAGGAATCGGTGTGGGATCACCTGGCGGGAACGGTGAGCGCCCCCTTCGAGGCCGGGGAGCACGGCCAGGTGGCCGTGAAGGTGATCGACGACCGGGGCAACGAACTGCTGGTGGTGAAGGATTTGGCGGAGGCGGAAGGATGAGACGGCAAGAGATTTTGGAAACTATCGCCCGGCATCGGGACGAACTCCGGGAATACGGGGTGGAGAGCCTGGCCCTGTTCGGTTCGGTGAGCCGGGAGGAGGCCGCTGAGACCAGCGATATCGATATCCTGGTGGAATTTTCCCGGCCGGTGGGGATGCTGGCCTTTCTGCGGTTGCAGCACCGCTTGGCGGAGATTCTGGGTAGGAAGGTGGACCTGGTCACCCCCAGGGCCCTGAGGCCCGCCTGGCGGGAGCGTATCTTGAGCGAGGCCGTCCATGCCGGTTAGAGACTGGAAAATCAGGATTACCGATATCCTGCAAGCCATCGAGGAAATCCTGGGATTGACCGAGGGGATGACCGCGGCCCGGTTTTCCCAAGATAATCGGACAGTGAAGGCGGTGCTGTACAATTTTGCGGTCATCGGCGAGGCGGCCCGGCACGTGCCCCTGGAGGTGAGAGAAGCCTGGCCGGCGCTGCCCTGGCGGGAAATGAGCGATATGCGCAACGTGGTCATCCATGAATATTTCGGGGTTGATCCGGAAATCCTCTGGGAGACGATCCGGCAGGAACTGTCGCCTTTAATCCCGCAGTTGCAAGAGATGCTGAAATGAGGGCAAGGCGGCCATGAACAACTTCGAGGTCCCCGAACCGATTCTCAACTCCCCTTATGAGGAGCCTGCGCAGCACTGGCATTTGGAAGAGGGGCAACCGCCGGAAAAACGACCAGGGCGGAGAGAGGCCGGCTACTTCTATCGGGACCCCCGGGCGCCTCAGAGCGAGGGAGAACATGAGGCCAGGGGCAGATGGGAACCCCTGGTCCTGGTCAATCGCATTAGGGAGCAACTGAAAGCCTGGCGGGAACAGGGCTGGCCAGGAGTCACCCGAACCACCCTGGAACTTTTGAACTACTGGCGGCGGGAGGGGCGTCAGCAGCCGCTCTTTTTCGCCCAAGTGGAGGCGGCGGAAACCATCATCTTCCTGTCCGAGGCTCGGGCGGATTTCCTCCAGGGCCTGGACGTGCCTCTGGATGAACCGGGAGCGGAACGGCAAGCCGATGGTTACCGGGCCTTCCGGCGCTATGCCTGCAAAATGGCCACCGGGGCGGGCAAGACCACGGTGATGGGGATGCTGGCGGCCTGGAGCCTTTTGAACAAGGTGAACGACCGCAGCGACGCCCGGTTTTCCGACGTGGTCCTGGTGGTCTGCCCCAATGTTACCATCCGCAGCCGCCTCAAGGAACTGGACCCCAATGAAGGGGAGGCCAGTTTGTATCGAACCCGGGACCTGTTGCCCCCGCACTTGATGGCGGACCTTACCAAGGGGCGGGTGCTGGTGACCAACTGGCACGTCTTTGAGCCCCAGGGGATACAGACCGGCGGCGCCAGCGGCAAGGTGGTCAAGGCCGGGGTGCCGGTAAGGACCCGGGAAACCATCACCATCGGGGCCAAGACCACCACGGCCCGGGGCAGGCGCTACCTGACGGCGAAGGAATTGGACCGGCAAGTGGCGGCAGGGTTGCTCTCGGTCCTGGAAGAAGATCGGGATAAGCAGGGGAACCTCAAGAAGGTTTTTGTAGAGTCGATGAAATACGTGGAGAGCGACACCGCCCTGGTGAACCGGGTTTTGGGCCGGGAGGTGGGGGGCAAGCAGAATATCCTGGTGTTCAATGACGAGGCGCACCACGCCTATCGCATTCGCCGCCCGGAGCCGGAAGAAGGCGAGGAAGAGATTCTGGGGGAGGAGGAAGAGGCGGAAGAGTTTTTCAAGGAGGCTACAGTCTGGATAGACGGCCTGGACCGGATTCACAAGCTCCGGGGGATTAACTTCTGTGTTGACCTGTCCGCCACGCCCTATTACCTGGGGCGGGTGGGGCAGGAAACCAACCGCACCTTTCCCTGGGTGGTAAGCGATTTCGGGCTGACGGACGCCATTGAGTCCGGCCTGGTCAAAATTCCCCAACTGGCGGTGCGGGACACCACCGGGGCCGAGATTCCCGGATACTTCAATATTTGGCGCTGGATTCTGCCCAAGCTCACCCCGGCGGAGAGGGGCGGCAAAAAGGGGAGCGCCAAGCCTGAGGCCATTCTTAAATGGGCGAACACGCCCATCGCTATGCTGGCTGGGCTATGGGAGGAACTGCGCCGGGAGTGGGAGCAGTTGAAGGGTGACCCCCGCCCGCCGGTGTTTATTCTGGTCTGTAAGAATACCAAGATCGCCAAGATGGTCTATGAGTGGCTCGGAGAGAACAAACCGCCCACCGGGGTGCCGCCGGCCAATATTGAAGGGTTTGTTAACGGCAATGGGCAAGTAAACACCATCCGGGTAGACTCCAAGGTGGTGCATGAGACGGATACCGGGGAAGCCAAGAGCGCTGAATCTGCCTGGATGCGGTTGACCCTGGACACCGTGGGCAGAATGGATTGGCCCCTGGACCGGCAGGGCCGACCCCTTTACCCCGAAAATTTTGAAAAACTCGCCGAGAAACTGAAACGGCCCTTGCACCCGCCGGGCCGGGACGTGCGCTGCATTGTCAGCGTGGGGATGCTGACGGAGGGGTGGGATTGCACCACCGTCACGCATATCGTAGGCCTGAGGCCGTTCATGTCGCAGCTTTTATGCGAACAGGTGGTGGGCCGTGGGTTGAGGCGGACCAGTTATGAGGTGGGGGAAGGCGGCAAGCTCTCGGAGGAAGTGGCCAAGGTCTTTGGCGTGCCCTTCGAGGTCATCCCCTTCAAGGAAAGTCAAACCGGGGTTAAACCACTAGCAGTAAAGCGTCACCGGGTTTGTGCGGTCCCGGCCAAGGCGGAGTTTGAAATCAAATACCCCCGGGTGGAAGGCTACCGCCAAGGGATTCGTAATCGGGTAACGGTGGATTGGGACACCGTGGCCTCGCTGATTCTTGACCCCATGCAGATTCCGCCGGAAGTACAGATGAAGGCCGGACTCCTGAGCAACCAGGGGCGACCCTCTCTAATGGGACCGGGGAAGCTGGAGAATGTTGACCTGAATCCTTACCGTTCCGGCAGGAGGTTCCAGGAGTTGGTCTTTGAACTGGCCCGGGACCTGACCCGGGACTATGCGGCTCAGCCTGCTTGCGAAGCCCCACCCCATGTCCTGTTTCCGCAGCTTGCTCAGATCGCTCAGCGCTATCTCAAAGAAAAGGTCCGGCCAATCCACCCGGCGAATATTTTGGACGTGTTTCTTTCCCCTTACTATGGGTGGGTCATAGAGCGGCTGGTGGAGGCGGTTAAACCGGATGCCTCCCAGGGAGAGGCGCCAGAGGTCCCCAGGTATGAAGTAACCCGGGGGCCTGGCTCAACTGCCGAAGTGGATTTTTGGACCAGCAAAGATGTGCGGGAGATCATCCACAGTCACCTAAACTATGCGGTTATGGATACCAAGCGGTGGGAGCAATCGGCTTCTTACGTGATTGACAATCACCCCTTGGTGGCGGCCTTCGTGAAAAACGCTGGCCTGGGGTTTGCCATCCCCTACTTGCACAATGGCCAGCCGCATGACTATGTGCCGGACTTCATTGTCCGGCTCAAAGGGGAGCCGGCCAGACACCTGATCCTGGAAACCAAGGGCTTTGACCCTTTAACAGAGGTCAAGACCCAGGCCGCAAGCCGATGGGTGGAGGCAGTGAACGCAGAAGGGAGTTTTGGAAGTTGGGTTTATGCCGTGGCCCGAAAGCCAGAAGAAGTGGGCAAACGAATTGAAGAGGCGGTAGGGGACTACCAGTAACGAGAATATACCGCCGAGGCACTGACGGCCATTTAGTCGGGCACAGGGTCTTGGGCCGGTGCTATTAAGCAGCATGGCCTTTCAGATCGCCAGGCCAAGGCTTATGACCCCCTGCTTGCGGGGGGACTTGGAACCTTTCGCAACTTTCGCAGGGGGGCAAGTCTAAATTTTCACTGTCACAAACCTAAACCTTTTTGCGCTTAATTCGCTTTTTGCGCAACTTGAGGGGGTCCAAATTTTCACTGTAGGTGAAGTACGGCCTTGAAAAGAGACAAGGGCGCAATCAGGAAACTCAGGAGCGTCTTGGGTAGTGTCTGCTGGGAATGCTGCTGGGAACTAATAAAAGAGGGGTTAGGCCATTTGACCTAACCCCTTGATTTTCTTTGGTGGAGATGAGGGGACTTGAACCCCTGACCTCCTGCATGCGAAGCAGGCGCTCTTCCAGCTGAGCTACATCCCCACTGGCCTTTAATTATGGCGGCGAAATCCTTGATGTCAAGGGGCTAGAATTTGGACCTCACATAT
>Ga0123519_10012582_pt1 | contig 12281 bp, 6 predicted proteins | sample YelNatPaOPRAMG02_FD_87396 | JGI IMG/M metagenome (GOLD analysis project Ga0123519, IMG submission 87396) | Hot spring microbial communities from Yellowstone National Park - Yellowstone National Park OP-RAMG-02 (version 2) | ecosystem: Environmental > Aquatic > Thermal springs > Hot (42-90C) ... | reverse complement strand
TTATGCCGGCTGATTTGATAAACTCCAAACCTGTTGTAGGTGTAATCAAGGAGTTCTTTGGGTCATCCCAGCTCTCCCAGTTTATGGATCAGACCAACCCGCTTTCAGAACTCGCCCACAAGAGGAGATTGTCCGCATTGGGACCCGGTGGACTTACGAGAGAGAGGGCCGGTTTCGAGGTCAGGGATGTTCATCCGACGCACTACGGAAGGATATGTCCGATCGAGACGCCGGAGGGTCCAAATATAGGATTGATCGCAAGTCTTGCCTCATATGCAAGGGTCAATGAATTTGGTTTTATCGAATCACCGTACAGGAAGGTCGAAGAGCAGAAGGTCTCATCGGATGTCTCATATCTGAATGCCCTCGATGAGGAGAAGCACATTATAGCGCAGGCGACTATTCAGCTCGATAAGAATGGGAAGATATCTGAGGAGATTGTATCAGCAAGAAAGCAGGGTGAATTTGCCCTTGTAAGACCAGAGGATGTATCACTTATGGATGTCTCCACCAATCAGATGGTGAGCATTGCGGCAGGACTGATTCCGTTTTTGGAGCACGATGATGCCAACAGGGCATTGATGGGTTCCAATATGCAGAGGCAGGCCGTCCCACTTCTGGTCTCTGAATCTCCGCTCGTTGGTACAGGGATCGAAAAGCGCTCAGCTATAGATGCCGGTGCAGTAATAGTTGCCAGGAGGTCTGGCGTAGTTACCTCTGTAGATTCGACGAGGATTGTCGTAAAGGTAGATAAGGTGGGGTTGAACGAGTCTCCAGTAGATATCTACAACCTGATGAAATGGCAGAAGACCAATCAGAACAATTGTTTCAACCAGAAACCGATTGTAAAGGTAGGGGATTATGTCGAGACGGGTGATATACTGGCTGATGGTCCCACAACGGATCTGGGAGAACTCTCTCTCGGAAGGAATGTACTCGTTTCCTTTGTCCCTTGGAGTGGGTACAATTTCGAGGATGCTATTATTTTGAGCGAGAGGCTCGTCAAGGAGGATGTGTTTACCTCTATACATATCGAGGAATTCGAGTGTGTTGCAAGGGACACCAAATTGGGTAAAGAGGAGATTACCAGAGATATCCCCGGCCTGTCTGAAGAGGCGCTGAAGGATCTGGATGAAAGTGGAGTGGTCAGGATTGGTGCAGAGGTAAAGCACGGTGATGTGCTTGTAGGAAAGATTACCCCGAAGGCGGATACACAGCTCTCCCCGGAAGAGAAGCTACTCAAGGCGATATTCGGAGAGAAGGCCGGAGATGTCAGAGATACATCATTGAGAGTTCCGCCGGGTGTTCAGGGAGTGGTGATAGACGCCCATGTATATACCAGAGAGGCAATCGACAAGGATGAAAGGGCGAGGGCCATTAGACATCAGGAAGAGGCGAAGCTTACGAAGGAATTGAATGATCAGATAAAGATCATTAATGATAGTATCTTCTCCAGATTGAGAAAGATCCTAAAGGATCACGAGGCCAAGAATAGAGTTCAGGATCCATCGGGCAAGACAGTGGTTACCAGAGGGAAGAAGCTCACATCGGATGTCTTACAGGAGATACCGGATGATTTGCTCGAGTATATCGAAGTAACGGATACAAAGGCTCAGCAACAGATTCAACAGGTCATAGATAGCCGTAACGAGCAGATCGATATATTGAAGATGTTATATAAAGAGCGTACGAGCAAGTTGAATAGGAGTGATGAACTGCCCACCGGTGTGATAAAGATGGTCAAGGTATATGTAGCGACTAAGAGAAAGATTCAGGTGGGAGACAAGATGGCTGGAAGACACGGTAATAAGGGTGTCATTTCCAAGATCTTGAGAGAAGAGGATCTCCCATATCTGCCGGATGGAACCCCTGTAGATATTGTCCTTAATCCTCTGGGCGTTCCATCCCGAATGAATGTAGGACAGATTCTCGAGACTCATCTTGGTTGGGCAGCAAAGGGACTTGGGCTCAAGATAGGTGAGATGCTCAAGAAGATTATGGACCCTGAGAGACTGAGGAAGGAATTGAAGTCGATCTATGATGATGATGTAATAACCGAGGCACTGGATAATCTGTCGGATGAGGCAATCATCGAGCTGGCAAAGAGGCTTGCAAAGACCGGTGTCCACTTTGCTACCCCCGTTTTCGATGGAGCAAGGGAAGAAGACATAAAGAAGTATCTCGAAAAGGCTGGGTTGCCTGTAACTGGTCAGACGGTCCTTTTTGATGGGAGAACTGGTGAGCCGTTCGACCAGCCTGTTACTGTTGGTTATATGTATATGTTGAAATTGCACCATCTGGTAGATGATAAGATTCACGCGCGTTCGACTGGACCGTACTCGCTCGTTACCCAGCAACCGCTCGGTGGCAAGGCGCAGTTCGGTGGACAGAGATTAGGAGAGATGGAGGTCTGGGCACTTGAGGCATATGGAGCGGCTTATTCTTTACAGGAGATGTTGACAGTCAAATCCGATGATGTTGTAGGCCGTGAGAGGATGTATGAGGCGATAGTAAAGGGAGATAGCTCTCTCGAATGTGGACTCCCTGAGTCGTTCAATGTTCTCATCAAAGAGCTTCAGAGTCTTGCGCTCGATGTCCAGCTTCTTGAAGAAGAGGCTGAGGATTATTAATTGAAAACCTTAAACAAGGAGTAGGGCTTTGAGAGATTTATTGAGTCTTTTTGAGAAGCCAAGGGACCCGCTGAGCTTTTCAGCGATGAAGATTTCTCTTTCTTCCACTCAGAAGATCAAGGAGTGGTCGCACGGGGAGGTAAAGAAACCAGAGACCATAAACTATCGTACATTCAAACCTGAGAGAGATGGTCTGTTCTGCCCCAAGATATTTGGTCCTGTAAAAGATTATGAGTGTCTCTGCGGCAGGTATAAGAAACTCCGAAACAAGAATATGATATGCGAGAAGTGTGGTGTGGAGGTTATTCAGGCAAAGGTGAGAAGGGAGAGGCTTGGGCATATAACCCTGTCTACGCCCGTTGCACACATCTGGTTCTTGAAGAGTCTTCCATCTCGTATAGCAACGGTACTCGATATACCGCCAAGGGAACTCGAGAAGGTACTCTATTGTGAGTCGTATATAATCATCGACCCAATGGGTACGAAACTCCAGAAGCAGGAGATAATATCAGAGGAGAAGTACATAAGCTATATCTCCGAATATGGTCCTGATTCGTTCAAGGCAGGTATGGGGGCAGAGGCAATTTTCGAGCTCCTGAAGGCTGTAAATGTAGAGAATGAATATCAGTCCTTGAAGGCAGATCTGGCGAAGGCAAACACGGATACCAAGAAGAAGAAGATTCAGAAGAGGATAAAGGTTATCAATGCATTCAGGGAATCAGGCAACAGGCCCGAGTGGATGATCCTTGAAGTAATACCCGTTCTCCCACCTGATTTGCGACCGCTGGTACCTCTGGATGGTGGAAGATTTGCAACCTCGGACCTGAACGACCTCTACAGGAGGGTCATCAACAGAAACAACAGGCTCAAGAGGCTTATAGAACTCAATTCGCCCGATATTATAGTAAGGAACGAGAAGAGGATGTTGCAGGAGGCGATCGATGCACTGTTCGACAATGGCAGAAGGGGTAAGGTAATAACAGGTTCTAACAAGAGACCTCTCAAATCATTGTCGGATATGATAAAGGGCAAACAGGGTAGATTCAGACAGAATCTGCTCGGTAAACGAGTTGATTATTCGGGGCGTTCTGTGATAGTGGTAGGCCCCGAGCTCAAACTCCATCAGTGTGGTCTCCCAAAAATAATGGCAGTCGAACTTTTCAAGCCATTCATATTCAATAAACTCTTCGAAAAGGGCTATGTTACTACCGCAAAGAGCGCAAAGAAGATGGTAGAGAAGATGAGACCAGAGATATGGGATGTGCTGGATGATGTGATCAAAGAGCACCCTGTATTGTTGAACAGAGCCCCGACCCTGCACAGACTTGGTATTCAGGCATTCGAGCCTATTCTGATCGAGGGAAAGGCAATTCAGTTGCATCCGCTCGTATGTACAGCATACAACGCAGATTTCGATGGTGACCAGATGGCCGTCCATGTACCTCTCTCTCTCGAGGCGCAGGTGGAGGCGAGGGTATTGATGATGTCTACGAATAATATCCTCTCGCCCGCCAGTGGTAAGCCGATCATAGTTCCAACACAGGATATAGTGCTTGGAGTCTATTATCTGACGAGGGAGAAGCCTTTTTCAAAGGGTGAAGGGAAAATCTTTTCCTCATTCGATGAAGTCAGGATGGCATATGACAGCAAGGAAGTGGAGTTACACGCCAAGATAAAGGTCAGGTATAATGGCAAGAGGATCGATACCACTGTTGGCAGGGTGCTTCTGTACGACATATTCCCATCGGTCATCCCCTTCGAGATGATAAATAAGGTTCTGGACAAGAAAGGGGTTGGTGATGTAATAGACAGGTGTTACAGACTGACTGGTGAGAAAGAGACCATCCTTCTGGCTGACAGATTGAGGACCTTTGGCTATAAGTATGCGACACTGGCAGGAATATCTATCGCAATAGACGATATGAAGATTCCACCTGAGAAGGATGAACTCCTGAAGAAGGCTATGAAGGAGGTTCAGGAGATAGAAGACCAGTACAATTCTGGTATTATTACACAGTCTGAGAGATACAATCAGGTCATCAATGTCTGGGATAATGTTACCAATGTAATTGCAAAGACGATGATGAAACAGATACAGACCGACTACTACTATCATCCGGACCATCCCGAGGATAAATCAAAGGCTATTCAATCTCAGTCATTCAACCCAATCTACATAATGGCTGACTCGAAGGCAAGAGGCTCCGAAAACCAGATGAAGCAGCTCGCCGGTATGAGAGGATTGATGGCAAAACCATCGGGCGAGATCATCGATACGCCGATTACTGCGAATCTGCGAGAAGGTCTCTCTGTGTTGCAATACTTCATATCTACGCACGGAGCCAGAAAGGGTCTTGCAGATACGGCATTGAAGACTGCATCAGCAGGTTATCTCACCAGAAGGCTTGTGGATGTCGTTCAGGATGTTACAATAACCGAATTCGATTGCGGAACGATGGACGGTATAGAGATGTCATCTCTCGTAGAGGGTGGACAGATCATCGAGAGATTGAGTGAGCGTATTCTTGGAAGAACGGCACTCAATGATATAGTCGATCCAATTACCGGTGAAGTAATCGTCAAGGCAAATGAAGAGATAGATGAAAAACTCGCTGCACGGATAGAAGAGGCAGGCATAGAGAAGGTGATGATCAGGTCCGTCTTGACCTGTAAGTCCAAATATGGTGTCTGTGTCGAGTGTTATGGTAGGGACCTTGCAAGGGGCCGGAAGGTGAATGTGGGTGAGGCGGTTGGAATAATTGCTGCCCAATCCATCGGAGAGCCCGGTACCCAGCTCACAATGAGAACATTCCACATAGGTGGAGTTGCATCCAGAAAGGCAGAGCAGAGCAGCATCGAAAACAGATTCGAGGGAATCGTAAAGTATTCCAATCTCAAGATCATCAAGAACAGAGAAGGAAAGAATGTTACGATGAACAGGTCTGGCGAGGTCTTGATAGTCGATGATCAGGGTAGAGAGAGGGAGAGATATCGAATTGTCTATGGTGCAGTTGTGAAGGTTACTGATGGGCAGAAAATCAAGGCGGGGACGAGACTCGCAGAGTGGGATCCGTATTCGAACCCGATACTCGCTGAGGTGAGTGGTAAGGTCAAATACGGAGATATCATCGAAGGTGTTACTATGCAGGAGCAGGTCGATGAGATTACTGGACTCTCATCGAAGGTCATAATAGAATCCAAAGACCCGGATGCAAGACCGAGAGTATCTATAAAGGATCCTCAAGGTGTTACAATCCAGATCCCGGGCTCGGACCAGCACGCAAGATACTTTATGCCGACCGGTGCCATTCTGATGGTGGAGAATGGTGCAGAGATTATGGCGGGTGATATAATTGCCAAGATGCCGAGAGAGACCACCAAGACAAAGGATATCACGGGTGGTTTGCCGAGAGTGGCAGAGTTGTTCGAGGCGAGAAAGCCCAAGGGGTATGTGGTCATATCCGAGGTGGACGGAATTGTAGAGTTTGGCAAGGAGAGCAAAGGCAAGAGATTGCTCACTATATATCCTATCGTCGAGGGTAAGGTCATAAGGAGTGAGAGGGTGGTGAAGAAATATCTCATTCCGAAGAGCAAGCACATCATCGTTCATCACGAAGATCTGGTGAAGGCCGGTGAACCTCTATTCGAAGGTCCTATCAATCCTCACGATATATTGAATGTCTTGGGAGAGAAACATCTTGCAAGATTCCTTGTGGACCAGATTCAGGAGGTCTATAAGCTACAGGGCGTCAAGATAAACGATAAGCACTTTGAGGTGGTAGTGAGGCAGATGCTCAAACGAATCCAGATAAAGGACCCCGGAGACACAGATTTCCTCGAAGGCGAACATGTGGAGAAGACAGAGTTCGACAAGAAGAACGAGGAGGTCCTGTCTCAGGGGAAGCGTCCTGCTACAGGAAAGGCGTTGTTGTTGGGTATCACAAAGGCTTCGTTGTCAACCGAGTCCTTTATTTCGGCATCCTCATTCCAGGAGACGACAAAGGTATTGACAGAGGCAGCAGTGGCAGGCAAGACCGATTATCTGAGAGGACTCAAAGAGAATATCATTATGGGAAGACTCATCCCGGCTGGTACGGGTCTGAGGAGATACAAATATCTGGATATCGTGGTGAACGAAAACTTTGCGTCCAACACAGAAAAGACGGAAGAGACAAATAAGGTATCCGAAGACAGATCTGAAGATAGAAAATAGGTGCTTCTTCTGATATAGAGCCAATCTCCAAACTCGAATCTGACCATATATGTTAGGACTAATTTTCATTGAAAATGCATAAAACTCCATATAGAGATTGAATACTTTTCTTAGGAGAATCTGATTTATGGAATTGAGTATTATTGGCTTTGCAAATTCAGGTAAGACGACACTCTTCAACGCATTGACCGGAGCAAATATCCCAATCTCACCAACCATCACAATCGATGCCAAGCCTGTCTTGAGACAGGTAAATGTGCCCGATAGCAGGGTGGACTATCTCTCTTCTCTATTCGAGCCCCAGAAGACTACATACACCACTATAAAATACACGGATTTCATAGGGATTACCAAAGGAGATACGAAGAAGAATAGGATGGTGCTCGACCTTATCAAGGATTCTGATGCTATTGTGAATGTGGTAAGGGCATTTGGCTCCGAAGCGGTGGTCCATCCTCTCGAATCCGTGGATTATTTCAGGGATATACTGCTCTTCGAGTCCGAGATGATACTGCTGGACCTCGAACTCGTGGAGAACAGAATACAGAGGATAGAGGAGGGAGAGAAGAAGGGCAAGAAGGCAAATCCTCAGGAGAAGGAGATACTCGACAAGTGTTATAAGATCCTTTCACAGGATAGGGCACTCAGGGAGGCTGATTTTTCTACCAAGGAACTACAGGATATGCGACATCTGCAATTCGCCTCGATAAAGCCGGAATTGATAGTGGTGAATGTAGATGAGGCTACGCCAGAGGCAGAACGAAAGGCAATCGAGAATAGGATCAATAGTGAATTCATAAAAGGCAGACCCAATATCGAGGTAATTACTCTGAGCGCCAGTGTGGAGAGTGGGATCTCCCTCTTGAATCCCGAAGAGCGTTCATTATTCCTGAAGGAGATGGGTATCGATAGGCCCGCCTTCGAAAAGGTGATAGAGAGTTCGTATAAGCTACTCGGCTTGATTTCCTTTCTCACTGTGGGAGAGGACGAGGTGAGGGCATGGACCATCAGGAGAGGCTACAATGCCCAACAGGCAGCGGGGCAGATACACTCTGATATCGAAAAGGGTTTCATACGAGCAGAGGTGGTCTCCTATGAGGATTTCAAAAAGACCGTAGATGAATCGGGTGGCAGGCTTCCTCCCAATTATATGGATGTGCTCAAATCCAAGAACAGGTTGAGACTCGAGCCGAAAGATTATATCGTCAGGGACGGTGACATAATAAATTTCAGACACGCGAGATGATTATTTTACAGACCTCATCCTCTTCAGGAATTCGTCTGCATCTATAAAGCCCGTGATTCTCATAGATTGGATCTCCTTTTGATTTGAATCCAAGAATATTATGGCGGGTAGTCCCGATACATTATATAGCTTTTCGAGTTGGGTTACTTTTTCATCAGGGCTTGTTGCATCGAGCATTATCATAACGAATCTCTCCGATTCCTTCTGAACCTCTCTGTCCGAGAGTGTCTTCTTCTTTATCTCCTTGCAGGCAGCACACCAGTTTGCATAGAAGTCTATTATTACCGGGCTTTTCTTTTCGGTAGCCACTCTGATGCCTTCATCATAGTCTCTGACCCATTTTATATGGTCTTCGGAGACTCTATTTGCGGACAGCAGTGTAAGTATACCGATCGACATCAGAATGACCATAAGTAGTTTTTGGAGTTTGATTCTGACTGGTTTGAAGTCCGCCTCCAGCGTCAGTCCACCACCTATAACTCCAACGAGGATCAAGAATAATGCCACAATGTAATTTATTTTGGCTGTTAGATTGAAGAGAGTATCGAGCAGATAGAGGGAGTAGGTAATGATCGCTATTCCAAATATGGACCTGATTATTACCATCCATCTTCCGGATCTCGGGAGTTTCTTCAATACAGAGGAGAAGGTTCCTGCAATGATGAATATTATAGAAAGTCCAACGGCATATGAGAAGAGATATACTCCGCCCAACACTGGTGAGCCACCCGTGCTAATGAATAAGAGGGCAGAGGCGAGTATGGGTCCTGTACAGGGGGCCGCTACAAAACCCGAGACAAGTCCCATTGCAAAGAGGGATATTATGCCCGAACCCCGGATATTCGATATTCGCTTTGTTATGGACTCTGGAAGACTGATTTCATAGAAGCCTATCATCGAGAGACCGAGTGCAAGGAATATCACTCCTATTATCGAGACAAAGAGAGTATTCCCCATATAATTACCGAAGGTAAAAGCCCCAAATCCTGCGATAATCCCGAGTGCGGTATATGTTACAACGATACCGGCGGCATAGATAATCGACATAAGAAGAGATGAGCTCTGATGATTCTTGTTGATCTCCGAGATTATTCCTATGGTTACTGGTATGAGGGGATATACGCAGGGAGTAAATGCCGTAAGGAATCCACCTATGAACATTATCAATATAATCTGGAATACTCCCTGGTTGGACAGGCTGACGGAATCAGGAGAGAGTCCCATAAGAGGAATGATCGACAGAAGAGTTATCGAAAAAATATATTTTTTCATAATAAATAAAGCTCTCTGATTCTTATAGATTCAGTTATGGTGTGAAAGGATTCAACATTCTTTCTATTGAACTCTATTAGATGAGAATAGTTCTTCAGATTATTCAAAATATCTATAGCCTTCCCATTCAGAAACTCCTCTTTGGATAGAGTTATCAATCCCTCTTTCTCGTTTTTATAGAGCCCTTCCGAACCTATGGGTGTAGTTATGATGATATTCCCATTTGCCATAGCCTCTATAATCTTTACTCTCGAGCCACCACCCGTGAAGATTGGGGCAAGGAGTATCTTACCCTTTTGCAGAAAATCCGACGGTTCTTCGATACCTTCTTCGAATTGTATATTTTCTATAGATTCCGCCCCTTTCTTTATTATCTCGGTATTTTTCCCACCTATCAACACAGAGGAGTTACCTATTATTCTCTTTGTGTTTTTCAGAATAAATTCAGCCGCATCCCTATTTGGTTTGTGGTCGAAGTTGCCAATGAATACGAAATCATATTCTCTCTTCTCGAGTGGGGCTGTCCTGGCAGGGGTCTCTATCGTTATCGGAATATGGATTATGTCCTTATCTCTGACGAGGCACTTCAGTATCTCGACCTCAATTTCATTGTAGGAGAGAATTACATCCGCCTCCTTGGAGAGCCGCAGTTCTTCGCGCAAGATACTGAATGCACTGTAAAATAGATATAGTTTATCCTTGAGATTGTAGTTGGAATACGCCTCTCTGAGCTCCTTCAAGAGGTTGAGTTCGTGAATATTCATAAATTTCATTGGCTTTTCGAAGTGTTTCAGGTATCTCCCCATACTCATAAATTCTGCAAAGACCGCATCGTATTCTCTGCTCGAGAGTGTTTTGCACAGATTATCCATCTCATTACTAAAATAGGCGAGCATTCCTTTCCGGCTCGGTTCTCTACTGCCCATACCTATAAAGGGAATTATCAGATGCTCATCAGTATTGTTTTCAAGAAATGTATTTACCTCATCGAGGGAGTTATTCTCCGAGAATGGTAGATCGAATGATACGAAATCTATGTCGTGTCCTCTCTGTCTCGTGGCTGATATGAGATTCCGTATCTGAGTAGAGCCGCCATTGTGGTTCTTCAAGGGCAAGAGTTGTGATAAAATCAGTATTCTCTTCATACTACCTATTATTGCAAAAATCCTTCAAAAGGCAATCTTTACAGACACCTGCGATGAATTTGTGCCTGCACCCATCTGATATTCCTATATGGGCAATGGAGAAGTCGTATCTTATCGGGTCCAGCTCATCGAATCTTCTCAAGAAATCTGTAATCTCGATTGCGCATTTGAGGTCATTGCCCTTTCTTAGGGTCATATCGAGAAGTCTTCCGATATGGGCAGTGTGAGTATCGAGAGGTATAATCAGATTCTTTGGGCTCGTGGATTTTATTATGCCAAAATCCACTCTATCCTTTCTTATCATCCATCGGGAGAACATCATAAGTCTCTTGGAGGCGCTGTTGGATTGGATGTCCGGGAACATAAATTTCAATCCACTGGATAGATTCCCCGACTCTTCCAGGAAAAATCTATTCATAATCGTCTTCAATGTTGATAATGCTTCTATTGGGTTGTTGGGCCTATAAATATTCTCAAAAAAGTCTTCGAGACTTGATTCTCTCAGTATCTTCGACATTGTGTAGAGTAGAGTAAAAATGTCATCTTCCGAATAGAATCTGTAATTCAGTCCTCTCGAGACTTCGAGGATATCGCTTTTCTGCTTTGCTCTTAAGTATCTGGATGGACTGCTACCAAGCCTTTCGAATAACCGACTCAGGACCGCTTTGAATAACGCAACTCGTCCAAAGGAGAATAGTGCCGAGATGAATCCAACGAGCAATATATCCTCGGAGTTCGAATACCTGTGTGGAAACTCGATCGGGTCATTCAGTATATATTTCTCATTGTTGTACAATTCGTACAGATTATCGAGCGTCTTTTTCAGTCGTATCTCTCTTTCAGAAAGCCCTTTCATAGATCTGTATTAGATACCATAACTGCAATCATTAATAAATAGAATATTTCTATCTTCGATGATTTTATTTTGAAATTCGAGTTTTGGGCTTCGATTTTCTACCTTCTATTCTCCCACTTCCCCATTTCTCATTTACCTATTTCCTATTTTTATCGAAAGGATTATCCCCCAATCTCTTAATACGGGAGAATTTCTTGACACTAATAAAATTGGTTGATAGTAAGTCCAATATGATTAAAGACTCGCTCAATTTAGGATTAAGGTATATTCTGGAGATACTTGGACATAAAAGTAGTAAAACCATTGTAATTTATACGAATGCCAGCACCAAAAGTATAGGGAAGATAGAGAGCCCTCTGGATAGTTTGAATTTAAGAGAAAAGGGGGTGATAGTTGTATAATTTTACGAAAGAGAGGAATGTTATCCTTTACTTCTTTGCTGGTTCCAGCACAACCGGCCAGGCTGTCTGGGATTTAAACAGAGAGAATGGTGGTAATAGAAAGTTTATCCTTGTTCAACTCGATGAAGAAGTCCAAGATGAAAAGATTAAAAAGCAATTCCCTGCTGTTTCTGATATTCATATTGAAAGATTAAGAAGGGTATCGCAGAAGTATAAGAAAGAAAGTGAGGAGCAACTTATCAAAAACCAAATGGATTTAGGTTTTAAGTTATTCAAGTTAGATAAGTCAAAAGTGTCTTTGTTAGATTAAAGGTGATATAGGTATGAAAGAAAATAAAAAGAGTAAAGGGATTACTGAAACAAGCCCAGGGCAGGTCTTTGATAAAATAGCAAGTTTGATTGAAAAGGCAAGGCAAAAAATCGCTACTACTATCAATGAAGAAATGGTTATTCTTTATTGGAATATAGGAAAAACAATAAAAAAAGAAATAATAAAATCTGATAGGGCTGAGTATGGA
>Ga0123519_10012580_pt1 | contig 12281 bp, 14 predicted proteins | sample YelNatPaOPRAMG02_FD_87396 | JGI IMG/M metagenome (GOLD analysis project Ga0123519, IMG submission 87396) | Hot spring microbial communities from Yellowstone National Park - Yellowstone National Park OP-RAMG-02 (version 2) | ecosystem: Environmental > Aquatic > Thermal springs > Hot (42-90C) ... | reverse complement strand
TTCGGTGTCGAGGGCGACGGGCGCATCGACGAATTGCCAGCGGCGGGTGCCGTCGATCAGCCGGCGATGCGTGCGCGCTAACGACCACGACTTTGCCCTGTGCCGCCTAGAGCGCTGGTTGAGGCACTATGGAGCTGGCGAACGGCGCGGGCTGCTGCTGCGACGATCGTCACGTTGACACGGAGCGCCCTCTTGACCGAATGTATGAAGAAGGTCACGAGGACCCGGTTTCCGTCATAACTGGGCTCTGTAGGCAGTTTTACCAGCTCGGCTGGGTGACTGGCACTGGCGGGGGCATCTCCGTGCGACAGGGTCGCTGCGTCTACATGGCGCCGAGTGGAGTACAAAAGGAGCGAATTCGACGTCAAGACATCTTTGTGCTCGACCTGGAGACGGGGGAGGTCCTCCAGCGTCCCGCGAGTACGCCGTCGCTACGGGTCTCGCAGTGTTGCCCTCTATTTTACAACGCTTTTCGACTGCGGGATGCTGGTGCGTGCATTCACACGCACTCCCCAGCCGCTGTTATGGTAACGCTGCTGCCCCGTACGCAAGCAGACGCTGAGTTCAGAATTACCCATTTGGAAATGATAAAAGGGATCCCTTTGCACGGGTATCATGACACGCTGGTTATTCCCGTGATCGACAATACGGCGCACGAAGAGGAGCTGGCAGGGGATATGGCCAAAGCCATGCAGCGCTATCCGAAATCACCGGCAGTTCTGGTTCGACGTCACGGTCTCTACGCTTGGGGTCGTGACGATGTCGAGGCCAAGACAGTGACCGAATGCTTGGATTATCTTTTCGATATGGCCGTTCGGATGCAGCATGCTGGCATTGATTATACAAAGCCCCCGGTCGACTGTCGACAGTGCTACGCTTCAGATGTTTAAAGGGTTTAACTCTAGACGAAGTAGTCAAAGACTACTGGACTGTGTCCGGGTGCTGCATTTCGTTGGTTGAAATTCGCGGACACACCTCCAGTCCGCAGTTCGTTGCGATCGTATCCATGCGAAGCGGCTCGAGCGAGCATGTGTCGTCGCCAGCGGATACCGTCAGAGCGCCACGCTGGAGTTACCGCGCCAGCATGAAACCTCGGGAATCCAAGACAGAGACGCTCGACCGCGAATGTCTGATGCCCGATGTCAACCAGGGCGCTTCAAAGTGCTGGCGTGGATACCGTTGTGGGATTTTTACCGTACTAAGAGCGGCACGGCGCGAGCGACACAGGTCGATACGTGCGAGTCCGCCTTGGCCGAGCGGGCAGCATTCGCGCCACCTCCCTGTTTGCGTGGGTGTATGACGGACACCGTGCAGGGTGAAGGAGCAGCCGACTGAGGCCACTGATCCAAGTGAACAGGATGCGCAGTCCGCTGTTCCGCAGTGCGCGTCGAAGACCGCCTCAGGTGCTTTTCTCGTCATGGCGCAGGTGAGGCGGGCTCGAACCCAGCATATTGTGGCGGTTCAGTCCGTTGATTCGGTGCCGTTGGTGAGCGCCTTGATGCGCGCCCTCAAGTCCTGCAGACGCGACGTGAGGTGGACTACGCCGAGCGTTTCCCTCTCTCCTTGTCTTTGTTTCTCCCGATCGAGCGCTTGTGCCACCTCCTGAGACTCTCGCTCAAGCGTTGATACCTGTACACCGTGCCGCCTGTCGTACTCCAGGATCCTGGTTCGCAGTGCGTTGTCCCTTCGTTCTTTGCAAGCGGCGAAGAGCAGCAACGACTCTTGACAAAACTCGTCCGCTTCACGCTCGAGTAAACACTGAATCATGAGCTGCAGTTGCTCTGCGCATAGGTCGATCGCTGCAGTAACCTCAGCGCCGCCATCCTTTGGCAACGCCGGCGCTGGCTGAAGCGCCAAGTCCACTGCCATCAAGGTGCGACCTTCCTCGGCACGGCCACTGAGCGCCATCTGAGCTCGGGTACCACGTCTCTATCACTCTAATTCTTCACGCTCCAATAAACTCGCCATAGAGAACGGACCAGTGTTTTGGCCTGGTAAAAGTCTCGCTCGAAGCAGGTGCGTGTGGTGTGCGCTGCTGCCTGGTGCTGGGCGCGAGTAGACGGGCAGAATTGCGCAGGTCGAGCAACCGAATGATTTTTATTTTTCATTGATAGAAAGTTGACAGGCCAGTGTTTTTTGCCGAGTGTACGCTTGACATTAGCGCCATGAAGCATCGCTTGTAACACACCCTGCTACCAAGTTCCATAAGTCATACTTCTTCTCGGATATAGTGGTCGTTTCAAACGTTGCATCGACCGACGAGCCTGCCGTGAGCAACCGCAATGGCACCCATACCGCAGGTGCGGATGCAGCATAGAGACAGAAGGCGTTGCCACATCACCGAGAGTCCAGGCTCGAGTCGTGCTTCATTCAATACGGATTCGGGATGCACTATCATTCTCGGAGGCAGCAAACTGTGTAGAAAAGCGTACGGCCTGCGACAGCGCGAAGCGATATACAAAGAGGTCACCGCGACTAGGGCGATATCCAGATGCCGCTTACCGGCTCCAAGTCCCAGAATAACCTGCGTTACGGACAGCTGCTCGGAGCTCAGTACAGCACCCGCCACCAGGAGGAGCATGAAGCACGAGCGCGGCAGACTCGTCAGGCTCGAGAAACCTTCCGCCTAGAAGATAAACGTTCGAGTGTTCGGAAAGCTTGCTCCCCTTTCTAATGTATACCGCACAGAAAGAAAGAATTTCTAATTGAGTTGCTAGTACGTGGTTCTTTTCTTTTCCTTCTTTCTATAGCGTCGTCGATATATGCACGTCGATATCTGGCAGGCATGAGAGATGACGCAAATGCCGCCTATGGAGGGAAACGCGATCCTGATCATTAGCGTGGTGTTCTGCTGTACAAGATGTACTAGCGTTCGAGTTGTAGCAAAGTATAGTCTTTCAGTTCGGTAGGGTGCCAACCCTCACATTAGTGTATTCGAGTGCTTTTTCGTGGTTTATAGGAGAAGCGTTCGAAGTGGGTTCGTTTTCAAAAATAAAAAACGATACTTATCTAGAAGCAAGTGGAGGATCCTGGAGGATTCGTGTCGCCGGCTAGCGGAAAAAAACGAAAAACAGTCCCAAGCAAAGAGGGACTGGAGAAGACGAAGAAGCGAAGGCAGGAGGTCCGACGTCAATGGCTGCAAGAAAGACCACAGTACAACGAGACTGTGGTGAAAGCCTGTCTTCTTAAATATATCAAAAATCCGTACAAGCAAAAGCTGCGAGACGCTATCAGAAACCATGTCGATTCGTACTCCAAGAGTATTACATAGGCGTCGTCAGGACTAATGCATTTGGCGAGGGAGATGTATCGCGACGTGACGGCCATCAAAACAGTCGAGGTTCCGGAAGAATTTTACGACTAGAGCGTCATCAGCCACCTGAAGGTTAGCACGTGGGAAACCTCGCGGAGAAATGAGCGAGTGCACGCTCGCCACGAATATCACCCCGAATTCCGCTTCAACAGTACTCGATACAAGGGTAACTTGCGCGTTTACGGATGAGGGGCAATCAAGTACCTCATGGGCCTGAAGAACCACATGATCGTGAACCTCAAACGTTTCATGATACGCTCCATTCTTCCACTCTACCCAGGCCTCTCTCGCAAAGGAACATGGGCCATCATCAATGGCATCATGAACGATCCCCAGCACGAACAGGAGATCGAGTTCGTCGACAAGAAGACATCACGCAGAAGCACGAATGAAGCTTCTGCGATCCGTGTGGCTATTTAAGAGCATCGGGCGGTCTTGGGGCTGGTCAACCCAACAGAAAAGGTATCAGAGATTAAAAAAAGTTATCCTCTGATGCTGTGCTATTTTGTGGTCCTGAACCGGCAACTCGATCGCAAGGCCGCAATGGAGCAGGATGTGGAAGCAAATGAAGAGTCGGAGAAACGGAACGCTTCTCTACTAGAGAAGCGCTTCAATGTCGTTCCCATACGCAACATCAAGTCGCACTTGGTGACAATTGGCTCCAGAGCCCTTTACGGCATCACGAGGGAGATCAGTCTGGAGTACGATGTCAGGAAGAAGGAGTTCCGCAATGTGACGAGCCGAGGTGCGAGCTTTCAAGCTTTTCAGGAGTCCGTGAAAATTCGCGTTGCTCATTCCGAGGAGATGTGGAAAGAGTACACCAAGCGCCGGTGGGCTCGTCAGCGTATCGACTTGGACTGTGGGAAGCAGCGTGCATTCGCCAACTTGTTCAATAAGTTGAGCGCCCTCAAGGAGGACAAGAGTCAACGACTCGTGATAGCACTCGGAACAGGGCGCTTGACGCATAAAAAAGGATGTGCACCAGCTCCGTCGACAAGAGCGTACAAAGAGTATGCACACCGTTTTTTCACAATACATACACAAGAGTTCCGAACATCGTATGTGCACCACGAACTGGGGTGTACGCTTCAGAGGTTCGAGATGGAAAAGTTTCACAGGAGCCCTGCGGATATCGAAAAGTACGGAGCGCTGGCGGAACAGAAAATGGCACAGAGGGCATGAGTTCGAGGACACCCTGCACTGGTGAGTACAACCAGCGGCGGCAAGAAACGCATGGAGGCTGTGACCCGAGACTTTCATGCCGCCATCACTATACGGAGATGTGTCGTAATGGAGAAGAGACCCAAAGAGCTGACGAGAGCCAACTTTGTGGAGCAGCCTCTCAATGTGGAATTTTACGGGAAGAAGATGAAGTCGATAGCAGGTGGCCGGCCCAAAAAGACCGTGAGGCGTCAGCATGGCAGCATCCATTTACCCTCTAGTCGTGAAATACTTCCGTTCCGATAACCACGCCTGCTGTTTTGTGCCGCAACAGGCGAGAGTTTCAACCTGGATGGATACCGGTACGAAAAAGACTCAGGCAACTGCGTTCTTGAGCGTTTCTAGTTTTGTTGCAGGTAAAACGCTCGCACAGCCGAGACTACGTAGGCTGCTTCACGGCGGACGAGGCCTTTCTTTCAGAGTACCCCAACGCCCAAGTCGAGTCTGGACACTTGTAGCCTCGCTCGAGCAGCGCGAGTCGGGTCGTAAGCTAGATTCCGCTACAGAGGCTGTCCAGAAGCTGTACAACGCATACCCGTTTCCGCCGGATCCGCCCACGAGCGGGGCTCCACCAGGCTATAACTGGCGCTGGCACTACCCCACGGCGTACGCTTTTTGTGCCAAGGGTCGCGTTCCAGCGACAACGAAAGTTCGTATCCTGGACGCCGGCTGTGGAACCGGCTGCGGCACGGAGTATCTGGTTCACTTGAACCCGCAGGCAGAAGTGGTTGCTTTTGACCTGTCGCCGACAGCCCTGGCGACTGCACGTGAGCGCCTCGAGCTGTCGGTCCCCGATGCCCGGCATCGCACCAGCCTGTACTGCAAGTCCATTTTCGATCTCGAGGACGGAGAAATAAGCGGTCGATTTGACATGATCAATTGTGTCGGCGTGATTCATCATACACCAGACCCAGCCAGAGCGCTGCAGATGCTGGCGGGAAAACTAGCCCCCGGTGGCATCCTGCATGTTTTCGTCTACGCCGAAGCAGGTCGGTGGGAAATTCGTCGGATGCAGGCAGCGATTGCCCTGATCCAAGAGGCTACCGGCAGCAAAGGGGATTATAAAAAGGGAGTCGCCCTCGGTCGGGCACTCTTTAGGGCGCTTCCGGACGAGAATCGCTTAAAGAAACGAGAGAATGAGCGATGGGCACACGACAACCGCTCCGATGCCACATTCGCGGATATGTATGTCCATCCATTGGAACACGACTTCGATGTACCGTCCGTCTTGGCGTTGGCGGAGAAAAGCGGTCTACGATTCCTGGGCTGGTCGAATGCTCGAAACTTTGATCTAGACCACTTGCTGGGGAACGATCCCGAGGTACGTCAGCTTGTTCAGGGGCTCAGCGACGCGGAGCGGTGGAGATTGGTGGAACTTCTCGATCCCGAGCGCATCACGCACTTTGAGTTCTTCCTAGCGCGCGACCCGTTTCCCTCGACAGAGCCCACGGATGATGAAATCGCTGCCAGCATTCCCGAATGGAGCGAATGCGCGTACGGCGCCCCGTCTGAACTTGTCCTCGATCGCGATTATAGGCCGGTGTCGCTGAGCGCGGCACAAGTCGCCTTTGCAAAGCAGATGGTCGCTGACGCTTCGTCAGGTGGGGCACTGTCGAATCGGCGAAGAACTCGTGAACTCATGGAGGCGAGTGGGTGCACCTTAGACCAAGTTCGCATGCTCATACGAGCTGGCCTGGTGCACATCCGCGCACCCTAGATGTTCCGAGATCTCGATTTTACACTGGAGTCGGAAGAGCAAGGCTGCCTTCCGGTATAAGGATACTGCTACGTGAGCGAATGCGTCGCGGATCCACCGGAGACGCTTCACTTGCATCGTAAAAAGATTGGCCTTGTTTTACTTCGGCTTGTAGGTATCGAGCGATGATCCTCGCTTGGAGTTGCGGTTGCAATGAAGTGAAACGGCCTGGTGGCATACCACGATACCGACATTGCTCGTGAGTACGGGGCCTGTCGATGACAGGGTCAGAGCATGCAGGCCTCGTAGCCTATTGCCAGGTTCCCGCTTCGTCTCTGAAAGGCAGCCTCATGGGATAAAATCAGCAAAAGAGGGTTTCAGCATCCGCCAGGCCGCATAGGGTCAGTCCATGTCGCAGGGCAGTCTTAGGATTCATGGGGCGAGCGGCATTGTCGGCTGACTCTTTCCTTGTGTAAATCATGGAGAAGCTCATTCACTTTCGTGTAGAATTGGCCGCTGCGCTCAGCGCTCACTTGGTTTGCGCACAGGTTTCCAGCGAGCTTCTCCGCGGTGCTGCAGTCGACGGACTGCCTAGTCCAGGTTGCTTCCGTCGACTTGCGCTCCGAGGAATCAGTTCCGTTGCTTGCCGAAGTCCCCTGCGACTGCACACCGGCTGGTGGTATAGATTCAGAGTTGCCGTGATCGAACGGTGGCCGGCGCTGGTTCGCTGGCTCCGCTGCCCAAGGAGCCTGGCGAGGCCTCTTCAAGCGGCGTTCTGACTCCGGCTGGTGTCCTTCGCAGTCGCAGTCCTCTGAGCCCTGAACGCTCGAGCAGGACGCAAGCAGGTCCAGATTTGATGACGCAGTAGCGCCCTCTTCACATAAACTAGCAAGCGAGACTGTGGAAGGGAAGGAGACGGGACCTTTGGTACGCTGTGTCTTTGCGGGTTGATCCGGTAACCGCTTCCCTGAGCGCTTCGCGTCGTCGTCCCCGTTCATTTCGGAAAAAGTGGCGCTCAGTGCGAGTCATTTGAAATCATCTTGCCCGCACAACCTTGGCAAGTTGCACACTCCGTCCCGAGAGAGCGCTACGACTGAGCCTGAGGAATACGTGGTTTGTTGCGAGGACCCGATTCGCAGCGATCGCTCCGCGTTTTCGCGCACCTCTCCAGCGCGTTGACACGATTCTCCAGATAGAGCACTCAGGGTCAGATGTTTTAGATGCCGGTCACATGGTCGCTTCTCTGGCTGGGGAAGCGAGCGCTCATCATGGGATGCAGGTGCATGCCACGAGGACAGCTGTACAACCAATTGGCTTATGCACCGAGCGGTGCCAAGGCATGTAACTACACCTGCGCATGCGAGGAAGCATGTGCGAGCGGACCGGCATTTGTGGTGAGAGGATAATCAACTGCGTACCTTGGCCCGCGGATACGTCTAAAGCTGGCGTCTTCCGAATGAGATATTGCTCTTGAGGCCACATTGTCCCGAATTCCCCAGTAATTCGTCGTGAACAGCGAACGAGAACATGTGTCATGCATACGAGACTTGAATTCCACGCCCTGAAGCGGACACCTCTATGATGGGGTCCATTCAGATTCATCGATGCCAATGACAACAATCCGTCGATACGGTATTGCAAACACGGGAACTTTGTCGGGATTTTCATCGTGAAGGTTTTGAGTACGCATTGTAGACTGCCAGTGCTCACGAGCATAGCACGTCTTTATGGAACGTACATCGATCCACGAAAATGATGTTCGCAGGCCTGTTCGTTGCGCTGGGCCGCCGTGCGCGCGGTGGCATTCAGATACCCGCGCACGCATCGTCTCTGCTCTGCATGCCGAGCGGGCACATGTCGCGTTCTTGCGACGGGTTCAGCATCTGCCCGCTACGGGATGCACTCGTGCAGCAGGCCAGGTACCTGCGTCGTTATACTCTTTTATCTGCACTGTGCTTCATCCGAGGTGCGCGTTATGAAATGCTTTTTCGCGGTTTACGGCAGACGCATTCGAAGTGCGTTCCTGCGAAGAACTAGAGAAACCCGAGGGAAAGGTATGGACAGAAAATTCGGGGATACTGGGTGCCTGGTGTAGCCGTCTGCCAAAAAAGGGCGAAAAATCCTTTCCGCATCCTTCGATCCCCGTTCTGCCTCTTCTAGCTCTTCGCCACTTGCTCTTCTTCACTCGGTGATTAGGGAGAACAGGATTTTTTTGTTTCTCTCCCGCAACTGGCGATGACATTACCCAGGATCCCCGAATTTTCTGTCCATACCTTTCCCTTGGATTATCTATGTCTCCAAAACGAACGCACTTGGAACGCATTGCCGTAAACCGCCGAAAAAGCATTTGATAACACGCACCAGCACTGGAACACCATTCAGGTGAAAGATGATCATCCCGCTCCAGCGCTGCGCGCACCAGTCGCGGGTGGCGCTGCGCATGCCATTCGCGATCGATCGCACGCTGCGCATCGCACCCGCGCGATCGCGCGTAACGCCATTTGGCCCAGCGCTGGATCCGACGCAGGGCCGCAGCCGGCACTGCAACGCGGCCAAACTGGTGACGTCGGCCCTGCTATGGATACGTTTTGGAACGGCCGGCCCCATTCGTGATGCTACCGCTTGCACGGCATGAATCCGTCTATGTTGCAGCAATTCATGCGGAAAAGGTATTGTTGTTGTCGTTAAACATCGCGTGAGTGAGTGTGTGTGTGTGTGGAACTGTGCACGCTCTGCTCTCCACAGCTGCTGCATCTAGCATTTCGTTGTAGCGTGTAGCGTTCTAAGCAGGTCGTCATTTAGCGCTTGGGCTCTGTGCTCTTCTCGATCGCAGATCTCCCGTGACGATATATCGGTGTGTGTGTGTGTATCTGGGTACCGTTGGAACCATATACACGTCGTGCGCGCACTCCATTTCGAAGGGTGCTAATCGTTTTCATTATTCGTTCTCAACTTAGCGCGCGGGGATTTCCGCATTCGTGTGTTGTTGTTTCTCGTCGTCGAGAGTGTTCGTGTGCACTTACGAGCGAAGCTGAATCCAGATCGAAAACGACCGGTTTCATCTGCTCGATCGACTGCAAGCCGAATCATATCTCTCGAGAAGCGCCTCTTTTTCAGTGTCTGTGACTCAGTACGTGAAGTGCTCGTCGTTCGCTCTCGCGCATACCAGCACATCGTGAACTGCAAGTGAAGCTGCAAAGAATCAAGCAAGCGCTCGTTTCATCGTTTTGGGAAACCTCTGCATTCAACAGGGAAACCTAGTGCACATCTCGTAACAGAACGTATCAACTACCCATGCGTAAGTTATTCTCTTTCATCTCAGCGGCGGCAGCAGCAGCAGTGCTCGCGCTGCTGTGTATGGTGGCCGCCATGGGCGGCGTCAACGCAGCGCCGTCCATGCTGGTGGACTCCAACCTGGAGCGGTGGAGCTCCCTGAACTCGACCTATATTGGAACAACCTGCTCGATCTATCTCTGTGGTGACGCTGGCAATGACCAGCAGAAGTGCTTCGACTACCAGTGCTGCTGGCAGACTCAGGTGAACTGGGGATTCAACTACAATGGAGACGGTGTTTGCGTCTCGTACGAGCCGACCTCCATCTGTAATATTTCCGCAGCCGACCGTGTCGCGATCGGCTATCCGCAGATCACTCCGGCAGAGTGTCTGCAGCAGGGTGGCTGCTGGAATCCCCTTCCACCGACGGAGGTCGGGCCCTGGTGCTATGCTCCAGTGGGCTACTCGCCTCCACCGCAGCAGCAACTTCCCAATGTGAGCTGTAATGTTGGCGACTACAAGGTTCCATGCTACTCCGGCTGGAATAACATGAACCAGCTGGATTGCGAGGCACAGGGCTGCTGCTGGGAGCAGAACCCGAACCTGACATATGAGGATTCTATCCCGAGCAGTCAGTCTCTGCAGAAGCAGCAGAAGGTGAATTTCTTCGGCAACAGCTACGGCTTCTGCTATCAACCGCTCATGACCTGCAACGTCACCTATCGGGAGCGCCAGAACTGCGGCTTCCCAGGCATTTCTGAGCAACAGTGCTTGGAGCGTAACTGCTGCTTCGATCCCATATTGCTGCCTCCGTACCTCCAGCAAAAGTATCAGACTCAGGATATTCCATGGTGCTACTACAAGAATCCGGTGGTCAACTTTCCCAGCGGATGGAACGCAACTGCTGTCTTTGGGCCGTTCAACTACAACAAGAGTTATTACAAGAAGTACTACCCGAAGCAGCAGGTGCAGCCGTTCAACCCTTACAGCCAGAACTCTGGCCAGCAGCAGCCGGTTCAAACTGAGCTGGAGCCGTCTTCAGGAAGCAGCAGCAGCAGCAGCAGCAGCGGTGGCATCGTCGTTACCGGCAGCAGCGGCAGCAGCGGCAGCAGCGGCAGCGGTGGCATCGTCGTTACCGGCAGCAGCGGCAGCTCATACGGATCTTCCTCGAGTGGATCGACGACCTCTACAGATGGAACGACGGTAGTGGGTCCAGTCGCCTCTCCGATGGCGAGCTCTGGCCCCTCCACCGTGGTGGTGGGCAGCGGCACCGGCTCCAGACTGGTGATGCAAGAAGCTGCTGCGATGATGCATTAGATAACGACGATTCGAGCTGGTGTACAGCGGCGCAACCGGAAAGGAAGGACAGGTGCAAGCGGGCGCCTCATGGGCAGACAAGCTAAGACGTTGGCCCGCTGATTCCGCCGTGCTGATGTTGGGGGCGCGCCTCTGTCAAGTCGGGGCTGCATCTCTCCCAGAGTCGTATCACGTCGAATGCGCGAGTCATTTCGATTATCGTTACGCCGGCGAGATGCCATCTGCATAACAAAACGAGCCGTGAGATTGCAGTGCAATGCGGAAGGCGGCGGCACGCACATGTGAAACTGGCGCAAGCATGGAAGCGTTACTGAGTCGGAGACACAGGGGGAATGCGGGGTGCACGCTCACCCAATACCCGCCCTCAATGTAGTCTAACCGCTAACGCGAGAGGGTGAAGCGTGGCGCGGGCTGCTCTGCGCACACAACCCACCTTGAACAGAGGCGCGTCATACCCGCACCGCTGCATTCCCCGTACTGCGGTGCGCTGTGGCCCCTGCGGAAAGAAGCACGAAGGAGGCAACTTCGAGCTATCGATAAGCAGCGTAGTTGCCGGAATGGCGGTTTCCACTTGACAGGGGACGGAAAGTTCGGTTTTGCCGTAGGGCATATCTGGTACGTTCACAACCAGCATATATAAACGGAAGGTATTATTTCTCTGAAATCCAAAGCAAGTGGCGGGCGACAGCAGCAGCAGCAGCAGCTCAAGCGCCAAGCTCTTCGCGTGCACCAACGCAGAGGCGTGTGTCCCGCGTCGAGCTTTGGAGCCTTTTAACGACAGAGTTCCGCGAGTTTGATCGGACGCTACCGTGTCCACAAGCGCTGCTGATAACCGGAGCAAGAACTGTGTCCTGGTTGCCGATTTCAGTCTGCGATTAGGTCCGTGTGGCAATCAACAACGACGGCGCCGTTTGCTCGTTACTTGTTTATCGGCTTGCGTTGCTTCACAGGTGACATGAAACCAGGTCCTTCATCGCAATGAAAAGCCGTCCTGTATCCGTACGACCTGTAGCGGGACACTAGGCCGATCAAACCTACCGTCCATGCGCGAGCTCTGGCTTGGGGCTCTCTGACGGCAGTCCCTGCAGTCGGGATCGGGTGTGTGTTCAGGGACGGTGCTTCCCGTAGCTGACCGGCCTACGCCTATGCCAGACTAGAAAGGAACACTAAACCACTCACACTGACCCTTGCGAATTTTTTTAGACGCGTCGTCTCGACGCTCGACGTGTGGCAGCCAGAGCTCACAAACATCTCTGTAGCGTGAAGATTCTCAACTGACTTTTCTGGGTGACGCCTTCGACGCTTTGCCGCTGGATTTCGTGACATCACCAGAATCAGGATGACTCGCAACGCCTCGACCAGTGGTTCACGAAATAACCAACGTCATGATCCAAATCAAATGCACATGCTTCCAATTTTCTGCTTCCCCTACGGAGAGTATGTCTAAACCACAGATTTTCA
>Ga0123519_10012579_pt1 | contig 12281 bp, 10 predicted proteins | sample YelNatPaOPRAMG02_FD_87396 | JGI IMG/M metagenome (GOLD analysis project Ga0123519, IMG submission 87396) | Hot spring microbial communities from Yellowstone National Park - Yellowstone National Park OP-RAMG-02 (version 2) | ecosystem: Environmental > Aquatic > Thermal springs > Hot (42-90C) ... | reverse complement strand
AGGTGGGCGGAAACGCTGGGCGGGATTGTCGCCCGCAGGGCGACAATTAAAAGTCGGCGTCGGGATTTTGTTCAAAATAAGTTCGAATTTTGTCCAAAAGGTACCGCCATTTTACAATTTCAGAGTTTTGTGTGAGGCTCCCCTTGCCCGCATTGGCCGCTGTACTGGCAAGCCGACAGTAGAATTGTTTAAATAAAATTATGGTAAAAAAAACACTGGCAAATATTGGTTTTGACTTAAAAATATGAAAAGTAACATCATTATTTATCAAGGAAATAACGGCGAAATCGCACTTAAGGGCGATCTAAAACGAAAAACGATTTGGGCGAGCCAGACTCAAATTGTTGATCTCTTTGGTGTGGATCAATCCGTGATCTCAAGACATATAAGAAATATTTTCAAAGATGGTGAAATAGAAGAAAAAAGCAATATGCAAAAAATGCATATTCCAAATTCAGATAAGCCTGTGGTTTTTTATTCTTTAGATGTGATTTTGACTGTCGGTTATCGCACTAATCCCAAAGCGGCTATAGATTTCAGAAAATGGGTAACAAAAACACTGCGCCAGCATATCGTCAAAGGCTACACTTTAAATCGCAAAAGGATTGCGAGAAACTACTATGAATTTTCGCAGGCGGCAGAATCAGTTCAAAAACCTTTGCAGGCAGGCGAACAAATAAAAGTCGAAGATACCCCGGAGCTTATAAAAATGTTCGCGAATACTTGGCTGTCTTTGGATGCGTACGATAAATCACAATTGCCAAAAACAGGCGCAAGCAAAAAACAGGTACTTGTTACAGCGGAAGAATTATCCGAAGCGCTTATGCAGTTAAAAAGCGATCTGTTAAAAAAACAAGAAGCCAGCGAATTGTTTGGTCAAGAAAGAAATAAAGACGCCATCGCAGGGATTGTCGGATCGGTGTTTCAGTCGGTCTTTAGGCAAGACGCCTACAAAACACTTGAAGAAAAAGCCGCGCATCTTTTGTATTTTATAGTAAAAGATCATCCGTTTGTGGACGGCAATAAGCGCAGTGGTGCCTTTGCTTTTGTGTGGTTTTTGAACAAAGCCGGGCTTCTGCGCAAAGATAAAATAACACCGGAAACCCTTACCGCACTAACACTCTTCGTAGCCGAAAGCCTGCCACAAGATAAAGAGCGCGTGGTTGGATTAATTTTGCAATTATTGATACAATAACGATGATCGCCAAGGCGCTTGAGGTTGATGATTTAAGCAAAAAATAATATGAATCAAGTAGCAACATTATTTTCGAAAACTAAAATTGATCATTCGTGGTCTTTTTCAGATAAAACACGAAAAGACACAGCGTATATTACACATGGTTATCATCGTTATCCTGCAAAATTTATTCCTCAAATAGTTTCTCGTTTGTTGAAAAAATATACAAAAGAAGGTGATTTAATTGTCGATCCTTTTGGCGGTTGTGGAACAACACTTGTTGAGTCAAAAGTGATGGGACGACCTTCGGTTGGAGTTGATATAAATCCTGTGGCAGTTTTAATTACAAAAGCAAAAATTACTCCAATTGACCCCCAAAAAATTGAAAAAGCATTTGTTGCTTTGAAAGCAAGATTGGATACATACAGCAAAGATACAAAAGTAAAAGCACCCGATCATGAACGAATTGATTATTGGTTTAAGCCGGAGGAAAAAAGAAAACTCGCTTTTATTTTTGCGGAAATTTCAAAATTAAAAGACCAAGATATTAGAGATTTTTTCTATTGCGGATTTTCTAATATTTTGAAAAATTGTTCTATTTGGCTACAAAAAAGCAATAAACCAACAAGAGATTTAAATAAAAAACCTTCTAACCCAATACCCACTTTTTATAGGCAAATAAAAATGATGATGAGAGGAAATGCCCAATTTTATGATTTATTAAAGGAAGAAAATCATTTGGAAATATCAAGTCAGGTTTATTGCACAGATGCGCGAATCATTCCCGTCAAAGATAATTCTGTTAGTTTAATTGTTACCTCACCGCCTTATGTTACTTCTTACGAATACGCTGATTTACATCAATTAACTGCTTTATGGCTAGAATATACAAAGGATTTAAGCGATTTTCGCAAAAGATTTATCGGCACTTCTTACCACAGCAAAAAAGATTTAGTTTTGAACAGTAATCTTGCTGAAGAAATAAGAAATGAACTATTGAAAAAAGACAAAAAAACTGCCGAGGAAGTTTCAACCTATTTTAGTGAAATGAATCAGGTTTTTGTTGAGATGAAAAGAATACTAAAAAAAGGCGGGAAAACTTGTATTGTTATTGGTAATACCAGCTTAAAGGGAGTTGAGATATTAAACGCTGAAGTTTTTGCCGAACAATTACAAAATTTAGGTTTGAGAATTGCCGATATTATCAAAAGAGAAATTCCGTCAAAAAATTTGCCATCTGTTAGAGATGAAAAAACAGGCAAGTTTGCGAGAATAAGCGATAAAAATAAAGTTTATGTTTATCCAACAGAATATATTTTAATAATGGAAAAATAAAATATGACTATAAAAGAACTTATCAAAATTTACGAAATGAAAAAGAAAAAATACGGCGTGCAAGCATATCGCCATATTTCAAATGTTTTGAAAGAAGCAAAAGAACAACACAAAAAAGATTTCAGAGGCAATGACCACGAACAATCTTGGCGCGCTTTTAAAGGTAAAAATCTTGAAAAATTAATTGAGTATATTATTACAGACGAAGTTCGAGCTTTAGGCTTGCAGGTTATAAATGGTAATACTTTAGAACGAACAAATGGTACTAATTTATCAAAAGAACTGAGTTTGGTAAAAAGAAATTTAATTATTGATTATGGCGAGTTTGGTTCGCATTTACCCGATGTTGATTTGATTATTTATGACCCAAAAACAAGCAAAGTCGTTGCTGTTTTATCAAGTAAGGTTACTTTACGAGAAAGAATTGCTCAAACTGGTTATTGGAAAATAAAACTTGCTTCTGACGAGGCGACAAAACACATTAAAGTTTATTTCGTCACACCAGATGAAGACGGAACTCTAACTATTAAAAAACCAGCCAAAAAAGGACGGGCGATTGTTGAGGTGGATACAGACGGCAGTTATGTTTTAAGTGAAACTGATATTGAAGAAAGCAATAAGGTAAAAATGTTTGATAAATTTATTGATGACTTAAAAAATTGTTGAGATAAATTTTATGTTTAATGTTTCTGAATTCTTAAACGAACAGAATAAAAAAACTCGTTATCAAAGACAATTAGATAGGTTATCTGATAAAGGTATTATTATTGACCGATTTCAAAAAGTTACAGATGGAGCGATTAAAAATATAAATAACGGCATTCGATCTTTTTGTATATACGGCGACCCGCAAAGCGGGAAAACAGAAATGATGATCGTTTTAACTGCTAAGCTTCTAGACGAAGGCAATAAAATAATAATTATTTTGTTGAACGATAATCTCGAATTATTAAAACAAAATTCAAAAAGGTTTTCGGAGTCAGGACTTGATCCAACCCCAAAAATTTACCGAGAAATAATTGATCCAAATATTAATATTAATAATCATGAATGGGTAATATTCTGTAAAAAAAATTCAAAAGATTTACAAAAACTACTTTATAAAGTGGGTAATTTTAAAGAAAAAGCTGTTATTGATGATGAAGGCGATTACGCTACACCTAACGCCAAAATTAATAAAAACGAACAAACAAAAATTAATCAATTGGTTGAACAATTGTTAGGAGATGGAATATATATTGGAGTGACTGCTACGCCTGCTCGACTTGATTTAAATAACACTTTTAATAATGCTAGTACTCATTGGATATATTTTGAACCACACAATAAATATACAGGACAAGATGAGTTTTTCCCGATTAATAGTAATTTAAAATACCATTTAAAACTTTTACCTGAAGAATATGATAATCCCAAATATTTAAGAGAAGCATTATTAAGCTTTTTTGTGAGTGCAGCTTATTTAAATCGGAAAACAAATAAAAATTATTGCATGTTAGTACACACAAGCGGGAAAAGAGTAGATCATTCTGAAGACTATAAACAAATTATTAATATCTTAAATATTTTATCTGATAAAAAGAATAACAATTTTATTAAATATGTTGAACAAATATTTAATATTTCAATGAAAAAACTGTCCAATAAAGAAGAAGACGCAAAAGAATTAACAAAATTTATATTAGAAAATATAAAAAGAAATAAAGTTGTTGTAATGAATAGTGATACTGATACTAAGAATTTTGATTATACTGACGCAACAAATCCTGTTGCACTTTTCACTATAGCTATTGGAGGAAATATTGTATCTCGTGGTGTTACTTTTGAAAACTTGTTATCAATGTTTTTTACTCGAGATGTAAAACATAAAATACAGCAGGACACGTATATTCAAAGGGCAAGAATGTTCGGCAACAGAGGCGATTATTTAGAGCATTTTGAACTAACAATACCTGAACATTTATATTTAGATTGGCATAAATGTTTTATTTTTCATAGATTATCTTTACAATCTGCAATTTCCGGGAATACACCTGTTTGGATTGAGGATTCAAGAGTTAGAACTGTCTCACCAAATAGTATTGATAAAACAACTGTAGGCGTAGATAATGGCGAAATGAGTTTTGCTATATTTAATTATAATGATGAAGAGATTAAGCATTATTTGGAATTGTCTAAGGATCCGTTTGAAATATTAGATAATTTACATAAATTTCTGGGAAATGATTGTTTGCCAGATTATTTAATAACTTTTATTAAAAAATTTAGTCCTGACGGGGTCAACTCTTTAGCTATTCATTCCCCAACAAATATCGCTAATCGTGGCCAAGATGTAAATAAACAAAGCATTCAACGTTTGAAAGGATTTATAGGTAATTCGGAAATGGAAAAAGACAAATATCCGCATGCTATTCACCATATAAAAATATTTTTCAACTCAGAAATTGCTAAAGCCAGGGTGTTTTACAGATATATTAATAGTGTAAAATTTTTGAAAAATCTAAAGAGTAATCGATAATATTATGCAAAATTTTGAGTTTTTCCATGGTGCGGCTTTAATAAAAATAATTCATTCAGGTTGCTTTAAAATGATAACAAGTTTTAGTAAAAGCAACTCCGCTTATTTAATAGATGAGAAAATTGGACTTTATATTAAATACTCTCAAAAAAGAATGTCGCCATGGAGTTTTGCTTTTGATAAAAATCATATAGAGGAAATAAAAGAGATAAATAATTTATTAGACAATGTATTTATAGCATTTGTATGCAATGAAGATGGTATTTGTTGTCTTGATTGGACAGAATTCTCTACAATAATTTCAGTGGAAAATGAAAAATATCCAAAGTGGATAAAAATTAATAGGAAAAAGAATGAAAAATATTCCGTATGTGGCATTGATGGGGTTTTAAAACACAAAATTGGTAACAGTGATTTCCCGAATAAATTAAAAATTTTATGAATTTACAAATTGAATCAACGACTCTTTGGGATTTCCCGAGACAAAATTATGGCGATAAACCACATGGAAACAATAAATATAATGGTGTAACGCCGGCTTTTGTCATTTGGAATTTACTCCAAAGATATACAAAAGAGGGTGATTTGGTTGTCGATCCGATGTGTGGAAGTGGAACAACGATCGATGTCGCCAAAGAACTAAACCGAAAAGTAATCGGTTATGATTTGAATATCGTACGCCCAGATGTTATCAAGAATGATTCGCGAAAAATCCCGCTTGCGGATAATTCCGTTGATTTTGTTTTTATTGATTCACCATATTCGGATAATATCAAGTATTCTGATGATGAAAGATGCATTGGGAAAATATCTTGCGAAAAAACAGAATTTTATAATGAATTAGAAAAAGTTGCCGCTGAAATCGCGAGAATTTTGAAACCAGGCAAGGTTATGGGTTGGGTTATTGCTGATCAGTGGATTAAAAAGAAATTTACACCTGTTGGATTTTTACTTTGGCAAAGATTAGAAAAATATTTTGAGCCAATAGATATAATTTGTATAACTCGTCATAATCAAACATCAAATACGGGAATTTGGCATAACAGAGCAAGACAGTTCAATTTTTATTTAAGAGGTTTTAAATATTTATTTATAATGAAGAAGCCTGAAAAGAAATAAGCGGCGTGCCAGTTTCGCTGGCACGAAAAATTGCTGCGGCAAAAAAAGAAGCGGCGAAAAAGCGAGGGCGGGGCGGGAATTCATTTTCCCCATACCCCTTTTTCTTCTCGCCCCGCCAGAGCGGAAAAGTTTTCTGCTCTGCCGCGCGAAGCGCGGCAATCAAACTTCAAAGTCCGGATTTTCGTCAAAATAAATTTGAATTTTGTCCAAAAAACATCGCTATTTACAATCTTTATAAAATAAAGCCAAACAGAAAACTAAAGATTTATCGAAATTTGAAAGACCGCGAGAAAAATTGATAAAAAAATGGCGCCAAGAGATTAAAAAAAGATTAGCAATTTGCCGAAAGAAACAATAAAAACCATGTAACAACTTTCCCCTTGCATCGTTATAAAAAACGTATATAATTATTACCATGAACAATCCCGGCGCAAATAACAGATTCTTCTTTTTCTTTTTTAAGGACAGCTGTCCGGGATATTTGCTATAACAATTAAAACAATAAGCAAGCCCGGACAAAAGTCCGGGTATTTTTTTATATATTTATTTTTTAACCACACAACACTATGGAAACAAAAAACATGAGCGCGCAAATCTATACTGAAACAGCAACAACAGTAGAAACCGGCGCGCAAACAAATGTAGCCGCGGATAACGGCGCATTAACCAATTCGGAAACACAAGAAACTGCTGACGGCGAAGCGGATTATCCAAACAACACCGACTATGACGAACAAATCAAAAACACAACAATCGCCGCACATCAGAAAAAAATCGCAGCTGAAACGAAAATGGTAATCGCTGGGTATACAAGCGATCAAATACGGGCCTTAAATAGTAGAAGCGCTAACAAATATAAATGGCCAATCAGTGAGATAATGGGAGATAAAGATTTAGAGCAACGATTTTAGGAATACGGCAAAATTAATATAACCAATCTTTGTCGCCAACCAAATTTTTGAAAAAAAAATTGGAAGGACTAAGCCGTTTTGCGTTTTCTCACTCAAATAGAAGAAGATCCCGCGATTTTAATGGCCGCCAAAGCGGGAAAAGCGCCGCAAATTCAATATTTGGCATCTAAAAATAATCAAAAAGAAGTCAGACGGCTTAGTAAAAAATCATCAGCCGCATCTGGATTAAAAGGCGATTTTCTGCTACATTAAAGCTGAAATAATTTTTTAATATGAATCTTCGAATAACGCCGCAAATCAACAAAGTTTTCCCCGGATTTACGCTCGGCGCTGTTATTTTGAAAAATATCAATAACGAAAAACAATTTTCAATCACGCGTCAGCTTTTAACAGGGGTAAGCGCTGAAAAAAAGAATCTTTTGAGCAAAAATGGACTTGAATTAAGCCCGGGAATAGCAACATGGCGAAGATATCTTGAATCTTTCGGCGTCAATACGGAAAAGCATCCTCCGCTGATTGAGCGTATTTTTAGGGCATTTTCAAAAAGCGAAATAACATTCTATACAGCGGTGGAAGATTTTTTAAATTACTTCGCCTTAAAATACGAGATGCCGGTTTGGGGCATAGACATAGATGAATTATGCGGCGATTTGGAGCTTGGTTTTGCGACAGGAAACGAACCTTTTGTTTTGCGCGGCTCGGCAAAGCTTGTGCCGCCGGAAAACGGAGAAGTTGTTTATCGTGATAAGGCGGGCGCCATTTCAAGAATGTGGAACACCTATGAAAGCGAAAGAACAGCAATCATGCCATTTACAAAAAACATCTGTGTATTCGCGGAAAATGCGGGAATCTTGGGAGTTGAAAAATTAAAAAATATAATAAAAGAAATTGGCGCGCTTATATCAAAATATTGCGGAGGATCAGCGGAATCATATATCCTCGGCGACACGGTTTTTGAAATAGATTTGGGAGTTGCGGGTAAAACAGGAATAACAGACGCCAGTTTTTCTCCGGACCCAAAAAGAATCGCTCTTCAGCAGAAATTTTTAAAAGGACCGTTAAGACCGCCGATAAAATTATGGGTGATAAAACATGGTAAAAAGATTGAAAAAAAGCCAAAAACAGCGGAACCAAAGCCGGCAAAGGAAGAAAAAAAGCAAAATAAAGCGGAAACAAAACTTATCAAAGACGAAATTTACGAACTTTTAAAAAATGCCGTCAAAAAAACATTTCCCGAGATGCCGGCGATACCCGGTTTTGTTGTTGAGGTGCCAAAAGACCAGAGATTTGGGGATTATTCTTCAAATGCCGCGATGGTTCTAGCGAAAATTTTAAAAACAAATCCGCGGGAGATTTTCAATCAGCTGGAAAATAATATTGAAAAAACGCCGTGCATCAGCAAAATTTCATTTGCGGAACCTGGATTCATCAATTTTTCAATTGATAAAACATGGCTTGAAAAAGAGCTTTCCAAGATTGCTTTTGAAGAAAAACAGTATTGGAAATTAAACATCGGCGGCGGCGAAAATGTGATTGTGGATTTTTCTTCTCCGAATATAGCAAAACCGCTTGGAATTCATCATCTTCTTTCAACGGTGATAGGTCAGGCGCTGATAAATATTTATAGATTTATAGGATATAACGCTTTAGGGCTTAATTACTTGGGAGATTGGGGCACGCAGTTTGGAAAGCTCATAACAGCTTATAAAACATGGGGAGATAAGGAAAAATTGACACATGAGCCAATCAACGAAATGCTCAAATTATATGTTAAATTTCATGATGAAGCCGAAAAAGATAAAAGCTTGGAAAATAAAGCGCGGGAAGAATTCAAAAAACTGGAAGATAAAGATAAAGAAAACATAAAAATATGGGAATGGTTTAAGGAATTAAGCCTGAAAGACATACAAAAAACCTACGATAAACTGGGCGGCGTGCATTTTGATATTTATGCTCCTGAAAGTTTTTATAACGATAAAATGGCTGAAGTTTTAGACGAAGGAAAGCAAAAAGGGATTTTTATCGAGGGCGAAGGAGGAGCATTGATTGTGAAATTTGATGATCCGTCCTTTTCTCCGTATCTGGTGCAAAAATCGGATGGCGCGACGCTTTATTCAACGCGGGATCTGGCGTCAATCAAGCACAGATTAAAAGAATGGAATCCGTCAAAGCTGATTTATGTGGTTGATAAATCGCAGTCTCTTTATTTTAAACAGCTTTTTAAGACAGCGGAGCTTCTTGGATGGACAAAAACAGCCGAATTTATACATGTTGATTTCGGCAGAATGAGCTTTAAGGATTCAAAAATGAGCACAAGAAAAGGAAATATAGTTTTGCTTGATGAAGTTCTTGATGAGGCAATCGAAAAAGCAAAAGCGGTAATTGAACAAAAAAATCCAAAACTCTCCGCCAAAGAAAAATCAGTAATAGCGCGCGCCGTTGGGATTGGGGCCGTAAAATATAATATTTTAAGCCAAAACAGAACAACGGATATCGTATTTGATTGGAGCAAAATGCTTTCACTGGAAAGCAACAGCGCTTCATATCTTCAATACACATACACGCGCGCGATGAGTATTTTGCGCAAATCCAAAGAAAAACAGGAAAAAGAAAAACCAGAATCGCAGATTTCTATTTTTGACGCGCCGGCCGCGGGCAACGAACATGAAGATGAAGAAAAGGAATTTCTTACAGCAAGATTAGCCATAAAGTTTCCAGAATACATCGTTGAATCGGCGGAGCAGAATAAGCCGAACATACTTACAAATTATCTATACGAATTGGCGCAGAACTTTAATGCCTTTTATCACACAACGCCGGTGCTTCAATCAAAAGATCCATCGCAAAGAAAAACAAGATTGGCGCTCACTGGCGCTGTCGCGAAAATTATTTCAACCGGATTAAATCTCCTCGGCATCGAATGCACGGAAAAAATGTAAATCGCGATAATTACTTTTCACAGCAGAAATAATAATAATTTTCTTTCGCCGCGATTGTTTTATGGGATCGTTCAGTTATGCGGATGGAATCAAAATATTTGAGTAATTTATCCGGAGATATTATTGATTCATAAGAAAGAGGAATTTTATCATAAGCGTGTTTTAACGCGTATTCTTTTTTGTAATTTTCAAACCATTCTTCCGCTATTCCGATAAATCCTCCTTTTTTAACAATTCTCTGGATTTGTTCGGCCGCTGTTTTTTTGCTTTTGTTGTGCAGATTATTGAACAAAAATCCTGCCAGCGCTATATCAAAATAATTATCTTTAAACGGCAGTGTTTCAACAGATGTCGTGTATCCCTTCGCGCTTTTTAATTTTTTCAGCATCGCTTTTTTTAAAGACGGATCTATAAACAATTCCGGAAACAAAAAATTTCCTTCCCGCGTTTCATCAATTACTTTCTGTGAAACATCAACAAGATAAACGCGCGTTTTATCCATCAAATTAAACCTGTTGAGTTCCTGAAGGGCAAAAAGAGTTGTGATGGCGCCGATGGCCGGACCTATATCAATAAGTCTGATTTGGGGCAGAGATTTTAATTCAGCAAGATGTTTTTTAATGTATTTTCTTAAACCCGCGGCCATTTTCATATTCCCTTTGATTACAAAAGAATCAATAAGGATTTTCTCCTGAATATAGTCTTTATGGCTTCCAAATCTTACAATTGAAGATACGGTGTAATCCTCTGGTGTTAAATGTTTATACATTGTGTAAATTTATTGACATAATTTAAAGCATAACGCTTAGTAGTTAAAAATAAATCATTTTTACAAAAATGTCAATAGCGTTTTTTATAAAATAAATATAAGCTATTATTGAATTTACAGTCCGTATTGAAAGCGTGTTAAGAATTGTATATCTTTTTTGACACAATATGCTTCAAGATTTAATCAAATTGGGTTTATCGGATAAAGAAGCCAGAGTATATATGGCCATGCTGGAAATGGGGCCTTCAAGCGTGACAGAAATCTCAAAAAAAGCGCGCATAACAAGAACAAACACATATCATATTTTAAACGCGCTTGCGGTAAAAGGATTGGTAAGCACGCACGAAAAAAAATCAAAAATGATATTCGCCGCGGAAGATCCGGAAAGAATTATTTCAATGCTCGAAATAAAGCTTAAAGAAATAGAAGACGGCATCCGCCACGCAAAAAAAATCCTGCCGGAATTTAAAGCGATTTATAAAAACCCGTCAGGAAAATTGAAGGTTAAATTTTACGAGGGAGTCGAGGGAATCATCAGTGTTTATGAAGATACATTGACGTCAAAAAGCACAATTTTAAGCTATGGATCCGTTGAAAATGAACATGCGTTTATGCCGGGTTACATTCCGGAATATTATGAAAGGCGCGCTGGCAGAGGGATACATCTTAAAGCAATTACCGCGTACACGGAACTTTCATTTGCGATAAAAGCGCTGGATAAAAGGCATTTAAGAATAAGCAAAATAGTGCCGCTTGATTTTCAGATTTCACCGGAAATTAATATCTATGATGACAAGGTCGCGATAATGTCGCTTAAAGAAAAATTCGGCGCGATTATAGAAAGCCGCGAAACAGCTGACGCGTTCAGAAAATTATTTAATCTGGCCTATGAGCGCGCAACTGAATATGACGAAAAAATCGGTGATAAATATAACCCTGAGATAGAGAAAAAGATGAGAAAAGAAATGAAAAGAAAACAAGAGTAATTTTTATTGCCACAGCATAAAAACATGGGACACGAAGACTTGACCCCATGATTTTTTTTTGTTAAAATATATAGATAAAACAATATTGACGCGAAATATCAAAATATAACAAAAACAAAAATGAAAAAACTGTATATTCTTCCAATCTTATTTATGCTGTCTTTTGGATTTTTAACACCGGCAGCCGCTTTAGCGCAATCCAATCCGGTTGATACTCAGCCGCCTTCGGATGTTGAAACGCTAAAAGCTGTGCCCGGCGACGCTTTTGTTTCGCTTGAATGGAGCAAAGCAGAAGACAATGTCGGCGTAAAAGGCTATAAAGTTTATTACGGCACAAAATCGGTTACAAACGAAAATACGGTTAAATACGATAAAAATATAGATGTCGGAAATGTATTGCAGTATATAGTCGGAGGACTTCAAAACGGAGAAACATATTATTTCGCGGTAACAGCATACGATGCGGCAGGCAATGAAAGCGAATATTTCAGCCCGGAAAAATATGCAGTGCCAATGTCCGGACTTGT
>Ga0123519_10012577_pt1 | contig 12281 bp, 10 predicted proteins | sample YelNatPaOPRAMG02_FD_87396 | JGI IMG/M metagenome (GOLD analysis project Ga0123519, IMG submission 87396) | Hot spring microbial communities from Yellowstone National Park - Yellowstone National Park OP-RAMG-02 (version 2) | ecosystem: Environmental > Aquatic > Thermal springs > Hot (42-90C) ... | reverse complement strand
TAATACAGCACGTACCACCTACCATCTCGGAATTGTAAAAAATCGTAATGCTCTGGTATTCCGGATAAAAAGTTCAAAACAACACCTTTCTCCTTCCATCCATTTTCAAGATAAAAATAAGTTCTGAGCAATTTACATCTGTCTCCGTCCCCAAGCAAAGCAAACACATTCCTACAAGTTCTGGAAATCCTAGCAACAGGCAAAGGAGGGAGCGATATCGATCTGAACCAGAACGCTACTCCTCTTTTACCAAGTCCTGGTATGCCTATCGTGTGCTCATCCAACCATATTTTAGCTCCTGCTGGTAAATATACATTAATTATGCTAGAGCCCCACTCACCATCCAGAGGAACAATCGTGCCTTCTGGATACATTCCGTACGGTGCATTAGTCATAATAAAGTAGCTGTCTGCAGAAAAGTTGTATCTTTCTGTACCGTACCAGGTATATTTACCATTTTCCTTTTTTCCAATTTCCACCCAAGCGTAGGTAACTTTGCATTTCAACACTGTCCCAGCAGAGAAATCAGGAACAGAAGCAATTTGCTTACCCTTTATGACCTGAACACCTTCTACTTTTAGCCAAGCATTTCCAAACCCATCATTAGCAGCTATAGTTAGCTCCAACCCTTCGTAATCTCCATTTACCACAACAATCTTTTCTCCTTCCAACAAACCTTCTGCAACATTTTGGACACCAGCAGTAGCAGTCAACAGATTTGAATTCAGCTTACCTCCTTCGACAGTGCAATTTTCACCAACTACAAAGTTCAATTCCAAGTTCTGCTTTTTTTGCACCTTGTCCTTATACTCTTCAGACAAACCATCCAACTTCATCCACTTATAAAAGGTTCTAACTTCCTTATCATCAAGGTAGTAAATAACCCAAAAAACCAAACCAAGTCCAGGAATCGGAGTAGGAGAAGCTGGATAAGATATATTCATATTCATCCATTTCATTAAAACTTTTTCCTTGTAGTATTTACCTATGTGCATGGTGAATGTTCCAGAGACCTCTTGTGTTCCTGAAATAACAACACTGGCAACCAATTGTGCAGAAATAACATAGCGATATTGCCAGCGATTGCAAGGCAATTGATTCTGTGAAATAACTCCGTAAGGAACAGGATCAGAACCTTTCCAAACGATTTGCCAACGAGTATCCTTCCACTTTTCTGCCATTTTTGGAATTTTCAATCAAGAACTATGTTATAAAGATCACCAGGAGTGATAACAATTCTTTCTCTATTCAACTCAACGATATAGCCAGAGACGACGTAAACACACACACCAATTATGCTACCGTCCCAATACAGCAAATTTAATATGTCTCGTATATGCGCTCTTATGCATTTTTCAACACCACTAGACAACATGCTAAAGCTAGCTCTCCATATCGTTCCAATTTCTGAAATATAATCATCCACCATTTGAACCACCTGAACCAATTCTTCCAAGCCGTATTGCTCAATCAGTTGCTCAACAACTGCTTTGAATTCCTGTAGTTGAGTAATTATGTAGTTGACAACCGTAGTACTTTGTGATGATATAAATTGATTTTCTGTGCTTATCACACTTTCTATCCAGGTTCTGAATTCTTCAATAAGAATATTATTCGTGCTCTCATCCACTCCTGTAGTTATCATACCCTCCTCTATTTTTGTCATAAGTTCCTGCAACTTTTCAAAAATGTTAATCAATAATTGTGAATAATGTTGAGAGTATTGGCTCTGTAAAGACCTCAAATACTCCTCTATTATGATAATACATCTTTCCAACTGAAGCACTAATAAGTCGTACTGCTCTTTGGTTATTTTCCCAGTTGCCAGGTAATTATTCAACAAGATGATGCATCGCTGCTTGAAATTTACCAGAGACCACTGCTCTGTGGTTGAGTTTAAAAATGTTTCTATAAATTCTCTAAAGCCATCAAATACTCCCAAAACACATTCTATTAACGCTGGGAGCACCTTGTTCCATCCAGAACCTGAACTGTGATATAGCAGTCTATCCAAAAGCGTATTTATTTCTCCCAGAACTCGCTTCATTCCATCAGAAAGCACTTTTTTCTTTTCCTCATCAGTTTGGGCACGATTAAAATTGTCTATTATTCCAGAGTAAACATCTTGCAAAATTTTGGGAAAGTTATTCAAAACACTGTTGAAATCAGATTTAACCTGAACACTTATATTTTCCAAAAGTTTCTGTGTATAAGAGCTGGTATAACTTTCCAACAATCTTTGTATGTCTTCATCTAACTTTTTTGTAATTTCTTCCATCCAACTTTCTACAGTTGTGCTGGCTGTCTCTTTCATTTGCTCCAGAGTGCTTATAATTTCGCTCTCATTTTCCGTACCTACCCAGCTGATGAACTGTGTAAAAGTGTTCTCAATAGTAAAAGTTTTTTCACTAGTTATCAAGTATCCAATCATATATTTAGTTTCGTTTATTCCTTCAGAAAAGTCAGAAATTTTAATAGGAAAAGACCTACCATCAAAAGCTTTTATATTTTCGGAAAAGCCATCAGAACGTATTTCATCTCCTGTGGAATAACTGTAAAAATCCAGATTATTACTGTTCTCATAAGCAGAAAACATTCCAACAAGGTCGTCTGACACCGCTCTTGCTTCTAAAATATTTCTATTTGTGAACTTCTTAAGATACGCTATTTCTCTGTCCTTCATTATCAAAAACCTATTATTTCCTGTGTCTGAAATGTAAAAAACTCCATTCCTATAATCTGCCCAAGTTGGACAAGTGAACAATCCAATTCCACTAGGCTCTCCTGGGCTGCCGTTGCCTGGCAGCTCTGAGCCCAGTATTTTAGATAAATTCTTATTCTTGTCCAAAATAACTATATTATTCTTGCCTCTGTTAGTTATTGCAATATTTTGTTCATCGTATTGCACACTTGTCGGTTCAAAAAGATCTTTATCATAACTCCACATAATCCCGCTGTTCCAATCGAATTCCAACACTCTTGAATGATGTTGATTAAACAGAACAGAAATACCTTCTAATCCAATACCACTTTCGTCTATCACTCTGCCAGAAATCTTGTATTTAGGAATAGCAACAAAATCAATACCAGAGACATCTTGATTGGAAATATCAGCAACCTTAACACAATCGTCAGCAAAAGTATAGCCCACTCTTTGAATCTCCTCTACATCCAAGGCACTTGGATAAACATTATACGTCCCAACTGCAAAACCTTCCACCGCATAAACTCCACTTTCATTAGTAGTTCCAAAATAGTTGCCAGCTTTGATTGCTACACCAGCAGCAGGTCTATTGAATATGTCCAAAACTGTGCCTGTAATTTTGTAGGTTTTGGTATAATCAGGTTTATTTCCTTCTGGATAATAATGGTATCCAACAAAATCTAAACCGCTAACGTCGTTCAAAACATCAATTACATATTGCTTTGGTGAATAATCCCAATAATTAGAACTTACGTGTACTGTGTAACCTGTGTCTCGTGGAACCTGAATAGAATAATCTGGGGACAATCCAAAATAAGCAATTTTAACCACATCACTCTTGAGTATTGAACGCTCGTCTTTGTATCCAACTGCATAAACTTTTTCATTTGGTATAGGACTATTATTTTTGTCCTTAACTGTCCCAGAAACTGTGTATTTCGATGGCAAACTGGCTGTGAATTCTACATTCTCAATATTCAAATTGCTCTTCGTAATTTCAACAGAATAAGATTTTGGAGAATATTCATACTGTTTGGTTTGTGTGGTCAAGGCATAAACAGTATATTGACTAGGAACTTGATAAGGAAAAACAAAAGAACCATCAGCAGCAGTGTATGTGATTTTAGGTTGTATTTCCCATCGTGTTTTCAGCCAAGCATAATCGTGCTCGCCACCAATCAACTCAATAGATATTCCAGACAAATCCAAACCACTACCAACCACTTTACCAGAAATATAACCGCTGTACGCATCAAAAATTATTCCACTAACATCAGAATTCTCAATCTTAAAAACCACCTCTTCTGGTTCTATAGTCCAGCCTTTGTTATGCCAGGTAGGATCGCTCCCAATTTGCTTAACAGGAACGAGCGCATATCTCGCTGGTGGCAGGTTTTCTATTACCAGTTCTGTTCCTGAAGTATATAACATTTCAACAGAATACCAACCATAGTCCTGATACCTCTTTCCATTCAGTGTAATCTCTGATAAGCCTCCAAAAAGTTGAGGACTGTCTGTTAAAAGTGCGAATTCATAACTGTCTTCTGTGGGATAAACAGAATGAATGTTCACACCTCCTGTGGCAGTGTAAGTTTTCAAAACACAAAAATCCTGATTGCTCACATTACCCTTGACCATAACTGTTCTTGAAGATGGAGAAAAATATCGTCTATATTGTTTGTTTCCAACTTTAAATGTGTCAAAAGGAACTATTGTGTATTCGTCTGGAGGCAAGCCGCTAACTGTGTATTCTCCTTGTGCATCAGTTGTAACAGTTTTTCCATCCACACTAACACTTACCCCAGAAACTCCTCCAATATCATCATAAACCTTTCCTGAAATTTTATAGGTGTTACAGGTGAACGTCCAACTGCTGTCTTCCTCAACTTTAACAATCATATAAGTTGGATGGAAATCCATATTTTCCCTTTCTACCCAAATTTTGTATGTGCCTCCAACAACTTTACAACTCGTCCTTCCATTAGAAGTAGAATAGTAAGCAACTTCGCTAGTATCAGTGTTTTGAACACAAACCTGAACTAGAAAATCTATAAATCGATTGTATTGCTGCACAATGTTAACTGACAGGTTATACACTCTTTCTCCTATGAACACCACTTCCTCAACAGCTTGACCTTCTAATTGCACTATTCTGGTCATTGGACGAAAAACGTACTCATCACCACTGGCAGACAAACCAACAGAACTGCCAGTGTAATACTCTTCCACTTCCAAAACACCATTCTCGTCTGTCTGCAAGTTATAAGGATTAATGTTTATTCCAGAAAGAGCGTCTCCATGCTCGGTAATAGTTAACACTCTGATAAGCGTTTTCTTAAAAATATTGCTTTTTGGAATAACAAATTCTATTCCAGACACATCATTGTGCAAGATTTCCACTTCTGCTGTTATGCCAGAAACTGGGTGTAGAAGATTTTGGAGATTTATAGCATGTCTGCTATCCCAATACCAGCTACTTTCATTCTTGTCTCCCAGTTCCAACCCAGCAGTAATACAAACTTTTCCACATATGAACACCCTTTCAGTTGAGAATGTTCCATCCGGATTGGTGTAAAGGTTCACAAGCCTATTGTCCGTATGTTCAGCCAGCAATAATCCGCTCCCAAAGTTTTGGACATCTTCAATGGTGTATTTCTGCATAACCTTGAGCTCCTCACCAGAAATAACATCGTCCATAACTCTATGAACTGGCAAATAAACTTTTGAATAATCTGGAGAAGTTATGCAGTATCTATCATCTTCTAATCGTGCACCTACCTCTAATCCAGAAAGTATTTTAATCCTTTGAGCAAGAATTGAAGAATACTCTCTCTGTGTCCGGTTGTCTGAAAACCTATAAACACGCACACTGTTAGAAAATGCTACTCCGATAAAAGTGGTGCTAGTACCTTTGAATCCTATTATTTTGAAGTATAGCTGGCCTGTTATAGCAGGAACTACAAAGGGATATTCATTCAGCTCGCCTGGAATGTTGTCTGCAATCAGCTGCCAAAATGCCTCATTCTCTGTTCTGTAATACAAAGCATAAATAGAATACTCTCTATCTGTTGTCCATTTTATATTAACTACCTGTCCAATCGTCAATCTTTGACCAGCAGCAGGCTCTACTATCCTTATCATCAGCTGTTTTCCTTAATTTCTGTACAGCGTTAAAAATTAATCTTGATAGCATTAATTATGAGACCATCCTGTGCTTTGTGACTGTTAAGATTAGTTGCTACGTAGTATCCAACCTCAAGGTGCTTTAAGTATACCATAGGAGAACCTTTCATTTTTTCTATAGCTTTACCCAAGTTGAAAGATATTTCAACACCTAAAATCTGCTCGCCATCCCCTAACCCACCAGCACAAAGTCCTGCTCTTAACCAATCGTGCTTGGTCTTGAAAAACTCCCATTTTGCACCTGCATAATTTTTGGATTTGTCCAAATCATAAAGATAAGTAACTCCAACATTTTGCTCATATGTCCAGGCGAACAACTCTTCCAAAGGATTAGGAACTGAGTTCTCCTTCTTCTCTTCTGCAAACAAACTCAAAGCCACAAACAGTCCAAAAATAATAAAGAGTTTCTTCATCATCACTCACCTCCTTTTTGTCCGTTTTTAGCTCCTTCTTTCAAATTACCAACAAAATCTATGATCTCGTAAATTCCATTTGCACCTTGACTGAGCAGCAATCCTGTAATAAACATATCAGCAATAGCATTAACACTCATATGCAACTCTAAGTACGAAAGCACAAAATTACACAACATTAACTTGGAAGTGAAAGCGATAACTAATCCCAAAACCAGAGGAACGTAAAATTCCTTCGCTTTGTAACATGTAAAAGCCTTTTTCACAATCTCCGTAATTTGTGAAATGACGAAACCCAAAAAGATATAGCCAACAAAAATTCCCATTTTCCTCACCTCCTTTACACATGTGGATTCGTCTCTGTTTTTACTTCTTTTGGTGATTTAGCTTCTTTTAGTGGCGCTGTTAAGTCTTCAAAAACTCCTCTTAAAGCATCCTCAAACGATTTATATGTTTTAAAAACTCTTCCGTAATTAGCTTGCCATTTATGAACTCCTGGATGTGGATAGTCAATAGTACCTCCACGAGAAAGTCCTCTTATTTTAATTGGTTCTTTTCCATCAGGCATTATTTTTGAAGTACCAGTTAATCTCCCTGTTTCATCCATAAATGTTTTCTTAAATTCCTCAAAATCTTTAGGTATTTCTGTAAGAATTGATTTTGCTTTTGGTGGTGTTTTTGAAAATTTAAGCTTTGAGCCTCTAACAGTCCTAACACCAGCTACACAGTTTATAACTATGTTCACAATTCTGTCCATTTTCCTCCTTTTCATTCGTAACACTTCTATTCTTACTCTTCGTTTACCTTCTTCCAAAAATTGTTATAAAAGTCAACAATCTTTTGTGCAGTATCATAGATTTTACTTTGCCAAACTTCAAACAGATTTTCAACGTCTTGAATTAAAACATCATCCCTTCGAGACGGAGTAAGAGAAACAATGCCAACCAGCAGTTTTATGATTTGCTCTACTATTCCTGTAAACACTCCAAAGTTTTTCAACAAAAATGAAGCCAGCCAAAAAATTCTTGTCATTACAAAGGCTATCATTTTTGCCTCTGTATTATGTTGTTTGTTAAATTTTTTCCAGTATCTTTTTACGAACCATAATTGTATTCTATTCATTATTTTGTATCCCTTTACTTTGTTATTAGAATTCTTGTATCTGTATGAGTATCATCAGTTTTTATATTTAAGATTGCTTTCTCGTTGTCTGTTAGTGGAAGTTTTGTTGCATCTACCAATTTTCTGATAATCTGTTTTAGCATCTTTATTTCTGCGTTGCTTGTTTCTTTTTTAACAACAGGCAAAGTTCCCGTTCTTTTAAGGTTAAGATATGTTATATAATCGGGATTATTCTCATTCATAGGTATTATTGATACACTTCCATCGTCGTTTTTTCTGATTACTACATTGTCTTTTTCTTGAAACTCAACTGCAAACAATAAAGTTGAAACCAAGAGAAAAAGAATTAAGGTTTTTTTCATCATCTCCTCCTATTTGAAATAAATTACTCCACCCCTATAATCTAAATTACTGTTTCCTATAATTTTAACCCTGTATCTTCCTGTCGTATCCGCAGTAAATAAGTTATCTTGTCCGTTTGTCAATGTTGCAATTTGTGTTAATGTTTCTCCGTATTCACTGTCAGGCGGTGTAAAATTGGATGTCCACCTCGCAATTCCTTTTGAAATTCTAAGTTCATCGATATAGACAGGACAAAACCAATTCGGAAACCCAGTGTTCCCTCCACAACCAATCCATACAGGATACCCCGACAAATCCCAAGTATCTGTCCCGACATTCCAGGATGTTTTCAATTGTCCATTGACAAAGAACATCAAATTTGAACCATTCCTAACAAGAGCAATGTGATACCATACTCCTACTGTGTAAGGTGCTGAAGAATTATCATAATACCTGTTGTTCTGGTCTGAACGGAAATCTGGATTGAAATACATAGTTGAACCAGCAGTAAACAAGGAAATATATTTATCCGCTTCGTCTCCTATGCTGAAGATACAGGTGTTATAGGTTGCTTCTTTTATTTTCACCCAGAAATCTACTGTCCAGGCATCACCACCAAAATTCCAATCAGAACTGGCTGTTGTAGTAAGATAGCCAGTAGAACCATCAAAACTACCACAGCCAGGTGGAAACTTATAAGTAGATGTTGTAATTGATGCCCCACCGTAAGCGGTCATTGTCTTTCCTGTTTCATCAATAAATGTTGTGCTTCCCTCTGTTCCGTTCATATGTAATAATAGTTTTGTGTATGCATCAATTTGTGATTGCACATTATAGAGTGCTATTGATGTGTAATTTTGAACCTGCAGCATTGGATAACAATGTGTAATACCTGTTGCAATAATATTAGTATCAATCAAAATTAAATCTGTGTAAATAAATGTGTCCGAGCCAGTCAAATCCATATTTGATGTCTTTGTGTATGCAACTTTGTAATCAAAAGAAGAACCACCAGCAGGAGTTTGCCAGGAAGCCAAACCATTAGCATCAGAAGTTAAAACCTTACCTGCTCCCTGTGTGCCGTCTGCTATCTTAATATTTCCCGCTATATCAAGTTTCGCTTGAGGTGTTGCTGTTCCGATACCAACACTACCAAGAACTGATAATTGTTTTAATCCGCTATCCCAAGTTAGATTATCATCACCAGCAAAAGAACCATTGTTGTTATATTGAATTGTTTTATTATTACCTCCTGGAGTTCCACTACCACTTACAGTATCCCACATAAGTGTAGAGCCATCAGTTTTAAGATATCTACCAGAATTTCCAGAAACCGTAGGTAAGGTAAGAACTTCGTTTGTTTTTAGTATTTTAGCATTAGTAGCAATATGTGTTTCTGTTATTACACCAGACGATATTTTTGTTCCAATAATAGCACCATCTTGAATTTTGTTTGTTGAAATCACATTATCCTGAATTTTAGCATTTGTTATTGAATTGTCCACAACACTCTCTGCATTATCTACAATACCATTGTTATTTGTATCATAAACAGATTTATACATATCTCCACCACCAGCACCACCAGAACCAAAATTATTCCAAGTAGTTCCATTGTTCGTATATTGCCAACCTTGAGATGTCCATCTTATTGCTGGTTTATTACTCCCTTTCGTTATCTGTATAGCAGCAGTCTCTGGTGTAGTTTTATCACTTTTCAAATACAAATCACCATGAATATAAGCATTACCACCAATATCCAAACTTGACTTTATTCCAACAGCAAAAACCAAACCACTGAACAACAAGCTAAACAGAATTGTTTTTAGTACTTTCAACATTTCTCACCTCCTCTCTTAAAAGGATATGTAAACACTCAAAGAGCCAGTTCCTGAATCTGTTTTATAAAGTATTTTTTCCACTTCTAAGTCATCTTCCAAAGCATCGCCAGGAGATAACTCTATTACCTTGTTTTCAGTAGTGAAATCCACTTCTCTTTCTAGAGGAGTTATCAGCACAACATTCACAGGAACTTCACCTGTATTTTTTATTTGTATAGCTTCGCTAGCACGAGGTTGACCATTCCAAGTTGGAACTAATTCTCCTACAGTTGTGGTAGCAGTCAAGGAATAACACTTATAGCACCTTCTTGCCATTCTGTAGCCTCCTTGTTAGTCGTTGACGTTGGTCATAAAAATCACATCTTTGTATCCTATTTTTTTTCAAATTGTCCAAATCCTTTTGAGCGAATGATCGCTTAACATTTTCCAACGATTTCTAAAATTACAAATGTAATAAAAGCAACCAGTGTATAAACTTTCAAAAACACTTTTACCCACTCGCAATAAAATTATAAAGTTTGACAATCCTGTTATCAAAGCCCAAACCATACTTCTCAAAATTCTTCTTTTTACGAATCAGCACCAACCTCACATTAATCGCAAAACTCCAGAGCAAATTGTCAGGTATATTATATCTAGCTTTCAAAGCATCCACCTCTTTTTGCAAATCCATATGTTGCCAACTATGGAATGCAGTATCAGCCACAACAATATCGTATTTATCAGACAGTGCATCACCCTTGACCACATCCCAATAATTCTTTTTTGTGTATTCTTTGGCCAGTTGTTCAGCCTGTTCAATCTTATTTTCCACCACTGCTAATTGATACAGCTGCTTATAAAAATCTGGATGGAAGTTACCATCTACTCCGAACAGGGTTTTGTCTGTACCAGCTTTGACCCTTTTCAATTGTCCATCGAAGTTTTCTCCTATATACTTTAAAAAATACCACCATTTTTCAAAGTTTTCCTTCATCACCAACCTCCGTACTCGAATGAATTATTCCTTTTTCTCTTCATGGTCGCAGTCCTTTGACTGTGAAATATCTTAGCATTGTTTCTGTCCTCGTAGAATCACCGTGTTTTGTTAATCCCACAAGACTGGTATCTGCAGATACATCTCCATTCAAATCTACTGCATAAATGAATAAGAAATACTTTTTATCCTGACTCAACAAACTGCTATTCATCTTGTATAATGGAGTCAAAGGCAAGTTCATTTCGTTAGGCCTATTGAAATCTTCCTGTTTATGAACTGTTTTTCTATTAGCAAATTCGCTGGAGGATATTACTCCGTCTCCGTCAGTATCCTCTATAAGAACCAGAGCATAATAATCCACTCCCTGTGTGGTATTCCAACAAAATCCTCTGACAGTAAAGGGTATCCGAACAACATCATCAGTTTCTGGGTAAACTATCCCAACAGTTAGATTGCTACCTGCCCAATCAAATAGCACCTTCATCCACAATCCAACAGCTAAAATGATTAAAGCTTTCCTCATTTTACCCATTCCTCCTTAAACACATATTACATACATCCACTTTTTTCACGGTCTTAATCCTTTGGCTGTAAAATACTTCAACATATCTTTTGTCCTTGTAGAATCTCCATTCTTTGTTAATCCTACGAGATTAGTATCCGCAGATACATTTCCATTCAAATCTACAGAATATATAAACAGAAAATACTTTTTATTTTGACTCAGCAGGTTACTATTCATCTTGTATAATGGAGTCAAAGGCAAGTTCGCTTCGTTAGGTCTATTAAAATCCTCCTGTTTATGAACTGTTTTTCTGTTAGCAAATTCGCTGGAGGATATTACTCCGTCTCCGTCAGTATCCTCTATAAGAACCAAAGCATAATAATCCACTCCCTGTGTGGTGTTCCAGCAAGATCCTCTAACAGTAAAGGGTATCTGAACAACATCATCAGTTTCTGGGTAAACTATTTTCACAATTAGTTTATTATCATTCGTTCCACCATTACCAGGATCATACTCCCAGAAGTCGTTGAAGAAATTAGAGCCATTCCATCCAGTACCTATATGCCCCTTAGTTCCTATTGAGAATCCTACTGCATCCCATCTTCCTGCTCCACCAAAATCAGCTTTTTGAGTCCAAGTGTTTGTGCTAGGATCATACTCCCAGAAATCTTTGAGGTAACCAGAAACACCACCATTTCCAGTACCTATGTATCCTTTAGTTCCTATTGAGAATCCTGCTGCACCCCATCTTCCTACTCCACCAAAATCAGCTTTTTGTATCCAAGTGTTTGTGGATGGGTCGTATCCCCAAAAATCTTTGAAGAAACTACTCCCATTATGCCCAGTACCTATATACCCATTAGTTCCTATTGAAAATCCTACTGCACTCTTTCTTTCTACTCCACCAAAATCTGCTTTCTGAGTCCAAGTATCAGTAGATGGATCATACTCCCAGAAATCTTTGAGGTAATAATAATTGTCACCGTATCCAGTACCTATATGCCCCTTAGTTCCTATTGAAAATCCTACTGCATACGCTCTTGCTATTCCACCAAAATCAGCTTTTTGTGTCCAAGTGTTTGTGCTAGGATCATACTCCCAGAAATCTTTGAAGTAACTACTCCCATCATACCCAGTACCTATATATCCTTTAGTTCCTATCGAGAATCCTACTGCATACGCTCTTGCTGAT
>Ga0123519_10012573_pt1 | contig 12283 bp, 9 predicted proteins | sample YelNatPaOPRAMG02_FD_87396 | JGI IMG/M metagenome (GOLD analysis project Ga0123519, IMG submission 87396) | Hot spring microbial communities from Yellowstone National Park - Yellowstone National Park OP-RAMG-02 (version 2) | ecosystem: Environmental > Aquatic > Thermal springs > Hot (42-90C) ... | reverse complement strand
CGGGCGGCAAAGCAGGGGCGGGCGCTTTGAGCGCTGTAGTCTCAGCCTACCACAGGGCAGCGGCTGCGATCGGGAGGTCCCTCGGGAATCCCATCGGGAGGGGCGAGACCCTCAGGGAGTTCCTCAGGCGGGTGAGGGGGAAGGCTGGGGGCGATGCCGCGGAACCGTTCGGGGAGCTGACAATTATGGCCGAGGAGGAGCTCTACGCTGGGAGGGTGCATGAGGCAGCCAGGGCAGAGTCCCTCCTCCAGAGGGTCCTCTCGTCCCTCTCCGCGCTCAGGGGGAGGATCTCGGGCGCCGAGGGCCGTGCGGGCTCAGCTGGTGGGGGCGAGGAGCCCTCGGAGGGCGGTGCCGGCGGAAGGGGCGCCGGGAACAGGGGGGCATGAACGCAAAGAGGGCAGCCGCGATCGGGGCTGCATTGGCGTTGATATCCGCCGTGGGGATAATCTGGGCTGTGCCGTCGGTCGACGACTTCTCGCTGGAGAACCCGTACTGGAACGGGATGTCCTCCGCCGCTGCTGGGCTCGGGATCTCCGCACGGGATCCGGGGGCCGAGCCCGATCCGGCGGGGACCGTGCTGATCATCGCAGGCCCGGACGAGCCGTTCTCAGCGGGCAGGGTCTCCGAGATAGCGTCCTTCCTCGGGTCCGGCGGCGTGGTCGTGCTGATGGACGACTTCGGGGAGGGGAACTCGCTCCTGGAGGGGCTCGGCGTCCCGGTCAGGATAAACGGATCGATCCTGCTCGACCCGCTCTTCATGGAGAAGGCGAGGCAGTACCCAGTGGCTCTTGCGCCTGAAGGATCGGGTGCGGCTGGCGGCGCGCGGGTCACGATGGACTACGCATCAGCCCTGGAGATCATGCCTGGGGCTGCGCAAAAAGGGGCTAGGGTGCTTCTCGAGTCGTCAGCCTTCAGCTACCTGGACGTGGACGGGGACGGGGGCCACACCGCGGGAGAGCCGCTCGGGCCGTTCCCTGTGGCTGCAGAGGTGCCTTACGGGAAGGGGAGGTTCGTCGTGGTCTCGGACTCGAGCATCCTGATCAACTCGGTCTACGGGATCTCGGGCGGGAACGCGGAGTTCGTCAGGTCGATCGCCGGGAACCGGGAGATTGTAATCGACTACGGGAACAACGCGGCTTCGCCCTACGGATCGCTGAGGTCCGGGGTGCTCTCGGCTGTGGGCGCGGTCGGCGAGTACCCGGAGCTGAGGTACCTCCTGGCTGTCGCCGGTGCTTGGGCCATTTTTGCGGCTGACCCCATCAGGCTGTTCCACAGGCGCGCGGCGGGCGGCTCAGGGCTTTTCGCGGGGGAGAGCCAGGAGGTCCGCAAGGTGGCTGAGGCGCACCCCGGGTGGGACTTGTCCTTGATCAGGAGGACGTGGGAGGAGAGGGCGAGATGCGGATCCAGCGCACCGATCAGGGCTGCGGGGTCGGGCAACAAGCCCGCGGAGGCAGCCTTTGGACGTCGCCCAGGCGTGGATGAGGGGCAATCGAAATAAGGTCTGCTTGGTTAGGATAGGGGAGATCTTAGAGTGATGGAGATGGAACCAACCAACTTGCTGAAAGCGGGAGACCCTTCCAGGATCAAGGTTCCGCCGGTCTCGGACCTGGTGAAGGAGGTCAGGGCTTACGTCGTCGGGATGGACGAGCAGCTATGGCTCTCCTGCGTCGCGCTCCTCTCGGGCGGTCACTTGCTGATCGAGGGCCCTCCCGGAGCTGGAAAGACGCTACTCGCGAAGAACTTCACGAGCGCGATCGGCGGCGAGTTCAAGAGGATACAGATGACACCGGACCTACTCCCGTCGGACATAATCGGAGTCAGCACCTACAACATCGCGACGGGCGGCTGGAGCGTCAGGAAGGGACCGATATTCGCGAACGTCGTACTCCTGGACGAGATGAACAGGGCGACCCCGAGGACGCAGTCCGCGCTGCTCGAGGCGATGCAGGAGGGGCGAGCGACGATAGAGGGGGTGTCCTACGACCTGCCGAGACCCTCCTTCTTCATAGCCACCCAGGTGGGGGCCGGGTCCGAGGGGACCTACCCGTTGACGGATGTCCAAGTCGACAGGTTCGCCTACAGCACCCTTGTGGATTACCCGAGCAGCGGGGAGGAGATGGAAATACTCTCGAGGGTCGACCTGAACGAGGCTTCCTTGGTGAGACAGGTCACTGATCCGAAGGAGATCGCGTCGCTGCTCGAGGCAGTGAGGAGGATCCACGTCTCCGACAGGGTCAAGGGGTACATCGTCTCGCTGGTGAACGCGGTCAGGGAGATGAGGGAGCTCAGGTGGTCGCCCGGGGTCAGGGCATCGGTCGCGCTCTACAAGGGCAGCAGGGCTGTGGCTTTCCTCGAGAAGCGGGACTATGTCATCCCGGACGACGTGAAGGCGGTAGCCACGAGCGTGCTGAGGCACAGGATGCGGATCAGGCCCGAGGCGATCGCCGAGGGGATAACGCCGGAGTCGCTGATTGAGAGGGCTCTCTCCGAGACGCCCGTCCCGAAGGAATGAGCGGCGCACCCGCCCGTCCCGGCTTTGGTCGTGCTGTCGGCGGCGATGCCAGCGTCAGCGCTGAAAGTGTATGGGGAGAACAAGATAGGGTAAGAATTGAGCGGGAAGATGATGGGAGTATCCGCCTGAAGATGGTCCGCCTACGCCTGGCAGGGATGAAGCCCTTCGCAACAAGGAGGGGAACCTCCGCAGCCTGCTCCGGCGCCTTCCTGGCTGCGCTCGCCGGCATCTCGGGCGACCCGATCCTGGCTGCGGCTGGGGCTTCCGTTCTCGCAGGGTCCGCCGCCGACCTCGCGATCATGCTCTCCAGGCTTGCGGAGAAGGAAAAAGGAGCGCGTGCAGGGGTCGGAACCGTCGTCTCGGGGGGCAAAGCAGGATTATCGCTGACCTCCATAGCAGGTGAGGCGGTCGATTTCTCGGTCGATATCGAGGCCCCGGGATTGGGCGAGGTGGAGTCGTTCGCAGCCGATCCGCCGTTCGAGGTGGTCGGGCACTCCAGGGTTGGGGGCGGGTACAGGGTGGAGCTGCGGGCAAAGCCGGAGCTCTACGGCGACTACGCCCTGGGCGGGATTGAGGCTGTGACCAGGTCGAGGGCGGGATTCTTTGGGGCGAGGGCAGCCCTTGTGCCCGCCAGGGAGGTTGGAGAGGGTGGCGGCGGGCTGGCTGAGGGGGCGGCGCAGCCCGAGAGGGGCGTAGACGTGGGCGCAATCGAGGCGCGAAGCGAGGGCGGAGACAGAGCCGGAAAAACAAGCAGAAACGAAATCGAGACGGCGGTTGATGAGGGGGAGCAGGGTTCAAACGGAAGCTCAAGCGTGAACGCACCGTGGATCGCGAGGCTGAGGGTCTACCCGAGGTTCTACCCGCTCATGATCGAGGCTCTGTCGCTGCTGGGCGAAGGTCCGTTGGAGGGAGATGTGGCTGCGGCGGGGAAGAGAAGGATCGGCAGGGGGGCGGAGTACGCTTGGTCGAGGGAGTACGAGCCCTGGGACTCGCCCCGGTTCATAGACTGGAAGGCCACCGCGAGGAGGGGGAGGCTCTTGGTGAAGGAGTTCTTCGAGGACCAAGGCGGGAGGGGGGCGGTCGTCTTCTTCGACGGTAGGGCGCCCGGGAGGATCTCGGCGGACGAGATGGCGAGGGACCTGCTCTCGGCGCTCCTGGGGCTGGCTGGCGCCGGGCAGAGGGTCACGCTCTTCCTGAGCCGCGGGGGGGCGTGCAGGAGGGTTGAGGGCGGTGCGGAAGAGGCTCTGAGGGCAGCCCTCGCGGAGGTCTTCGAGGTGGTGGTGGGCGCGGACCCGGAGGTATTCGCGCTGATCCCGCCCGCGGTGAGGTCGTCGCTGCTCGGGATGATAAGAAGGGGGAGAGGTGGCGCCGGCAGCGGACTCCCAGAGGACGAGGCTGGCAGGGAAGTAGTAGCAATGTCGAGGTCGGGCAGGGTCGGCGACTTTGTCTACATCGGGTGCCCGCTCTACGGGGCTTCAGGGGCGCTGGGGATGATCTCCGAGGTCGCCTCGCACGGCGCCCGGGTCAGGGCATTCCTGCCAACGAGGCCGTGGCTCGACGCCCCGACCCTGGAGGAGGCTTACGAAGTGCGGGTGAGCTGGGCGAAGATCTTGGATAGGATCGAGGCTGCCGCCCAGGGATGGGCACTCCCCGATTCCATGCCCCCGTCGCAATTTTTCGAAAAACGCGCTTCAATACCAAAAGCCCTGTCAAGCTGATAGGCAAATAGTCACATGGATCAGGATTTGGAGTGGCTTTTGGATGCAGTCGGGAGGGTCAGAGTCGCTCTTGCGGCTCTAGGAGTTCTCCTTTCGGCGCTCTTCCTAGCGTCCATCCCGGAGTATAATTTTGTGAAGATCGACTACCTGGCTTGGGCAGCTTTTGTTGCTGTTTTTTCCGCATCTTTTGCAGATCTGAGAAAGTACGCTGGATCGTACGGGTATGCTTCGACCTTAACGCTTGACCTCCTTGCAATTTCGATGGCTGTCATTGGAAGGGCAGCATCCTCAGCAATCAGCATGTGGACCGCAGGGATTACTGCCCCGATCATTGGCGGGGGAATTTCTGGCTTGGAGTCAATTGGCTTTGCCGCTCTTATGATCCCTGCGTCGGTGATCTGCCTCTGGGCGACGATCGTCCACACTGCAAATAGGAAGCCGATTTCATTTGGTAGGTCGGTGAGCTACTCTGAGCTATTCCGCCTCTTTTGGAATAGGGCTCTCTCGATAGGGGGGTTTGTGGAGTGCCACCCGGTTGTATTCGGTTTCGCATTCGGCTTCGCCGTGAGGCTCATCCCGGAGCTCCTCTGGTGGCCTTGGCTGATCGGATGGGACACCCCGTACTACGTGGCAAACCTCGAGGACTTTCTGCTCAACCCTAACCCATTCGCCCCCCAGTATTGCTATGGATGGTACAGGAACACGCCTCCGATGCTCGACCTCGTCTTATCGGCGCCTGCAGCTTTGGCAGGTGGATGGATTACCTATAAGATCTTCCCGCCTGTTGCCTACGGAACCCTATGCTCGCTTTCCGCACTCGTGGCATCCAGAGCGCTCAGAATGGAGGCAAAGCATTCCCTGTTATCGGCAGTGCTGTCAGCCTTGTTCATACTCAACCTGAGGATTTCTTGGGACTACCAGAAACAGGCAATGGGTACGCTTTTCCTTATGGGCTTCATCGCTTTATCCGAAAAGCTCGAAATCGCTGCCGTTGGCAAGCAAAAGAGGAATTTACTCCTGGCGGTGCTCCTGCTTGCTGGGGCGGCTTTCTCAAGCGAAGTCACAGCCTTCGCGTCTTTCCTCGCCGGAATTTACTTGTCTTTTGCATCCTTTCGCACTCGGAGAGCATTTGATACGGTTGCTTACGCGTTATCAACGCTCGCGTCCGCCGCGCTGCTCATCTGGTATGCCAAGACACCGGTTTACTCGAATACCTACCTCGGAGCGGTTCCGGTAGGGCTGGTTCCCAACTTTTCGGATGCTGCCCAGGTGGTCTCTTACTTTGTCGCCGGTTTCGGTTTGGTTTTGCCGCTCGCATTTCTGGGCATGGACAAGGCAAATAGAGTCTACCAATTCGTGGTCATCGGGCTCATAATCTCCGGTCTCTCTCCATTGGTGGCTCCATACACTTCTGTGCAGACTTGGTACAGATTCTTGATACAGGTGGCTCCGCTCTCGATCCCTCTAGCTGTTAAGGCATTGTCTAGCCATTGGAGCAGGGGCGCAGTCCTAGTCTTCTCTCTGATGGTGATCCTCCCGGGCATTTACTACCTCTCCCCGAATGGTGCGAGCTATACGAATGCAATGGCAACCTCCCTTAGAGAGTTCCCTCAGAACATGGTTCCTGCTCCTGCTGGCTCTAATGCGGAGGCTTTGATGGAAGGCGGTCAGAAAGCCGCGGAGCTCGTTAGGAACGGGAGCGTCCCCTTGGTGGTAACAGTTTATGATGGTCGTTTTGTGCACCTTTACCTCAGAAACCCAAATCCGAATGATGTGATCTATTTGTGGAGCCTGGATGGTCACTCCCTGAACGCAACGATGAGCACGCTCGGCGTGGATGGTGTTTTCGTTATGAGTAATTTGGGGGTGAGAGGACTAAACTCTTCCTTATTGCGTTTTTCATACATTGGTGAAATCTTCTGCTTCAATATAACGCCAGTCTGGCAGGGCGAGAAGGGCTTCTCGATATATTATGTGACGCGACTGGGAGACTGGAACAATTCATCGGACTCGTCGTAATGAGCGAAAACCAAACACCGCTGCAAAATATGCAAGAAAAAGGTGGTTCCGAAACCAGGCCAGAAAGGAAACCCAAGATAGTGGTGTGCATCCCCGCCTACAACGAGGAGTCGAGCATAGCCGGGGTCATCGCAAACGCCAAGCCGCACGCCGACCACATAATTGTCTGCGACGACGGGTCAAAGGACAAGACCGCCGAGATTGCAAAGAAAATGGGCGCGGAAGTGTTCTCGAACCCGGTGAACATGGGCAAAGGATTCTCCCTGAACATGCTCTTCGACTATGCCAGGGACCTGAACCCAGACATCGTAGTCACGTTAGACGCCGACGGGCAGCACGACCCGAACGAGATCCCTAAGCTGATCGATCCAATCCTAGCGAACAGGGCGGATGTCGTCATCGGGTCAAGATATGTGAAGGGCTCCTGGACCGATGCGCCTCTGTACAGGAGATTTGGCCTGAAGATAGTCAACTCGCTCTTTTCCTTTAACAACGAGTTCGGGATCAAGGACACTCAGAGCGGCTTCCGCGCCTACTCGAGCAGGGCGCTCAAGGCGATCTCCTGGTGCGAGATGAAGGGGTTCGGAATAGAGGCCGAACAGCTCAGGAAGGCTTCCCAACACGGGATGCGGATCGTGGAGGTCCCGATCTCTGTGAGGTACAATGGCGTTCACAAGCCATCGAAGAAAAACCCGATTAGACATGGGCTTGGGCTTGTCGGGACAGCGCTGAAGCTAGTGGTCGAGGAGTACCCACTCCTGATACTTGGGGCACCGGGGTTTTTGCTGTTCTTTGTGGGCGTCGGGCTTGGGGTCAGCCTGCTCTGGACTTTCAACGAGACGCGGTACTTCAGCATCCCGATCGCGATCATGTCGGTGGGCGCACTGGTCGGTGGCATATTCTTTCTGTTCTCGGCCCTGATACTTTATGCCATTTCCAAGATAGGGGAAAAGATCGAGAGGAGACCTTAGCCTTTGAGGATCCTTCTGCTGCAAGAGTCGAACTGGATCGAGCGGGGACCGCACCAGCAGCACCACCTCATGGAAAGACTGCGGCTGAAGAACCACGAGATCACCGTAATCGACTATGATATTCTTTGGACGAAAAAGAATCTCCGTTCTCTATGGAAGCCAACCGAATACATTACCGTCGCTGGGAAGGTTGCCAAAGAAGCCACCATCCGATTAGTCCGACCTGCCATTCTTCAGCTAGGTCTGATGTGCTACTTGTCTATCCCATTCACTCACGGGTACGCGATGTTAAAAGAAACAAAACGAGCAAGACCAGACCTAATCCTCTCGTTTGGGATCCTGAATGGGTTTGTAGGCAAAAATATCTCGAAGCTTTTTGGGATCCCTTTTGTTTGTTACCTTATAGACCACCTTCATACGCTCCTGCCACTGAAGGCTGGCATACCGATCGCAAGGTGCCTTGAAAAGGACGTGATTAGGAGCTCACAAAAAGTTTTTGTCATTAACAATGGACTCAAAGAATATGCAATCTCAATGGGCGCTGATTCAAGCAATGTAATAGTCATACCTGGGGGGGTGGACTACCAAAGGTATCTCATGGCGTCTTCCAAGCGAAACGAGACTAGGGCTATGTATGGAATACCTGACGATGCATATGTTATCTTCTTCATGGGCTGGATCTACCATTTCTCTGGAGTAAAAGAGGTTGCATCAGCTCTTTCAAGGTGGAATGGTCGCTTCAAGTTTATGTTTATGGTTGTAGGGGATGGCGACGCTTATCCAGATCTCTTGGAAATGAAAGCCAAAACCAATATGCACAACCTTATACTCCTCGGGAAACAGCCCTTCGATAGAATCCCTGAATTGCTTGCAGCTGCAGACATTTGCATCCTTCCTGCTTACCGTGATGCGCCTGAGATGCAGAATATTGTTCCAATCAAGCTGTATGAGTATCTTGCAGCGGGTAAGCCTGTCGTATCTACTAGGATACCAGGTGTAGTCAAGGAGTTCGGGTTTTATAGCGGGATATTCTATGTTTCCTCTCCTGAAGAAGTCCTACCAAAATGCGCTTCGCTTATCGAGAAAATGGACCTGCAAAAAGAGGGGGAAAGCATAGCCCTCGCATCTTCCAAGTTTGACTGGAAAGAAATAGTTGAACGCTTTGAGGATGAACTAGAAGCAATATGCCGCAAGGCAGCTCCAAATAAACTTCAATCGAGCTGATGGGTGAAAAATATGGAAACAAATAGGGTGTTGGTGACAGGCGGTGCCGGATTCATCGGCACAAACCTAGTGAAAGAACTGAAGAGGAGGAACCACGAGGTTATTGCCGTTGACCTCCTCAACAACGACAGGGAGGACTACTTGAGGTGCGACGTGAGGAGCTACAGGCAACTGGAGCGGGTCTTTGAAAAGAACAAATTCGACTATGTATACCACCTAGCCGCCGAGTACGGAAGGTGGAACGGCGAGGACTACTTTGAGAATCTTTGGGAGACCAATGTGATAGGGACCAAGAACCTGCTCAGGCTGCAGGAGAGGCTTAAGTTCAGGATGATATTCTTCTCCTCCGCAGAGGTGTACGGGGACTATTCTGGCATAATGACTGAGGATGTGATGGAGAGAAACCCCATACGAGACACTTACCAGATGAACGATTACGCCATAACAAAGTGGGCAGGGGAGCTGATGTGCATGAACTCTGCAAAGATGTTCGGGACCGAGACGGTCAGGGTGCGCCCGGTGAACTGCTATGGGCCTGGCGAGCACTACACGCCTTACAGGGGCTTCATTCCGAAGTTCATCTGGCATGCCCTATTCAGCAAGCCTTACGTTGTGTACAAAGGCCACAGGCGGATCATAGACTATGTCGAAGACTCCTGCAGGACATTCGCTAATATTATTGACAGCTTCATACCGGGCGAGGCATACAATGTCGCTGGAAGGCCGGAATGGGAGCATTCTATCGAGGAGTATTCCGAAATGGTGCTGAGAGCAGTTGGGCGGGACTCTTCTATTGTTACATACAGAGAAGGGGAGCCCTTTACGACTAAGGTGAAGAAGATAGATTGCACTAAGGCTATAATGGACCTCAAGCACGACCCCAAGATCGATCCTGAAGAGGGCATCAGAAGGACCGTCAAGTGGATGAAGTGGTACTACAGGATGGAGGAGTGATCAAATGGCAAAACAGGAAGTCTTGGACTCTTTCAAGGGGAAAACTGTGCTCGTCACAGGCGGCGCAGGCGCCATAGGCGGGAACCTGGTGAGGGCGCTGGAGCGGCTCGAGACCAAGAAAATAATCATAATCGACGACCTCTCCTCCTCATACGAGTGGAATGTCCCGAGGGGCGAGAAGATAATGTTCGTGAATGGCAGCATCCTCGATGACGAAAAGCTGAAATACGTTTTTTCGATGCGCCCAGATATAGTGTACCACCTGGCTGCCCACTTTGCCAACCAGAACTCCGTCGAGAACCCTGAGACGGACCTCATGGTCAACGGCATGGGGACCCTGAAGGTCTTGGAGTATTCCAACTTGGCAAGGGTCCAGCGCTTCATATACGCCTCCTCCGGGTGCGGGATCTACGGCGAGGGGTGCAAGATGCCGTTCGAGGAGCACGAGGTCTCGATGAAGCTGTACACTCCGTACCAGGTGACGAAGATGCTGGGGGAGCTTTACGCGAACTACTTCCACAACCTCTACGGGCTGCCGATTGTGAATGCCCGCTTCTTCAATTCCTACGGGCCGGGTGAGGTGCCCGGGAGGTACAGGAACGTCATCCCGAACTTCTTCTGGTGGGCGATGAACGGCCAGCCGCTGCCGATCACAGGGACCGGGGAGGAGACGAGGGACTTCACATATGTGGGCGATATTGTTGATGGCCTGCTCTCCATGGCTTACTACGAAGATGCGGTCGGGGAGGCAATAAATCTTGGAACTGGTCGGGAGATAATGATAAGGGACTTGGCAAAATTGGTGAATGATATGACCGGAAATAAAGCTGGTATAATATTTAAACAAAGGCGTATTTGGGACAAAAAGACGAAATTATTGGCGTCCATAGAGAAGGCGAAAAAATTGCTGCATTACAATCCAAATACTGCTTTTGAGGAAGGTCTAAAGGAGGTTTATGGGTGGTTTTCAGCTAATTGGAATGATATACGGCGCAGTGCGGAATTCTGAGGGTCTATGAGGATTTTGCAAGTTATCCCATATTTCACACCAAAAAGAGGAGGTGATGTGAATGCATGTTATCATATATCGAAAGAGTTGGCCAGAAGGGGCCACAATGTGACAATATTGACCACTGATTTTGAATTCGACAAAGATTACGCTAAGTCATTGGAAAAATTTGGCGTAAAGATTGTGCCTGTAAATTGTGTTATGCGTGTAGGTCTTTTTTTATATTCTCCTGCTATCAAATCCTGGCTAAAATTTAACATCAAAAATTATGATGTTGTCCACATGCACAGTTTCCGTTCTTATCAAAATAATATAGTTATGAAATATGCTGTCATCTTTAAAGTACCGTATGTTGTTCAACCTCATGGTTCCACTCCATATATTGGCAAACTGCCTCTTGTGATGTTAAAAAGAATTTATGATATACTTTGGGGCAATAAAATAATGAAAAATGCCGCAAAAATAATAGCACTTAATTTAAGTGAATTAAAAAAAATAATAGTTCAATTTAAAAATAATAATATCTCAAATAAAATTGTTATTATTCCTAACGGAATAGATCTTTCAGAATACAATGAACTGCCACCTAAAAGATCCTTCAAGAAGAAATATAATATACCCGAAGAGAAGAAAATTTTGCTTTACTTGGGCAGGATTGATAAGACCAAAGGCATAAACCTTCTGATTAGCGCCTACGCTCACCTTAAAAATGAAATGAAGTGTAGTGATTCCATTTTAATTATTGCTGGACCAGACTACGGATGCTTAAATAATGCTAAAGCTTTAGCAAACTCGTTAGGAGTGTATAACTCAGTAATGTTCACTGGCTTCATAAGTAGTGAAGATAAACTTATGGCTTTAGTAGATGCCGATGTGTTCGTTTCTCCTTCATTCTACGGTTTCCCAATGACATTTCTTGAAGCCTGTGCTGTAGGAACGCCAGTAGTAACGACGTGCTTGAGCGACAGGTTGGAATGGATAGACGGAAATGTGGGTTATGTCGTTCAACCTAAACCTCGCGACCTAGCAGAGGCAATTAATAAAATTATTAATGATCATGAACTGCACAGAAAGCTTTCCAAGAACTGCATAGAAATTGTAAAGTCAGAGTATTCAGTAGAGAAAGTGGTGAAAATATTAGAGAAAGTAAACGAAGAAATAGTTAATGGTAGAGCAAATTTACGAAAATGCGACCGGTGAAAAGGTGCGCTAATCTTGAAATGGACGGCGAGATCGAAGTAGCAATTATAACCAATATACCGACTCCCTATCGACGTGAGCAATGGGAATGCTATGCTAAATTGCAGAATGTGAAGATGACGGTATACTATTGTGCTCATACTGAAAAAGGGCGTTTCTGGAAATTTGAACCTGCTTCTAATGTACAGGAAAAATTTCTAAAAGGAATTGATTTAGGAAAAGGCTTGCATTTTAACCCCGGCATCCTTTCTGTTGTTCGAAAAGATGTTGATATCTTTATGGTGGGGGGGTATGGCTATCCAACTCTTATAATAGCCATCATTTTACTGAAGATTTTAAGAAAGCCTTACATTATGCTCATTGATGGCGTGTCTCCTTTAACTAATGCAAACCCTGAACGTGGGTTCATATTCAAAGCAAAAAAATTTCTTATTGATGGCGCTTTTGCTTATTTTGCAAATGGTAGTATCAGTAAATTTTACCTAAGAAAGCTTGGTGTGCCTGAATGGAAAATATTTAACCAATATTTAACAGTAAATGTATCATATTTTATTGATAAAATGGATGAAGCAAACTTTAATCGTAATAAATTTAGAAGTGAACTTGGTATCGATAAAAACACTATTGTAGTATTATATTGTGGAAGAGTGGTTAAAAATAAAGGAATTCAAGATTT
>Ga0123519_10012571_pt1 | contig 12286 bp, 12 predicted proteins | sample YelNatPaOPRAMG02_FD_87396 | JGI IMG/M metagenome (GOLD analysis project Ga0123519, IMG submission 87396) | Hot spring microbial communities from Yellowstone National Park - Yellowstone National Park OP-RAMG-02 (version 2) | ecosystem: Environmental > Aquatic > Thermal springs > Hot (42-90C) ... | reverse complement strand
TCCGCCGTGAAGAAGAGATTCTCCGCCCGGCCCGCCGGCAGGGTCAAATCGACGGTGAAAGCCTCAGAGGATGTTATCAGCCCCGACCCCACAGGCGGCCAGACCCGGACGAGGAAGAGACCTTCGGGCAGGGAGTTGACCAGAGAAATCCCGACCGGTTCCGCCAGGTGATTCACCATCCCCACCGTAAAAACGAACTGCCCACCCGGATACCCCGCCTCCGGACATACCACCGCCGATACCTCGACCCCGGTCGGCCCGGCGGTAGGGACGGCGGTGCCGGTCGGCCTCGGCGCCGTCGGCGTCGGGCTGGGACCGAGTGTGGCCGCCGGCAGTCGGGTCGGCTTCGCCTCCGCCTCGGCCCGAAACACCGCCGGAAGAAATACCTTCCCCGGCGAGACACCGCCGGCTGCGGCCGCAGCCGCTCCGACAAGGATGATGCCCACGATGATCGCCGCCGCTCGCTTCACGGTCCCACGGCCTCCACCTTGTAGCGCACGTCCCGGCCCCACTTCGGACCGCCGGGAGTGGTCGCCGGCTGGTCGATCCTCAGAAAGTACCGCCCGGCTCCCAGCGTCACCGTTATGCAGCTGGATAACTCGTCCGGAGGCGGATTGCCGCAGTCGTCGTTTTCGACCACGAGTGTCCCATCCTGGCGATAGAGGTGCAGGTAAGTATCCGCCCCACCCTCCAGATCGAACGTGCGGACGACGAAGGTTCCGCCGCCGCTCTCCAGATATACCCAGTCCACATCCCCCGGTGGAGCAAAGTCATGCTCCTGGAAGATGCCCGGAAGGAGCGGCCGGGCCTGCTCCGGCGTGTTGTCCGGTTCGTACCCATCCCCGGCATAGAGTCCCCGGGCCACCAGCGGCAGGTAAACCCGATGAACCGGAGAGACGACCTGGACCGGCACATACACCGGCCCGGCCGTACCGCAGCCGTTCCAGGCGGCCGCGCCCACCGTGTAGACGCCGGTGGAGGTGTAGGTGTGGGTGACCACCTGCCCGTAGGCCCAGGGACTCCCGTCGTCAAAATCCCAGGCAAAGGTGAGCGGCAGGCTTCCGGCGGTGAGCGTGGCCGTGAAAGTGCCCACCTGCCCCCGGAGAAGCGGCCGGGGAGCATAGGTCAGGGAGAGGCCGGAAGGCGCCGTGCAGCAGGCCACCGCGACCGCAGTCCGGGCCGCCGCCTCCCCACAGGCGTTCGTCGCCGTCATCCGCACCGTGTACGTCCCCGTGGCCGCGTAGGTGTGGGTGACCACCTCCCCGCTCCCATATCCCCCGTCCCCGAAGGCCCAGGTGAAGAGCGGGGCCGGATAGCCGGAGGCGGAGGCCGTGCAGGTCACCACCCCACCCGGCGGGACTTCCTGGGGAAGACAGAGCGCATTTGCCCCCGCCGGCCCTTCCCGGACCTCCACCTCCCCTGCCGCCGCATCCCGCCCGTAGGGGTTGCTCACGGTCAGGACCGCGGTGTAAAGCCCGCCCGCCGCGTAGGTGTGGGTGGGATTTTCCAGCGTGGAGGTGATGCCGTCCCCGAAGGACCAGAGGTAGGACAGGGGCGGCGCTCCCCGGGCGGTGGAGGTAAAGACTACCGTCTCCGGAAGACACACCGGCGCGTTCGTCCGGAAGGAGGCCGTCGGCGCGGCCGCCACCACGACCGGCCGGCGGAGTTCCTCCTCCCCGCAGGCGTTCTCCGCCCGCACCGTGACCGTGTAGGTGCGGGTGGGCTCTCCCGTCGGGGCGTAGGTATGGGTGACCACACCCCCGGAAGCCGGCGGCGTCCCGTCCCCAAAGTCCCAGGTGAAGGTGGGAGGCGGAACCCCCTCCGCCCAGGCGGTGAAGGTGACCACTTCGCCGGCCGCGGGCGGGTCCGGTTCCCATCCCATATCCAGGCCGGAGACGGGGGCCCAGACCTCCTGGAGGCCTTCGGCCCGGTCCTCACACCCCCCTTCGCCCCAGGCCCGAAGCGTTACCGTGTAGAAGCCGGGGACGGCGTAGGCGTGCACCGGATTCTCCAGGGTGGAGGTCATGCCGTCGCCGAAATCCCAGAGGTAGGCGGCCCCGCCCGCCGTCGTGTTGGTAAAGGCCACCGTCCCGCAGGAGGGGTTGGGGCCGTGCAGGAAGCCCGCCGAGGGCACCTCGTACACGGCAAGACCTTCCTGGGCCGCGGAAAAGCCGCACTCGTTCTGGACGAAGAGATTGACCAGGTAGGTGCCGGTGGCGGTGTAGACGTGGGTGGGGGTGGCCGTCCCGGTGACCGGAGGGGTCTTGTCGCCGAACTCCCAGCGGAAGAAGGCCGTCCCGCTCACCCGGCCGGTGAAGGTAAAGGCCGTGGTCCGGTCCACGCAGGCGGGGACGGTGTGGGTGAAGGCGGCTGTGGGCGCGTCCCAAAGTTCCAGCGTCCGGGAGAAGGTATCCTGGCTGCAGGCGTTGGTCGCCGTGAGCACCACCGGGAAGGTCCCGGCGGCGGTATAGGCGTGGAGCGGGTGGGTCTCGGTGGAGGTCGCCCCGTCGCCGAAGGACCAGAGGAAGGAGACGGTCCAGGTGCTCACCGTCGTGTTGGTGAAGGGGACGGTCTCCCCCACGCAGTACGGGGCAGGCGGGACTTCAAAAGAGGCCGAAAGCGCCTGACAGGGGTAGGCCCACTTCAAGTTCCCCGCCGTGTCGTCGTAGAAGGCGATATAGGGCCGGTCGGAACCGTCCAGGGCCAGAGAGGCGTGCTGCCCGACCACGCCGGCGGCGTACACCGTCTCGATGTGCCAGGAGGCCCCGTCGCTCCAGGCGTGCTTGAGGTCGTCGTTCGTCCCGTCGTAGTAGGCGATGTGGGGAAGGCCGGACCCATCCAGTTTCAAAGAGGCGTACCTCCCCACGTCCCCGGCGGCGTCCACCGTCTCGATGTGCCAGGAGACCCCGTCGCTCCAGGCGTGCTTGAGGTTGCCGTTCGTCCCGTCGTAGTAGGCGATGTGGGGCCGGCCGTTCGCATCCAGGGCCAGGGAGGCGTACCGGCCCACATCCCCGGCGGTGTCCACCGCTTCCCACTGCCATACCGCCCCGTCGTTCCAGGCGTACCGGAGGTCGCCGCTCGAAGCGGCGTAGTAGGCGATGCGGGGACGGTTCTGGTTGTCCAGGGCTAAGGAGGCGTACCGGCCGGCATCGCCGGTTGTGTCCACCGCCCCGATGTGCCAGAACGCCCCGTCATTCCAGGCATACTTGAGGTATCCATGCGTCGCGTCGTAGTAGGCGATGCAGGGCCAGGCGGCATCGTACAGCGCAAGCGAGGCGTACTGCCCCACGTCGTCGGGCGCGTCTACCACGACAATGTTCCAGGTCGTCCCCGTCCAGGCGGCGTACTTGAGGTTGCCGTTCGTCCTGTCGTAGTAGGCGATGCGGGGGCGGTTCTGACTGTCCAGGGCCAGAGAAGCGTACTCCCCCACCACCCCGAAGGCGTCCACCGTCTCCCGGTTCCACCGGAGGCCGTCGTGGTGGGCGTACCTGAGGTCCCCGTTCGTCCCGTCGTAGTAGGCCGCGGCCGCCCGGCGGTTGTCCGAGAAGAGCGAAAGGGAAGCGTACATCCCGCTCCACGTGGAGGCGTCCACGGTCTCGATGCTCCATTCTGTCTCCGTCCTTTTTTCCGATACCGCCCCGGCCGGCAGGCCGGAAAGGAGAAGAAGAATGCACAGGGTGCACAGGAAAATTCTCTTGCCCATGATTTCCTCCTTTGTTTTTCGTCTCGTTCGCCCGGATTTTCGGCGGGTGGCGGGCCCTTTATTCGCCCTTCTTCACCTCCCCGGTCGGGGCCGGCCGGCCCCCTGGCCGCGGAAACGTCCGATGTCGACGGCCTGCCGGCCGCCCTCGCCTCTCCCTCCGTTCGGGGCGGCGTCTGGAGCCTCCCCGACCCGGCCGGGCCGGAAAGCGGGTGCGGACGGCCAGAAGGAGGCCTCCCAGGGCGGCCGTGCCGGCCAGGGCGACGGCCCCCCAGCGGCGGTTCAGTGGGGATGGAAGGAAGAGCAGAGGAAGGGTGCCGAGCAGGAGAAGCCAGGGAAAGCCGGTGCGGGCCGAGAGGGCCGCCCCCAGAAAGGTCAATCCCAGGACGATTCCCCAGAGACGCACCCGGTCATTCTGCGGGTCCGTCGCCTCCGGATGGCAGACCAGGTAAAGGGCCAGCAGAGCCGCCCCGCTCCACAGCAGCAGGGAGGAACCGAGCAGGTCGTTTCGGCTCAGGCTCATCTCCACAGCCACCCTTCCACCAGCGGCAGCAGGCGCTCCACCAGACGCCACACCCAGACCCAGCCGGCCCCCAGCAGGACCAACCCCTCGAAGAGGCCGCCCCGGACGAGGCGGCGGGGCCCCCACGGGGGGAAATAGGCCCAGCGATAGGGGCGCAGGATGGCCAGGGGCCGGATGCCGCCGTTGCAGAGGTCGAGGAGGAGGTGGGAGAGCCATCCTCCCAGAAAGGGGACATAGGCCAGCAGGAAGGCCGAGGGGTTCACCAGCCACCCCAGCAGGCCCACCAGCGCCCCCACGCCGGCCAGGATTTCCAGTCCGTGCCAGGGGCCGCGTTCCTGGCCCAGGGCCGAGGCCCCGCCCAGAAGGGGGCCTCCATAGCCCCGGGCGCGCATCTCCCGGGCCAGCCGGGCAAAGGCATACTCCAGTTCGGGCATGGCCGCGCCGGCCGCCCCGGAGAGCAGGGCCGTCTCCCAGCCGAGCGGAATCCCCACCACCAGGGCCAGCCCGGCCCCGGATGCGCCCCCGGCCGCCAGATGGGTCAGCGCCTTCATCCCAGGCCTCCCCCGGCCTCCAGCAGCCGCTCCAGGCCGCGGAGCGGGTCCACCACGGTGACCTCATAGCCCTGCCGCCGCAGGGCCGAGGCCACCGCCGCCGTCGCCACCTCGTCCTCTCCCCCCAGCAGGGCCGGCCGGTCCAGGCGGCAGGCCAGGCCCTCCAGGAGGGGGGCCACCTCGACCGGCCGTCCCTCCGCCAGCAGGGCCGGCACCTGCGCCGGCAGAAGCACCCGGCGCTCCTGGTGGAAAGCCTCGGCGATGGCCCGGCGGTAAAGCGGCTCCAGCCCCGGCGGGAAGGAGTGCGGCCCGGCCGTCTCCTCCGGGCCGAAGGCCGCCACCTCCCAGGCAAAGGCCCCCAGGTAGAGCGCGACCCCCCGGGAGGCCCGGCCGGCCGCCCACACGGCGACGGCGGGGGGGACCAGGTACGCGGCGGGGAGGGATGCCGGAACCTCCGGGGCGCCCTCCAGTGCCGGCAGGGCGGCCAGGACCGGCCGCCCCCCGGCCAGCCGGGCCACCACCTCCCACCAGGTCGCCCAGCCTTCGGCATCCCAACGGGCCACCCGCCGCACCCGGGGGCCGGCCCGCTCCAGAGCCTCTGCCCCGAGGGAATGCTCAAAGAGGACGGCCGGCAGGGTCCGCCTCCCTTCTTCCGCCGCCCAGTGCAGGGTGATCAGGCCGTGGGCCAGACAATATCCCGACATCTCCTCCCCCTACGGCAGCGGAAGCGGCGGGCAGTGGACCTGGAGCGGCGTCTCGCTCTTCCATTCGGTCGTCCGGCCGGCCACCACCTCCGCCTCCGATACCCAGAAGAAAGAGGCCCGACCGCTCTGCCCATCCGGGCAGGTATACTCCAGATTCGGATTGACCTGGTACACGCCCGGCAGCAGGCCCGACTGGAAGAAGCGGCTATTTTCGTCCAGCGCAACCTCCAGTGGTTTCCCCTCCCCCCTGGGGAAAAGGGCGACCCAGGCCCTTTTTACCTGAATCCCCCGCTGGGCACAGACCTGGAAAAGCGGCCCCTTGTACATGCCCCCGCCGATATGCACCAGGGCAATGACCTGCCCGGTCAGGCTCCCCGTCGGCCGCGGCGTCTTTGTCGGAGGGATGGGGGTGGGCGTGCTGGTCGGCAGCGTGGGCGTGGCCGTCGAGGTGGGCGTCCTGGTGGGCGTCGCCGTGGCCGTGGGGGTGGGCGTCGCCGTGGCGGTCGGTCGGGGGGTCTCGGTGGGCGGGGGAGTGGGCGTCGCCGTAGGTGTCGGCGGGGCTCCGCAACCGGCCACCAGGAACCCCAAAATGAGGCCGCCGATGATCCATGTTCGCATTGCTTCCTCCTTTCTCTCGTCGGCCAAAGCGCCTTCTTCAGACAGGCGTTTTGCCCGACCCTACCTCACCCAAATCCGGGTTACGGAGAAGAAAAACGGGGCCACCATAACCAGCATCATCATCGGCAGAAGGAGCGGGACGGTCACCCCCAGGAGTTTCAACGGAAGCACCTTGGCCTGTTCCATCAGGTAGGTGGCCTTGCGCTGATAGGCGTGATCCAGATAGGCCTCCAGGATGGCGGCGATGTCTCCGCCCTCCTCTTCGGCCTGCTCCAGCAGGTGGAAGAGGTCCATCAGGAGGGGGTCCCCCAGGTCCCGGGCCATGGCGTGCAGGGCCGGGTATTTGCTTTCGGCCAGGCGATTCCGCAGCGCCCCCTTCACCGCCTCGATCAGCACATCTCCGGCCCTGCCCAGACGCACGGCAAACTCCAGCGCCTCCAACACCTTGCCCTTGACGCCGTACCCCACCAGAAAGTTCCCCAGGAAATCGGGCAGGGAACGCAGGAGGGCCTTCCGACGCACCTGCCGGCGCTGTGCTTCCTCCAGGACTTCCAGCCGGCCGCGCAGCGTTTGCCAGGCCTGCCGGGGCGAAACCCGGTAGACGGAAGCGATGAGCACTCCGCCGGCCAGCAGAATGAGCCATATCGGCGTCATATCCATCGGTCCCCTCCAGGAGGTCAATCCCAGCGAATCTGCCGGACCATCCGCCGGCTCAACAGGACCACCAGTCCTTCTACCACCAGGACGGCCACGACGATGGCCCGCCCGGGCAGGGTGCCGAAGTAAAAGTCCAGGGTGGAAACTTCGCTCCCCAGGCTGGAACCCACCAGGGCCGAGAGCGCGACGAAGGCGGGAATCATCCCCAGGACGATGGCCTGGGAGGTTCTTCCGAAGCGGCTCTCCACCTGCACCGTGCGGCGCACCCGTTCGTCCTGCTCAAAGCGCTGCAGGAGGGTGCGAAAGGCCTGCCGCTGGGCCGCCGCGTCCAGGGCCTCCCGATAGATGAGGGAGAGCAGTTCCAGGAGGGCCCGCAGGTGCCGATGCGCGGCCGAGCCGGCCGCCCGTTCCAGCCGTTCCCCCAGTTCCGCCTGGCCGCGCATCACCAGTTCCAGGAAGGCCAGTTCCTCCCGGAGGGGCGCTTCCAGGGTATGGTAATAGCGGCGCAGGAGGGTAAAGACCGTCCCGCTGCCCACCCCCCGTCCGGACAGGCCGGCCGAAAGGGCCTGGGTCAGCCCCCGCACCTGCTCGGAAAGGCGCTCCATCCGCCGTCCGGCCAGGCGGCCGGCCACCCCCTGCCCGGCCCACAGGGCCAGGAAGGGGGCCACCAGGAGGCCCAGCGGCCCCAGGGCCAGCACCAGGAGCACCCCGCCCAGCGCCAGCGTCACCCCGCCGGCGGCCAGCGCCGCCCCGGCCACCGCCGGGGCCGCCACCGGGCCGACCATCTGCACCATGGCCTGCTCCACCCGTCCCCGCCCCCAGCGCAGCATCTGGCGCGGCTCCAGTTCCGGAGCCAGCAGCCGCCAGGCCAGGAGCAACCCGCCCAGGGAAAAAAGCAGCAGCCCCGGCCAGCGTGCCGCCAGTACCAACGCTTCCATCTCGCTCCTCCGTCTCCCCGCCGGCCCTACCTTTCCCGGCCGTTCCCCAGGGCCAACCCCAGGTAAAAGGCGGCCTCGGGATGGTCCGGCCGGCGCCGCAGGACGGCCCGGAGCAGCGGCACCGCCCGCTCCGGGGCTTCGGGCATCGCTTCCAGGGCCAGGGCCAGGAGTTCGTCCACCGCCAGGTGTTCCTCCCGGGCGGCCCAGAGGAGTCGCTCCATTTCCCCGGCCACCTCGTCCAGATGGGAGCGGGCCGCTTCCTCCACCAGCCACTCCAGCCGGGCCAGGTCCCCCCGTTCGGCCGCCTGCCGGGCCTCCTCCCGGAGCCGGCCGGCCCGTCCCTCCCGCTCCTCCTGCTTCGCTTTCTGCCCGGCACGAACCTGCTCCATCAGCCGCCGGCCCTCTTCATCCTCCGGAGCCAGCGCCAGGGCCTCCTCCAGAACCGCCTGGGCCGCCCCCCAATCTCCGCTGCGCACCATGGCCGCCGCCGAGGCCAGAAGCCGCTCCACCTCCGTCCGTCGTTCGGCCTCCAGGCGGGAGGACGCCGCCGCTTCCTCGACGTAGGCGGCCTGAAGGGCCTGAATCCGGGGGCCGCTTTCCGCCAGGCGCTCCCAGACGACCTCCTCCCCTTCGGGTCCGGGCAGGACCTTTCCCGCAAAGACCGGATGCAGCCGCCAGCCTTCTTCCGCCACCTCCACCTCGGCCACCTGCCGGACGTAGCGCCGGCCGCTCTGCGGGGCCTGCTCCAGCAGCACCACCACGTGCACCGAGCGGGCCACCGCCTGGCGCAGTTCGGCCGGCGTGGCCCCCACAAAGAGGTCGCTGAAGCGGGCGGAGCGGGCCAGCCGGGCCAGCCGGCGCAGCGCCTCTTCGGCATCGTCGGTGTGGATGGTCGTCCCGCCGCCCCGCACCCCGGCGGAGATGCCGTGCAGGATGGCCGCCGCCTCCGACCCCTTGGTCTCGCCGATGACCAGGCTGATCGCCCCCATCTTCAGGATGCGCATGGCCACCGCCTCCAGCGAATTGGGCGAGGCCGGGTCGTCGGAGCCCTCCAGGAGGGTTACCAGCGGATGCACGCCCTCCTTGCGGATTTCCGTGCCCTGCTGCACGACGACGAGGTGGGCCTGGGGCGGGAAGAGGGAGAGGAGCATCTCCAGGAAGGCCGTCTTGCCCGCTCCGCTGGGGCCGGCCACCAGGAAAAAGGCCTGGGCGCGGGCCAGCCGCCGCAAATAGTCCCCCACCTCCTGGTTCAACGTGCCATAAGCCAGAAGCGTCTCCAGGGAAAAGGCGGCGGGCGCCCGCCGCCGGATGAATATCTGGGGAATCTCCTCGAAAGGCATCAGGATGATGCGCGAGCCATCGGCCAGTTGCACCTGGGCCACCGGCTCCTTGCGGCTGACCCCCTGGCCGCCCAGTTCGGCCAGGCGCACCGCCAGACGGCGGACCTCCTCCTCCCCGCCGGGAAAGTGCACCGAACGGCACAGACGCCGGCCGGCCCGCTCCACCAGCACCGTCTGCGGGTCGATCAGTTTGATCTCGGTCACCTCCGGATCGGCCAGGAACGGCTCCAGGGGTCCGAAGCCGGCCACCTCCCCGTACAGGTAAGCCACCAGGCTCTCCCCACCCTGGGAGAGGAGGGCCACCTGGTTGCGCTCCAGCCAGTCCCGGACGGCCCGGCGGACGGCCCGCTCGCGCCGGGACGGTTCCGCCAGGGGGTGGAGGTCTCCGGCGGGGACGGCCTCCAGGAGGTAGAGCCGGAGTTCCTCCAGGAGGGCGGGGGAAAGTTCCTGCCGCCACCTCCGGCTGCGGGCCTGCAAAAGGGCCGGCCCCAGGAAATCCTGCGGGCGCACCCCCAGCGTTTGGGTGGTATAGGCCGGCCGGCTCATCCCTTCCCTCCCAGCAGAAAGTCCACCAGGGCCTCGGCCTCCTTCAGGAGCGGGGGCTTTCCCTCCCGCTGGCTTCGCCGCACCGCCGCCGAGTGCGGAATGAGGAAAAAGGGCAGGTGGCCCAGCCCCAGTTCCTTCAGCACGCGGCGAATCTCCCCGGGGCCTTCCCCGCTCCGCCGGCCGTCGTTGGCCACCACCGCCACCCGTTCCGTCGCGCCCAAGCCGGCCAGGGCCACCATCAGCCGCCGGAAACTCTCCAGGGAAAAGTACTCCAGGTCGGTCACCGCCAGAATCCAGTCGGCCAACTCCTGGGCCGCCGTGACCACGATGGGGTTCTTCTGGAGTTCGGCGTCGTTGTCCAGGACCACATACTCGAAGAGTCCCCGCAGTTCCCCGATGACCTCCCGGGCCAGCCGTTCGTCGGGGACGATCACCTGGTCCGGGCGCAGCGGGGCCGGGAGGACGTAGATGCCGGCCGGGGTGGGCCGGATAAAGGCTTCGATGGGGGCGTTCGTCTCCTGGAGATAGTCCCAGAGGGTGGGGATTTCCGCCGGGAGACGGAGGGCCTGGTGGATGAGCGCCTGGGGAAAATCGCAGTCCCACACCACCACCCGCCCCGGACGGCGGGAGAGGTGCGCCGCCACCAGGAGGGCCACCGTGGTCTTGCCCACCCCGCCCTTCATGGCCGTGACGGCAAAGACGCGGGAACGCTCCACCTCCCTGGGCGGCAGGCCGATGGCCCGTCCGACCTCGATGACGGGCAAGTCCCGGCAGAGCACGGTGACGCCCGGCAGGGCCAGCCCGGAGGTGGCCGGCCCGCTCAGGAGGACCAGTCGGGCCTGGGGAAGGACCCCCTGCAGCCGGAGGGCGATCTCGGCCGGCCCCACCCCATCGGCCACCCGGTCGTCCACCACGATCACCGCCGGCTGCAGGGAGGGGAGAACCTGGCCGGCGGTGAAGAGGTCGGGCAGGACGCCGGCGGGGACGAAATGGAAATGCTCGGCCAGACGGGCCGGCCAGGAGGGGTCGGTGGTGACGAAGGTAACCCGGTGGCTCATGGCACCCCTCCTTCCAGGACCAGCCGCAGTCGCCCCTGGCGGGAGGCCTCCATCAAGAGGTCGGCCAGAAGGGGGTCGGCTTCCAGAAGGGCCACATCGACGGCCCGGCCGGCCGGGGCGGTGAGGAGGGAGGTGCCCTCGCGGGTGTAGAGGTCCAGGACGCGGACGTGCCGGGCCAGCGGGGCCGGGATGCCTTCCGTCTGAGTCAGCGGCGAGGTGGCATAGACGCTCACCCGGTCTCCCACCCGCAGGGCCCCGCCGGCCACATCCGTGGCCTCCACCGGGACGGCCACAGCCAGGAAGCCGGGGGAGATGACCGTGCCGGCCGGAAGCACCCGCCCTTCCGGCGGAGGAGCCGAAGCCAGCATGGAGGGAAGGAGGAGGGTGCCGGGGAGGATATCCACCCGGGCCACCCATCCCACCGCCTCCTCCGCCTTACGGACAAAGCGGGCCTCGCTGCCCCGGGGCACTTCGGCCGGCCCCAGCATCCCGGCCGTGATCACGCTGCCTTTGGGAATCTCCACTACCGCCACCACCACCTCCGCCCGTTGGGCCTTACCGCTCAGGTAGAGGTTTCCCCCGAACCAGAGCAGGCCGGCCAGGAGCAGAAGGAGGGCCGTGGCCACCAGAAGACGGTTCGACATCCCGCGCAAGGTGCACCTCCTCTACCATCCGCAGTCCCGCTCGGCAAAGCGCAGCGCCGACTGAGGCGCCGGGGTGATGTCCCAGAAGATAAAGCGCAGCGGCTCCGTATATCCTACCCGCACCACCACCCGGTCTCCCACGTGGGCGCAGGGCGGCTCTCCGTCCTGCCAGTCGGGAAACTCCACCGTGTAGGAAAAATGGAGGGCGACAAAGTCGCCCCGCAGGCTGGATGCTATCGCCTCCTCGACCTGCCGGCAGTCCTGCCCGAAGACGGCCGCCGTCTCCGCCCCCACCTCGGCCGCCTCCCCCAGGGCGGTATAGGCACGGAAGACGAAGTAGCCGTGCACGATGCCCCACATCAGGAGGACGGCGGGAAAGAGCACCAGGGCAAACTCCACAAGCGCCTGCCCCCGGAGCCGCCCCCGCCGCCGGGCGGGAGAAATCCTGCTCATCGCTTCCTCCTTTGGGCGGGAGAAATCCCCGCCCCTACGGCCGAACCTCCACCGCGTCCTCGGCGCACACCCGGATGTCCACCGGGAAGAAGAACGCCTCCGTGGGCACGGTGAAGCAGACGTACACAAAGGGCCGGTCGTACTGCCTCCCGGTAATCGGACTGGTCTGCGGGAAGCCCGGCGAGGCGTCGACGGCGTGAACGTCGGCGCCGGCGATGATGTCGTCCACCGTCTTCCCGCCGGAAAGCCCGTAGGGGAGATAGGGGAGCCCTCTCTCCAGGACCACCTGCGCCGCATCGACGGCCTTCTGCGCGTCCAGACGCGGCCGATCCCCCACCGGCGGGTCGAGCATGGGCTGCATGCACCCGGCCCGCGCCGCCGCCCGGGCCACTTCCTCCGCCGCCGCCTTCTGCCGAAGCGCCGAGTAGAGGAAGAGGGATAACTGAAGGATGAGCACCCCCACCGCCAGGAAGACGGCGAAAACGACCAGAACCTGACCCGGACCGCGGCGCCGGCCCAAGACGCTTCCGTCCATCGCTTCCTCCTCAGGGCTC
>Ga0123519_10012570_pt1 | contig 12289 bp, 5 predicted proteins | sample YelNatPaOPRAMG02_FD_87396 | JGI IMG/M metagenome (GOLD analysis project Ga0123519, IMG submission 87396) | Hot spring microbial communities from Yellowstone National Park - Yellowstone National Park OP-RAMG-02 (version 2) | ecosystem: Environmental > Aquatic > Thermal springs > Hot (42-90C) ... | reverse complement strand
TCAGCCTAAACAAATACAAACAGATTTTGGTCATCTTGTTGATTGTGCAAACGAATTTTTTAAATTTGTTCTAACAAAAATCAATACAGATCCTCAACAAATTAAAGATATGAATATTCTGGATCCAAATTCTCTTATAAGAAAAAAAGGCGATCTTTATGTAAAACTAACAATAGATCTTCCTTTACAAAAGGAATTAGAACATCTTGTTAATGCAAGAGGTTATGGACCAGACAGAATAATACAAAAACATGGGAAGAATATTTTAGCTACGGGGCAATATTTTTCTTATGCTATTATAGATTCAAAAGAAGGAAAGTTGCTTGCATATTATTCAAAAGATAAAATAGGTTCCCGTCTGTCGGGACTTTTGGTAAATAGAACTCCAAACGGGTCGTCAACTGCAAAGCCAATTTTTAATGCTCTTAATTTTGATTTTGGAATTTTCAAACCTTATCAAAAGTGGAACGATAGCCAAGAAGTTTTAGAAGATGTTCCATGGAAAAGAATCTTCTGTTATGATAAAGGAAGGCCAACAGGTGTTATTTTTGCTAACAGTGCTGTTAAGGGCAAAGGTTATGAGGTTCATAATCATAACAATATATTTGAAGGCTGCCAATATATTTTTGATCATCTAAATACATCAAACAATATTCTTGGCGTAGAAACTGTTTACAGATTGAATATGAACCTTTTTAATATTGATGGAAGCATAAAAAAAGAAGCCTTTCCTATTGTTCAGTTTTTTTACAGATTACAGGCATTTGAAAGAATTCGTGAAGAATTTAGATTAAAAGAAATAACGGGCGTTAGAATTTATAAAGAACTAGCAAGAATCGTTGGCGCTAAAGTTGATTCATTTAGAATAGGAAACAAATTGATTTGTGTTTCAGACAGTCTTTATTCTATAGCACTTGGTACTTTAGAGCTTTCTCTTTATGAGCAGATACATTTATTTAACATTCTTTATAACAACGATCTTATAGAACGACCGGCAGAACATCCGTCTCTTTTTATAGAAACAATTATTCTTAATGGAGATACAATTGCAATAAACGATACAATAAAAAGATTTCATCCTTTTTCTGATTTAAATAACCTTCGGCCAACATATTTAGGGCTTCATAAAAGACTGGTTTCTGCCGATGGCTTATCTGATTTTGATATTACATGTTCTTATGATAATTCTGCAGTTTTAGATAACGTTTTTGATTATTCTGCTTATACTCTTGATGGACCTGTTTCTTATATAGCAAAAAGCGGAACAACAGACGATATATTAAAGCCTTTTGATGCACCAGAAAATTCAAACAAAAAAACAAATTATGGCTTATGGAACGCAATTATTCGTATTGACATGTCGCGCCTTTGTGAGGAAAAATGCGAACCAGAAATTAAAGATATAACCATTGCATGTATCGGCGAATGCAACGAAAAATATACAGGCCCACGCGATGGAAAAACTTTGCATAAATTTTTAACAAAGGGATTAATGTTAAAAGCAGGAATAAAAAATCCAAATGGATTTTTTACGAAATATGAACAATATTTAAAAAAAGTAACTCCTCAAGATGAATTAGATTGCAATAAATCTTTAGAAAAAGAAAAATTAGAAAGCAAAAATCCATTTGAAAAGTTTTTATCTATATTTAAGAAAAAACCTGATAATGCAGAAAAACCAGAAGAATATATTGATGCAAAAGAATCTGGACCTCATCATGAAGATTAATAAATGAATTTATCAATTATAAAAAATAAATATATTCTAATAAAAATTTTTGTTTTATGCATGGGAATCTTGTTTTTTGTTCCCTTTTTGGGAAAAGTTGTTTTATTTGATTGGGACGAAGCAAATTTTGCAGAAGCTGCCCGTGAGATGCTTGTAACAAAAAATTTTCTTCAGGTTCAAATTGATTATAAGCCTTTCTGGGAAAAGCCTCCTCTTTTTTTCTGGTTACAGGCATTTTGTATGTATTTATTTGGAATTTGTGAATTCTCTGCACGACTTGTTAATGCATTATGCGGAATACTAACCCTTTTAATTGTATATTCCTTAGGAAAAAGAATTTTTGATTACAAATTTGGATTATTATGGGCAATGGCTTTTTGTGGCTCATTTTTACCGCATCTGTTTTTTAAATCTGGTATAATAGATCCAGTTTTTAATTTATTTATTTTTTTAGGCATTTATTTTATTGCAAAATCTTCTTTAGAAAATAATACAAAAACAAAAAATCTTTTTATATGTGGAATTTTCTTAGGACTTGCCACTCTTACCAAAGGACCAGTTGCAATTTTAATTGCAATATTATGCACTCTTGTTTACTGGTTCATAATAAAATTTAAGGCATTTCTTACAATAAAGAGTGTTATTATTTGTGCATTATCTTGTATGGCTGTTTCTTTTTTATGGTATGGAATAGAAACACTTTTTCATGGTACATGGTTTATTGAAGAATTTATAAAATATCAAATAAGACTCCTTACAACTCCCGATGCAGGTCATGGCAGACCTTTTTGGTTTCATTTTGTTGTTATTCTATTTGGATGTTTTCCTGCTTCTTTTTTTGCAATTATGGCATTTATTAAATCTAACAATTCAGATACCCCTATACAAAAGAATTTTAAAATATGGATGATTATTTTATTCTGGGTTGTTTTGATTCTTTTTTCTTTTGTAAAAACCAAAACAGTTCTTTATTCTTCTCTTTCTTATTTTCCTGTTACTTTTCTTGCAGCATATTATATGCATTTTGTAATAAATCAAAAATTCAAATTGCAAAAGGCAATTGTTTTTTTTACATTATTTTTTGGCTTGTTAATTGCGGTGATAATTTCTTTTTTCCCTGTTTTAATGATGCACAAAGAAATGATTTTACCTTTTGTAAAAGATGCTTTTGCTAAAGAATGTTTAAATTATCCTGTAAAGTGGCATTATTATGAAATTATAATAGGGGCTGTATATGCTATCTTTATTATTTTTTCTTGCCTTTTGCTTCTCAAAAAAAGGCTGTTTTTGGGTTTTGTGGTGATTTTGCTTTCTACTGCTTTATGTCTCCAATTATTTATGATTTGGTTTTTACCAAAAATACAATTTTATGCAGGTGCTCAGGTTGTAAGTTTTTATAAAGAATTAGCAGGAAAAGATGTTTATTTAAGACCATTATTTAAAAGTTATGCAGATCTTTTTTATTCAAAAAAAATGCCTTTCAACAATCCAAAAAGCAGCAATATTGAGTGGTTGCTAAATGGAGAAATAGACAAACCCGCATATTTTGTTGCGCGAGTTACTTCTGCAGAAAAATACAGGAAAATGCCTCAGCTTAAAGAAATAAAAGCAGAATACGGGTTTGTTTATTTTAAAAGAGAATTAACGAGTAAAAATAAATTAAAAGAAAATAATTAATCATCAATTAATGCAATAAAATTATTAATAAAATATTAATGCAAAAAGGAAAGTAATTAATAAAAATATAAGATCAAATAATTTAATTATCTCTCATTATGCATTTAAAAAATATTTTATAAATATTTTTTTATTTAATAGTTTTTGATTTAAAATATAACAAAAAAATATATATAAAATTATTCCTCTAATATATCTTCATCCTCAACGGGCATAAACCATTTTTGAGCAATAAAAGTAGGAATAACTGCGCTTGCAACAACAACTCCAACAAGAATTGAGTATTGAGACTGATTAATTATTTTAGCTTGTAATCCAAAAAGGCTTGATATTGTACCAAATGTTAAACCCGTACTCATAAGTAGCGTCGTATACATACTTCCATGGGGTATGAATTTTTTTGCCAGAAAGTAAACACCAAGAAATTTTGCAATAATTTTAATAAAGAAAAAAATAAAAAAAAGTCCTAGATTCGCTAAAATTAAAGGAAAAGATATTCTAAGACCACCCACGATAAAAAAAATAGGAGTTATAATAGCATAAGCTACGGTGCGAAGCCGTTTTATAACAAGATGGTTCTCCGATTCTTTCTCAAAATATTTAGACATAAAAAGACCAAGCAAAAATGCAGGAAGCACAGCATGCCCATCTCCAAGGTTTGCAAAATAAATCAACGTCAATAAAAGAAGAAAAATGTATTTGATTTCTGACTCAACAACTTTGTTTTTAAATACCGAATGATTAAAAAGATGATGAGAAAACTTAAAGGCAAAAACTATTACTACTATTGAAACAAGATAAAATAAAAGTGTAAGCCATGTTGGCTTTACAAAGATCACGCTCAGCGTAAGGGCTGTCCCCATGTCTGTAATAAATGTAGAAGACATTAAAAGCTTACCAATATTGGTATCAGACAATCCGCTTTCTATTAACACAGAATAAACTACAGCCAAAGATGTTGTAGATAAGGCTATTCCTGCAATTAGAGAAGCCCGAATGTTCCAATGCAAAAAAAATAACGAAATAGCAACAACAAAAGCAAATGGCATTAAAAACGAAAAACCTCCTATCAGAAGGCTTGCCTTAAGATTATCTTTCGTCATCTTTGTGTCTATTTCGGTTCCGGCAAGAAAGGTTAGGATTATTCCACCAAATCCTGCCAGATATTGCATCCATTCTTCGGTATGCAGGCCAAAATTTCCTGCTATTGAACCAAGAAGTATCTCAATTATTGCTACCGATATACCAATGCGCAAAGAAATTATGCTGGCAATAAAGATAATCAGGCCGGTAAATAAAGGAATAATATCTGCGTGCATGATAACCTCCTACAAAAAGCAGAATTAGTTAAACAAAATAGTAGGAGTCATCAGCACTTAATGTATTAGGCTCTTAAAGGCGAACCCCATCGCCGCCTAAAAAATATATCATAACAAACAAAAAAAACAAAAAAAGAATAAAATCTAAACATTATTTGTTTTAAAAAAAAATTGCTTTATTATTTCGATTTTTAATCTATAAAGTAAGCAAAATAAATATTTTTAAAAGGTAATTTTTTTAATTGAATAATAAATGGAGGTTAGTATTAACAATCTATCATTAAACAATAATATATGGCATAATATTTCAGATAACCAGATTCTGCAAATTCTTGAATCATCTTTACAAAATGGATTATCTGAAAAACAAGTAGAAGAAAGAAAAAAAATATTTGGAAAAAACAAACTTACTCAAAAAAAACAAATTCATCCAATAATTCTCTTTTTGCAACAATTTAATCAGCCTCTGATTTATATATTAATTGCTGCAAGTATTATTACTGCCTTATTAAAAGAGTGGGTGGATTCCAGTGTGATTTTTGGTGTTGTTTTAATTAATGCGATAATTGGGTATATTCAGGAATCAAAAGCAAGAAAGGCAATAGAATCTTTGGCAAAAGCATTAATCAGCGAAGTTACTGTTATAAGGGATGGAATAAAAAAAAGAATTTCTGCCGAAGATCTAACAATTGGCGATATAGTTCTGCTTCAGTCGGGAGATAAAATTCCTGCAGATTTAAGGCTTTTACATGTTAAAGAATTTAGAGTAGATGAATCTGCACTAACAGGTGAATCTATGCCTGTAACAAAAAGTATTTCTTTACTTCCTAAAGAAACAACATTAGGCGACAGAATAAATATGGCATATTGTTCAACATTGGCAACATACGGAACGGCAACAGGTATTGTTATTGCTATAGGTGATTCAACAGAAATTGGCAAAATAAACAAAATGATAGAAACAGCCGATGTCTTAGAAACACCTCTAACAAAAAGTATAGCAAAATTTAGTAAACTTCTTTTATGGGTAATTTTATCTCTTGCATTATTAACATTTCTGGTGGGAATTTTAAGAGGAGAAAAATGGATAGATATGTTTATGGCTGCTATTGCTCTTGCTGTTGGAGCTATTCCCGAAGGATTACCAGCTGCTTTAACAATTACCCTATCCATTGGTGTTTCTAAAATGGCAAAAAGAAATGCAATTATTCGTAAACTTCCTGCTGTAGAAACCTTAGGTAGTACTGCTATTATATGTTCAGATAAAACTGGCACATTAACCCAAAATCAGATGACTGTTGCCGAGATATTTGCCGACGGGAAGATTTTGGGGGTCACAGGCATAGGCTATGAGCCTAAAGGTCAAATATTATTAAATGAAAATCCAGTAAAAGTTGAAGATAATGTTGCTTTAGTGGAATGTTTGCGAGCCGGAATATTATGCAACGAAGCGAAACTTATAAACGAAAATGGATTATGGAAAATAATTGGAGATCCAACAGAAGGTGCGCTTATAACTTCTGCAAAAAAAGCAAATTTTTCCCAACAGGAACAAAATGCAATTTATAAACGTATTGATACAATTCCATTTGAGTCAGAATATCAATATATGGCAACATTACATATAGACGAAAAAAATAAAAGACATATTGTTTATTTAAAAGGTTCTTCCGAAAGCCTGTTACCAAAATGTACGCAAGGTGTTTTATTAACAGATGGAAACAAAAATATTTCTATAAACGATTATTATAGGGCATCAGAAGAAATGTCGCGAAAAGGGTTAAGGGTGCTTGCTTTTGCATATAAAATATTTGATATGCAAAAAACAACAATTTCTCATGATGATGTAAAATCGGGTTTGACTCTAATTGGATTACAGGGCATGATAGATCCGCCTCGTTTGGAAGTAATAGATGCCATAAAGGCATGCAAAAGCGCGGGAATCAAGGTTAAAATGATAACAGGTGATCATGAACTTACTGCTGTTAATATTGCAAAAAAAATTGGAATTGCAGAATCAGATTCAAATGAAGCAGAAATAGTTTTAAACGGAAAAAAAATATCAAAGATGAGTGATTCAGAATTGGTTGAGGCAGTAAAAAAAGTTTGTGTTTTTGCGCGTGTGGCACCAGAGGATAAACTTCGTATTGTAAAAGCCTATCAATCAAATGGAGAAATTATAGCAATGACAGGCGATGGAGTAAACGATGCTCCGGCATTGCGTCAGGCAAATATTGGAATTGCAATGGGAATATCAGGAACCGATGTTGCAAAAGAAGCATCTGATATGGTTTTAACCGACGATAATTTTGCTACAATAGAAGCCGCAGTAGAAGAGGGTAGAGGGGTTTATGACAATATTATAAAATTTATTACATGGACATTACCAACAAATGTTGGTGAAGGTCTTGTTATATTAGTTGCTATTGTATTAGGTGCTAATCTTCCCATCTTGCCCATTCAAATTTTATGGATAAACATGACAACAGCAATTTTGCTTGGGCTAATGCTCGCTTTTGAGCCTAAAGAATATGATATTATAAAAAAACCTCCCAGAGATCCAAAAGAACCAATTCTTACAAAAAGATTAAGCATTTTAATTTTAATGGTTGGTTTTATGCTGTTATGCGGAGCTTTTGGGCTTTTTGAGTGGGCTTCTAAAACAAGAAATAGCGATATAATAGCAAGAACAATAGCAGTAAATGTTTTTGTTTTTGGAGAAATGGCTTTTTTATTTAATTGCCGTTCGTTACGACATTCTTTTTTTAAATTAAACTTTTTTAGCAATAAGCCCTTTTGGTTTGGTGTAGCAGGAATGATTTTATTACAGTTAATTTTTACATATATACCATTTATGAATATAGCCTTTAATAGTGCACCAATAAATTTTATTGACTGGATTTTTTGTTTTGGTGTTGGAGTTGTGATTTTTACTGTAATGGAGATAGAAAAGGTAGTCTATAATAAATTTTTTAATAAAATTAAAAAATGATTTTTTTGTTCGTTATTAATTTTATTAATGATGATAGTTTTTTTAATTTAATAACTTTTGAATAATACAACAAATAACACTCTTTTCTTAATATAAATTCTTTAAATAAATAATAATTGGAATTTTAAAATGAAAAAATTTATTATTATATATTGGAAAATAAATTATTAACAAATATTATTATTAAAAGGGGGAGCATTTTAATTTGAAAAAATTAAATATCGGTGAATTTTTTTTATGTTTTTTGTTTTTATTTTTGATAATTAATCCTTGTTTATCTTATCCATCTTATGATCCTGTTATAAATCGCTATGGAAATTCTGGAATATTTGCCACTCATTCTGGAAGAACATTAGAAATGGGTAGGCTTGTTTTTTCTGTAAATGGTAACATGAGTTTAGATAAAAATTTTGTTGGAACTGTAATTATAGATTCTATTAATGTTATTAAGCCTAAGGGGTATTTATATAATTTGACACCAGCTTTATCTTTAGGACTGGCACCAGTTTTAGATTTTACTGCTTTCTGGCCATTATATATAGATAAAGTCTCCAGATTTGATTCTTTGGAATTTGGAAAAGGATATGGTGGAATAAAAGGAGGTTTTGGAGATTTAGAGCTGGCTTTTAAATTAATGATTCCTCCCAGAAAAGGTCCTCGTGTTTTAGATATGGCATATATTTTGGGCATAAGTATTCCAACAGGAAATAAACAAGAGGGATTTTTCCCGCGTCATCCCTATTATTATTTAATTGACAGCCTTATTTTAACATCTGGAAATATTTTAGCCCCTGCTGTTTCATCAAATTACTCTTCTGGTATTACCGAAGGTTTAATAATGACAGCTTTTACATTTAATTGTTTTGAAAGGGAAGACTATATACCCTTAATGATTCATTTGAATTTAGGTGGAAGAATGCTTTTGCATCGCGGGTTTAATCAGGGAGTTCTTTTTAATCTTGGAATTGAATATCGCCCCGCTGATTGGGTATCTCTTTTTTCGGAGGCAAGCTGCGAGTTGAGGCTTTCTAATATTTTAAAAGGTTTTAAAATAGATAATGATTATATAAAAATTTCCCCAGGATTTTCTTTTCATATGCCAGAGGGTTTGTTTCTTTCTTTTGGAACCGATATAAGTTTATCATCAAGAGCATGGGTTGCCTATAATTCACAAGATGCCTATATGTTGTCTAAGATTCAACCCGATTTTAGAATAGGTGGTTCAATTGGATGGCAGGGATTTTTATTTAGACCAAGTTTTGAAAAGAAAGAAAAAAAGCCAAAAACAATAGATGCCGATTTAGATAAAATTCCCGACTCCCTAGACAAATGCCCAAACGAACCAGAAGATTATGATGGTTATCAAGATAACGATGGCTGCCCCGATTATGATAACGACAAAGATGGAGTTGCAGATTCACTAGACAAATGCCCTGGCATGGAAGAAGATAAAGATGGTTTTGAAGATAACGATGGCTGTCCCGATTTTGACAACGATCTAGATGGAATCCCCGATAGCCTTGATAATTGCCCAAATGAATTTGGAAGCAAAGAAAACAATGGTTGTCCACAACAAAAAATAGAAGATACAAGAAAAATGATGCCAAAGGAAATAAAAAGAGGCAGACTTATTTTACAGGGTGTTTCCTTTAAAGAAAACAGTGCAGATCTTACTCCCGAATCTTACGAAAAATTAGATGTTGTTTATGAATCTCTTAAGGCTTTCCCAGAGGTTAAAATAGAAATATGCGGCTTTACAGATAACAGAGGTAACCCAGCGCATAATAAAAAATTGTCTTTACAAAGAGCAGAAACCGTTAGAGCATATTTAATATTAAGAGGAATAGAACCTTTTAGGATTATTGCCTGTGGTAAAGGACAGGAGGATCCAATTGCAGATAATAATACGCCTCAAGGAAGAGCATTAAATTGCAGAATAGAAATGAGAAGAATAGATTAATATTATTTTATAGAAATATTGTTAATAAAAACTTATTACAGGAGTTAAATGTGAATTTTATTATTAAATTTTTTACTAAATTAACAATTTATTGCTTTTTCTGCTTTATCATATCTTTATATGCGGTAGAAATAAATACAAACGGCGAAAATGGAAACATAAGAACTCAATCTGCAAAAACACTGGGTAAAACAAAAATGAATATTGGTGCAGGAGTAAATTTTGAACAATCTTCAAATTATGTTAAAGGGCCTTTATGGAATTTAAATAATATTCAATCTCAAGACTCTACAATTTTAGGAATAATTCAGGATCCCGCAAAAATTATTTCTTCTAACGTATATTTAGCCATGGGTTTGGTTAATTTTTGGGACATTTCTCTGGCTTTACCAATATATTACGACTGGAGTGGCTTTGGACCGTATGATGCAGGCTTGGGAGATTTGAATATTGCAACAAAATTTATGATGCCACCTATAACTTTTGATAAAAATTTTTATCAGGCAATATTTTTATCTGCAAACATTCCAACAGGAATGAAAGGAAAGGGCTTATTTCCCCGGCATATACATTTTCCTATTGAGAAAGATTCTTTTTCTTTGGGAGATTTTTATACTATAGATTATATAACTGTTAAACCTATGCTTTTGCTTACTTTTGATATTGGGCCAAAATTTCCTTTACAAATACATATTAACTTGGGTGGTGAATTTACTCAAGAAAATATGCAGAATACTTTTATCACATCATTAGCACTTGAATATTCACCTAAAGAATTTATTACTCTTTTTTCTGAAATCTGGACTCAAACGAGATGGATAAACATTTCTCCAGAATTTAACATGCGCAAAGATCCAATCTGGTTAACACCAGGAATTAAAATTACAACCCCAAATGGACTTTATTTTAGCCTATCGGGAGATTTTTCTCTTTCTTCAAAAAAAGACGAAGACCGTTATACATGGAACAAAAAGGGATATTATTATTCTACGGCAATTCAGCCCGATTATGGCGTTCATTTTACATTTGGCTGGAACGGATTTCTTACCCCTCAGGATAGAGACAAAGACGGCGTAAAAGATAACCTAGACAAATGTCCCGATGATCCAGAAGATATAGATGGCTTTGAAGATGGCGATGGCTGCCCCGATCCAGATAACGACAAAGATGGAATATGTGATTTGTGGGTGAGTGAGAAAAAATTAGAATCCCATTTTTCTAATGTATGCAAAGGTAAAGACGAATGTCCTAATCAGGCAGAAGATTTAGATAATTTTAAAGATGATGATGGCTGTCCCGAACCAGACAACGATGGAGATGGCATTTTGGATGCAAAAGATCAATGTATTAATCAACCAGAAGACTTTGATGGTTTTCAAGATAACGATGGCTGCCCCGATTACGATAACGATAAAGATGGAATCCCAGATAGTTTAGACAGATGTCCAAACGATCCCGAAGATTTGGATGGTTTTGAGGATAAAGATGGATGTCCCGACATAGATAACGACAAAGACGGAATATTAGATTTAAAAGATAAGTGCCCAAATGAAGCAGAAAATTATAATGGATATCAAGACGAAGATGGATGCCCCGATACGATTCCACAACCCGCAAAAAAAGAAATAGATTTTCCTGCTCAACAGGTGCTAAGAGGTGTTACTTTTGTAGGAAATACTGCAGAACTTACTTTTGAATCTTTTCAGTGGCTAGATCCAATTGCAAAATCCTTAAAAGAATATAAAGATTTGGAAATAGAAATAAGATGCTATAGTGATTCACGAGGGAATTATTCTTCACTAATGCAATTAACTCAAATGCGTGCAGAGGCTATACGGCAATATCTTATTTCTCATGGTGCAGATGGAATGCGTATAAGAGCAATAGGCTTTGGCCCTTCAAATCCTATTGCCGATAACAGAACAGCAGCCGGAAGGGCTTTAAATAGAAGAGTAGAAATAATAAGGATAAAATAATTTAACCAAAATTATTTATTAGAAAATATTATTCTAATTTGCTTTTATAAAAATTTATTATCATTTAAAATGAATAAATCATTTAAAATTTGTTTTGTTATTATTAATATTTTTTTATGTTTTTCTGCCTATAGCCTTACTCTTAAAAAAAATGTTTCTGAATTAATTTCTAAAGACACCGCATGTAAAGTTTGGGTAATATTTTTAGATAAAGAAACTCATAATGTTGAATTTACCGAAAAAGCAAAAAAGAGACGTTTTTCTATAGGAATAAAGCAGCCTCTTTATGAAGATTTTCCTGTCTCGCAGAAATATATAAAGGATATAGAAAGTACAGGCGCAAAATGTGTTAACTATTTTAAATGGGCAAATGCAGCAAGTTTTAAAATCGCCTCTAACAGAATTTTAACATTAACAAAAAAGAATTATATTAAAGAAATATTGCTTGTAAGAACTTTTTTATTTAAAAAAAATATACAAAATCCAATACTTGACAAAAAATCTTTAATAAAAAAAAATAATACAGATATTTATTCTAATTTGCAGATTGAAATACTTAAAGTTCCTGCAGCACATCGTTATATTTCTTCTAATTTTTCAAAAACTCCCGGAGACGGTATATTGATAGGCGTTTTT
>Ga0123519_10012568_pt1 | contig 12290 bp, 9 predicted proteins | sample YelNatPaOPRAMG02_FD_87396 | JGI IMG/M metagenome (GOLD analysis project Ga0123519, IMG submission 87396) | Hot spring microbial communities from Yellowstone National Park - Yellowstone National Park OP-RAMG-02 (version 2) | ecosystem: Environmental > Aquatic > Thermal springs > Hot (42-90C) ... | reverse complement strand
TTTAATAATAGTTTTTACGATTATCAGATTGCAATAGCTAAATTAGAGGAAAGTATAGGAGGTAAAATTGAAGTTAAATAAAAAATTTGTTTTACTTTTTTTAAATTTATTTTTATTGTTTTTGGTAATAAGTTGTTTTCATTCTAAACAACCTAAAGAAATAGTAAAAGTTACTCGTGGTAAAATACAAGCTACAGTATCAGCTTCGGGCAAGGTAGTTTCTTCGGCTTCGCAGGTAGTAGTTTCTTCCAGGATACCCGGAATAGTTGAGAGAGTTTTGGTAAGAGAGTTTCAAAGTGTTCATAAAGGAGACTTAATGGCTGTTTTTGATAATAGTGAGTATTTAGCTCAGTATAATAGTTTATTACAACAAAAAGAAAGTTTAGAAGTAAAACTTTCTCAAAGCATACTTGCCCTGGAGGAAGAAAAGAAAAAGACTGATATTGGATTAGAAAAAGCCCGGGTTGCACTTAAAGCATCTAGAGATAAGCTAAACAGCACAATTAATCAAGGGAAGAGTCGTTTACTTGAGCTTGAGCTTAAAGTAAACGAAGCTTCCTCTGAATTAGAAGTTGCTCGACAGAGGTATAAAAATTTAAAGTTACAGACAGCAATACAGATAAAACAAAGTGAAGAATTAGTAAAAGAGGCAGAGCTTAATTTGGAAGTTGCCAAAAGAGAACTAGAACGACAAAAGCCTTTGTGGGATAAAGGTTATATAGCTAAAAAAGATTGGGAGAGTATAGAAAATGCATTCTTTCTAGCTAAATCTAAATTGGACCTAAGTAACGAGCAATTTAAAAACACACAATTAGAAGCAGATTCTGCTTTAAAAGAGGCAGAACTTAAAGTTGAGCAACTAGAGAAAGCACATAAAAATGCCAGGGAGAATTTTTCTCTGGCGAAAGAGGATTACGAACTTCAAGTTGAAATAGCTAATGCTAATCTTGCTTCCGCTCAAGCTGAGTTTAGTCTGGCTAAACAGGCAAAAGATGCTTTGGAGATTAAGGGAAAAGATATAGAAGCCTTAAATACTCAAATTGCTGAGTTAGATGAACAAATTAAAATAGCTAAGGAAAAGTTGGATAGTTGTAATTTGATAGCAAAAGCAAATGGCACTATAATAAATTTTAATTTAGAACCAGGCCAGGGAGTTACTCCTGGTGTGCCTTTATTTGCAATTGCAGATTTAAGCGAGCAAGAAATAGAAGCTATGGTTGACGAAGTAGATATTGCCCAGGTTACTCCTGGACAGAGGGTAAGGATTACTGCAGATGCTTTCCCAGGGAAGGAGTTTTGGGGTAGAGTGAGTAAAGTAAGCCCTCTGGCAGAAGTAGTTCAGAATGTAACTGTATACAAAATAATTATTACTCTTAAACCACCATTTTATCTTAAGCCCGGGATGAACACTTATAATGATATAATTATATCGGAAAAAATTAATGCACTTTTAGTGCCAGTAGAAGCACTTTCCTATGAAGATGGGAAGGTATTTGTGTTTACTAGAGAAAATAGTAGTTGGATAAAAAAACCTGTAACTTTAGGTATTACTACTAATGAACAGGCAGAAATTCTTTCAGGTGTTAAAGAAGGCGAAGAATTACTTATACAGCAGATGCAGTAGATATCTAAATACCCCTTCCTTTCTACTTTTAGGCGGTAGGATATTTAATTTATTAGAATATCTTAAAGGGTGATAAAATTATTTTAAAATGAGATATAGTATTTTTAAGTTTACTCTATTGATGTTAATACTTTTTTCTATTACGATTGCTAAGGAAATAAGTAGTAGTGCTTGGAAAAATATTATATTTAGTCCTGCTACAGGTAAATTAATTTATGCAGATTATGGAGAGTGGGACACTACACCTCTTCCTACTGGGATAGACCTCTGGCAGATTGCTAAAAAATTTTTAGAAGAAAATGCTAATCTTTTAGGACTTACACAAGAAGAGGTTCCCAGCCTTCCTCATTGCTTTTTTAATACCCCACCCTGTGGCTCTTACTGGGTTGAAGTGCCTTATCAAACTTTTAATGGGTTTATTGTAGAAAATACAGGTATAAGGCTAAGAATTGATTACCCAGGAGAAGTAAGAGAAGTGCGGTGTTTTTGGTATCCGGAAATTAAACTTGGCATGCTTAATTGTTCATTTCTTATATCTCCTGTGATTTTGCCTTACAGGGAGAACTTTTATCTTGCAATTAAAATACCCTGGCAATGGCAAGATAAAAAAGCATATATATATTTAGATGCAGAAAGTGGTAGAGAAATTACTGATGAAAGAATTAAAAAATGAAAAAGACCTATATTTTTTTATTATTAATAATATTAGTAATTTCCTGTCAAAAAGAAACACTTAAACTTACTACCTCTATTCCAGGTAAATATAAGTTAGCTTTCATAAGCAAAAATAAAGGCACACAGGATATATACCTGGCAGAACTAAATGGAAGACTTACCAATCTTACTTCAGACTATGCAAAAGAAACTTCTTTTGATTTTTCTCCAGATGGTAAATTTCTTGTATATAGCGCTAACAAGAGTGGAGCTTTAAATGAAGACTTATATTTAATTTCTATGTCCTCTTTAACTAAGTTATCAAGACGGTTAACTAAATACTCTGGCGTGGATAAGGAACCATCTTTTGCTATTAGAAGTCCTTTAATTATATTTATTTCTACACTTTTTTGTGATTTTGGAGAAGCGATTTTTATTATTAAGCCTAACGGAACTAACTTAACCAAAATTACCGGGATAGATACCTGGGCAACATCTTTTTCGCCTCCTTGGCGTAAGGAGGAGGGAGAGCCTTCTTTGTATGTTTCCGAGCCTATAATTTATTATAATCGACCCTCCTGGCATCCAGTAGAGGACTGGATAACTTTTAGTTGTTATGGAGGAGTAGAAAATTCCTGGCAGATTTATTTTTTGGATTTAAATCAAATTATAAACCACCAGTTAATTTCTAATATTACTCTTGAGCAGTGTTCAGAAGATGGGAAAAACCTGCTGGGTCAAAAATGGAGCACTTTCCCAGATGAAAATAGCTGGATATTAGTAGTAGAAAATGGTAGTGGTAAAATACTTGAAATTGGCAAGAAAGAAGAGGATTCTACAATACAGGGAGAAACTCTGCTAAATCTTTATGCATCTAATACCGGGAGTTTCGTTACTGGTAATTATTTTAAAATTACTATAAGATTTAAGGATAATACAAAAATCTCAGGATTGCTTTGTATAGGGAAAACGCTTCCACCACCCTATTTTACACATTTAACATCCCTCTGGCTTGGAATGGATAAGGATATTACTTCTCCCAGTAGTCCCACAAGGGATGGCTACTTAGATGGGCATATTCAAATAAAGATAACGCTTGGCCCTATTCGCTTCTGGGGTTCTCAGCTGGGAGCATCAAATATGGAACCTGCCTTCTCTCCTGATGGGAGTAAACTACTTTTTGTATCTAATCGAGCTGGAAGTCAAGATATTTATTTAGCTAATCTAAAAACTAGAGAAATAGAACAAATTACCAGTGATACTAGCGATAAGTTTAATCCAGCCTGGTGTCCAGATGGTAATAAAATTGCTTTTTCTAGTAAAGAAAAAGATTTATTTAACAGTGATATTTATATACTGGACTTAACTAATAGGAGTTTGTTAAAACTTACCGAAAATGAAGGAGAAGATTTTTGGCCTATTTGGTATCCTGTTGCAGAAAAATAATGAAATAACTTAAGGCACACATAATAAAAAGGCATACGCAAAGCGGTGTGGGAGCATTAAAGTGGCAAAGGCACAAAGATACACACACGTAGTGGGTGCACACTTTGTGGCAGGTGCGGGAGCACTAAAGTAAATAAAAATTAGTAATAAATAACCTTTGTGCCTAAAAAAGATGAATGGAGTTCAGTAAATATTTACAATATTGGAACTATTTAATATTTTATTAGTCTAATAAAGTGGATGGTAAAACATAATGAAGTATACGCAGGAAGAAGTTGTGCTTCGTGCTCAAGAAGGAGATAAAGAAAGTTTCTCTTTGATAGTAGAAAAATACTCAAGCATAGTTTACAATCTAGCAATTTATCTAATGAATAACAAAGAAGATGCAGAAGAGGTGACTCAGGAGGTGTTTTTGAGGGTGTATAAAGGATTGCCAAAATTTAGAAGAGACTGTAGTTTCTACACCTGGCTATATAGAATTACAGTTAATCTTTGTCATACTAAAAACAAAAGAAAAGCATGGAATAAGTTTATTCTCTTTTCCCAGATGCCTTCTGCGGAACAGCTTTTTTCTCAACCAGAGACTTCTATCTATAGTCAGCCAGAGAAACTAATACTTGAAAAAGAAAAGTATATTCAATTAGAGAGGGCTTTAAAAGCCCTGCCTTTAAATTACCGAACTCCACTTATACTTAAAGAAATAGAAGAACTTCCATACGAAGAAATTGCTCAAATTCTTAACTGCTCCCTAGGAACTGTAAAATCCCGTATTTTTAGAGCCAGAGAGCAATTGCGTAAAATTTTTACTTCACTTTCAAATAAAAAGGAGAGGGAAGATGAAATGTAAAAAAGCTACAGAGCTTATTTCGGCTTTTATTGATAAAGAATTACTTCCTGATGAAGAAAAGCTTCTTACACAACATTTAGCCATATGTGAGGATTGTGAAAAAACTCTTAAAGAATATCTAGAACTAAAAAAATTTTTCAGTTATAATAAAAGCTTTAAAGCTTCTCCTGGTTTAATAGCTAAAATTAAGACAAGCATCATTTATAGACCACATTTTGTAAAGAAAATATGGAAATTCGCAACTGTATTTACAGGAATAGCAATTATTGCTCTTGGATTAATTAAATTTCTTGTTATAACAGAACACAAAGAAAGCTATCTTCCTCTCCCTTTTAACACTTTCTTACAAGGTGAAGAAATAATAAAGGAGGTAAAAGGAGCACAGTGGGAAGATGTAGCAGGTTTTTACTTTACACCTTGATTCTCTTTCTCTGGATACTGCAAGTATACGCTACTGAAGTTGACACTGATGAGTATTTTAAAAAGGTTTTAAAGCAAGAAAAAGTTCTTTGCTGGGAGGGAGATATAGTTACTGTCATTTATCTTAAACGAGGTCCACTGACTTCTTTAGAAAAAAAAGTAAAGCTAAAAAATCGGCAGGCAATAATTTACCAAGCTCCTCCTATATTGGCTAATACAATATTCTATATTGAAGGAGATAAAAAAATTATAATACCTCCACGAAAGCACATTTTAGTAATAACTCCTTTCTTTTGCAATACTTTAATCCCCGCTCTTCTTAAGAGGAATTATCGGATAAGTTTTCAGGAGGAAGAGATAGTAGCTAAACGGCTTTGTGAGAAAGTAAAACTTATACCTATTAATAAGAGAAACCCTTATAGTATCTACTGGATAGATAAAGAGAAAAAGATAATATTAAAAGAACAAAAATTTAATGCAGAAGGTAAGCTTGTTAAGGAATTTTTTTATACATTTATAGATTTTAATCCTTCTCTAAGCTCCTTGCCTCAACTACCTTATAAAAAGAAAAAGGTAGACCTTACCAGTAGGTTTTCTCTTTGTCCTTCAATTAAAAAAGCTCAAGAAGAAGCTCATTTTCCAATTATTACCCCTTCTTTTTTGCCAGAAGGATATGAGCTGCAAAAAGTAATAATTCACAAATTACCTAAATTTACAATTTCTCAAACTGTATATAGTAATGGATTTAACTATTTTTATATATTTCAATACTTTAGAGGTCTAGAGAGTTGCTCCTGTATAAAGAATAGATCTATTTTAAGAATATTCCAGGAGAGTATTGGACCACAATTCTTATATTCTCATCTCTATAAATGGACCACTGGAAACTTTCATCTATTTATAATTGCAGTCCTTACAAAAGAGGACATTAAAAAGATAGTAGAAAGTGGTAGTTCCATTTAAATCATATAATCACTTTTTATAAAAACAAGATAGAATCATAAGATTAACACAAGCAGGATTCTTAATTTAACTAGCGAAAAAGACTTTAACTTTTTCTTTGTTTTAGAGAGGTGTTATTTTTTATGCTTAGATTAGTAAGAAAACGAACTCCATTAAAAATATCACAGACTTTAGCCTTGCCTATAAAAGAAACTCTTCAACAACATTTCCTTCCATTATTTAATCAAGTAGAGAAGGCACTAAATAGCTGGTTGCAATTAAAAGCAGATACTAGCCCATTTTCTCACTTTGTATCTATATTAGAAGGAGAGATTTATTTAGGCAACAAATCTAATAAAATGTATTTTTATCTACCTTTGAGTAAGAATTTTATAGAAGTAGGAGAAGTTCTTCCCGAAGGTGTAGCTGAAGGAGAATTAGATAAGTTTATATCATTAATTGAAGGGGTTTTATTTTCTCTGTATCCTACAGTGGTATTAAAATGGGAAGAAGTGCCATATATATCCCCCAGATACTATTCTCTTTATCGGGAAATAAATTTGTTTACATCTCCGCAATCTGATTTTGAGGCCTGTAAAGTGTTGGAAGACCCAAAGACTAGATGGTTATTAAGAGAGTTAAGCAAAAGAGAACAAGTGCTTCTGAGTGTACTTGGAGAAGGGGAAGAATTGCTAAAACTTGCTAAATTGGTAAACGATTTAGAACAGGTGAAGTTACTCCGGAGAGAGTTTATTATTTTCTGTTACAAAACAGGTAGAGAGATAAATCGCGTAGATTCATATCTAGCAATAGAGAGTGCAAATATTCAGGGATTTAAGTGTTTTTATTGTGGAAAGCCTATTGCACAGGAAAGAACTGAGCAGTTATTAATGATAACTGATTTTGGAAAAAGAATTTCACAGCCAAGTTACTGGTTAACACTAAATTTCCTAAGTCAACTAAAAGAACTAAAGGGTGAACCGTTGTTAGGAGTATTGTTAGAAGAATTTGTCCCAGACCGAGGAGCATATGACCTGTGTTTTAATATAGGAGAGGAATTAATATTTTTAGAAGTAAAAGAAAGTCAAATTACTTTAGCCGATGTTTATTTAATAAAGGAAAAGATAAAAATATACTCTCCTACAAAGATAATTATTTATTCTCTCTTAGAATTACCACAGCTATGCAAAGATTTTTTAATCTCTGGGGAAGCAAAAGGAGAATTTATCTTTATAACTCAACAGGAAGAGCTTTCTAGAGAGCTTATGAAACTATTAGTGGAAATAAATAAAGAGTGTGTTTATAAGTTATTCGAACTTTTCTACCCCTGTACATTTATTAATATACCTGCGTTACTAATTCAAAAATATCTTAATATGGATATTTCATTTTTAACTCGTCCAGGACCGGACTCTGCCCTACCCTTAGCAGTGCCTCCTTCTTTAGTTTCACCTCCACCAGTAGAGAGAGACAAAGTGGCAGTAGTTGGTGTAGGAGGGTTTTTAGAAGATTTCTTAGAAACCGAGGAAGAACTTGCTTTACAGGGAACGCTGGCAGGAGAAGAGAAAGCAGAACTAACTTTAGAAGCGGTAGTAGAGATAGCAATGAGAAAGTTTTTGGAAGAGTTTAATAAAGAAGAAATTTGGGAAAAAGGTAGTAACTTCTGGGAAGAGAAATTTAAAGAATTAAAAGAAATAGATTTAAAACAAATACTAATGGTTACTACCAGTGAAGGTTTACCTGTAGTTACTAATGGAGAGGTGGAATTAGACAAAAGTTTTGAAATAGGTGGAAAGGCGCTAGCTTTACTAAAAATTTTATATCCCTTAACTTGCCTCCTCGGAGGGGAAGCACAAACCCTGACTTGTTATGGAAGTAAAGATAAATATATACTTACATTTAATTCAGATTATCTAATTGCTGGATATAATTTACTGGAAGTAACTTCTGAAAAAGAAGTCCCTGCTATCTCATTATCACGACAGGAGGCAGTAAAAAAATTGATAGAAGAAGTAACAGCAAAACCAGAAGTGCAGGGTATTATAATAAGTTCTAGTGAGGGATTTTTGATTGATAAATCTTTTTCTACACCCCTTCCCTTTGAGAAACTATCTGCAGAATTAATTGAACTTTACAAACAGGCAAAAGCACTTATACAAGAGGATGATATAAAAATAGTTTCCAAAATTATTCTCCCTGAAGGAGAAATAATCTTAATATTAATAGCTACTTCCAGAGCAGTTGCAGGTATTATAGGAGATAGCACCTTAAATATAAAAAAAGAGGAAGAAGATATAAAAGCAAAGCTAAATTTACTTTAAAGGTGGTGAGAGTTAAACTATGGAAGAAGTATTAAGTTTTATTACTTCCTTAGCAGGAGTAAAAGGTTGTTTAGTTGTAGGCAAGGATGGTCTTGTAATAGAAAGTAGAGTATGGAGTGGAATAAATGACGAACTAATAGGAGCAATGATAGCAGGAGTTTTTACAAATGTAGAGAACTCTATGGAGGAGTTAGAAGGAGGAGAACTTGTAGAGTTGCTTATAGAAGGAAAAGGAGAAAAGGTATTTGCATTTAATTTAGAAACAGCTTTGTTGATAGTCCTTCTTGAGAAAGAGGTGAATCTTGGGCTTGTAAAATCTTCTGTAGAAGAAACAATAGAAAAACTAAAAGCCCTTTTATAAAGTAATATGGAAAGTAAAAAAATTTTAGTTGTGGAAGATGATATTAATATCGCTCAATTAATTGCCTGGCATCTTACATTAGAAGGGTATGAAAGTGAAATAGCTTATACAGGAGAAGACGCTATAGAAAAAATAAAAACATATTCTCCTCATCTTATTATTCTAGATATTATGTTACCAAAAGTAGATGGTTGGCAAATTTGTCAGGAGTTAAAGTCAAAGAAAGAAACAGCAAATATCCCTGTAATAATAGTAACTGCTAAAACCCAGCAAAGTGATATTAAGAAAGGGTGGGAACTGGGTGTAGTAGATTATATTACAAAGCCTTTTAGCCCTGTATTGCTCACTGAAGTAGTTAATAAGATATTGAAGCTAGAGAAGATGGGTAAACCCTCGCCCATTACCCCCCCCGTAGAAACTTCTCCTACCCGAATTGGTATTATAGGTGCTACACCGGCAGGAATGTCAATGCTTCAATTTCTTCTAGCTGAGCCGAGAGCCCTGATTGTAGGGATAGCAGATAGAGATAGAACTGCTCCAGGTATGCGAGTTGCAGAACATTTAGGTATTTTTTCAACTACTGACATAAAAGAGTTATTACAAAAAAAACCACAGCTTCTATTTGATTTAAGCGAAGACATTCAGACAAGAAAGTTACTTAAAAAACTAGTTACACCTCCTCTAGAAGTGCTTTCTGGTACAGGTATAAAATTTGTATGGGAGTTAATAGAGTCTCTCCAGGCTCAACAAGAGAAAGAAAGAGAGCTTTTAAGAGAAATTAATACAAGGTTAAAAGAGATTTCTACTTTAAGTGAAGTAGCGCATCTTATTACTTCTACACTTAAACTATCTGAATTACTTGAGAAAGCTATCTTTTTATTAAAAGAACTTCTGGAAGTCTCTGGATGTGCTATACTACTTAAACAAAAAGAAGGTTTCCACTTTAAAGCACAGTTTGGTATTGGACAAATAGATACATCAATTTCCGAAGAAAACATTATTTTTTCCATTTTACAAGAAAGAGAATTTATTCCTGTAGAAGATCTCACCAGTCTTGAAAAGCCTGGTATTCAATTAATAGATATGGGCTTTACTAGTGGGATTTTAGCGCCCCTAAAAATAAAAAACAAATTGATAGGCTGTATACTGCTTTTATGTAAAAAGGACGAAAAATTCTCTGAAGCAGTATTTCGCTTTCTTCCATTGTTTTCCAGTGAAGCTTCTATAGCAATTGAAAATGCTCAACTGTATACAGCACTAGAAAAACAATTGCAAGAGCTTGAGCTTCTTTATGAAGGGAGTAAGAGTCTTTTAGAAAGTCTTGATTTTGAGACATTGATGAAATCCAGTGGAGAGATAATGAAGCGGTATCTCCATCCAGATGGTATTACAGCAATATTATGGGAAGAAGAGACCGAGGAAGGCATAGTTTATTGGAGCGAAGGAATAGAATGGCAAGAAATTGTAGAAAAAGAGCCCTTCTCCTTTAAAGGGGATATACTAATTAAAAATGTGTTTGAATATAAGAAGCCTCTGGTTTTTTCTAAATGGGAAACAGAAGCGCCACCACATAGTATATGGAAAAGAATACTACCAGTTGTATCATCTATTGTAGCAATACCCATATCTCGTAAAGAAAAAAACTTTGGGTTAATCCTACTAGCCAGTAAACACCCAAGAGAGTATACTCAAGAGGAAATTTATTTTTTAGCTACGCTATCTGCACAAACAGCAACTGCTATTGAAAATGCTTTTTTATATGAAAGCCTTAAGAAAAAGCACTTAGCTGTAGAGCAGTTACTGGAAAAAATTACAAAGGCAGAAGCTACCACAACTCTAAAAGAGGAGTTAAAGTGGGCATTACCACTTGTAGAAAGTTTAAAAGAGCTTAAACTCTCACATCAAAATCTTATGGAAGATTTTCGCCGTATCGGTATACAGCTGGAAGAAATGAAAAATGTATTACAATCTTCACTTAAGATTTCTTCTGCAATTGATGAGAGTAGGGAAACTACTTCTGAGGAAGAAGATATTGTAACCTCTCTCAGGGGGTATCTGCAGAAGTTTAAACTGGAGACTAACATAAAAACAGAGCTTTTAGTATTGGGGACAAGACGTTCATTTACTCTACCTTTCCAGAGAACTGTTTTGCAAATAATCCAGGAGGCGCTTAAAAATGTAAAGGCACACTCACAAGCACATAAAGTAGAAATAAAAATAAAAACTCTTTCAGACCAGTTAAATGTAGCTATTAATGATGATGGAGTAGGTTTTGATGATAAAATTCTTGCAACACTTAAACCTACTCAGCAGGGTATAAAAATAATGCAAGATAAAGTATCTTTATTGGGAGGAAGTTTTAAGATAAAAAGTAAACCGGGGAGAGGTACTGACATACTCTTTAGAATACCAATTCCTTCATAGAAAGGCACAAAGTGTAGAAAAATAGGAGTTAAGGAAACTCTTTGTGCCTAAAGTCTGGAATATGGTGTTTGGTGAATATTTACAAAAGGAGGCAGAGAGAATGAAAAAGTTTGTTATTGGACCTACTTTTGAAGAAATGTTACATCCTGAAAAAATTGATTCCAGAATAAGACAGAAGGCATTGAAAACCCTAAAAGAAGACCCATTAGACCCTATAAATTTATTTAATATTACCTGGAAAGATGCTAATAACAATATTTATTATGTCATATTACCGAGGGAACTTACAGGAGTAGACTCCAATATAATAGTGCTTTATAGTAAAGATTTCCCTACTGGCAGTCATAAGGTAGGAGCAACTTATTCTGTAATTATGGAAAAGCAGCTTACTGGCGAGGTAGATCCATCGATTCATACCCTTGTATGGCCATCTACAGGCAATTATGGGATTGGGGGAGCGTGGGTAGGTTGCAGAATGGGTTTTAGAAGTATTGTAATATTACCAGAGCTTATGAGCCAGGAGCGATTTGACTTAATTAAATACTATGGAGCAGACCTGATTAAAACTCCAGGATGTGAAAGTAATGTAAAGGAAATATATGATAAATGCTGGGAACTTAGGCACAAAGACCCTAATATTCGGATATTAAATCAATTTGAAGTAATGGGTAATTATCGTTTTCATTATTATGTAACTGGAAATACAATAGTAGAGTTAGTTAAACAGCTTGCTAAAAGTGGGATAGGTAATGGAAGAGTAGGAGCAGTTGTTTCGGCAATGGGTTCTGCAGGCACTATTGCCTGTGGAGATAGAGTAAAACAGGAGTTTTACGAGGCTAAAATAGTAGGTTTAGAACCAATTCAATGTCCTACACTTTACTGGAATGGCTACGGAGGACATGATATTCAAGGGATAGGAGATAAGCATGTTACCTGGATTCACAATGTAATGAATATGGATGCCATAATGTGTATTGATGATATGGAATGTAAAAAGGGACTTCAGTTACTTACAGACCCGGTTGGTATGGAGTTCTTAGCAAATGATGTAGGGATACCTGAAGAAACTGTAAAAAAGATGAGCGAAATTTTTGGCATTTCCGGTGTATGTAATGTCCTTGGAGCCATTAAAACAGCTAAATTTTATAATTTTACAGAAAAAGATAATATAATTACTATTGCTACTGATGCTATAGACCGCTACCATTCTGTAATGAAACAACTAGATGAACAGTTTGGCAAGATGGATCG
>Ga0123519_10012560_pt1 | contig 12296 bp, 9 predicted proteins | sample YelNatPaOPRAMG02_FD_87396 | JGI IMG/M metagenome (GOLD analysis project Ga0123519, IMG submission 87396) | Hot spring microbial communities from Yellowstone National Park - Yellowstone National Park OP-RAMG-02 (version 2) | ecosystem: Environmental > Aquatic > Thermal springs > Hot (42-90C) ... | reverse complement strand
GCCGGCGCGCATAAGTGCGGTGGCCGTCAGCGCGCCCATGGTGCTCGAGGCCGCTTTGTTGAAGGCCATCCCCAGGCCGGCCAGGTACTTGCCCAGGTCATCGCCCGGCGGATTGGCGGCCGTATACTCTTGCAGGGCCACGGCGCCTTTGGCGACGGTGATCCCCAGGTCGCCATCGCCCATGGCCGCATCGAGCTGGTTCAGCTCATCACGCAACTCGGGCAGGCGGGCCGCCACACGCTCGACTGCGGCCGCGATCTGTGCCCCATCCACAAGCTCACTCACAGCTTACCTCCGATACTGGGCCCCCCGAAGGCTTGGGGCCTCTGGGAGGTCCGGCAAGGCTGCAAATCTCGAAGACTTGCCGCCTGCTGCCACCTACACTTGCACGAAGAAAGGCGACTGGGCGGGGTAATCGAGCAGTGACGCCAGCTCATCGTCCAGCTTGAAGAAGGTAAGGGAAGCCCCTGCCATCTCCATGCTGGTGGCATATTCGCCGATATAAGCGCGATGGATGCTCACGCCCTGCCCACGGAGGATGTCATAGACCCGGCGATAGAGGATGTAGAGCTCCTCGCGCGGGGTGGCGCCCAGGCTGTTGACCATCACCGCCGCGCGGTCGCCCGCGCCCAGTGGCATATCGGCCAGGAGGGCCGCGGCCATGCGCTCGGCGATCTGATCGGCGGACTGGAGCTTTTCCCGCTTCATGCCCGGCTCGCCGTGGATGCCCATGCCAATCTCCATCTCGTCTTCGCCGATGGTAAAGGTAGGCCGGCCGGCCGCGGGCACCGTGCAGGGCGAGAGGGCCACACCCATGGTGCGGATATTCGCCAGGGCCTTGCGCGCCGCTGCCTCCACCTGATCCAATGATCCGCCCAGGTCCGCCCGGGCCCCGGCGACCTTGAAGGCAAAGACCATACCGGCCACGCCTCGGCGCCGCTCTGCCTCGGCGGGCGGCGCCGAGGCCACGTCATCCTTGACGAGCACCGTGCGCACCTCAATATCTTCCATGGCGGCCATCTCGGCGGCCATATCGAAATTCATCGTATCGCCGCCATAGTTGCCATAGATGTAGAGCACACCGCGCCCGCCATGGATGCGTCGGGTGACCTCGAGCATCTGATCAGCATTGGGCGAGGCAAACACGTCACCGACCGCGCAGCCATCGAGCAGCCCCTGCCCGACATAGCCCAGAAAGACGGGCAGGTGCCCCGAGCCGCCGCCTGTGGCCAGCGCCACTTTACCCTCTATGGGGGCGCCGGCGCGTACGATGCAGTGCGTATCATCCCCGGCAAAAGTGAGCATGTCGGGGTGGGCCTTGAGCAGGCCATCCAGCATCTCGACGACAAACTCGTTGGGGTTGTTGAGGATCTTTTTCATGGATCTCTCCTTGCCTTGCAAGCCGCCAATATCATGGAGAACAAGCCTGGTCGGCTAAAGAGTAGCACAATCTCGGTCAGGCGTCCAAGAGCGCCCGCCGATCGTGCCGGATGCAGGTGTTGGGGCAGCACGAGGCGGCGGCCGCCCTGCAGGGCGGCCGCCGCCTCGTGCTGCCCCAACACCTGCATCCGGCTATCCCTTGACCCCCGAAACCACAATTCCCTGTATAAAGAGCCGCTGCGCGAAGAAGAAGATGAGCACACAGGGCAACATCATCACCGTCGAGGCGGCCATCAACAGCTGCGTCTGGCGCGAGTAGAGGGCATTGAATGATTGCAGGCCCAGGGCAATGGTCCAGTTCTCCTTGCTGCGCAGGAAGATCAGTGGACCGAAAAAGTCGTTCCAGATGTAAAGGCTGGTAAAGATGGCAACCGTACCGACCGCAGGCATGATCTGCGGCATGATGATGTTCCAGAAAATGCCCAGCGGCCCGCAGCCGTCAATGCGCGCGGCGTCGTCCAGCTCCAGGGGGATGGTCATCATGTACTGACGCAGCAGGAAAACGTCATAGGCATTGGCGAAAAAGGAGGGCACGATGAGGGGGAGGAGGGTATCGTACCAGCCCAGCTTCTGGAAGAGCACGAACGTGGGGATCAGGGTGACCTGCCCGGGCAGCATGAGCGTGCTGAGCAGGACTAGGAAGAGCAGGTTGAGCCCTCGGGCGCGGAAGCGGGCAAAGCCATAGGCCACGATGCAGCATGAGAACACGGTGCCGATGGTGCCGAAAAAGACCAGGCGCAGGGTGTTGAGCGCAAAGGTGCCAAAGGGCAGCTGAGTCAGCGCCTGGCCAAAGTTCTCCCAATGCAGAACGATGGCGGTAGCACGCTTGCCCTGGTTCACCGGCAGGTCATAGGTCTCTTGCAGGTTTGCCGGGTTGGCAAAGGTGCCGGTGGCTCCTTTCTTCTTGAGGAGCACCAGGCGCCGCATCTGGCCGTCGACGGGAATATCATACAGATAGCACTGGGTTCCATTGACATCCATGGTCAGCTCGTCGCGCGGAATCCATTCCGGCGGCATGTGCGCGGCGGCGCCCTGTTTCTGCAGAGCGGTCGAGATCATCCAGACCATAGGCATGCTGACCAGCACAGCCCCACAGGCCAGGAGCAGGATGATGACGATGCGACTGACGATCCTTTCGAGCTTCATGCCCCATCTCATGACGCCTACCTCCTGAGCTGGCCTTCATAGTAGACCCAGGCTGCGGAGCTCCGGAAGATCAGCAGGGTTAGGAGCAGGACGATCACAAAGAGGACCCAGGCCAGCGCCGAGGCATAGCCCATCTTCATGTAGTTAAAGGCATTCTGATACAGGTAGAGGTTATAGAAGAGGGTTGCATCGGCCGGACCGCCGCGGGTCATGACATAGGCATTGGTGAAATACTGGAAGGTGCCGATGACCCCCATCACCAGGTTGAAAAAGATAATAGGGGTCATCATGGGCAGCGTCACATGAATCAGCCGATTCCAGGCATTGGCGCCATCCACCTGCGCCGCATCATAGAGGGTAGTCGGGATGCCCTGCAGCCCTGCCAGGTAGATGATCATACCGCCACCCACACCCCACAGGCTCATCACAATCAAGGCCGGCAGCGCCCAGTCGGTGCTGGAGAGCCACCCCGGCCCCCGGATGCCGAACCAACTGAGGACCCAGTTTACGATGCCGAAACGCGGGTTTAGCAGGGAGAGCCAGAGGATCGCCACGGCCACGCCTGCCACGACCGACGGCACATAGTAGAGCGTGCGCCAGACGCTGATGCCCGGCACCTTGGCGTTGAGCATAAAAGCCAGGGTAAAGCCGGCAAGCAGATCCAGGGGCACGGCCACCAGGGCATAGGTCATGGTCACACGCAGCGACTTCCAGAAGAGTGGATCGCCTGTAAACATACGAGCATAGTTCGACGCCCCCAGGAAGACCGTCGGGTGGACGATATCGTAACTGGTCAGCGAGAAGATCAGTGAGGCGACCATGGGGCCGGCGACGAAAACAATAAAGCCGATGATCCACGGGCTGACCAGGATATAGGCCCACATCTCTTCTCGGCGCCCCATGGTCAGGTGACGCTTGCTTGCCACTTGCACAGCCAGGCCTCCTTCAGGGTAATGGCCGGGCGGTCTGCTTCACCTCCACCCGGCAGCCTCGTTGGGGGTGTGGATTGGGTATTGATCCCGGTTTTGCCGCCCCGCGCGGCGGCAAAACCGGGACCAATACCCAATCCACACCCCCAAGACTCACAGCCGGGCAGCCGCAAAGCCCGAAACCCGGCAAGTCAGCCGGGAAGAAACTTACGAGTGGGCCTTCCAGTAGTCGTCGAGAATAGCCTGGACGGCCGTATTGCACTGGTCCATCACTTCCTTGACGTTGGTGTTCTCGCCGGTGTTGATCAGGTCCCAGTGCTTGTTGACGGTGTCGGTGATCTTTTCGGGGTCGGGAATCCAGCACTCTGTGTTGGGCACCCCCGAGTGGTCGAGCCCGTCGAGCATTACCTGCCAATCCTTGTTGGGCCAGGCAGCTTCCTGCTCAGACTTCCACTTGGCCAGGTTGGCGCTGCGGGCTGGCACACAGCCCCAGATGGAGGTCAGCCGGGGGATGATCTCCTCGCTGGCGAACCACTTGGCCACTTCCCAGGCCTGGTCCTGGTGCGTGCCGTGCTTAGACAGGACAAAGGTGTCGGCGTCGTTATCGGTCCACACGCCCACCGGGCCAGCCGGGATAGCGGCCATATTCCAGTTGAAAGCATCGGTCCAGCCCTGGTAGGCATAGGCCATCCAGCTCTGCGAATCCCACATGGCCACGCGGCCGCTGCCCATAGGGTCGCTGGCCTCGCTAAAGGCCGTCGCCTGCTCACTGTTGGCGCGCACATGCAGCTTCCAGACGAGATCGGCCATCCACTGTGCGGCAGCCAGCCACTCTGGCGAGTTGACGATCGCTTTCTTGTAATCGGGGGTGGTGCACAGGGGAGAGCCGCCCCACCGCGGCGCCATGTCACGCAGCCCTTCCCAGGTATCCCAGCCCCATTGCTTGGTCTTCTTCCAATCGAAACCAGCGGCTGTGGCATCGTTGCCGGCCTCGTCGAAGGTCAGCTTCCTGGCCAGCTCGGCCATGGCATCATAGGTCCAGGTCTCGTCGCCATACTGGTGCGGAGGATAGTCCACCCCGGCCGTGTCGAAGAGGTCCTCGTTGTAGTAGAGCACCTCGGGATAGACGCCAATAGGGAGGCCCAGAGTGCGGTCAGGGTAGGTATGGTATTGGACGGTGAGGCCGACGAAGACGCTCAGATCATACTTGTCGCGATCAATGTAGGGCTTGATATCCAGCCATTCATCGAAAAAGGCAGCCACGCCCCCCACGCCGATGGGCATGCAAATATCGGGGGCCAGGTTGCCAGCCACCATCGTAGAGAACTTGGTGTTACGTTCCTCATGCGGCACGGTGAGGAATTCGATCTGGATATCCTTGTGGGCTGCATTGTACTCCTCGGCCAGTTTGTTATGGCCCTCGATCTGGCCGGGGTCAGTGCCAGTCCCAAAGCCAACGAAAATAACGATCTTGGTAGCCCCACTTGCCGCCGGGGCGGCGGTCGCCGCCGGGACCTCCGTAGCCTCGGGAACCGCAGTGGACTCGGGGGCCTGGGTGGCCTCTTCCTGGGCCTGCGCCGCCGTTGGCGGCGCAGATGTGGGAGCGGGTGCGGGCGCACAACTGGCAGCCATCACCCCGATGGTGGCCACCGTGGCCATGCGCAGGAATTCGCGCCGACTTGGTCTCAGCTTCGTCACCGGTTCCATGAGTTCCTCCTTTGGCTTGGGCGGGCGCAACCTCGCGCCCATCGCGGGTTGCCCCGTCTCTGATGCCCACTGACTCTCCGGTAATACCTGCCAGGCTCAATCGTGATATAATGAGAATAACGGTGAGCGATCGCCTTGCCGAGGGTCTGGGGGCCCGCTCCCAGGGCATCTCTGCCCGCAGAAACCTTCGCAAGGCGGATACTCATCCCTACGTTCATTGTAGCACGCCTGGGGGTGCGCGTCAGCGTGCACAGGGCCCCTTTTGTGCCCCTTTTGTGCCCATTTGCAGCGATGCAGCGCCGGGGTCTACCCTGATCCGGCGCTCGAGGTGGGAGCGATGATGTCCAAAGAAGAGTTCGTCAACCAGGTCGCTGACCTCTACACACATCTCTATGACCTCGTCTACCTGCGCGCCCACCCCCTGGCAGGCGTCCTGCTCCCAGACCCCGCACTGCCGGCCAAGGAAAAGGCCTGGCAGCTCCATCATCTGCTATTGCGCACCATCAGCGAGCTGGAGCCCAGCTCACAAGTGCCCGTCTTTTCGCGCCCATGGCGCCGCCACCAGCTCCTGGTGCTGCGCTACACCAAGGCGCTGAGTCAGCAGGCAGTCATGGAGCAGCTGGGCATCAGCCGCCGCCACTATTACCGTGAGCACCGGATCGCCATGGAGGCCTTGGCCGATATTCTGTGGGGCCTCAGTGACAGCGCCGCGGAGGCCCAGCGGGCAGCGCCCCCCTCTGTGGCGGAGCAGGCATCGCTTAGCCGGCTGGAACTGTTGCGCATGGAAACGGCCCGCGTGGCCCAGGCCAACCGCTATGCGCGCGTGCCGGCCGTGCTGGAGCGCGTGCTGCCCGTCTTGGGAAGGATGCTGCAGCAGCGGCGCCTGGTGTTGCAATGGACGCTGCCAGAAACACTGGCCGCCGTCTCCATCGACCAGAGCCTGCTGCGCCAGCTCTTCCTGAGCCTGTTCGTCTATCTCATTGAGAGTACAGAGCAGGCGACCATTCGCCTGCGGGGCCGAGATGATGAAGAGGACGTACGCCTGACGGTACTCGTAGAGCCGCCGGACGCCCTTACCCCCGGGACCGGCGCCGAGACCCGGGAGCGCCTGGCCGCCCTGGAGGAGATGGCGGCGCTGAGTGGGGCACAGGTGACGCCGCTCTGCGCGGGGCCGGCGGCTGGCTTTGAGATCGTGCTGCCCACCGCACGGCGCACAGTGCTGGTCGTCGATGATAACAGTGATGTGCTCGAGCTCTTCCGGCGTTACCTGGCCCTGCACCGCTATCACGTCGCCACGGCTCAAACGGCCCAGCAGGCTCTCACCCTGGCCCGCCGGTTGCGGCCCTATGCCATCACCCTGGACCTGATGATGCCCGATCAGGATGGCTGGGACCTGCTGCAGATGCTGCTGAATCAGCCCGAAACGCGCGACATCCCCATCCTCGTGTGCACGGTGCTCAAGCAGAAAGAACTGGCGCTTTCCTTGGGTGCAGCCGCTTTTTTGGAAAAGCCCGTGTCGGAGCAAGCGCTGCTCTCGGCGCTGTCGGCGCTGGGCTAAGCCTGACTGGTTGGCAGGCCTGACACACTGATTTCCAGGGCGAACAATCCACGCTAATCCTCTGGCAAAAGGCTTGACCGGACCTCGCCAGGGTCAATTCTGGTTCGTATCGACCACGCTTTGCACCCAGCGCACAATCTCACCCGGCAGCAGGCCCTCGGCTTTGGCGATCGTCAATGTGCCGGGCAGGGCCCGGCTGCGGTCCGTCTCATCCTGGCCTGTGATCACGACAATGGGGAATGGATGTGGCGGGTCCAAATTGCGAATGTGCGCGATGACCTGCAGGCCCTCGATATCCGGCAGCACCAGGTCCAGAAAGAGCAGATCGGGAGGCCGTCGTTGCACAATGGCCAGGGCCTCGCGCCCGCTGCCGGCGGTCATCACCTGGTAGCGCCGCACGGGGCTATCCTCCAGCATGCGGCTCAGGAGGAGCGCAAAGTCTTGATCGTCATCTACCACCAGCACGCGGTCCACCCCTGCACCCAGGCGGCGCAGGATATCCCACACGGCCGGGCGCGATACGGGCTTGATAAGGTATCCATCCACAGCCAGTTGCTGGCGCAGCGACTCCTCACCGGGCAGGGGGCAGGTCACAAAGGTCGTCTGCGCCAGACCCCACTCTCTGGCCAGATGGTCCAATGCCACATTCTCTGGCGCGGCGCTGGCACGGTCGAGAATGACGACCTGGGGCGCGATCTGCAGGGCGGCGCGCTGGGCTTGCTCCAGGTCGGGCACGGTCACGGTCCGCACCCCATGCACATAGCGGGTCAACAGCGTGGCAGCGGCCGGGCTGCGTGTCACGGCCAGCAGCACCGGCTCTGTGTTGGGCGCGGCGGCTGCGCTTGCTCCCAGAGTGCGCCCAGCGGGCGCAGTGGCCGTATCCATCCCCTGCAGTGGCAGGCTGAAGTAGAAGGTGCTGCCCCGCCCCACCTCACTTTCCGCCCAAATACACCCGCCATGCAGCTCCACAAACCGGCGGCTGATAGCGAGCCCCAGGCCGGCCCCCTCGTGCCGCCGCCGCGTGCCGCCATCGGCCTGTTGGAATTCCTCAAAGATGATGGGCAGATGCTCAGGGGCGATGCCCACCCCCGTATCGGCCACAGACACAACCAGGTCCTTGCCCCGCTTCCCGGCGCGCACTGTGACGCTGCCCCGCTCGGTAAAGCGCGCCGCGTTGTTCAACAGGTTGAAGAGCACCTGCCGGATGCGTGTGGGGTCAATGTGGAGTGAGGGGAGAGCGGGCTCAATCTCAGTGCGCAACTCCAGGCCACGCGCCTCCACCAGGCTGCGCGCCGTCTCTACGGCCTCGCGCACCAGAGCAGCGGGGTCGCACTCTTCCAGGACAAGGCTCATCTGCGCGGCCTCGATGCGCGCCAGATCGAGCACATCGTTCACCAGGGCCTGCAGATGGCAGGCGTTGCGATAGACAATGCCCAGGTCGCGCAGATAGGCCGGGGGCAGAGGCGACTCGTAGAATTCGGGGGAATGGGCCATCAGCTCAGTAAAGCCTACGATCAGGTTCAGTGGGGTGCGCAGCTCGTGGCTGATGGTCTGGGCAAACTGTTGCTTCAGGCGGCGGGCTTGCTCGGCCTCATCGCGCGCCAGGCCCAGCATGTAATTGGCGCGCTCCAGGCGGTAGGAGGCTTCATCCAGCGCCTTGAGCGCCCGGCGCAGCTCGCCTTGCTGCTGACGGGCGAGGCGCTCATTGGCATGAGCGCGCTCATAGCCGTTCCAGACCCAGCCCAGGGCAATATAGAGGTTACGCGCCGAAAGCCATGAGGCAACAGCCACAAAGGCCACCACAGCAATCGGCAGCCACAGTTCTAAAGAGGCAGGCTTAAGGCCCAGGCTCTGCACACTGATCAGGCCGCCCAAAAGGCCGCCTATCCCTGCCGCCGGGAGCACCGCGTGGCGGCCCAAGAGCACTCCAGCAAAAATCACCGGCAGGATGAAGAGGAAAACCAGAAAAGTGAGGCGGAAGGCCAGGAGCGCACAGGCCACCGCCACCAGGGTCCCAGTCACGAGCGCCCCCGAGGCCAGCGTCGCATGCCGGCGCCGCTGCCAGTAGCTAAAGCCCGTGCTGAGGAGCAAGATGCCGCAGCCTGCCCAGGTCGCAGGAACGGCTCGCTCGCCTGTGGCGGGCCAGACGGCAAACACCAACCATACATAGCCCACCAGCCCGACCAACAGCGCCACCAGCCTCAGCGAGGCGATCTGCAGGTCCAGGAGGTTTCTGCGGTGGGCCAGGATTTCCGGGGCTGCTTCCATAGCGGACCCCCTTACCTTTTGCGGTTGATGTGGGTCGGCGCAGGGGCAAGTTTCCCACTTGTTCCTGCGTCAGACCACCTCAACCCTACAGGCACAAGCCGGGCAATGGTAGAGCGGATTACCCGGCTGCTGGTGAACCGAGGTATATCGGCCCAGTCGCAGGGGCAGGTCTCAGACCCGCCCCTACTCTATCGCAGGCCCATGGCGTGGAGGTTGTTGTAGCTGATGGCCAGGCTCTCGAACGGGTCGCGCTGGCAGGTATCCTGCTCCACGGCGTACCATTGCACGCCAGCTTCGCGGCAGGCTTCCAGGATGGCTGGCCAGTTCAGGTTGCCCTCGCCGATCTCGGCCATTGTCTGTTGCCCCATCCACTCTTCCCCCTGGATGATGACCATATCCTTCAGGTGTACGACGGGCATGCGGCCCCGCATTTTGCGCACCCAGGCCGCCGGATCGCCACCCCCGTGCTGCACCCAATAGGTATCGATCTCGGCTTGCAGGTAACGCGGGTCCGACTCCTCAAAGATCACATCCAGCCCGGTGCGCTGGCCAAAGCGCACAAACTCAAAGCTGTGGTTATGATAGCTAAAGGTGAGCCCGGCGTCATAGAGCTTGCGGCCGATCTCGTTTGCCGCGCGGGCAAAAGCGCGGAAACCCGCCTCACCCTGGCCGCGGAAAGCGCTTGGCATCGAGCCGATGGCGACGTGCCGGCAATTCCACAACTTGTGTTCGGCAATGACCGCCGGCAGATCGTTCAGCAGGCGCCCATAATCCGTATGGGTATTGCACAGGGTCAGGCCTTCGCTATCCAGCAGCGCTTTGAATTCCTCTGGTGCGATGGGCCCGATAGCTGAGGCCTGCACGGCCTGATAGCCCATCTGGCGCACCTTGTGCAGCGTGGCAGCCAATTCCTTGGGCGTCTTGGTGAAATCGCGCACGGTATAGAGCTGAGCAGCGAGCATAAACTCAGGCACGGACCTCCTCCTTGTCTTCTGCGAAGACTGAGTCTTGATTTCGTAAATCTCCGGTCGGCGCTACATCTTGAGCAATCGCGCGGCATTGTCATGATAAATCCGCTGCAGGACGTCAGCGGGCAGATTGAGACCATAGATTCGCCAGCGCCCCTGCCCGGGGATCGCAGTGCCGGCCTCATAATCAAAGTACTCGTCCTCCGTCTCCAGGAAACGGAAGTGGGTCTGGTACATCGGGATCCGGGGCGTGATATCTGTGCCAAAGAGGATGCGCTCCGAATACTTGAGGAACCAGCGGCGAGCGCTATAGGGCGCGCGGCCCAGCTCGGCGATGCGGGCTGAGAAATCGGTGTACATGTTCGGGTATTGATCCAGCATCTGTGAGACAAAGCCCAGATTCTCCGGATAACACCCCACATGCGCCGTGATAAAGGTCGTGCGCGGGTGGCCCTCGATCAGACCATAGAGGTGTTCCATCAGTTCACCGAACGAGGGGAACTCGGGGCCGTAGAAATGCCAATCTGGGTGCTCGTGCAGCTCATCCCAGCGCTCGTTAAAGCGGTCGAGGGGCCGGAAGAAGGCGACCGGGTCAGCCGTGTGGATGAGGACGGGCACACCCAGCTCACCGGCCGCATCCCACAGATCGCTCAGGCGCGGATCGTCGGGCATGACGAGATTTCCCGCCACATCGCGTATGCGCAGACCGAGTTCCTTGAAGATCTTCAGGCCCCGGGCGCCCGCGGCGATATCGGTGCGCAGTTGGGTCACCGCCCGCTCTGTCCAACCCGGGCTGCCGAGGCCCTCCCAGGGAACATTGCAAAAAGTGACAAAGCGGCCTGGATAGGCCCGATCCAGAGCATCCAGGTTGCGCTGCAGCGCATCGCCAAACCCGCCGCTGAGGTTGACGATGGCGCGTACATTGATGAAATCCATCGCCCGCACCGTTTCGGCCGGGTCCACACCTGCCCATCCTTTATGGGTCAGATGGTTGTGGGCATCGATCGCCGGCACCCGGGCGCGCTCCACGGGGTGTGCGGGCACGACCAGCTCCGAGCGGGGCTGGAAATCCTCAACCAACAGCACGTCACGCATAACAGACCGACCTCCTTGGGGTATGCGCACCACAGATATGCCTGTAAGTTACACCCATCCGGCAATCATGTAAAATAGCGGGTTGAGGAGTGTGCTGGGGATGAGGCACGATACGTAATGGAACGTTTCACGCCTGCTCCTGCGCCAAATCCACGACCTGGCCGCTCGTGATGCGCACGAGGTCTGAAGGGGAGATGGGGAACACGGCATAGGGAGAGCCGGCCGCCGCCCAGAGGAGGTCGTACTGCAGGAGGTCCCGGTCGATGTAGACCGGCAGGGGCGTGGCGTGGCCGACGGGTGCAACACCACCGATGACAAAGCCAGTGGCTTGACGCACGCAGTCGGCATCGGCCTTTTTGATCCTGGCCCCGGCAGACCGGGCAAGCTTGCCGGTATCCACCCGGTTGGCGCCCGAGGCCAGGACGAGGATGGGTTGCTCGCCGGCCAGGAAGACCAGCGACTTGACGATCGTGGCCAACGGCACGCCCAGGGTATCGGCTGCCTGCTGCGAGGTGGCAGTGGATTGGTCGAACTCGGTCACTTGCACCGGCAGGCCCAGCGTCGCCAGCGCCTGCCGCACACGATCAACGGCTGTGGACATGGATTCCCCTTTCATCGCCGGCAGCGACGGTATGAAACCGCGGATGAACGCAGATCAACGCGGATGAGTAGAGAAAAGCGACTGAGATGACTGACCCTGGCTGCGTTCCAGGCCGGCGGCGAAGAATATAGGGCAGAGCAGAGTGGGCGTCAAATCTGCGGAGCCAAATGCATTTTGACAGATTGGGCTTGCTGTATTATAATCTCCCTCGTTGATGCGCTGAGGGGCTCAGCCCCAGGGGGCGCGGAGATGACCGAGAGGTCAATTTGACAGTGTAAGAGTGATGTGCTATAATGTACATCGTCGGCGGGGGAAGCCCCGCCGCAGTTGTCCAGGCGAGCAGGAGGGAGGATTGCAGGGCGACAGTTGCTCTCCCCAAGTCAGGTGACGAGGTTTTGGTGTGAGTCACGGTGCCTGCCGCCGGAGTAAGGGTTCGGCGGTTTTTTTGTTGCCGCCGGGCGGCCTTAACAACTGAAGAGTGATGGGAAGGTTCCAGCGCAATGGGCCATCCCGCCAAGGGTTTTGAGACCATGGAGTGATCCGTGGTGGAGATATAACTTTTGGAGGGTTTGATCCTGGCTCAG
>Ga0123519_10012551_pt1 | contig 12303 bp, 7 predicted proteins | sample YelNatPaOPRAMG02_FD_87396 | JGI IMG/M metagenome (GOLD analysis project Ga0123519, IMG submission 87396) | Hot spring microbial communities from Yellowstone National Park - Yellowstone National Park OP-RAMG-02 (version 2) | ecosystem: Environmental > Aquatic > Thermal springs > Hot (42-90C) ... | reverse complement strand
ATTGCTCCAGCAGGAAGGCTTCTTCGACCACCCGGAGCAGCGGCTCCTCATCTTTACCGAATTCAAGGACACGCTCGACTACCGCGTGGAGCGGCTGAAGTCCTGGGGCTTTCGCGTCGGGGCCATCCACGGCGGCATGAAGCCGGGATCGCGCGACGAGCGCGGGACACGACTCTTTGCCGAGCAGCAGTTCCGGGAAGGGGCGATCCAGATTCTGGTGGCGACCGAGGCGGCTGGGGAAGGGATCAACCTCCAGGTCTGCAACATCCTCTTCAACTACGACATCCCGTGGAACCCGAATCGCCTCGAGCAGCGGATGGGCCGCATCCATCGCTACGGCCAGCGCAAAGATTGCCTGATCTTCAACTTTGTCGCCACGAACACCATCGAGGGCCGGGTGCTCCAGCGGCTCTTGGAGAAGCTCAAGGAAATCCGCGATGCCCTCGATGACGATGCAGTCTTCAATGTCGTCGGGGAAGTGCTGCCCTCGGCCCACGTGGAACGGGTCCTGCGCGACTACTACGCCGGCCGGCTCGGGGATGCCGACTTGGAGGAAAAGCTTCTCAGGAACGTGGACGAACAAGAGTTTCGCAGAATCTGCCAGAATGCTCTCGAAGGACTCGCATCGAAGAAGCTCAACCTGGGGATGTTGATCGAGCGACGCGCGCGGGCACAGGAGCACCGCGTCGTGCCCGAGACCATTGCGCGGTTCATTCGGGACGCGGCCGAGTTAGTGCGGCTTCCCCTCAAGACCTTTCCGCACCTTCCCCATACGTTCGAGCCGGAAAGGACTCCGTCCGTCCTGCGCCGTTACGAGAGTGACCCGACATGGAAGCTGCCGCCGCTGGCGGACAAGTATCCCCGCTGTTCAACTGACCGGGAGACGGCGGAGACGCACAACCTGGAGTGGGTCACGCCGGGCCACCCTCTCTTCGAGGCGATCCGGCGGCACACTTACGCGCAAGCACTCGACGTCTTCGGCAAGGGGGCAATCTTTTACTCCCTACAGCATAACGCACCCGCGCGAATCGACTTTTACCGGGCACGCGTCGTTGACGGCCTGGGCCAGGTGATCCACGAGCGGCTGTTTGCGGTTGAGGTCTCAAACGACGGGAAACCGAACCTCCGCGAGCCTCACGTACTCGGAAACTTCACGCCGGCGGACCCGCCCGAAACACTTCCCGCGGTTGCCACGCTTCCTGAGAAAACAGACTGGCTCAATGAGCATGCGCTCGTGCCGTTCCTCGAAGAGACACGCAAGGAGCGTCTCGCCGAGATCGAGCGGATATCAACGCATATCGAGCTGTCGCTCACGGAGCTTCTCCAGCGGGCGGACGAGGAGATTGGCAGGGCCCAGAATGCCATTGAGCGAGGAGAGCCGGGAGCAGAGGGTTGGCGTACCCTGGCCGAGAACAGGCATGCTGAATTGCTTCAAAGGCGTGAAAGACGCAGACAGGAACTTGAGCGACAGCGCTCTCTTTCCCTGCAGCGGGTGGAGCGCATTACGAGCGCGCTCGTTTTGCCTCATCCCGAGCGTGAGACGCCGGAAGTCCGGCGATTGCAGCCCAACCCGGAGACCGAGGCGATAGCGATGCGGGTCGTGATGGAGTACGAGCGTGCCCATGGCCGGCAGGTGTACGACGTGCACGAAAAGAATCTCGGCTACGACATCACCAGCCTGGACGTGAATTCGGGCCAACTGCGTCTGATCGAGGTCAAGGGTTTGACCGACGTAACGGGTACTATCTTGCTCACGCCGAACGAACGCCGAGTGGCCGAAGACCGGCGCGACTGCTATTGGCTCTACGTCGTCACAAACTGCGGCACCAAGCCCCAGCTCCAGGAGCCGTTCAAAGACCCAGCCCGCTTAGAGTGGCATGAGGTCACGAAAGTGGCCCATTACTACCTGTCAGTAGATGCCATGACGCAAAAGATGCAGATCAGGGAAGAGGACACACCCTACGGAGGACAGGGATCATGAAGCTGGCATCCGATGCTTTCGCAGTGACCAAGTTTCGCGCCTGGCTCCGGCAGGGCGAGAGCGCGACGCTTGAATTCAAGCGTTCTACAGGGGAAGTGAAGGAGGGCCTCCAGACCTTGTGCGCGTTCTTGAACGGTTCTGGCGGCACCGTACTCTTTTGCATCCAGCCCGACGGGACAATCGAAGGTCAATTGGTCTCCGGCAAGCCGCGCAGCCGACTCCAGCGCTACCGGACCACCGCGGCAGGGATGAAGATTCTCAGTGTGGAGGCGAAACTATGATTCCAAAGGAATGCAAACGTCTGGCGGAGGTGGATTTCCCTATCGCCGAGGTGAGCCGGCACGCGGCGCGGGAAAAATCCATCCGGCACGGGCATCCGAGCACGCTGCACCTCTGGTGGGCACGGCGGCCTTTGGCATCCAGCCGGGCGGTGCTCCTGGCACTCCTGTGGCCCGACCCGTGCGATCCGTTCTGCCCCGGCGATTTCAAGGCCGAGGCGCGCCGGCGCCTGCCCGAGGTCGGCGGCTGCCATCCGGGTAAGACCGATGGGGACCTGCGCCAGGCGCTCCTCAAGTTCATTGCTAACTTCGCGAATTGGGACCTGGCCGCAAACCGCACGTATCTCGAAGTCGCCCGGGCGCTGGTGAAGGCGGCCTATCCAGAAGAACCGCCGCTGGTGGTTGATCCCTTTGCGGGCGGCGGTTCGATACCGCTTGAAGCACTGCGCGTAGGCTGCGAGGCTTTCGCCAGCGACTTGAACCCTGTTGCGTGCCTGATCCTCAAGGTAATGCTGGAGGACATTCCGCGCTACGGGCCTGAGCTGGCGAAGGAACTGCGCAGGGTGGGTGCCGAGATCAAGCAGCAAGCGGAAAAGGAGCTGGCCGACCTCTATCCGAAAGACCCGGATGGATCGGTGCCCATCGCCTACCTGTGGGCGCGAACCGTCAAGTGCGAGTCGCCCAACTGCGGGGCAGAGATTCCGCTCGTGCGGTCGTTCTGGTTGTGCAAGAAGGCCAATCGCAAGCGGGCGCTGCGATATAAGGTTCACCGCAGAGGCGCAGATGGCGCAGAGGTTGTGTTTGAAGTCTTTGAACCGAAAAAGGCAAACGACGTGCCGGACGGCACGGTCACCCGCGCCAAGGCGACGTGCCTGTGTTGCGGCGCGGTCCTGCCGCCGGAGCGCGTCCGGGCGCAACTGGCCGAGCAGCGCGGCGGGGCGGACGCAGTCTTTGACGCGAAGGGGAACCACACAGGCGGGGCGCGGATGCTGGCAGTGGTGACGCTCCGGCCGGGCGAGCAGGGCCGACACTACCGCTTTCCCACCGAGCAAGATTACAAGGCCGTCTGGAAGGCACAGAAGAGGCTCGTAGCGATTCTCGGCGAGTGGGAGCGCGACGGCAAGCAGGGCCTCTGCCCGGTGCCGGATGAGCCGCTGCCGCCGACCGGAACGCTGGGGTTCCGTGTGCAGCGCTATGGCATGCTCCAGTGGGGCGACCTTTTCACCGCGCGGCAGAACGTGGCGCTGGTGATGCTTGCGAGGCTCACCGCAGAGGCGCAGAGGACGCAGAGAGAGAATGAAATGAGCGGGGCGGTGCGGGTGGCGATGGCGATTGTCGTCAATCGGTTGGCGGACGGGAGTTCCTCGCTGACGCGATGGCAAAACGGACCCGAGAAAATCAGCAACAACTACTCAAGACAGGCTCTTCCTATCGTTTGGGACTTCGCTGAGCCTGCGATATTCGCCGATGCCACAAGAAGCTTGGCCAGCATGTTCGAGTGGGTCGCTGAATATGCTGCTGCTCAGTGTGGCTTTGGCCAAGGCCAGGTCCAGCAGGCGGACGCGACCGAGCATCCGTTGCCCGACGAGACGGCGCAGGTCTGGTTCACCGACCCGCCTTATTACGACGCCGTTCCATACGCTGACCTCTCGGACTTCTTTTTTGTCTGGCTTAAGCGCACGCTTCCGGGCCATCCGCTGCTGCGCGATCCCTTTGATCCGGCGAACCCGCTCACGCCCAAGGCGCGCGAGGCAGTGCAGAACGAGCGCTCGGAAACCGATTATGGCCGGTCCAAGGACAAAGACTTCTACGAAGAGGCTATGGCCAAAGCCTTCGCCGAGGGCCGGCGCGTGCTACGAGAGGACGGCGTAGCCTCCGTTGTTTTCGCCCACAAGACCACCGAGGGTTGGGAATCGCTGCTTTCAGGCTTGATCCGCGGCGGCTGGACGATCACCGGTTCCTGGCCCATCGCCACCGAGATGGCCTCGCGCCTGCGCGCCCGCGAATCCGCCGCGCTGGCCACCAGCGTCCACCTTGTTTGCCGCCCGCGGCCGGAGGATGCGCCGGTGGGCGACTGGGCCGATGTGCTGAACGAGCTTCCGAAGCGAGTCAGGGACTGGATGGAGCGGCTTCAGGGCGAGGGCATTCGCGGTGCCGACCTGGTTTTCGCATGTATTGGCCCAGCACTCGAAATCTTCAGCCGATATTCCAAGGTCGAGACCTCCGAGGGAAAGGAGGTAAAACTCGCCGAGTACCTGGAGAAGGTATGGGAGGTCGTCGGACGCGCCGCCCTCGAACAGGTTCTCGGAACAGGGATTCACCGCGGAGACGCGGAGAGCGCAAAGAATGACTCTGCGTCCTCTGCGCCTTCGCAGTTAAACGGCGCGGCGGGGGCGGTGGAAGAGGACGCCCGCTTGACGGCCCTTTTCCTCTGGACTCTCCAGTCCACCAATGGAGAAGAGGCTCATCGCGGAGACGCGGAGACCGCAGAGGAAGAAGAAGTTGAAAATGAGGATGAAGAAGACTCCGCGCCCTCTGTGTCTCTGCGGTGCAACTCCGGGTTTTCTCTCCCCTTCGACGTGGTGCGGCGTTTCGCCCAGCCTTTGGGTATCGAGCTTGCCAGGTGGGATGGCCGCATCATCGAGACCAAGAAGGGCGTGGTACGGCTGATGGCTGTCTCCGAACGGGCCAAACAATTGTTCGGCGAAGATAGAGCGAACACCGTGGCCGACTGGGTCATCGAAGACCTGCAAAATGACCTCCAGCAGGTGCTTTTTCCGGAAATGGAAAGTGAGCGTGAACTGAAGATTCGCGGCCGTGGCAGACGCCGGAAGATGGAAATGGGTTCCAATGATATGGGGCTGCAGGACCAGCAAAAGGCAACCACATTGGACAGGGTGCACGCGGCCATGCTTCTCCAAGCGGGAGGCCAGGCCAACGCGCTAAGGGCGTTAATCAAGGCCGAACAGGAACGCGGCCCGTATTTCTTGCGGCTTGCCAATGCCTTGTCGGCGCTTTATCCAAGGGCAAGCGAAGAGAAGCGATTGCTGGATGCGATGCTTCTGGCGGTGCCGAGATAAACATTCAGTGCAGAGACGCGGAGAGCGCAGAGGAAGACAAGATATGAAAGAGATAACGGCAAAGATCATTGGGGCGGCCATCGAGGTCCACAAGACCATCGGACCGGGGCTATTGGAATCGGCCTATGAGGAATGCCTGGCATACGAGATGCGCATTCGTGGGTTGAACTTCGAACGGCAAGTGCCGCTTCCCGTGGCCTACAAGGGCGTGACGCTCGATTGCGGATACCGGCTGGACTTCCTTGTGGAAGATGCCATCGTTCTTGAACTGAAGGCAGTGGAACGTCTTGAGCCGATACATGAGGCCCAAATTCTGACCTATTTGAAACTCGGCGGATGGACTGTCGGTCTGTTGATCAATTTCAATGTGCCGGTTCTCATGGATGGCATCAAGCGTGTTGTCTTAAACTACAAGGACGTCTCTGCGTCCTCTGCGCCTCTGCGGTGAAAGGAGTTAAAATGGAATACTGGTATAAAATCGCTACGCCACGCGATGAGATCCGCGAGGGCCGGTCCTTCAACCCGGACGAGTTCGCCATTGCCCTCGAGCAGGTGGTGGCGGGAACGGCGCCCGAGGACTACCGCGACCCCAAGCAGTTCTTCGCCCGCACCTGTTTCACCCGGGCGCTGAGGGAGCATGCGGGCATGGTGCTCAGAAGGCTGTCCGGCGAGACCACAAATACCGCGCCTGTGATGACACTAATCACACAGTTTGGCGGCGGCAAGACGCACACGCTCACCACATTGTATCATCTCGTCACACGCGGCGCAGAGGCATCTGCGTACTGCGGTGTGGCAGAGCTTCTCAAAGAAGCTCGTCTCAATGCCGTGCCAGAGGCTCGCGTAGCGGTATTCGTGGGCAATGCCTGGGACCCGCAGTCTGGCCGCGAGACCCCGTGGATCGACATCGCTTGCCAGCTCGCTGGGGATGCGGGCGTCGAAGCGCTTGGTACTACTGCGAGGACAACTCCGCCGGGGACGCAGTCCATCGCCCGTGTCTTCAAAGCGGCGAACGCACCGGTGCTCATCCTCTTCGACGAGGTGCTCAACTTCCTTAACCGGCATCGCGATATGGCTGAGTCGTTCCATGCCTTCATCCATAACCTGACGGTCGCCACAACGGAAACGACGCATGGTGCGGCGGTGATCAGCCTCCCGCGCAGCCAGGTCGAGATGACCGACTGGGACATGCAGTGGCAGAACAAAATCTCCAAGGTCGTCCGGCGCGTCGCCAAGGACCTCATCGCCAACGATGAGACGGAGATTAGCGAGGTCATCCGGAGAAGGCTTTTTGAAGACATTGGAAATGAGAGAACGCGAAAAAATGTCGCAAAGGCTTATGCCGATTGGTGTTTCGAGCGCCGGGCGCAATTGCCGCCGGAATGGACGGCCGTTGACACGGCGGCGACCGAGGCGAAGGCTAAAGAGAATTTGCGAAGTAAATTTGAGGCCTGCTACCCATTCCATCCGGCCACGCTCTCAGTCTTTCAGCGCAAGTGGCAGGCGCTACCTCAATATCAACAGACACGCGGCACCTTGGCGATGCTGGCCCAGTGGATCGCTTGTTTCTATCGCGATGAGTTCAAAACAGCACGGAAGGAGCCTTTGATTACGCTCGGTTCCGCTCCTCTGCATGACATGGGATTCCGGAGCACCATCCTCGGCCAGCTCGGCGAATCCAAGCTCGCTGTGGCCATTGATGCGGACATTGTCGGCGAACAGGCGCACGCCAGGGCACTGGATGCCGATACAAAGGGCCCACTCCGCGACATCCATCGCCGCGTCGGAACGGTGATCCTGTTCGAGTCTTCGGGCGGCCAGACGGACAAAGTGGCGCACCTGCCGGAACTGCGCTTCGCTCTCGGCGAGCCTGGTGTGGATACAACATCAATAGATAACGCTGCGATTGCCCTGGAGAACAAGTCTTACTTTATCCGCAAGGTTGGTTCCGATGGTTTTAAGATTGGCTACCAGCCCACGATGAAGAAGGTTGTCAACGACAGACGAGCGTCTCTGGATGAAGAAACCGAGATCAAGCCCGCCATTCGCAAGCTAGTCGAGGACGAGTTCCGCCGGGGCGCGAGCATTCCTATCGTGTTCTTCCCACGTGAGAGTCCGGATATTCCTGATGCACCTAAACTCTCGCTTGTCGTGGTCGAGCCGGATGACGAGTGGACGGGGAGCGGTTCGCTGCGTGAACAGATCGCGGAATGGACCAGACAACGTGGCGAGTCGTCGCGGCTCTACCCGGCATCGCTTGTGTGGTGCATCAAAAAGCCAGGCCGGGAGTTGCGGGATAAGGTTGAACTCATGCTTGCCTGGAAGCGGGTGGCTCGGGAAGTTGCCGATGGCACGCTCGGGGGTGACTTCGACCGAACGGAACGCACCGAACTCCAATCGAAGGTTAAGGATGCTGAAGAGGCCGCGAAAGATGAGGTATGGGGCGGCTACCGGTTCGTAGTGATCGCAGACAATCAAGAAACGGACGGGCTCAAGATCATAGACCTGGGGGCGGGGCACTCAAGCAGCGGCGGGACCATCTGCGGCAGGGTCATTTCGGCTCTGAAAGCGGAGGCGCTCCTCAACGAGTCCGTTGGCGCGGGTTACATTGACCGGAATTGGCCGCCCGCGTTGAAGGGATCCGGGGCTTGGCCGCTGGCCAGCCTGCGGCAGAGTTTCCTCAATGGCTCTCTCACGCGGCTGCTCGATCCTGACGCGACCCTTCGGGGCAAGATCGTCGAGTTCGTCGCAAATGGTGACTTCGGACTCGCCTCTGGTAAGAAAGACGACGGAACCTACGAGCGGGTCTGGTTCCATGAGCCTGTCTCGACGGATGAAGTCGTCTTCGAGTCGGGCGTCTTCCTGCTGACGAAGGCCAAGGCGCAGGCGCTGAAGAGCATGCAGCCGGAATCATCCCCAAGTCTTGCTACAAGTCCTGGCATAACGCCGGTGCCAGTACCGCAGACCCAGCCTAAACCGGAGCCGTCGCCAAAAGTAAGTACTAAAACATTCATTATCGCGGGGAAAATTCCACCGGAAACTTGGAATCGTTTTGGCACAAGGATTTTGCCAAAGCTAAGGACTGGAAAAGATCCCCAAATAGAGATTGATATATCAGTCACTGTAGATGGCAATTTGGCCAAAATATTCGAGGCGGAAATCCAGCAAATTCTAAAGGAACTCGAGCTTGCTGACAAAGTCCACTTGAAATAGGTTTTGACCTGGGTTAAGTCGGAAAATGCCGCTGAGAGAGCATTTTGAATGAATCCCCTTAATATGACCGTCTTCAATATCGCCTTGGGTATGGGTGGCGAATTTTGGAGATTGGATTTGCAAAAAAAGCTTGCTTGAGGGGCGAGGCGGTTTTAGGCTGCGCTTATTAATGCTGTAGTCCGGTCAGGGGAAATAAATGGGCTTTCCCGGCGGCTGCGGCTCGAAACAAAAACAACAAGCGGAGAAAAAAGTTTATGTCACAGAGACCCCTTAATGTTGGTTTGATCGGAGGCGGCAAAGGCGCCTTTATTGTGCATCCACACCAGAAGGCGATACATTTCGACGGCACACGCCGCGTCGTGGCCGGGGCGTTGTTCCCTGATCCGAAAATCGCCCTGGAAGAGGCCGAAAAATGGCCGTACCCAATCAAAGGCTACGGCTCTTATGATGAGATGATAGCGGCACAGGCAAGCCTGCCCGAAGAGGAGCGGCTTGATTACGTGCTGATTGTCACCCCCAATCATGTGCACTTCGACCCGGCCGTGAAAGCGTTGAAGGCCGGCATACCGGTGTTTTGCGAGAAACCGCTCACGGTTAATTTGAAGCAGGCGACCGAGCTGGTGAAGTTGCAGCGCAAGACCGGCGTGCCGTTCGGGGTGGCGCATACGTATCTCGGACACTGGACGAGCCGGTTCAGCCGGTTCATCGTCCGCAGCGGGTTGCTGGGCGAAATCCGGTGGGTGGATAGTTATTATTTGCAGGGCTGGCTGGCGACGAAGTTGGAGGCCACAGGCCAGCAGCAGGCGGCATGGCGTGTAAATCCCAAACTGGCCGGCGCATCAGGCTGCGGTGGGGACATTGGCACTCACGCCCTCATGCAGTTGCGGTATGTCACCGGCCTGGAAATCACCGAACTGAGCGCGCAGCTCGAGCGGTTCGTGCCGGGCCGTGCGTTGGATGACCACTTCACCATCTACGCCAAGCTGAACAATGGCGGGCGTGCGCTGATTCGCGCTTCGCAGATTTGCATAGGCCACAAGAATGATTTGGGCATTGTAGTCTGCGGCACCAAAGGCACGTTGCGTTGGCGGCAGGAGGAGCCTGAGTCAATCACCATCAGCCTGCTTGGCCAGCCGGACCGTGTTTATTGGCGCGGGGCGGTTTCGCCAAATGACGGTTTCCTTGGCGATTTGCCCGCAGATTTGATGGCTGAGCCCACAATCCCGCCGGGACACCCGGAGGCGTTCCATGATGCGTTTGCCCGGTTGCATCGCTGCTTCGAGGCGGATGTCCGGAAATGGAAGGCCGAGGGCAAAGTAACGATAGACGGCAGCAAGTATGCCAATATCGAGGATGGCTGGATGGGGCTGGCCTTCATCGAGACTTGTGTCAAGAGCGCTTCAAAGAATGGCGCCTGGACAAAGATGCCGAAGAAAATCTAAAAGTAACGCGAGCTGTTCGCGTAAAGCCGGCCGGCCGGAGGGCAGGCCGGCTTTTTTATTTCCCTCTGGCAATGGCTTAACGAAATGCCGTGGGCTGGTGGATATTTGACTTGATTGGCGGTTGGGCAGCGGTGATTGTGGGCGCGCTTCGGGATGTTTGAGACGCCGAAAACAAAGAACATTCCTGCTGTCAGTGACAGTGCGACGGCGGTGGAGCAGCTTTGCAGGCATTGCGCCTTGTGCTGCAACGGAGTGATCTTTGCGGATGTGGAGTTGCAGGAAGGCGATGACGCCAGCCGGCTGCGCGCCCTTGGATTGCCATTGGAAAGGGATGGCCGGAAGATAAAATTTCGGCAACCATGCGCCGGTCTGGATGGCCGGCTGTGCCGCTTATATGATGAGAGGCCGAAGCGCTGCCGGACTTTTGACTGCCGGTTGCTTCAAAATGTGATTGCCGGCAAGGTTCGAATAACCGATGCCCGGAGTATTATAAATGAGACTCTCAAGCACGCCGGCACAATCAGGCGGCTTTTGCGCAGGCTTGGGCAACGAGACGAGACACTGCCGTTGAGCATCCGCTACCGCATGGTTATGCAGGAGCCGCTGGACTTGAGCGCCGGCCCCGAACAAGAAAGGCTGCGCGGCCGGTTGATGCTGGCGGTCTATGAACTGACACAGCGCCTCGAAAAGGATTTTCTAACTTGAGCAAGGGGCCGCCATGGCAAAGTGGAGGCCCTGCCGGTTAACGGACGGAAATGCTGTGGCGCACCGGCACGATGAGTTTGCGGGCTGCTGCGTCCAGCTCCTGTTGTCGCGCCCCCAATTTCTTTCCAAGAGTTTGAAAGGCCGCGGCCAATTCCGGGTCATTCTTTGCGTCCCTGGAGAACAACCGGAAATTCGTGACCATGTTTTTAATCATGACGGTTTCAAAGTTTTGTTTGGCAGCAACGGCGTCTTGCAGCTTGCGGAAGTCATCATCGAAGGGTGTTTTGACAAATTCGGCCGCGAGGTTGATGCCGGCGTCGAGTTGTTCGCGGGTGAATTCCTTGCTTTCGGTTCCCCAGGTTACAACGGCCTTTGGCGCATCCAAATTTTTCACCTTGAGCATGAAGCGGTTCAACTGCTCGTTGAAGGGTAAAAATGGCAGTATGCTGCGGGTGCTGTGCGGCGATTTAGGGTCGGCATCAAAGCAGAATGGGTAGCGTGTGCTTTCCAATTCCACCTGTCCGGGTTTTGAGGAGAGGATTTTATGGCCTGGGGAGGCGGTGGCGGAACCTTTCATGTCAATGGTGATTTCAGCGATTTGCCCATTGCAGCCTAATGCGCGCAGGAATGCATAGGCCATGATGAGATGGCCATTGGGGCCGGGATGGACCCCATCGCGGCCGCAGACATCATAATCATCGCCATAGGCGGCCTTGGCTTTAGCCATGGCATCAACCATGGGCTGATGGACGTCTGCAAAAGTCTGTTTCAACTCCTCCGCAAGCCGCCGGTCAATGTCGCGCAGTTTGCCCAAGTTCTGATTGTAGCCTTCTGCGCCGGACAGCGGTGCGAAGTTGTTGCGGACAAAGTATTTGGTATCAACCGCGCCCGGTGAGCCAATAACCACATTTTTGACACCGGCGGCTTGCAGACCGGCCACAACTTTGCGCATGTTGGCTTCGTAACTTTTGCCAATATCATCCGTGTATGGCCGGTATTGGCCGTCGTTCATGCCGTAACAGGTGGTGGCGATGGTGGGTTGAAACACTGACAAATCATTGGACAGCCGCCCGGCAAAGCCGCCGGCGGTCTCGCCGCCCCACCCGAATTGAAACACCTTGACATCCGGCACGCCGGAGCAGGCGAGCAGGTAAACCTCCATGAAACGCGAGTACAATTTTTGCTCGGTAATCGAATCGCCGGTGATGGCAACGCGCGCTCCAGATGTTAGAATCTCCGCGGCTTCAGCGGGTTGTTTGACGCCGAAGGCAGTGCATAGTGTTGCTGCAGTTAGCAAGACCAGAAATTTATCAGTTATATGCTTCATAATTTTGAAGGCTGGCACAAACTGGGGGATAAAGCAATCTAATTCCGTATGCGCGGTTGGTTTGCGTCAATTCATGCTGAATTGTGACTGGACAAACTGGAAAAATGTGTGAACGTTTTGGCATGATTAATCGTTGCCTGGCTGCAGTGTTGTGCTCTTGGTTGGTGTTTTCAGCCATCAGTGCCGAGACAATCATCCCCCTCCAATCACAATGGAAATATTTCCTGGGAACAACAGAGGCCTCATCACCGGTGAGTGCATGGCGATTTCCAAACTT
>Ga0123519_10012548_pt1 | contig 12307 bp, 9 predicted proteins | sample YelNatPaOPRAMG02_FD_87396 | JGI IMG/M metagenome (GOLD analysis project Ga0123519, IMG submission 87396) | Hot spring microbial communities from Yellowstone National Park - Yellowstone National Park OP-RAMG-02 (version 2) | ecosystem: Environmental > Aquatic > Thermal springs > Hot (42-90C) ... | reverse complement strand
CCCCTACGGGCCGTCCCCCTGCACGGCCGCGTCGGCGCAGGCCGACGCCGGGCATGAGCCCCGATTTGAATCGGCGGCCAAAATGGTGGGGGGCAATTCATGAATTGCCCCTACAGGCCTCCCTCCCCGATCCCCCAAGGAGCGGGTGAGGCGCTTCGCCGCCGCGCTTGGCCTGAAACGGGGTTGTCAGGTATAATGAAAAGGCCAAACGGGTTCTGGGAGGCGCGAGTATGGCCAATGCCATCACGTTGTTCCGCATCCCCGTCCTGGTGGGGATCCTCCTGCTCCTCTATTTCGGCAACACCGCGGCACGCTTTGCCTGCGTCCCGCTCCTCATCTTCTTGATCCTGATGGACACCCTGGACGGCATCGTGGCGCGGCGGCGCCGGGAGACGTCCCTTCTGGGCAGCACCCTGGACATCGCCGTGGACCGCGCCGTGGAAATGGTCCTCTGGGTCGCCTTCGCCGACCTGGACCTGATCCCCCTGGCCATCCCCGTCATTGTCATCATCCGGGGCGCCCTGGTGGACGCCTTCCGCAGCGTGGGGGTGCAGGCTGGCGTGCGGCCCTTTGACATGGTCCGTGCCGGATGGGCCCGCAAACTGGTGGCCTCGCCTGCCCTGCGGACGCCCTACGGGGTGGTCAAGGGCGTGGCCTTCTCCCTGCTGGCCTTCACCCTGGCGATGCAGGAGACCTCCCACACCGCCGGGGCGCATTGGGCATGGGTCCTATCGCAGGCGGCCTCCTGGCTGGCGGTGGCCCTGTGCCTCCTGCGGGGCATCCCCGTCCTGGTGGACAGCTGGCCGCTCCTCGCCAGCCGGAGCCAGGGTGACAAGGCTCCCTGAGCGCCGAGGGTCGCCATGCGGAACGCGAAGGACGTCCTCGGGAGCGCGCGGGCCATCCGCCTCGGCCTTGCCCTCTCCCAGCGCCTTCCCCCCCGAGGAGGCTACGGCCTGGCCCGGTTCGCGGCCTCGTTCCTCTCCTGGCTCCGCCCGCGCATGTACTGGAACCTCCGCGCCAACCTGCGCCAGGTCCTCGGCCTGCAGACGCCGGACCAGGTCCTGCACGCCATGGCCCGCCGCACGCTCTTCCGCGCCGGTTGCGCCTACTACGAGCACTTCCGTGCCGTGGGCCAGCCACCGGAGGTGCTCTCGGGCCTCCTCCATGTGCCGGACCTGTTCTGGGAGACCCTGGAGCAGGCGCGCGCGGAGGGCCGGGGCGTGATGCTGGTGACGGCCCACATGGGCAACTTTGACCTGGCCGCCCTTTCCCTCACGGCGCAGGGGGTGCGGCTGCAGGCCTTGAGCGTGGCGGACCCGCCCCCGGGCTTCCAGCTCCTCAACCGGCTGCGGCAGGAGGCCGGGGTGGAGGTGACGCCCATCACCGAGGCGGCCATCCGCCAGGCGGTCCAGCGGCTGAAGGGAGGGGGCCTGGTCTTCACTGGGGTGGACTACCCCTACGGCCCCGGGCGTGAGCCGCTGCGCTTCTTCGGGCGCCCGGCCCTCCTGCCCACGGGGCACGTGCGCCTGGCCCTGATGACCGGTGCCTGGCTCATGGCGGTTGGCGTCCAGCACTGGGAAGGGCAGGGGTACGTGCTGCGGGTGGAGCCTCCCCTGGAGCCGGTCCGCAGGGGCAAACGGCAGGAGGATGTGCGGGACCTGGCGGAACGGGTCCTGGCCATCCTGGAGGGGTGGATCCGCGAGACACCCGACCAGTGGTTCATGTTCCTCCCCGTCTGGCCAGACTTGCTGGAGCGGCCCGCGAGGTGAGCCTGCCTTCCGACGTTCGGTCCAAAGACAAAGGCCCGACCTCAAAGGGTCGGGCCTTCAGCACTCCTCGGGGAGGACTCGAACCTCCAGCCAACCGGTTAACAGCCGGTCGCTCTGCCAGTTGAGCTACCGAGGAACGTGGCTCTATTATACTCAGAGGGCGAGAACTCGTCAAATGTAGGGTGGACTTGCAGTGCCCCCTTTTGCGGCATCCTCCGCAGGCGGAGAGAGCCTGTAGGGGCAATCCGTGAATTGCCCCTACGAACCTCACCCCATCCCCCAAGGCCCCTTGCCCCTGCCGCCTCCAGCGGCGGGGGCAAGGGGGGGCAGGAAGCGGGGTCCTGCGAGGGGGAACCCCTCCTTGTCCCCGGGCGCAGGAGGTGGTATACTTCCCCCTGCCACGGAGGGAATTGCCCATGCTCGCCAAGATCGCCAGTTGCGCCACCCTCGGCCTGGACGGGGCCCTCGTTGAGGTGGAAGTGGATATCTCCCCCGGCCTCCCCTCCCTCACCATCGTGGGCCTGCCCGATGCAGCGGTGAACGAGAGCAAGGAGCGGGTCCGCGCTGCGGTGAAGAACAGCGGCCTCCGCTGGCCCACCAGCCGCATCACGGTGAACCTGGCCCCGGCCGACCTGCGCAAGGAGGGGCCCGCCTACGACCTGCCCATCGCCGTGGGGGTGCTCATCGCCTCGGAGCAGGCCTGGCCCGACGGGACGGAGGGCGCGGCCTTCGTCGGGGAACTCTCCCTGGATGGAGCCCTGCGCCACACCACAGGCATCCTGCCCATGGTCGCCTTCCTCAAGGAGGAAGGGGTGCGGCGGGTCTTCGTGCCCGCCGCCGACGCGCCGGAGGCGGCCCTGGTCCAGGGGATAGAGGTCTATCCGGTGGCGCACCTGGGGGAACTGGCCCTGCACCTGCAGGGGGTGAAGCCCCTCGCGCCCTACGTGCCGGGCCGCGCCCCCAGCATGGAGGAGCCGGCCCCCTATCCCCACGACTTCTGCCACGTGAAAGGGCAGGAGCATGTGAAGCGCGCCCTGGAGGTGGCCGCGGCCGGGAACCACAACGTCTTAATGACCGGCCCCCCTGGGGCCGGCAAGACGCTCCTGGCGCGGGCCGTGCCCTCCATCCTCCCCTCTATGACGGTGGAGGAGGCCCTGGAGGTGACCAAGATCTACAGCGTGGCCGGCCTCCTGCCGGCGGACGAGCCCCTCATCCGCCACCGGCCCTTCCGCGCCCCCCACCACACCATCTCCTACGCCGGGCTGGTGGGGGGCGGCCATTGGCCCCGCCCGGGCGAGATCTCCCTGGCGCACCGCGGCGTCCTCTTCCTGGACGAACTGCCGGAGTTCAGCCAGAAGGTGCTGGAGGTCCTCCGCCAGCCGCTGGAATCGCGGCAGGTGGTGGTGGCCCGCGCCGCCATGAGCCTGACCTTCCCGGCCGACTTCATGCTCATCGCCGCCATGAACCCCTGCCCCTGCGGCTACTTCGGCGACCCGGTGCGGGAGTGCACCTGCAGCATGACCATGGTCAGCCGCTACCAGAAGCGCATCTCGGGGCCGCTGCTGGACCGCATAGACATCCATGTGGACGTGCCCCGGGTGGAGTACGAGAAACTCTCCGACGACCGCCTGGGGGAGCCCAGTGCGGCCATCCGGGCGCGGGTGGAGGCGGCCCGGCGGCGGCAGCGGGAACGCTTCGCCGGCACGAGCCTTTCCTGCAACGCCGACATGGGCCCGGCCGAGATCCGGGAGTTCTGCCCCCTGGATGGAGAGGGGAAGGCCCTCCTGCGTGCCGCCATGCAGCAACTGCACATGAGCGCCCGGGCTTACCACCGCGTGCTCAAACTGGCCCGCACCATCGCCGACCTGGCCGGCGCGGACCGGATAGAGACCGTGCACCTGGCGGAGGCCATCCAGTACCGGCCCCGCCAGGTGGGGTAAGGCGGGGGGTGTCAGGAGGTGACAGCGGGGCAGCCCTGAGAACCGGGCACCTCCCGTTTGCGCTTCGCGTACCGCCGTGCTATACTGGAATACCAAGGGGGCGTTAGGAGGTCGCTCCCCAGGGGTGATCGCTGTGCTGGACGCTGCAGTGCTTGTCCTCAACCAGAACTACGAACCGCTGGATGTCTGCTCTTGGCAGCGGGCCATGGTCATGATCATCAGCGGCAAGGCGGAGATCGTGGAAAACGGCCGCGGCGTGATCCACACGCCCACCACCACCTTGCCCCTCCCCTCCGTGGTGCGCTTGCGGTACCTCGTCCATCGGCCCCGGCCTCGCGTCAAACTCAACCGCAAGGAGATCTTCCGGCGGGACAACTACACCTGCCAGTACTGCGGCCGCCAGACCACCAACCTGACGGTGGACCACGTGGTCCCGCGCCACTGCGGAGGGACCTATTCCTGGGAGAACCTGGTCAGCGCCTGCCCCCAGTGCAACCGCCGCAAGGGGGGCAAGACGCTGCGGGAGGCGGGCATGACCCTGCTGCGGACTCCCTACGAGCCCAGAGCCTCCCTGCGCTATCTCTTTGGCAACCCTCGGTATCGGGCATACCCCGAATGGAAGAAATTCCTCATCGGATGGGGGGACTGGACCTGGGACGACCTGTGAACGGGTGACCCTCGGGGCACGGCTGGGCCTCCTCAGGGCCAGCCCAGCGTTGCCCGGGCGAACCTGGCAGGGATGCGCTTCCGCCGCCGACCTCGCCCCCAGGCGCATCTGCGAGCGTGGCCTGGACCGCACGACGAGGGAGGACCTCGGCATGAAGAGGTGGGGAAGCCTGGCCCTTCTCCTGCTGGTGGCCCTTGTGTTGGGGCCCTCCGTGCTCCTCGCCGAGCGCCCGGTGCGCGTCGGCATCTACGAGAACGAACCCCTGGTCTTCACCAGCGCGCAGGGAAAGCCCCAAGGCTTCTATGTAGACCTCCTGGAGCACGTTGCCCAGCAGGAAGGCTGGCAGGTGGAGTACGTCTGGTGCCAGTGGCCCGACTGCCTGGCGCGCCTGGAGCAGGGCGACCTGGACCTGATGACCGCCATCGCCTATTCCGAGGCGCGGGAGGCGCGCTTTGACTTCACCCGCGAGACCGTGCTGGCCAACTGGGGCCAGGTCTACGCCCACCCCGGCGCGGGCATAGAATCGGTGCTGGACCTGGACGGCCGCCGCCTGGCCGCTGTCCCCGACGACATCTACACCCGGGGCCTTTCCGACATCCTGGCCCGCTTCGGGGTGTCCTGCCAGGTCCTGCCCGCCGCCGACTACGGAGAAGTCCTCCACCTGGTGGAGGCCGGCCAGGCGGACGCGGGCATCGTGGCCCGCCTCTATGGCGATCAGCACGGCGCAAAGTACGACGTGGACCGCACCCCCATCCTCTGCTGCCCCGTGGAACTGCGCTTCGCCGCGCCGAAAGGGCGGAGCGCCGACCTCCTGGCGGCCCTGGACCGCCACCTGGCGGCCCTGAAGGCCGACCCCGGCTCCCTCTACTTCCGCTCCCTGGACCGCTGGCTAGGTGGGCCGAGGAGCGCGGGGCTGCCCGACTGGGTGCCCAGGGCCCTGGCCTTGGGGGGCGCGGCGGTGGTGCTGCTGGCAGGGGGGACGCTCTACTTCCGGTGGCAGATGCGGGCGCGCACCCGCCACCTGCAGGCCGAGATCGCCCGCCGGGAGCAGGTGGAAGAGGGGCTGCGCCGGGCACGGCACGAATGGGAAGAGATTTTCCAGGCCATCGGCCATCCCACCCTCATCCTGGACCCCGAGCACCGCATCCTGGCGGCCAACCGGGCGGCGGCGCAGGCCACGGGCCAGCCGGAACAGGCGCTCTTGGGGGCGCTCTGCTACCACGTCTTCCACGGCACGGCGGAGCCGCCCGCAGGCTGCCCCTTGGAGCGGATGCGGGTCTCGGGCGTGCTGGAGACGGAGGCCATGGAGATGGAAGCCCTGGGCGGCACCTACCTGGTCTCCTGCACGCCCGTGTGGGACGAAGAGGGCCATCTCCAGCGCGTCATCCACATCGCCACGGACATCACCGCCCGCAAGAAGGCGGAAGAGGCCCTGCAGAAGCGGGAACGGGAACTGGACGTGCTGAGCCGCCTGGGGTACGCCTTGGCCCAGACGTTGGACCTTCCCCGCATCTACCGCACGGCCTACGACCACGTGCGGGAAGCGGTGGATTGCCCGGTGTTCGGCATCTCCCGCTACGACCCAGAGAGCCGCGCCTTGCAGGCCGAATACATGTTGGAGGATGGCCAGGAGTTGGATGTCTCCCAACTGCCGCCCCTGAGGATGGATGTGGAGCCCACGCGCGGCCGGGCGAAAGCCATCGCCACGGGGCAGCCAGAGGTGGTGCGGGACCTGGTGGCGGCAGCCCAGGCGGATGGGCAGGCCGTGTACCTCGGCGTGGGGAGCGAGGAGCGGATCGCCCGGTCGGCCGCGTATGTCCCCATGGTGGTGCAGGGGCAGGTGACCGGCCTTCTGGAGGTGCAGTCGTACCGGGCCGACGCCTACACCGAGGAGGACATCGCCCTTCTTATCCCGGTGGCCAACCTCATCGGCCTGGCCATTGAGAACGGGCGGCTCTTCGCCGAAGTGCAGGGCTACACGCGGGAGTTGGAGGAACGGGTGCGGGAGCGCACGGCGGAACTGGAAGAGCGGGTGGCCGAGGCCGACCGCCGCAGACGTGCCCTGACCACCCTCCTGGAGGACCTGCAGGCCGCCAACCGCAGGCTGGCTGCCACCACCCATCGCCTGGAGGAGGCCAACCAGGAACTGGAAGCCTTCGCCTACTCCGTCTCCCACGACCTGCGCGCGCCCCTGCGGGCCGTGGAGGGGTTCGCCCAAGCCCTGCTGGAGGACTATACGGCAAACCTGGACCCCACCGCCCAGGACTTCGCCCAGCGCATCGTGGCCGCGGCCCAGCGGATGAACGCACTCATTGACGACCTCCTGGCCTACAGCCGCCTGAGCCGCCAGGAAATGCGCCTTTCGCCCGTGCCCCTGGACCGCGTGGTGGAGACTGTCCTGGAGGGACTGGCCCCCGAGATCCAGGAACGGGAGGCCCAGGTGACGGTGGAAGGCCCCCTGCCCGCGGTGGAAGGGCACGAGACCACCCTGGTGCAGGTGGTGACAAACCTGGTGGATAACGCCCTCAAGTTCGTGGCCCCGGGCACGCGGCCCCAGGTCCGCCTCTGGGCTGAGGAGCGGGACGAGGGGGTGCGCCTGTGGGTGGAGGACAACGGCATCGGCATCGCCCCCGAGCACCACGAGCGCATCTTCCACATCTTTGAGCGCCTCCACGGCTGGGAGGCCTTCCCCGGCACCGGCGTGGGGCTGGCCATCGTCCGCCGCGGCGTGGAGCGGATGGGCGGCCGCGCCGGGGTGGAGTCAGAAGTTGGCAAGGGAAGCCGGTTTTGGGTAGAATTGAAGAAAGCGGAGGCGACGGGGCCGTCGCCTTGAGTTGGAGACGGGTTCGCCCTTGGGCATCAGGAGAGGCAGCCATGCTCATGCGCGAACACACCATCCTGCTGGTGGAGGACGACGAGAACGACATCCTCCTGATCCAGCGCGCGTTCCACAAGGCCGATGTAGTGAACCCCTTGGTGATGGTGCGGGACGGCGAGGAGGCCATCGCCTACCTGGCCAACCTGGATGGAAACCCGGTACCGATCCTGATCCTCCTGGACCTGAAACTGCCCCGCAAGAACGGGTTTGAGGTCCTGGAATGGCTCCGAGCGCAGCCAGGCCTGAAACGGCTTCCAGTGGTCGTCCTCACCTCCTCCAACCAGATGCCGGACATCCAGCGCGCCTACGACCTAGGGGCCAATTCCTATCTGGTGAAGCCGGTCACTTTTGAAGGGCTGCTGGAAATGGCCAAGGTGCTGAAGTTCTACTGGCTCATCCTGAACCAGAAGCCAGTTCCCTTTGAGGAAGGAAGGTAACGGGACCTTTCCTCATCCCCCCACCTCTCCCTCTCCATCCGTGGATGGAGGGGGAAGGCCGAGGGCCAGGGGTGGGGTTGGAAAGCAGGTACTGCCCCACGCGGCGAGGTGCGCAGGAGCGAGGACGAGATGGCAGAGCGAGCGGAAAGCGCAGAGAGGGAAGCCCAGGCAAAGCCCCTGCGCGTGGTCCTGGTGGACGACAACCCGGACGACCGCGTGCTGACGGCACGGGAACTGGAGCGGGAGTTCGGCGCCATCGCAGTGGAACAGGTCGCAGGGCCGGAATCCCTGAAGCAGGTCCTGGAGGCCGGCGAGTTTGACCTGGTCATCACCGACTACCAACTGCACTGGTCCAACGGCCTGGAGGTGCTCCGGGCGGTAAAGGCTCGCTGGCCCCACCGGCCAGTGGTCATGTTCACTGGGACCGGGAGCGAGGAGATCGCCGTGGAGGCCATGAAGGCTGGCCTGGACGACTACGTCCTCAAGTCGCCCAAGCACTTCCGCCGCCTGCCGGCCACGGTGCGCCTGGCCCTGGCCCGTGCCGAGGAGCGTCGGGCGCGGGAAGAGGCGGAGGCCCGCTACCAGCAACTTGTGGAGCGGGTGCCAGTAGGCCTGTACCGCACCACCCCTGAGGGCCGCATCCTGGAGGCCAACCCCGCTCTAGTGGCCATGCTCGGCTACCCCAGCCGTGAGGCCCTCCTCCAGACGAACGTGCGGGACCTCTACGCCGACCCCCAGGAGCGGGAACTCCACCTGGCGCGCCTGGAGGAGCAGGAGGTCCTGCAGGGGGAACTGCGCCTGCGCCGCCGCGATGGGCATGTCATCTGGGTGCGGAACACGGTCCGCGCCGTGCGCGGCGAGGACGGCCAGGTCTGCTGCTGCGAGGGCGCGCTGGAGGACATCACCGAGGAGAAGGCCCGCGCCCAAGAGGTGCGGGCCATCCTGGAGACCGTGCCCGAGGGCGTGCTCCTCTTGGATGGAGAATTGCGCATCCGGCAGGCCAACCCGGCAGCCCGCGAACTCCTCCCAGCCCTGACGGAGGCCCGGGAGGGCGAGGTCCTGAGGCACCTGGGCCCCTACTCCCTGAAGCGCCTCCTGGAACCGCCGGAAGGGGGCCGCTGGCACGAGGTCCGGCTGGAGGGCCCCAAGCCCCGCTTCTACGAGGTGGCCGCCGAGCCGCTGCGCGGGGCAGAGGAGGGCGCGGGCTGGGTCCTGGTGCTGCGGGACGTGACGAGGGAACGGGAAGCCCGGCAGCAGGAGGAAGCCCAGGCGCGCCTGGCGGCCATCGGGCAACTGGCGGCTGGCATCGCCCACGACTTCAACAACATCCTCACCGGGATCATCGGCTTCTCCCAACTCCTGGCCCGACGCGACGACATCCCCGAGGACGCCCAGCGCACCCTGGAATCCATCAGCGCACAGGGGCAGCGGGCGGCCCAGTTGGTGCGCCAGATCCTGGACTTCAGCCGCAAGTCCGTGTCGCAGCAGCGCCCCCTGGACCTGGTGCCCTTCATGGAGGAAGTCCTCACCCTCCTGCAGCGGACCGTTCCGGAGAGCATCCACATCTCCTACTCGCCGCCGCCCGTCAGCGTGTGGGTCATGGGGGACCCGGTCCAGTTGCAACAGGCGCTCATGAACCTGGTGGTGAACGCCCGCGACGCCATGCTGGGCGAGGGCACCCTGACGCTGGGCCTGGAGGTGGTGGACCTGGGCCCCGGAGACATCCCCCCAGTGCCAGAGATGGGGCCGGGCCGGTGGGTGGCCCTTTCGGTGGGAGATACCGGCTGCGGCATGCCTTCCGACTTCATCCCCCACATCTTTGAGCCCTTCTTCACCACCAAGCCCCTCCACGAGGGCGCAGGGCTGGGGCTTTCCCAGGTCTACGGCATTGTCAAGCAGCACCGCGGCCACATCCAGGTGGAGACCGAGGTGGGGAAGGGGAGCACCTTCACCCTCTACTTCCCCTTCTACGCCCCTGAGGAGAGGCCCGAGGCACGGGAGGAAGAAGCGGCCCTGCCCCCCGTGGAGGGGAAGGGGCAACTCATCCTGTTCGTGGAAGATAACCACGCCGTGCGGGAGGTGGGCCGCCGGATGCTGGAGGACCTGGGGTACCAGGTGGTGGTGGCCCCCTCCGGCCAGTGGGCCCTGGACCTGTACAAGAAACTCGCCCCGAGGATCGCCCTGGTCATCAGCGACATGGTGATGCCAGGGATGAGCGGCAGGGAACTGCTGCGGTTCATGCGGGACCTCAACCCCTCCGTGAAGGTCCTCCTCATGAGCGGGTATCCCCGGGGCATGGATGCCCCGGACCTCTCCTCGCCCGGGGTGGTAGGCTGGCTGCCCAAGCCCTTTGACCGGGACAGCCTGGGCCGCGCCGTGGAGCAGGCCATCGGAGAGCCGTGAGGCTGGCAGTGGAGGGCAGGGGATGACCTCACCCGCCCCCGCCCGAGCAGCATCCCTCTCCGGCACGGGGACCTGGAGGGGCGATCCATGAACCGCCCTGGGCCAGGGAGTGAGGTCCGTAGGGGCGCCCGCCAGCGCGGCTCGCTTCTGGGGAGGTGCGGGACGATGGCGATCCGTGAGCAAGGGCCAGGCACGCGGTTCCGGGTCCTCTCGGACGAGCAGATGGAGGAAATCCACTGGGCAACCCTGGAGGTCCTGCGCCGCACCGGGGTGAAGGTCCTCTGCCCAGAGGCGCGGGAGGTCTTCCGCGAGGCCGGCTGCTGGGTGGAGGGCGAACGGGTGCGCATCCCCCCAGCCCTGGTGGAGTGGGCCCTGGCGATGGCTCCTTCCCAGGTGGTCCTCTGCAACAGCCGGACCCTGGAGCCAGCCCTGATCCTGAGCGGCCGACGCACCTATTACGGCCCCGGGGCCGATACGCCCCACATCGTAGACCCCTACACCGGGGAGCGCCGCCTGGCCCAGATGGTCGCGCAGGCTACCGCCTGTGTGTAGGGAGCCGTCCGTGTCCGACCCGTGCGCTGGCCTGCGGGACCTGTTCCTCCTGCGCCCGGACGTGGTCTACCTGAACCACGGTTCCTTCGGGGCCTGCCCGCGCCCGGTCTTTGAGGCCTATCAGAACTGGCAGCGGGAACTGGAGCGCGAGCCGGTGGAGTTCCTCGCGCGGCGCTTTGAGGGCCTGATGGCCCATGCCCGCGCGGCGCTGGCCCGCTACGTGGGCGCGGACCCGGACGACCTGGTCTACGTGCCCAACGCCACGACCGGGCTGAACATCGTCGCCCGTTCCCTGCCCTTGCGCCCTGGCGACGAAGTCCTGGCCACCGACCACGAGTACGGCGCCCTGGACCGCACCTGGCGCTTCGTCTGCGGGAAGCGGGGGGCCCGCTACGTCCGGCAGCACGTGCCCCTCCCCTTGACCTCGCCAGAAGCCTTCGTAGAAGCGGTCTGGGCGGGTGTCACCCCGCGCACGCGCGTCCTCTTCGTCAGCCACATCACCTCCCCCACAGCGATCGTCTTCCCCCTCCAGGACCTCCTCCGGCGGGCCCGGGAACGGGGCATCCTCACGGTGGTGGATGGGGCCCACGCCCCGGGCCAGGTCCCCCTGGACCTCCAGAGCCTGGGGGCCGATTTCTACGCCGGCAACTGCCACAAGTGGATGATGGCCCCCAAGGGGTCGGCCTTCCTGTACGCCCGGCGGGAGGTCCAGCCCCTGCTGGAGCCTCTGGTGGTCAGTTGGGGATGGGAAAGCGAGCGCTCGGGCCCTTCGCCCTTCCTAGACCACCACCAGTGGCAGGGGACGCGGGACATCTCCGCCTTCCTCGCCGTGCCCGCGGCCCTCCAGTTCATGGAAGACCACCGGTGGGATGCGGTGCGGCAGGCGTGCCACGAGCGGCTCCAGGGGCTGCGGGGGGCCATCTCCGCGCTAACCGGCCTGGACCCCATCACGCCCGACACCCCGACCTGGACGGCGCAGATGGCGTCCTTCCCCCTGCCGCCCTGCGATCCCGCTGCCCTTCAAGAGAGGTTGTGGGAAGACTACCGCGTGGAGGTGCCCGTCACCACCTGGAATGGGCGAGCGTTCCTGAGGGTCTCCGTCCAGGGGTACAACACCCAGGCCGACCTGGAGGCGCTCCTCTCCGCCCTGGGCGACCTGGGTCGGCGTGGGGTGCTGCCCCTGCCCTAGCGAGGGCCTCCGCGTGGCCTGCCCTGGACCTTCGGAAGGAGGCGGGCCTGCACTTCCTCCAGGGTGAAGGGCCCGCCGTGGGAGGTGTGGATCCAGGTCGGCTGCCTCTCCAAGAGGTGGCGCAGGCTCTCCCGGAGGGCCTCCAGGTCGTCCCACAGCAGCGGGAGGCCGGGGCGGCCCCGCCCCCACAGCCCGCCCATCACCAGGTCGCCGACCAGGGCTTGCCCATCCACCAGGAGGATGGAGATGGCGCCAGGCGTGTGCCCGGGCGTGGGGATCACCTGGCCTTCCACGCCATAGGGCCGCAGGTCCACCGTGCCCTCCAGGAGGATGTCCGGGGAGCAGGGCGGAGCCGTGTTCCCCACGCCGACCCCTAGCCGCTGGACGAGCCCCCAGAGAGGGCTGCGGGGGGTTCCCAGGGGGTTCCGGCCCTTCCGGAGGGCCTCGGCGTCCGCCCGGCCGACGGCCACTG
>Ga0123519_10012546_pt1 | contig 12308 bp, 9 predicted proteins | sample YelNatPaOPRAMG02_FD_87396 | JGI IMG/M metagenome (GOLD analysis project Ga0123519, IMG submission 87396) | Hot spring microbial communities from Yellowstone National Park - Yellowstone National Park OP-RAMG-02 (version 2) | ecosystem: Environmental > Aquatic > Thermal springs > Hot (42-90C) ... | reverse complement strand
CTCGTGGACTTCTTCCGTGGCCCCTGTGGCGGTGGGGAGCGCTGCCGGGCCGGCGGGGGTGCGGCGCTGCCTGGTGATCCCCGGGGGCCGGGCCAGCCTGCTTGCCTACCGGAAGGCGCGGGCCCCGTGGCTCTCCTCCCTCCTGGAGCAGGGGAACTGGTATTTCATCAAGTACCGCCACCTGCGGCAGTTGGCGGCGGAGCCCGAGGCGGTGAGCCGGGCCCGCCTGGAGCAGAGTTTCGGCCTGGACCCCATCGTGGAGCGGTCGGACGCGCAGATGGCGCTGTTTTGATGGTCCTCTCGTGGCCTCGTTGGCCGTGCAGCGCGTGCCAAGGGTCAGGTGCTCTCCGGTCCTGTAGGGCCGTATAGTGGGGCGGCTGGCCCTGCGGCGGCCGATTTGACATTTCCCTGACCATCGGCTATAATCCAACTGGGATACAAGTTTCATCCCAATGGTATCCCAGAAAGGATGAGGGACGCGATGGACCAACCGCAGTCCCACCCTCCTTCCTCTCTTGGCCTCCGGGAGGGCCAGGTCAGGATTGCCCACGAAATCTACGCCCGCCTCAAAAGCGAGATCCTGCGCGGCACCATTGAGCCTGGATCCCTGCTCTCGGAATCCAAGTTGGCCAGGCGTTTCGGCGTCAGCCGCACCCCCGTGCGGGAAGCCCTCAGCCTCCTGGCTAGCGATGGCCTCATCACCACCCTCCCTCAACGTGGCCATCTGGTGCGCACTATCTCGCTCTACGAAGTGCTGGATGCCTTCCGGGTGCGCGAGATCTTGGAGGTAGAGGCGGCAGGGCTTGCCGTCCACCGCATCTCGGATGCGGAGATTGCCTACCTCAGGGAACTGGCCGAGGCCCGTGAAGGAGACCTCCCGAGCCTCAACCACGAGTTCCACACCATCATCGCCAGGGCCAGCGGAAACCGTATCTTGGCCGACTTCATTGATAAGTTGCTGATGCTCATGCGGCGCGTGCTTCTCTTTGACCCCCACCTCGCAGGGTGGACCGAGGAGGGGACACAGGAGGCCCTTGCTATCTGCGAGGCCCTCGCCGCCCGTGATGAAGCCGCCGCCCGCGAGGCGATGAGGACCCATATCCGCAACACACTGGCCTCTATTCTGAGGCAAGTTTAACCTTCCTCAATGCGTAGACCAGGGAGCAGAGGTCCATGAGCCAGATCGTCAAGACCCTGTGCCAGATGTGCTACTTTTACTGCGGCCTGGACGTGACCGTGGAGGACGGGCGCATCCTCAAGATAGAGGGGATGCGGGAACACCCAGTCAACCAGGGACGCCTGTGTGCCAAGGGGATCGCCTCCCAGCAGTTGGTGACCGACCCTCAACGGCTGAAGGCCCCGCTGCGGAGGGTGGGGGAGCGCGGCTCGGGACGCTGGGAACAGATCTCTTGGGACCAGGCCTTGGACGAGATCGCGGAAAAGTTGCTGGCCATTCGTGAGGAGTTTGGACCAGAGTACGTGGGGTATTACCGGGGGCAGGCTCCTGGCTGGGTCACCAACTACAACTACGTGATCCGCTTCATGAACAGTTGGGGTTCCCCCAACATCTTCACCCATGCCCATCTTTGTTTTACCCCCCGCGCTGTGGCCCACGCCGCGACCTTTGGGGGCTTCCCGGAACCCGATTACGAGCGCGCGAACTGCATCCTGCTCTTCGGATACAACCCTGTCTACACCTCCCCGGTCAACTACGCCCCGCGGATCATCTGGGCCAGGGAGCGTGGGGCCAAGTTGATCGTGGTGGACCCTCGCTTCACCAATACGGCTTCCAAGGCGGACCTCTTCCTTCAGCCGCGTCCTGGGACGACCGGGGCGCTGGCCCTGGCGATGATCCAGGTGATCATAGAAGAGGGCCTTTACGATGCCGACTTCATCGCGCGGTGGACGGTCGGCTTTGACCGTCTGAAGGAGTTCGTGCAGGCTTACACGCCCGAACGGGTGGAGGCGATCTGTTGGGTGCCGGCGGAGAAGATCCGAAAGGCGGCCCGCATGGTGGCCACGATCAAGCCGGCGGTGGTGGTGGATGGGAATGGCCTGGACCAGCACACCAACACCGTCCAGACGGTCCGTACCACCTCCATCTTGCGCGCGCTGCTCCGCACCGTGGATGAGCCGGGCGGAAGCGTCCTGGTGCCGCCCTTGCCCTTCGTGGATGTGCAGCGGCGAGGAGCCAGGCCAGCAGGGTACGACGCCAAGGCGGTGGTCCAATACCCCCTCTACTACGCCGCGGGCCTGAGCCTGACCGGCGTGGAACTGACCGATGCCATCGCGACGGGGAAACCGTACCCCATCAAGGCCCTCATCGTCCAGGGGGGTGACCCCGTCGCCGTGCTCTCGGAATCTACTAGGGTGCGCGAGGTCCTCAAGAAGGTGGACTTGCTGGTCGTGCACGACCTCTACCTCACGGCCACAGCCCAGATTGCGGACATCGTGCTGCCTGCCGCCAGTTTCTTGGAGCGCGATCTCATCCTCTACTACCGCTACCGCCCCTTTGCCGACGGCAACCTGATCGCCATGCAGAACCAGTGCGTGCCGCCGGTGGGGGAAAGCAGGTCGGACCTGGACTTCGTGTTTGCACTGGCGCGTCGGGTGGGGCTGGGGGAGTATTTCCCCTGGGAGAAGGTCACTGACGCCTTTGATTGGGAACTGGAACCCCACGGGATCAACGTGACCTGGCTTCGGGAGCACCCAGGGGGCTACGTGCGCCGCTACGAGCCTGAGGAACTCTACCGTAAGTACGAGCGCAAGGGGTTCCCCACCCCCTCTGGCAAGATTGAGTTCGTCGCCTCCCGCTTCGCTGAAGTGGGCCTGGACCCCCTGCCCACGTTCACCGAACCTGCTGCTAGCCCGGAAGCCACCCCTGAACTGGCCAAAGAGTACCCCCTGATCTGCTCCACAGGATTGAAGTTGGGCATCCACACGCACACGCAGTTCCGCACGTTGCCCTGGATTCGGGAGATGGAGCCCGATCCCTTCGCGGAAATCCACCCCCGTACGGCATCCGAATGGGGGATTGCAGATGGGCAGTGGATTGTGGTGGAGTCGCCCAAGGGGGCGATCAAAGTGCGGGCGCGGGTCCGGGCTACGGTGCAGCCAGGCGTGGTGATGGTCACGCACGGCTATGGGGAGCCGTACGCTTCCGACGCGGACCTGCCCAATAAGATCACCTCGGAGAAGGAGCGCGATCCCATCGCTGGGGCGACGGGGAACCGTTCGTTCCTGTGCCGAGTGAGGAAAACGTAGGAGGGGAGGATGGCCAGGCGCAGAGGGTTGGTGGCCAACCTGGACCGTTGCATGGGCTGTTTCGCGTGCGAGGTGGCCTGCAAGCAGGAACATGGTCTGCCGGAGGGCGTGCGGTGGATCCGGGTGGAGACGCTGGGTCCTTACGAGGTCAACGGCGAACTTGCCATGGATTTCGTCCCCCTGGCTGCCGATGGATGTGACTTCTGCCGGGACCGCGTGGCTGCCGGGAGGCGGCCAGCCTGCGTGGAGATCTGTCCCACGCAGGCCTTGGGTCTGTACGGTGAGGAGCAGATCCTGCGCTTGCTCCGGACCGGGCCGCGCATCCAGATCTGCAAGATGGGGGATCACGAGGATGGATGAAGAAGCCTTGCGCGAGCGCATCTGTGCCGCTGTGGATGCCGCCGCTGAGGAACTGGTCGGCCTTGCCCGGTTCATCCATGCCAACCCTGAAGTGGCCATGGAGGAGCACAAGGCTTCGGCCCGGTGCGTGGAGGTTCTGGAGAAACACGGGTTCCAGGTAGAAAGGGGCGTGGCCGGCCTCCTGACGGCCTTCCTGGGGAAGCGAGGACAGGGGCATCCCCGCATCGGCATCCTGGTGGAGTACGATGCCCTGCCTGGGGTGGGGCATGGGTGCGGCCACAACCTCCTGGCGGGGGCCACGATCGGGGCAGGCCTCGGTGCAGGAGCTGTGTTGGATGAGGTGCCTGGGTCGGTTTGGGTCTTCGGCACCCCTGGGGAGGAGGGGGCAGGCGGCAAGGTTTACATGGTGCGGGCCGGGCTGTTTGAGGATGTGGATATCGTCTTGGGCACCCATCCTCACCCTGTGTGGGCCTCTGTGCCCACCGTGCCCGGGAGCGGTAAGGCGCTGGCGTGTCAGCAAGTGGAAATTGAGTTTTTCGGGCAAGCGGCCCACGCAGCCCGCGACCCTTTCAACGGGATCAACGCCCTCAATGCGGTGATTGAGACCTTCAACGGGATCAATGCCCTCCGTCAGCACATCAAACCCACGGCCCGTATCCACGGCGTCATCCGGCATGGGGGTGACGCGGTAAACGTCGTCCCGGCCTACGCCAAGGCCGAGTTCCTCGTGCGCGCCGAGACCCGGGGCGAGAGGGACGAGTTGGTGGAAAAAGTGCGTCGCATCGCCGAGGGCGCGGCGCTGATCACAGGAGCACGTCTGAAGTTCACCCCGTCCGACACGCCCTACGATGAGTTCATCCCCAACTACACCATCGCCCGGCAGCTGAAGGCCCACTTTGATGCGCTGGGCCTTCGCACCATGCCTGCAAAGCCCGGTCCAGGCCTGGCCTCTTCGGACATCGGCAACGTGAGTTACGTGGTGCCGACTGGGGAAGGGTCCTTCCCCATCACCGAAGAGGACATCCCCTGGCACTCGCCTACCTCAGCGGCTGCGGCCAACACCGAGGCTGCGTACCAGGCCATGCTCAAGGCGGCGAAGGGCCTCGCCCTGACAGCGCTGGACTTCCTGACCGATCCGGGCCTCGTACGCGCGGCGAGGGAAGAGTACGAAGCGGCGCTGGCCGAACATGAGTCAGGCAGCCGCCCCATCTTGGAATGAGCAGGTTCCCATGCAAGGTCCTGACTCGCGTCTGAAGCGGCGAGAGCGGTTCTACGCTTGGCAAACCCGCCAAGGGTGCCTGGAGTTGCCCTTCCCTTTGGAGGAGTACGCGGAGCGCGTGTCCAGGGCACGGGCGTTGATGGCCGATCAGGGCCTGGACGCGCTCCTCGTCTGCGGCGACCCTGGCCATCCTGGAGACATCCGCTGGATCGCCAACTGGGAACCCAGCGTCGGAAATGCCTTTCTGTTCTTGCCCGCTCAGGGAGAGCCTGTCCTGGTGCTCCACGATGAGGTGCCCGGATACAACCTGTGTGCCACCTGGGTGAAAGAGGTCCTTCCTCCCTCCCGAGGGGCCGGGGGATTGCGCAAACTGCAGGACGACCTCCTAGGGCTTCTGGGCGACCACTGCGTCCAGCACCGGCTGGGGCTGGTGAGTGAGGCAGGGCTGCCTCTCCAGGTGTACCAGGGGATCGTGACAGACAGGCCTCACCTGGAGATGGCCGATGTCACGGTGGCCTTCGCCAGGTTGAGGGCGGTTAAGAGCGCCCGCGAAGTAGAGAAAGTGCGCGAGGCCGTGCGCCAATCAGACGCGGCCATGAAGGTCGCTGTGGAGTTGGTGCATGAGGGTGTTTCGGAAAGGGAAGTGGTGGCTGAGGTCCTGCGTTCCCTCTTCCTTGAGGGAGCGGATGGCGTCGCCTTCATGCCCCTCGTGGTGGCTGGGCCGCGCGCGGCCTGGAAACATGCTTCGCCCACCTCGCGCCCCATTCGGAAAGGGGAGCCGGTCTACATAGACCTGGGAGCCTCTTATCAAGGGTACTGTGCCGACCTTTCGCGCACGGTCCTCTTGGGGAAGCCTACACCGGAACAGGCCATGGCGCTGGAGTTTGCGCTCGCGGCTACAGCAGCCATGAGGGAGGCTGCTCGTCCTGGCATCCCGGCTGGAGCCCTGGCCCAGGTGGGCGACGAGGTAGCCGCCCGGTTTGGCCTGGCGGACAGGGCGTGGGGCACAGGGCACGGATTGGGCTGCAAACTGCGGGAGGAGCCCCTTCTGGATCGCGCCAACGACCTCCTCCTGCAGCCGGGCATGGTCATGGCGATTGAGCCCATGTGTGTCTGCGAATGGGGTACGTTCGTCATTGAGGACGATCTCCTGATCACGGAGACGGGGAGCGAGGTCCTCTCTCACTCTCCCCGCCGCAACTGGGGCTAGGTGGTGGCCACCGCTAATCCTGGCTTGGGAGGAATTCCTGTGAAAGAACGTGTGTACGCGCTGCACAAAGCAGCCTGGGAAAGCGTGCTGGCCCAGGCTGCAGATGCCACCTATCAGAAGTACGGCCTGTATGTCAGCCGCATCCTGAGCGTGCGCCACCCGGAGGTCTACCTGAAAGGGGATGACCTCTTCTGGCAGATCGCCAGTACGGTCAACGGCTTCCAGGAAGCCTACGAAGTGGAAAACGTGGCCGACATGTATCTCATGGAATTCCCGGACAAGATCATAGCCGGGGAAAATGTGGGGCGCCCCCTCTCCATGGCTAAGGTGGATTCTGGCTCCTACCGAGTGGTGGACGAGGCGGACCTTTACCCCAAAGGGTATCCGTTCTTCCCCTGGCTGGACCGACGCATGGGACCCCTGGCCGTCACCTTGAAGGATAAGGGACGCAGGCTGACGCCGGTGGAGCGGGCTGAGCACGAGTACTTCCGGGCCAAGGAGAGGGGGGCACCGAAGGAGACGCTCTTCCTCGTCGTCTGTGATGACGGCGGGGCTTATCTGTACGAGAGTGGCCTTCTGTGGTCGGCGCGGGAAGGGAGACCTGTGGGCCACGCTACAGGCAACCCGGTCCTCATTTTCAATGAAGAAGCCGTGTGGTACCCTCTGATGGGCCGGGACGACACCGGACGCTCTGCAGCCCTTGCCCACGTGGTCAGCAAGTATGCTACCGATGTTCGTGTGCCCTCCCTGACCCCTTGGGAGGAGGAGCAGATCGGGCGGCTGCGCCAGGCCACCGAACTGGTCACGGAGAAGCAGGTGGACCTGGCCACGTTGGTCGCCACGCGCGCCCACGGGTTGGATTCCTTCGTGTTCATCACTGTGTGGGACCGCATCTACCCGCACCAGGACTTTGACCCCTGGACGCTTTCCCTGAAGATGGGGGTCCTCAGGGGGTGCATCCGCTACGCTGCCTACCTCAGCCCTGCGACGGCGGTTCTGGCGGACCTGGTCCTGGGGGCACCCGACCGGGAAACGGGCATCCGTGCCTTGGGCCAGGAATACCTGAAGCATGCCGGGGTGGTGCGGGAGGATGAGCGGGAGTGGAAGAAGCCTGGCCGGGTGGAAGCGTGGGGCCACATCTGGGGGTGCTGCTTCCTGGAGAGCGACATCAACGACATCTACCGCACCCAGGGAGGGGCGCACTGCGTCAGCCAGGCCATGAACTTGAGCCCGGCCCTGGACCTGGCCGGGATCCCGCACTACGTCACGCACTTTAACCGGGGTGGGATCGGGGCGCGCGATCACCACTTCATCTACTCATGCGATGGGGAGTTCGTCATTGACGACGGCATCGTCAACTTCTTCGCCAAGGACCACCCGACCACGACCAAGTGGGGGGCTTTGCTCTCCTTCTCGCGGGATGGCCTCTGGGCCTCCACAGTGGCTGGCCAGTTCTATGGCAGTGTCTCGCCGTCCGAGACCATTGAGGTGGTGCAGGAAATCAATCGGATGATCAGGGGTAAGTTCACAATGAACTTCCTCAGTTTCGTGGGGGGCGAACAGAAGGAGATCTCTTTGGAGGAGTTCGTCGCCTATCTGAGGTCTATCCAGGGGGAGTGGAAGCCGGTCACGTTGCCCTGAGCAAAGGTGCGAGGGGATGGCTTACGTCCCAGATGGAGGCGTCTCCCCACAGGACAAGAAAGGAGGTGAGAGCCGGCTCCAAGTTGCACATGCACCGTGATCGCGGCCATGTGGCGAGAAGAGTTCTAAGCCTTTCTCTCCCAGAGACGCACACAGGAGGATGAGAACCATGAAAGAGCGCAAGCATCTGCATTGGATCGTGGTCCTGCTGCTGGTGTTGGGGGCCTTGCTCCCCGCTGCCTGCGCGCCTGCGCCAACCGCGGCGCCTCCGACGCAGGCGCCCGCGCCGACGCCGGTTCCCCCCACACAGGCGCCCGCGCCAACCGCGGTTCCCCCAACGCCGACGCCGGTTCCCCCCACACAGCCACCTGCTCCAACCCCGACGGCCAAGCCGAAGGAGCCTACGGTGATCCGGGTGCCCATCGCCAGCGACCCCAAGAGCCTGGAACCTGGCCTGGTGCTGGAGCTCCTGTCCGGCTGGATTGCCCAGAACCTCCACGCTGGCCTCCTCACGTATGATGAGAACACCCGGTTGAAACCCTACCTGGCCGAGCGCTGGGAGGTCTCGGAGGATGGCCTGACCTACACGTTCTACCTCCGGAAGGACGCCAAGTGGCACAATGGCCGGCCCATTGTCGCTGCCGACATCAAGAAGGGCTGGGAGCGCTACCTAGATCCGGGAGTGGCCGCGCAGGCAGGAGCGGACTACCTGGGCAACATCAAAGGAGCCCAGGACATCCTGGACGGCAAGACGAAGGAACTCAGTGGCGTTGAGGCGGTGGACGACTACACCCTCAAGGTCACCCTGGAGAAGCCTGACTCCGGTTTCCTCCTCAAGGTAGCCACGAGTTCCACCTGGACCGTGCCGCCTGAAGCAGTGGTGGAAGGGAAGCCCGAGTGGAAGGACAAGCCGGTCGGGGCAGGTCCCTTCAAGTTCGTGGAGCAGAGAACCAACGAGAAACTGGTCCTGGAAGCCTGGGATGACTTCTTCCTGGGGCGGCCCACGGTGGACCGGATTGAGTACTACGTGGTCCCCGACCCGGCGACCATCCTGGCGCAGTACGAAGCCGGGGAACTGGACCTCGCCACCGTGCGGGCCGTGGACCTGCAGCGGCTCCAGCAGGACCCCAAACTGAGCCAGGAACTGAAGTTCTGGACCCGCGCCCAGTTGGTCTACTTCGGCCTCAACATGCACAAGGTGGATGTCTTCAAGGACAAGCGGGTGCGCCAGGCCTTCAACTACGCCCTGAACAAGCAGGAACTCATTGAGAAGCTCCTCTTCAACGCCTACAAACCGGCCACCGGCCTTGTTCCCCCAGGCATCTCCGAGTACAACCCCAACCTGAAGGGGTACGAGTACAACCCGGAGAAGGCGCGGCAGCTTTTGGCAGAGGCGGGCTTCCCGGAAGGGAAAGGGTTCCCAACGCTCCAGATCACTTGCATCGGTTCCGACAGCACCCTGTGCGAGGCCTTCGCCGCTCAGGAGAACCAGAACCTCGGACTGAACATTGAGGTGAACACCGTGGAACGCGGCGAGATGATCAAGGGGCTATGGGACCACAACACCTGGGATATCTTCTACTGGGGGTGGACCGCGGACTTCCCCTCCGCCGAGGTGTGGACGCACCAACTCTTGCACAGCGGGCTGGGGTCCAACTTCTTCGGGTACGAGAACCCCGAGTTTGACGCCATCGTGGACCAGGCCCGCCAGACGGTGGATGAGGCCAAGCGGGTGGCCCTCTGGCAGCAGGCAGAGGAAATGGCCATAGAAGACGCGGCCATGGTCCCCTTTGCCTACACTAGCTACATCTACCTGGTCAAACCCTATGTCAAGGGCTTCACCTGCAACCTCACCGGACCGATGTGGTACAAGGATGTGAAGATAGAGAAGTAGGACCGAAGGCAACCCCTGGGGCAGCGGAGCGTTCCCCGCTCTGCTGCCCCAGGGGGCGGTGGTTCTCCTTGGGGGGTGTGGATGCGCAGGTACATCCTTCAGCGCGTGCTCTTCACCATCTTCGGCATGATCGGAGCCACGTTGGTGGCCTTCCTGGCCATGCAGTTAGCCCCTGGCGACCCGCTGGAACTCATGGCTGGCGAGAGGAACATAGACCCCGCTGTCCTTGAGATGTGGCGACGTCATTACGGGCTGGATAAGCCCTTGGCTATCCAGTACCTGATCTTCCTCAAGAATGCGCTCCGAGGGGATTTCGGCACTTCTTATTATTACGTCGGCAAGCCTGTGCTGGAAATCCTTATGGAAGGCATCCCTGTCAGTCTCAAATGGGAAAGCGTAGGCCTCCTCCTCGCCATCTGTCTTGCGGTGCCCATCGGGGTCATCACCGCGCTGAAGCAGAACACCTGGATTGATCACTTCTTCATGTTCTTCGCCCTGGTGGGCATCTCGCTGCCCAGTTTCGCCCTGGCCACGTTCCTCATTGTGGGCATCTCCCTGAAACTGGGGTGGTTGCCGGTTGCGGGGCTCTCCACACCGGCGCACTATGTCTTGCCGGCGCTGACCTTGGCCGCTCACCCCATGGCGCTCCTGGCCCGGATGATCCGGGCCTCCATGCTGGAGGTCATCCGGCAGGATTACATCGTCACGGCCAGGGCCAAGGGGCTCAGCGAGCGGGTGGTCATCTTGCGCCATGCCCTGCGGAACGCCTTGTTGCCAGCGCTGACCATTGTGGGCATCATGGTTGGGCGCATCTTCGCCGGCACCTTCCTCATTGAGACGATCTTCAATATCCCCGGGCTTGGGCGCATTGGCGTGACAGCCGTGCTCCAGAGGGACTATCCGGTCATCTTAGGGGCGACGGTGCTCTTGGCCTTCGCCTTTCTCCTGACCACCTTGGTGACGGACATCCTTTATGGCTTCTTGGACCCTCGGATCCGGCTGGCCACTTAAGGGGGAGAGATGGGTATGGGGGCGACGGGACACCCGGCTCGGGGCCAGAACCGCCTCCTCCTGGCCTTGGGCCGGAAGGAGAAGCCAGAGGCGGCGACAAGCCTGTGGGAGGACGCGTGGAGACGCCTGAAGCGCAATAGGGCAGCGGTGGGGAGCATGGTCTTCCTGGTGGTCCTCGTCCTGATGGCCATTGCTGCCCCGGTCCTCACCCCCTACTCCCCTTACAACCCCGATTTTTCCGCCACGCTGCAGCCTCCGAGCCGTGAGCATCCCCTGGGCACGGACGAGTTGGGCCGGGACCTCGTCGCCAGACTGCTCTACGGGGCGCGGGTCTCGTTGGCCGTGGGCCTGGTGGTGCAGATCACGGCCATTGCGGTGGGGGCTCTCCTGGGGCTGGCTGCAGGATACTTTGGGGGGATCGTGGACACGGTCTTGATGCGGCTGGTGGACATCATGTACGCGTTCCCCAGTTTTCTCTTCGCCGTGTTCATGGTGGCTTTCCTCCGGCCGAGCCCTTTCAGCATTATCCTGGTTTTGGTCCTGGTTGGATGGCCGTTCCCGGCCCGCCTTATCCGGGCCCAGGTCCTCTCGTTGCGCGAGTGGGAGTTTGTCTCGGCGGCGCGCGTGGTCGGGGCTTCCAGTTGGCGGATCATGACGCGGCACATCCTCCCCAACACCTTGAGCGTGCTCATCGTGCACTTCACCATTGGCATTGCCGACGTGATCATGGCCGAGGCGGGCCTTTCCTTTCTGGGTATCGGCATCCGGCCGCCCAACCCGACCTGGGGCGGCATGATCGCCAAGGGCAGGGAGTATTTCCGTTCCTTCCCCCACCTGGCGCTGTACCCTTCCATCGCCCTGGGCCTGACCGTCCTCGCCTTCAACTTCCTGGGCGATGGACTGCGCGATGCCCTGGACCCGCGCTTGCGGCGCTGATCGGGCTGCCCAAGGGAAGGGGCGACCTCTTGACGTGAGGTGTCCACCTTGCCTCCACGAGTGGATCGCGACCTGTGCGTAGGCTGCGGAGTTTGCCTTTTCCAGTGCGGTCGGGATGTCTTCTCCTTTGACCCTGAAGCAGAGAAGGCGGTCGTGGCGCGGCCCCAGCAGTGCGTGGACTGTTTCATCTGCGAAGAGTATTGCCCCGAGCAGGCCATCCGGGTGAAGGTGGGGAAGCCCAAGTGATGGAGCGCACCGACGTGGCCATTGTGGGGGGCGGGCTGGCAGCCTGTGCGGCGGCTGTGGAGGCCGCCAAGTATGGCCTGCGCGTCACCCTTCTGGACAAGGGCAGGTTGGGACGGAGCGGCAGTTCCTGCACAGCCGGCGGCGGTTTCTCCTTCGCCCGGCCCTGTGGCAGGGACGGCTCTCTGGACGCGGCGAAGGCGCAACATGTGGCTGCTACCCTCGCTGCTGGCGAGGGGATGAATGACCCCCGACTGGTGGAGGTTTTGGCGAACGAGGCAGCCTGGCGAGTGCCGGAACTGGAGCGCCTGGGTCTGCGCTTCAAGCGTGACGAGAGGGGGTGCATCCTCGCAACTCTCGCTCCAGGCCACGAAGAGCCCCTGACCTCATCCCCCGAGGGGGGAGGTCCAGTGCTCATGGACGTCTTCCGGCGGGAAGTGCTGCATCGGCGCGTCCGGGTCCTGGAGAAGGTCATGGTGGCGCGGCTTTTCGCCGTGGGGGGGCGGGTCGCTGGCCTCTACGCCCTGCCG
>Ga0123519_10012544_pt1 | contig 12309 bp, 13 predicted proteins | sample YelNatPaOPRAMG02_FD_87396 | JGI IMG/M metagenome (GOLD analysis project Ga0123519, IMG submission 87396) | Hot spring microbial communities from Yellowstone National Park - Yellowstone National Park OP-RAMG-02 (version 2) | ecosystem: Environmental > Aquatic > Thermal springs > Hot (42-90C) ... | reverse complement strand
CTTGTTTCTGAGCTGAAGGGGAAGGATGTTTTTCTTATTTCTGTAGGTGATGAATGCTCGTATGAGTTGATAAAGGGTGGGGTGAAGCCGAATATTGTGATTTATGATTTGAAAATAAAAAGGAAGGATGTGATTGGGAAGGTGAGGGAGCTTCTTGATGGGTTTAATGAGAGCTCAGTTATAGTTCACAATCCTCCTGGAGTGATAATGGATGAGTTGGTTGAAACAACAAAAGAGATGATTGAGAGGAGGAGAGGGAAGATGCTTGTGAGGGGGGAGGAGGATTTGGCTGCGCTTGTTGTGATGATATATGCTCCAAATGGCTCTGTTGTTGTTTACGGACAGCCGGATGAGGGCGCGGTGCTTGTTGAGATGAATGATGAAGTGAGGGATAGGGCTTTAAGGGCGTATGAGAGCATGGAGGAATGAGGATGGATGAGCTGAGGGTGATTAATTTTTTAGATTCGTTCATAACAAACGCCCTCTCTGTGTTAATTCCCCTGCTTCTGGTTGCGAAGGGAGTTGATGTTGTCGCTGTTGGGTTCGTTGTTTCCATCTCTCCTGTTATTTTTGTTGTTTCAAGAAGTGTTTTTGCTGCACTGTCGGATCAGGTTGGGGTGAGAAGGTTTTTTGTTTTGAATGGAGCTATGAATTTGGTTGCTGTTTTTATTTATCTGATTGCGGAAAGCCCGTTTATGTTTTCGGTTGGAAAAGTGTTTGAGGGAGTGAGGAATGGAGCTATATGGGCAGTGAATAGAACGGCAGTGGTTCTCAAAAAAGGAAGGGAAAAAGCAGCGGAGGAGATGTCGGTTGTTCAAGCTATTAGAACGGGCTCAGCTGCGTTTGGAATTGTTGCGGCTGGTCTGTTGCTACAGAGTTATTCGTTTGATGTGGTGCTTGTTTTCTTCGCACTGCTCAGCTTCATTTTGTTTGGGGTGAGTTTCTTAACTCCAAGCAGCAGGAGGATGAAGGTTAAATTCAGTAGGTTGTTTGAGCAGCTTGACTTCAGGAGCAAAAGTGATGTTTTGAAGAGAACGAGTTTTGTTCTTATTTTTCAATCAGTTGCAACGAATGTGATGCTTTCTTTGATTTTTCCGTTGTTCCTGAAAGAGTTGGGGTATGATTATTGGTTGATTGGTTTTGTGATTGCGCTGTATTATCTTGTAAGTGCAGTTGTTGCATTCCTGCTTTCAAAGAAGGGGGTGATATCGCTTTTTGTTTATATGTGGCTGGGCGCTTTCCTTTTCTTTTTTGGCGCGGTTGCCACTCCTTTTCTGGGGGGAGTGTGGGCGATTCCGTTCATTCTGCTTATGGGGGCTGGGGATGGAACGAGCACTCCTGTTTGGGAGTTGTTGGTTTTCAACTCCGTGAGGAACAAGAAGGATGTTTCAAGTGATATTGCGCTTGTTCACACTCCTCCAAACCTTTCAAATTCAGTTGGTATTATTCTGGCGGGTTTGCTGGTGAAGTTGGTTGGTTATTGGGTGGTTTTTGTTTTGTGTGGTATTTTGTTTTTGTTGTTCGCTTACCTTTCTTCTAAACTTTTGAGAGGGGTAGGGAGCGATTATTAATAGTTGATTTGGTAAAGGTGAATTAGTGGGTTGTTTTAAGTTGATTTTATGTGTGCTTCTCTTTTCAAGTATGGTTGAGGCGCTCAGCACCCATTATGAGGTGGACAAGCCCTATTACCACCCCGGTGAAACCGGAAGACTTTTGTTGAGCACATATAATGATGATGGGGATTTGTTTTTGTTTGGTGCAGAGATGAGTATTGGTGGTATTGGTGTGTTCAAATGGAATATGAGTGAGCCGCTGGCAACAAACCTGCCACCAAATGTGACTGCATGTGGTTTGAAAGGAGGGCAGAAAATAGATATAGAGATATTCTTCAAAATACCTGAAAACACAACTCCTGGCGAGTATGAGTATAATTGGAGTGTTATAATCGGCCCTACTCCATTTTATAGCTCTCCGTTTTCTGGAAGTGGGAGAATTGGTGTTTATGAGAGAGGTGTGGAGCCACCAAATCAGTCGGTGTTTCCGTGCTTGACAGTTGTGTTGTTGTTCGTTTCTGTGGTTGCCTGTTCTAGAGATTTGTATTTTTTGTAAAGCTCGTTAACTGTTTTTTCATCTATTTTTTTGTTAAAATAAGCATGAGGTAATAATGCGCCGCTGAATGTTTTTGGGATGTGGATGAGCTCGTGGATGAGAACTTTATCCTTCTCCTCCTCTGGAAGGGAGTCAAAGTATTCGGAGAGAACTTCAATTATATAATAGGTTTTGATGTCAAGCGCTTTCTGCCAGATTTGGGGCAGATTCCAGATGCGGGCGTATGCTTTTGCCTTGGAGCCTTTGGAGCGCATGTAGATTATCCGGAGGGAGTTGATGTGGTGTAGGTTGAGGGTTTTGATTATTTTATTTGTTCTTTCCTGGATGTCTGGAGCGAATTCAAACTGCATTGTGTTAATTTAAAAAAGAAGTATAATAAGGGTTTTGTTGTAACCATGGTTACAATGAAAGGGAGACCCCTCACTTCCACTATTCTGTTATTTGGGTGTTTTTAAGTTTATTTTTTGAATTTTCCCGTCAAAAAAAATGTTTGAAAATTAGCGGAAGTGTAGTTGGAATTGGGGTGGGGTAAGGTATATATATCTAAATGTAACCATGGTTACATTATGTTGTTATACCTATACGATCTAAAAATAAAAGGCAAAAAACCTTACAACAACCTCAAAAGGCGCTTCTACTACCAACTCAAAAACTCCCCTCTCTCCTCAAAACCCTGGAAAACAAAATCAGCAATATTAGTGGAAGATTATTTGGAAGGAGAAGCAGACGCTTTTTTCAAAAAATTTGAGGGATTTGTGGAAGTGTACAAAGCAAGAGTGGAATCCATTGAAGAGCTGACAAAACCATAATAGGGGAAGTGCACCCCCCCACAAAAAATTAATACCCCACCCACCAATACTTACTCATGTACGTTACAAACAACTATCTTAAAACCCATTTGCGAAAAAGGCGCATAACCTCTCACAAAGGGGAGAACGGCCGCGTTTTGGTTGTTGGGGGAAGCCGCCTCTATTTTGGCTCCCCTCTTCTTGTTTCTCTGGCTGCTTTCAGAACAGGCGTGGACTTAGTTTACCTCCTCACCCCAGAATACATCTCAAAACACATCGCACCCCAATACCCAGACCTGATAGTATGGGGTTATGAAGGGGAATACCTGAACGACAAAGCCCTGCCCCTCTTTGAAGAGCTGGCAGCGAAAACAGACGCGATGGTTATCGGAAACGGCTTGACAAAGCAGCCCAGCGTTCTGAAAACAACAACAAAACTAATCAGTGAATGGAATAAACCAATTGTGATTGACGCAGATGCAATTCAACCAAACCTTAAAACAAACTCCCAACACCTTCTCTACACCCCCCACTCCGCAGAATTCTCTCGTTTAACCGGAGCGAAAACACCTGAAAAACTAAAAGAAAGAATAAAACTAGTTGAAAAAACCGCAAAGGAGCTCTCCGCAACCATTCTTTTGAAAGGAAGGCCGGATATCATTTCAGATGGGGACAAACTGATGTTCAACCACATCCACAACCCAGGGATGACTGTTGGCGGAACTGGTGACACGCTTGCTGGAATTGCCGGCGCGTTGCTTTCACAGAAACACACCCCCTTTGAATCAGCCTGCATGGCAGCTTACATCAATGGATTGGCAGGCAACCTAGCAATGAAAAAATACGGCTACTCCTTAATTGCATCTGATTTAATAAACGAAATACCAACCATTATGAAGAAATTTCAATAATCAAAAATCTCCACAACACCGCTCACATCACTGAAAATAAAATCCGGCTCCTCCTTCAACAACCACTCCAACTTATGGGTTCCATTACAAACACAACCTGTTTTCATGCCCGCAGCCCTTCCCGCTTGAACATCCTCCACCCTATCCCCCACATAAATACACTCCCCGGCTTCTCTCCCCACCTTCTCAAGCGCAACCAGCAAGCTTTTTGGTGACGGCTTTCTCTCCTCCACATCCTCCCTCACAACAACAACAGAAAAATACCCCTTAATTCCAAACCTCTCCAAATCCTCCTTTATTCTAGCCCCCCTTCCATCACTAACCAAACCAACACCAACTCCCAACGAACAAAGCGTCTTCAACGTTGGAACTGTTTCTGGAAACAGCTTTATCTGTCTTCTCATCCCCTCCCAATGCTCCCACCACACCCTCTCCACCCTCTCAACATCCCTCTCCTCCACCCCCATTTTCACATACATCTTTTTATGATTCATGGAAAACTCCCTTCTGAAAAACTCCAAGCTCAGCTCCCCATACCCAAGCTCAGAAAAAGCTCTCCGGAAACTTTCATACGTTATCTGCAAAGAATCCAAAAGAGTTCCATCATAATCAAAAAACACAAACTTCAGCATAATATTCAAACATCACTCTTTAATAACTTCTTTTCTCCAATAAAATTGGTGAACTCATGGCAAAATACAAAGTTGAGGTAACCTACAAACCAGGCGTGCTTGACCCAGAAGGAAATTCAACTCTTGACGCATTGAAAACACTTGGCTTCAACGTTTCTGGGGTAAAAAGCCTGAAAGCATACATCATTGAATGCAACTGCGATGAGAAAAAAATTGAGGAGATGTGCAAAAAACTTCTCTCCAACCCCATCATACACAACTACTCCATCCAAAAACTATGAGGTGCGGCATGCAATACAAAGCAGACTTTCCATTCAACCTTTACTTCATAAAACTGCGCGAAGCTTCGGACAAAGATTTGGAGAGGATAAACTCTGAGAGAAACCTCTCCCTCTCTCTGGAGGAAATGAAAAAAATAAAGGAGCACTACAAAAAACTCAAAAGAGATGTAACAGACGTTGAGCTTGAAATGATCGCTCAAATCTGGTCCGAGCACTGCTGCCACAAAACTCTCAGAGGAAACTTCGTTGATTCAAGAGGAAGGGTTGTTGCAAGAAAACTGCTGAAAAACACCATAATGAAAGCAACTCAGAAGCTCAACCTTCCCTGGTGTTTGCTTGTTTTCAAGGACAACGCTGGAATAGTTGACTTTGACGGAAAAAACGCATTGGCTTTCAAAGTTGAAACGCACAACCACCCATCTGCCCTTGAGCCATTTGGCGGAGCATCAACAGGCGTTGGCGGCGTCATCCGTGACATTCTGGGGGTTTGGGCTGAGCCGATTGCAAACACCGATGTGCTCTGCTTCGCTCCCCTGAACTTCCCAGAAAGCAAAATTCCAAAAGGAGTGAAATCGCCCCGCTACTTATACAACGGAGTCGTTGCTGGAATTGGCTCGTATGGAAACAACATGGGCATCCCAACCGTGAACGGCTCAATTCATTTTGACGAAAGCTACCTTGGAAACCCGCTTGTTTACTGTGGCTGTGTCGGTTTGCTGCCTAAAAACAAGTTTGTCAAAAACACCAAGCCAGGCGACTGCATTCTCCTCGTTGGCGGAAGGACTGGGAAGGATGGAATTCACGGCGTCACCTTCGCATCCGCCGAACTCTCCGAAACCTCTGAGGAATCATCCCGCTCTGCGGTTCAGATTGGAGATCCGATTGAGGAGGAGAAGCTGAAAAGAGCAATTCTCCGAGTGAGGGATCAGGGGCTTGCCTCTGCGATAACCGATTTGGGAGGAGGAGGGGTTTCCTGCGCTGTCAGCGAGATGGCGGAGCGCTCCGGATGCGGGGCAAACGTTGAGCTTGACAGAGTCCCTCTTAAATACCCAATCAACACTCCCTGGGAGATTTGGCTTTCCGAATCGCAGGAGAGAATGCTTCTCTCCATCCCAGAAAAGAACTTGAAAAAAGCACTTGAAATTTTTGAGGATGAGGATGTTGAAGCGACCGTCATCGGAAGGTTCAACAGAACAAAACAGATTGTTGTTTTCTACAAGGGATTCCCAGTTGCAAACCTCTCCACCCAATTCCTCTACAACCTCCCGTATGCAACCACCACCATCAAAAAACCCAATCATAAACTGAAGGAGCCAAACTTCAAGCAGCCAAGGAATTTGGGAAGCATCCTCCTCAAACTTCTCTCCCTTCCAAACATCGCAAGCAAGGAAAGCGTCATCCACACCTACGACCACGAAGTGAAAGGACACACTGTAATCAAACCACTCCAAGGAGCTTTTCTTGACGGGCCAGGGGACGCATCTGTGATAAAACCGCTCCCAGACTCATGGAGAGGATTTGCCCTTTCAAATGGGTTCAACCCAAACTACGGAAAAATTGACTGCCGTTGGATGGCGGCGTCTGCGATTGATGAAGCCATCCGAAACAACATCGCGGTTGGCGGGAGGAGGATTGCGCTGCTTGATAACTTCTGCTGGGGCTCCCCGAAAAAACCAGAGCTTGCGTATGGGTTAGTTGAAGCCTGCATCGCATGCAGGGACGTGGCGCTTCAACTTGAAACTCCATTCATTTCCGGCAAGGACAGCCTATACAACGAAACAAACGGAAAACCAATCACCCCCTCCCTCCTCATCTCCGCAATTGGAATCGTGCCCGATATCCGCAAAGCAGTTACAATGGATGCGAAGCAGCCAGGGAGCCTCATCTACCTAATTGGAGAGACGCACAAGGAGCTTGGAGGCTCCTCCTACTACTCCCTTTTCAAAAAGCTCGGCAGCTCTGCCCCGAAACACAACCCAAAAAAAGCCAAAAAAATTTTCAACTCTGTCACAAAAGCAATTGACAAACAACTCCTCCTCTCCTGCCACGATTTGTCTGAGGGTGGTTTGGGGGTTGCAGCAGCCGAGATGTCCTTTGCAGGCAACGTTGGAATGGAGCTTGAGCTGCAACAAATTCCATCAAACCTACGAGAGGATTACCTCCTCTTCTCCGAATCAAACACCCGCTTCCTTGTAGAAATTTCATCAAGTAACAGAAATGAATTTGAGAAGTTGATGGAAGGAATACCTTGCTTCCGAGTTGGCAGAACCATCAACTCCGAGGAGTTCGTGGTGATTGGAAGGAAGGAAGTTTTAATTTCGGAGCAGCTTGCCAATTTAAGAAAAGCATGGCAGGCTCCGCTGAAGTGATTTTATGCGAATCTGTATCATGAGAGTTGCAGGAACAAACCGGGATTATGATGTCTGTGAAGTTCTCACCTATCTGGGCGCATCCCCAGAGGTTGTTCACATGAATGAATTCATCCGCCGAAAAAAGAATCTGCTTGATTACGATGCGTTCATCTTCCCAGGAGGTTTCTCGTACGGAGACAGAATACGCTCCGGTGCCATCTGGGCGAAGCAGCTCGTCCACAAACTTTCAGCCGATTTCAGAAAAATTGCGGATGACGGCAGACCAATCCTCGGAATCTGCAATGGAATGCAGGTGCTTGTTGAAGCTGGTTTGATACCTGGCTTGAATGGGGTGAGCGAATACCCAGAAGCTGCAATGGCAGTTAACGAATCATCTAAGTTTGAATGCAGGTGGGTTTACCTCAAAACCATCTCAAAAAATTGCCTGTTCACACGGGAAATTCCAAAAAACACAGTGATAAGAACCCCTGTCGCCCATGGAGAAGGGCGTTTTCTGCTTCCAAAAGAAAAGGAAAAACAGCTGCTTCAGAAACTTCAGACAAACGACCAAATCGTCTTCCGCTACTGCAATGAAAAAGGGGAAGTTGCAAACAACCAATACCCCCTGAACCCCAACGGCTCCCTCTCCGATATCGCCGGGGTGTGCAACCCAGAAGGCAACGTGCTCGCCCTCATGCCACACGCCGAGGATGCCTGCTTCTTCTACCAGCATCCAGACTGGACAAGAAGAAAACTGAAGGAGGAAACAGATGGAATTCTAATTTTCAAAAGCCTCCTCTCCTTCCTTCAGCATAAAAAATAAAAAAACATCGCACTTATTTATTTAATACCACTATTTGAGAGGTGATTCTCTTGCCAAGGATACAGGAGATACCCACCCTCAAGGAGTGGGAGAGAGTTGGTTCTCACAGCCATATAAAAGGGCTTGGCATACAGAACGGCGAAGTCCTCCAGGTTGCTTCTGGGCTTGTGGGACAGGTTGAAGCAAGAAAGGCAGCCAGCATAATTGTTGATTTGGTGAGAAAAGGCAGATTTGCTGGCAGAGCAATTCTCATGGCCGGTCCGATGGGAACTGGCAAAACAGCGCTTGCGCTTGCGATTGCAAAGGAGCTTGGGAGGGATGTGCCTTTTGTTCAAATCTTTGGCTCTGAAATCTACTCCTCAGAAATTAAGAAAACCGAATTCCTCATGAGAGCTCTCCGAAGGGCTATTGGGGTGCGAATTCACGAGATGCGCACCATTTATGAAGGTGAGGTAACCTACCTTGATTTTGACATGGTGCCCCACCCCTACAACCCTTACCAGAAGATCCCCAAAAGCGCGACAATAAAGCTCAGAACAAAGGATGAGGAGAGACAATTCAAGGTTGATTCCTCCTTTGCTCAAAATTTAATTCAGAACGGAGTTGAAATTCACGATGTTGTTCAGATTGATTCAGAAACTGCCCGAATTGCAGTTATTGGCAAGAGCAAGGATTACAAACCAGATGAGAAGGAAAGGGTTGACTTGACAAAACAACAAACCGTTGAACTCCCCAAGGGCAAGGTTCAAAAAGAAAAGGAATTCATCTACACAGTCACTCTCAACGACTTGGACATGGCGCGGGCAAAAAGAGGAAGCCTTTTCTTCTCATTCTTCGGTGGAGGAAAGGAGGAGGAGCTCAGCGAGGAGGACAGAGCTGCTGTTGATGAAGAGGTTAAAGCGCTCGTCAACGAGAAAACAGCAGAAATAATACCAGGAGTTTTATTCATAGATGAAACTCACATGCTTGACGTTGAAGCCTTCTCTTTCCTCAACAGAGCGATCGAATCCGAGCTTGCGCCGATAATCATTCTCGCCACAAACAGAGGAATAACAAAAATAAGAGGCACAGACCTTGAATCACCGCACGGGATTCCAAGAGATATGCTGGATAGAATGCTGATTATCAACACCTCCCCCTACTCAAAAGAAGAAGTTGCTGAGATAATAAGAACAAGATGCAAGGAGGAGAAAGCTCAGCTTACCAACGATGCGTTTGAATATCTGACAAAAATTGGGGTGGAGAAAAGCCTTCGGTATGCAACTCAGCTTCTCGCTCCTGCCTCGGAGCTTGCGGAGAAGGATAAGAAGGAGAAAATAGAGAAGAAGCACATCGAACTTGCCGAGAAGCTTTTTGTTGACGTTGAGAAATCCATCCAGCACGTGAAGAAATTTGAGAAAAGCTTCATGGCATAAGGAATTAAAACTTCTCCTTCGCAATATAACCGCTGATTCTATGCCAAACGACGGCAAGATTATCGTATCGGTTCACTGCGACGTCATCTGGCAGGCTGCGCATGTGAAGTTTGTAAGAAGGCGAGGCAGAAGGTATTACGAGGGAAACCTGGACAACGTCGTCTGCGTTGCAGCTGTGCTCCGCTCCGTGATGCCGCGCGTGAGGGACAGAAAGGTGAAATTCTACTTCACCAACGCAGAGGAAACAACAATGAAAGGAGCAAGAAAAGTTATGAGAAGAGAAGGAAAAGCCCTTTACATTGTAATTGATGTCACCCAATCCGCCCGCAGCTCGGATGTGAACGTTGAGTGGATGCAGCACGTGAACAGAAAAGCTCTCAAAAGAGTTTTAAACAGAATCCCAAAGCTGAAAGTAGGGTTTAAGACAGGGCACCCAGACGAAACTGCAATCTACGGAAGGAAATACCCAACCTTCTCCATCACCCTCCCCCTTCAGGGAAACATGCACGGCAAATCCCGCGTCTCCTTTTGGAAGGTGAAGCGCTTTGGCTTGTCTCTTGTTGAAATTCTCAGAAGAATAAGGATGAACTACGACAGGATTTGTGAGTTTCAAAAATCAGTATAGGTAACCCCACGTATACAGCATATCGCTATCTGTTATCCACCTCTCCCCAATATCTGTTCTGTAAAACATGTTTGGAATCAGAATGTTTTTCACTCTTGAATACGTCTGCCTCCTCGCCTCCTCAACAGTTGTTCCAGAGCCAGTGATAATCAATGCATACCCGGACTGCCCTGCCAGCCTCCAATCTCCCTCAACCAGCTTCACATCTCCAAGGTGAACCCCATCAAAATTTGGTTTTTTGAAAATTATGGTTGCATCCTCTGAATACCTCTTGAAAGCAGCTGAATCGCTGAATGGAAAAGGAGGAACTGCAATCACCACACCAATCTGAAATCCTTTCTTTGTTTTCAGCTCAGTTGCCTCCCCTTTTGCAAGCGAATAAAGAAAATCGCTCCACCTGCTCGTCACACCCTCCATCTGTATGCTTATTGTGGGGTATCCAAATCTCGAAGTTGCTTCAAGTGGATAGACCCCTCTCGCATTCACAATACAATTCAAATCAAAATAACCCACATACCCCGAAGCCTGCAACGCCTGCTTCATCTTCAGCATTGTCTCATTAAAAAGTTTGTTGGGAGGCGCCCAGAACATCAGGGTGCCCATCTCACCGCAGTTCGGCCCCAGCCCACCAGCAAACATCTTTTTGTGCTCAAAATTTATGTTTATCGGATAAACAAAATCCTTACCGTTGAAGAAAACCCCAACTGCAACCTCCACCCCCTGCGCAAACTTCTGCAGCTGAAACGCGCTAAGCTTTTTTGACCAGCTCTTCTTGTAATGCTGCAATACATCTATCACATCCTTCCCATCTTCTTCCTGCCCAATAAAAGTCAACTCCTTTTCGTTCTGTGCTTTGCCGCTCGGCTTAATCACATACCTATCCGGATTCTGCTGCACGAACTTCACCGCTTCATCAAAATCAGTGAAATTCCAGCTTGGCAGAGTAGTTATCCCAGCCTTCTTCATCTCCTCCTGCCCAAACTCCCTATCATCCTCCAATTTATCTGTATAAAGCGAGCCGCCAACAACCAGCTTCCCCTCCTTCCTCAAATCCTCAGCAATCTGCCCAAAACCAATATCATCAAAAACAATTACATCACTCCAATCCTTCAACTCCTTCCAATCATCACACTTCTCAACAAACCCATCGCACACATCCTTCTCTGATTTCTCCTTTATGTAGTATTTTACCTCGCTGCCCTCTTTCTTCACCTGCCAAGCCAAATCACCAATCAAACCCTCATTCGAAACAAAAAGAAATTTAAGCGGTTTCTTTTCCTCAGAAGCTTGGTTGTTGGATGGGCTCATGAAAAAAATTTGGAATTCCGTTGATTATAAACTTTCCTATAAAACTTCAATCAACACAAGACGTCCATTTGGTAAACTTTATTCATCTCCAGCATATCCTCCATATTAACATCTCAACATTTCCTTATTAATTTTTAGGAACGGTAACTTTCCAATGAACAGTTACTCTCCCCCTTAGCTTTCGCATTTACTCGAAACCTTTATAAATAAAAAATAAAAAAATAGAAAGTATGAAAAAGAAGGAATGGGTTTACCGAGAGATTCTTTACACAACAATGGAGTTAAAAGAAAAGAAGCTCACGCAGCTCTCCCTAGCCCAAAAACTCCACATTTCGCTGAGCACAGTCAACAACGCGCTCAAACCGCTTGTCAAAATTGGCGCAGTTTCTGTCACCGGAATGGGCTTTCGCGTGACTGATGAGGAAAAGCTGGCAGCTTACTGGGCAAGCATACGCAACCTACAGAAAGACATAAAGTATCAAACAAGGGCTGACGCCTCTATCTCGGAAATTGAAAAAAGCATGCCCCCCGACATCATCTACACTGCCTACTCAGGCTACAAGTTCAAATTCAGGGATGTGCCCGCAGACTACAGCGAGATTTACGTCTACTCCTCCGATATAAAAGAAATGAAGACAAGATTTCCTGAGCTAAAAGGACCCCCCAACCTCTTCGTGCTTGACCCCGACCCCCAACTTCCCCACCTTTCCAAGGACAGCATTGCGCCCTCATGTCAACTATACGTTGATTTATGGAATCTGAAGGAGTGGTACGCAAAGGATTTTCTCAAAGCACTTGAGAGGAGATTTAAATGGTGAAGGAATTCTGGAGCGAGCTGCTCACAAAGGAGAGCTGGAAGAAGCTCACTGAGCTTTCAAAAGAATACAACTTCATACTTATTGGTGGATGGGCAGGCTACCTGTGGACAAAGCTTCACAAATCCAAGGACATAGACATAGTGGTTGATTACGATGTTCTGAAAAAACTCGCTGAAGAATACGATGTTGTCAAGAACCAGAGAATGAGCAAATACGAGATAAAATTTGATAAATTTGATATTGACATT
>Ga0123519_10012542_pt1 | contig 12310 bp, 8 predicted proteins | sample YelNatPaOPRAMG02_FD_87396 | JGI IMG/M metagenome (GOLD analysis project Ga0123519, IMG submission 87396) | Hot spring microbial communities from Yellowstone National Park - Yellowstone National Park OP-RAMG-02 (version 2) | ecosystem: Environmental > Aquatic > Thermal springs > Hot (42-90C) ... | reverse complement strand
GAACTATTTGTTTCCACAACCCCAGATTATTTTCTAGTTTTTCAAGAGATATCATAAAAATCAAAAATTTGCCGCCTCTTTCTAAAGGATGCCATATAAGAGCTTTAATGTCAACCCCGCCAAACTTCGGCAATCAGACATCAGATGTCGGACATCAGCTATCGGAATCTAGTCAAAGTTGATTCTCGCTTACAGTGGGGCTAGTCGAAGCCGACCGGAAGATTGTATTTAGTATTTTGTATTATGTATTATGCAGGGAATACAAGTAGAAAGGAGTTTTTCGTTGTATCCGATTTTCAAGCCGGGCCTGGAACGGTGAGAATAAATCTTCAATAAACTTTGCTAAGCCTTTTTTTAGTTTTAACTTTGAAAAAATTGATAACTAACTATTGATCTTTATTTAAATTTATTTTACCCATGCTATTCATATCTTAAAGCATCAAGAGCGGAAATCTTAGTAGCTCGCTTGGCAGGATAAATACCTGTGGCAATTCCTACCAAAAGCGAGAGAAAGATAATTACAAGGATAAAAGAAATAGGAACATAAGAAATATCAACAAATCCTATACCTTTGAAAATGGCAAAAAAAGACAAAACCAATCCTGCTATTTTACCCAAGGTTATACCAAGTATGATTCCTAAAACCCCGCCAAAAAATCCCATGATCATCGATTCTGTCAGAAAGAGCTCCTGCACTTCAGACGATTTCATGCCCATTGCCTTCATCAAACCGACTTCCCTTGTTCGTTCCAGAAGTGACACTGTCAGAGTATTGAACATCCCGAGAGCGGCAACAGACAAAGCAACCATACCTAATAGCATCAAAACAGTTCTCAATGTGGAAAAAAGTGAGTTTATCTGCTCCACGGTATCGGCAACGGATCTTGTCACATACCCCATCGCTTCAACCTGGTGTCTTGTTTTGGCAAGTTCCGCCTGATCTTTAACCACCAGTTTTACCTGTGAGTAGTTAGTAATTCCCAACGACCGAAGATCAATAAAGGGTACATAGAAGAGAGGTGTTTTCTCATCTGGAGTAACCCCTACAATTGTGTATTCAGTTGAGGCAGATTCAACCTTTTCCTTTTCATCCGCCAAAAGATCACCGACGACCACGAACGAAACATTAAACTTCTTACCGACGGCTTCACTTTCATTGATTCCCAAGACTTTAAGCATTGCCCGATTAACCACTGCTTGTCTTTTAGCGTCTCCTGCCAATTCTACAGTTTTTGTCTCTGGAGGAGCGATAATTCCTGCTTCTGAGGCAATTTCAATCCAATTGACCCCAAGTTCTGTGGTAGTTTTGGCGCTCCCAGTGGCTTCCGAAGTCACCCCCAAGGTTTGTGGTTGTTTAACATTAACACCAGCTAAACTCAAGTTGATCTCGGCAAAATACCCCTCCTTTTGCACCTGTTTATCGTCCTCATCCCGCATAACCATATATTTGCCGCCCTCACAATCACCTTGTGTTTGGGAGTCACATTTTTCCTCTTTCCAAAGGAAAACCTTCGCTTTAATCCATTTTCCCAAAGGTTTACCCTCTTCAGTCTCACCAGCCTTACCTGCGTCATTATCCGACTCATAGCTTCCACCCCAAATTTCCTCGCCAGAAGAATTACCTTCCACTCTTTTGGTATAACCAATAATTTTCCCTGTTGTTGAGGGACTTTCGCGAACCCTAATCCATTTTCCTGGTGTAATGGCAAACTCTACTTCTTGAATTTTTTCCCCAAAATTTCCTTTTTGAACCGACACTCCCACCACCTTACCCATATTTGATACTTGATACTGAATACTGGATACTAGTTCATTGCTGTCAAAAATTTTCCCTTGGACCGGTTTTATCGCTGACTGTTTTAGATAATCGGTAGTAACACCGTAAGCAGCCATGTCTGAAGCAGAATTTTGGTAATTGACTCTACCGACCACGGCAATCAAAGGCAAAGCCGTTTCAACCGCTGGAATATCTTTGAAATCGGAGAGAGTTTTGTCGGTTATTTTTACTTTACCTCCTGCCTGCGGTGTAACATCCGCCTGCTTCATCTCTTCAAGCCGAGCTACCCTGGTTATCACCAACTGCTGCAAGCCGTAACCAATAGAAACCAGAAACACAATTACACCGATACCAATCATCATACCGCCGATAGTAACAATAGTTCTAGTCTTTTTCGCTTTCATATTCCTTAAAGAAAGATCAATCAATTCTATCCGCGAAATCGTGTTTTGTCTTGGGCCCTCAAGAAATTTGATTAGTTTTTTATAATAAGCGTTTAGAACCTGGAATTTAGAACCTGGTGCATGGAATTTGGAAGCTAGGAAAGACAATTTTCCCAAGTTCTTTGTTCTTTGTTCTATATTCTTTCCTAATAAACCGATTAAATAAAGCATTATTAATAATGCAAAACTTATAGTCTGCCAAACATTTTTCATCAGATTCTGTATTATGAATTTTATTTTTTGTATTATGTGTCTTTTCATACTTAATACTAAATACTTGACACCATCTTGCCATTCCCTCTTTTACTTTTAATCTCAGCCATCAGCTTATCTTTATCCCTCTCGCCATAAACACCTACCACTTCGCCATTAAACATCCTCACCGCTGTTTTAGCAAAGTTAAGATACTCTAAATCGTGAGTCACCATAACAATGGTATTATTTCTATTTTTATTAAGCGCTGTTAAAAGCTGCATCAGTTCTTGTCCTGACTCGTAGTCTAGATTGCCAGTTGGCTCGTCGGCAATAATCACCTCTGGGTTAGTAATAAGTGCCCGTGCCAAAGCCACCCGCTGTTGCTGGCCGCTTGATAACTCTGTCGGAACATGACCCTGCCACTCAAGCATTTCAACTGTTTTCAACATTTGTCGGGCTTTTTCCAAACTCTCCTTTTTATCTTGACCAAGCAAAAGAAGTGGAAAGGCGACATTTTCAACGACAGTGAGCGAGCGAATCCAGTTTGGCTGCTGATAAACCATACCCGCATGAACTTTACGGAAGTCTGCGCGATCGTCTTCGGTGATACCGTCATACAGGTTTTTACCAAGAAAGTAAACATTCCCTGACGAAGGTTCTTCTAGCCCCAAAATTGTATGGAGAAGGGTTGATTTGCCACAGCCCGAAGGCCCGAAAATGATTAAGAAATCAAGCGGTTTTACCTCAAACGAAATATCTTTCAGAACTAGCACATCCTGCATTCCTACATGGAAGGATTTAGAAACATGTTGGACGGAAATAATTGTATTTTGTATCATGTATTAAGTATTAAATATAATCTTGAGAACTTTCTATAAGCCCGTTGAATAACTTACTTACTTTTACAGTTTGTTCTGCAATCTCTGAAAATTCTTCTTTGCAGCGTCTCATTTGAGAAGCAAGAACAAAAATCTTCTCTTTAAGAAATTGTTTAGTAATTTTATAGACCCAGAGGGCTAAAGCATAAACTTCCTTCCAAGCGTTAAGATTGGTAAAAGATTTTATTTTTGCTTTTTCCATACTAGATACTTGATACTAGGTACTAGATACATGATACTATTTCTTCAGGTTTCCAATAAATCCAAAGGCTTCCTGTAAATTGGTAATCACCAAATTAAGCGCATTTTCGGTCGCTTTGGGTGTAATTGTTACCGTATCAATCGAATTGCCGATATTACCTGCCTTATCTTTGGAAATTGCCCGCAGGTGATAAACTTTGGACGGCGTCAGGCCAGAAATGATCACCAGGTGATTAAAGGTCAAATTGCTGTCCTCTTGAGTCTTTGAAGAATATGTTGTTCCTGTCCCCTCGCCAAATTCGACTTGCGAAGTGCCAGGTTCATCTGTATTCCAGGAAACGATGAGCTGAGCAGTTGATTCTTGAGCAGTAGTGGTAGTTGGCGGGATAGCCGCTCCTTCGACATGAAGCTCGGAAATCTGCGGCGGTCGAGTGTCTGTGGCAGTAGTAAATCGTTGCGAGTCACTTACCGCTTCATTGCCTATTTTATCCCTACCTTTAACCACTAGGATATAATCTGTTTGCGGCATAAGTCCGCGGACAATCATCCGATGCTCACCTTTTGTTAGCGCCACATTTACCTCATCCCGCGCGTCTGACGGGCTACCAGCGGGATAATAAGTCATAATCGAGGAAACATCGGTGTTAGTCGTCCAGGTAACCAGAATGGTTGGTTGGGCAGTATTGGCTACTTGCTGAATCCGAACATTACTGATCTTTGGTCGAGGCAGGGTGGTAAAATCCAAAATTGTGCCTTCGTATTCACTGTCTTCTGTATCAAAGCTGTTGATTTTGTAATAATACTTTGTTCCGTCATTTAAACTGGAAAGTTCAGCAGTATAGGTCGTTTCTGATGTTGATGTAGAGATTTCTTTTATTCCTCCAAAAGAAGTACTGGTGCCATAATAAATCTTTACCTTTGAGGCATCTTTGGATGTAAATTGGATAATGGCTGAAGTTAACCCGATATTTTTGGCCGAAACATCCTTCACTGTCGGAGCTGAGGCGGTTGTAAAACTTTTTTCCTCAGAAGTGCCTGTATTGCCGTCTTCATCGGTCCATTTGGCCTTGTAATAGTAAGTCGTGCCGGGATTAAGACCAGTTAGCTGAATCGAGTGGCTGGTAACCTGCGAAGAATTGCTTGGTTCAACAGTGTTATAACTGCCACTATTTGTGCCATATTGCACTTTAGAATCACAAGTTCTTGAAGTAGACCAGGTAATCGTAGCTTTCTTGGTGGTAATACCACTGACCGTTGGTCCTGATTCCAAAGAAGGCGCGCTTGTCCACTTGCCGGTTGGTGTAATTGAAACGGCGTTGGTACCGGAAGAGGTAGCATTGGCACCATCTTTGGTGTAGACCTTGTAATAGTAAAGCCTTGAGCTTGGGGTGTTGTCAACATAGGAAAGCCCTGAGGTTGATCCCACTTGAGAAAAGGTGGTGCCGTCAGTTGAACGGTAAATCAAATAAGTTAGGTTTCCCGCTCCCTGATAAGTCGGCTCTGTCCAGGTTAAAGTTACATTCCACTGTGATTGGGATTTGATCGAGGAATCAGAAGCCACTAAATTGCCTACATTATCAGGATCGGTGGAATTAAGGGTAAATGTTCCTGTAATATAATTGGAGGGCGAGTAATTAGGAGTCGAAGCATCATCAATTGCCACGACATAAACGGTATTTGAACCTTTGTTGACACCAGGTAGGGCTGTGGCGGCAACAGTTAAAGATGTCCCATTATCGATGTAGGTTGCGGCGTTTCCTTGTAAGGTTGCCAGAGTTGATGGCGGAGCTGTGTTGACCATGTAGTAGTAATGGGTGACAGTTTGACCATTGGCGGGAGTTGCCGCAGGCCAGGACAAAGCATAGGAATTGGAGGTTGAAGTGGATGGAGTTACCGTTACCGTATCTGTTGCCCCAAAAGCAGGTGCTGCCCCTCCGTAAGACAGATTGCAGGTTCTTATCGTGCCGTCTGACGAGGTGTTTCCTGCCGCATCAACAGTTCGGAAATAGACAATGTTATTGCCTGAGACAATTGACAAACCGTCTTGAGCTTGGGTAAGAGTCCGTGATGATTCGTTTGTGGGAATGTAGTTTCCCACTCCCAAAGTTGATTCGCTGGTCGTTCCCAGCCATGTGCCAGAAGTTGAATTGATCTGATACTGCCAACCTAAAAGTCCTGCGTTCGAATCGGAAGAAGCAACTGAACCTGAAGTAGGCCAAGAAAAGTTCATATCGGCCACATTGCTGAAACTCCCTGAAGCGCAAGAGATATAACTGGTGTTTGTTGGCGGGATATTGTCAAAGCGAAATTGGAACTGGGCAGAGGAGCCGGTAAAGACATTGCCAGCATTATCAACCGCTTTAATGTTGAGATAATAAGGATCATTTGAAGTCGAAAGCCAGGTCGAGCCTTTATACGAAGAGGTGGCAAAATCAATAGAAGTTCCTGAGACAATAAACTGGCAAGTTGTTCCGTTGGTTGAAACAGGGCTTGTCCCAAGTAATCCCTTGCTTGTCGCCGGATTGCCGTTTGGATCAGTCCCCAAATAAAGGCAGTACCCTTTCAATCCCGATTGTGAGTCACTACCTGAAGACCATGAAAAATAAGGGGATGAATTATTTGTCCACCCATTTGATGGATTTGGACTTCCACCAAATGACCTATACATAACAACATTGTTTGCGTTGGCTTCAGGATTTGCATTATCACCTAAGAAATATATGGTAAAACCATCAAGCGACGGTGACACACCAGAAGTTTGTGTGAAAGATGCCTTAACCTGGATATAACGCGCGGTACCTGTGGGCAAGCCCAAAGCATCGAGCTCTGATTTTGTCTTAACAAAATTTGTTCCAGAATTAGCCACACCAAGCTCAATCCAAGATGAAGAACTTAAAGCAGATAAAGAACTGGCGGCTCGCATGTAGAAAGTTATATAATTAGTAGAGGCTAGATTAGCAACTGTTGCAGAGAAAGCGGTAGAATTACTCGAACCATCTCCCCAACCACCATTCCAAACAAGGTCAATAACATTACTATCGCTTGAGCTTTCCCAATAACCAGAGCTATAAATAGCACCAGACTCAGAACCAACGTTTACAGATGGTTCTGGTGATGAATATTTCCTAACAATAATCCAGTCATAAGAAATATCATGGATATTATAAGTAGAATTCCTTTGAAGGGAGCCTAGTTTAACATATCTCATATTTTTGTACCAAGTGATATTGCTAATAGTGTTTCCGATAATTCGATCTCTCCAGAGATCAACCCTGCCACCCAAAACACTAATACCACCAATATACCAACTACCTGTACTGGGAGACCAAGAAGTCCCTACCGTATCAGCCACGTTGTAACTACCACTAGATCCATTTGCTATCCAGTAATAAACTGTGGTTGTGCCGCCAGCGTTCCTCAAATATAAAACAGCAGCATCTGAATTGGAGTTGCCAAATGCAGTATAAGAAGATGAGCCTATAGAAGGAATAGTTCCACCATATTGAGACTCTGTGCTTTCATATCTAAATCTGGTCTCTGCCAGATAACCATCTTGTAAATTAAACGAGAGGGGAGAAACTAATTCTATTCCTCCCACATTAATCCTTATATAACCACCAGAGACAAAATAATCGCTTGAATATGCTACCCATTTGTTTGTATTAAGGCTGTTTCCAACAAAATCATCAAAAAAATCAAAAGTCTTTTCTCCATCACTTACACTACTTGCTGTTAAATTACCATAATAAAGATAAATATTTTTCTGGCTAGAAGCAGGTAAGGTTGGTACTTTAACCCAGATCCTTGATGAAGAATTATTACAAGGTCCCTCCAACCAGAAATCCAAGGCCGTAGAATTATCGTTATCTAAAATTCTTATATCGCCACAATCGCTTCTCATTTTTCCATTACTTATTAAAGAGGCTGTGTCGAGAGTAAAAGAGACTTGATAGTTGTAAAGATTGTTACCACCAGTATTATTTATTACAACCTCTCTTTTATACCTGGTTCCATCTGGCCCGCCCCCAACATCAAGACGAACTACAGCACTACTTCCCGTACCTACAACTACAGTAGAATCAAAAATGCCTTGGGAAAATTCAGAATCAGAATCCTTTGTGATAGATAAATACGACTCAGCAAAAATTACTGGCAATATCTTGGACAAAGTAAAATAAGACCCACCTACCAATCCTAATGAGATGAAAAATAAAGCAACTAAATTAAATTGAAAACGATTGAGGTGAAATCGTGGATAAAATAAGTAGCGAACAATTTTCAATTTTAAATTTGAAATTTTCATTGAATTTTCAATTTATTAATTTTCATTTTTCAATATCAGTCTTGTTTACTTTCTTTTTTGAAACAATTTTAGAAAAGATTGGGTTAAATTCTTGGGCTTCTTGCCAAAGATTTCGACATTCTTCTTTGAGTTTTTTATCCTCTAAGGCTCCCGTAAAGAGCCTTAACCAATATTTAGTTTCCTTTGATTCTTTTTTACAAATAAATATCTTGTTGTTAAAATCTCTCTTGCTTGAAGCGCCGTTTGCTTCCCAGTAGTTGGCTCCAATGCTTGTTCCGCATCTTATTAGCTGATTAATTATTGGAATCGTCATAATATTTTTTGGGTATTTTTTTACATAATATGATAAGGTTTTCTGAAAATAATGCGGTTCTTTCCTCTAAATCGTATTTATTTGAAAATTGTGTCATTTGTTAAATGTAAATTGATTGAAAATTGAGAAATGAAAATTGAAAATTAAAAATTTCCATTTACACCTAATAACAATATATCAAATCCGCTGTCAAAATTAAATGTAATTCTCGATCATAAACAAGTTTGTTTCTCGCTCTGCTCGGAATAAAAGAATACAAGTGGTGGGCATTAGCATGCTTGAGATGGCGGCGTATTGAGCTGTGTGTTTGAGACAGCTCATAGGGGAAAATTAACCCCTTTTGAAAAGTTTTATTCTTTTGCGATATTTCTTTTGTATACGCCGAAAGGTTGAACACGAGCCAGAGCATATGGCTTTTGGAGATGTGATTGATAATCGGATAAAGCTAAAGAAGGAAGCCATAAGTTTTTTGAAAAAGGATAAATTTTTCTTTCATACACTTATTTTATTTATTTTAGTAAAAATTTCATTGTTAGTTTATTATTGTCTTAGACTTTGAAGTTTTGTATATTGAAAGTGGGCTCATCTTTTTGAAAACTTTTGCGTTTTTTCTTTTGTTTAAGAGACAAATTTGAGCCGACTTTTTTGGAGGCTTCGTGAGGCAGAGCCGGAGCAAATAGTGAGGAGCAACTCCACTGTTTCCCGAATATTGAGACGGCGGGGGGTGGTAAGCTAACGCATCAACAATTTTCTTTGAAATAAGTTCGAATCTTTTCCAAAATGGTGAGCCTGGGAGGACTCGAACCTCCAACCGTTACCTTAAGAGGGTACTGCTCTGCCAATTGAGCTACAGGCCCTAGATGTGCACTATCTTGAAAATAGTTCGAACGTATTTCGCCGCCTGCGGCGGCGACGGCCAGCCCCCAAAATTTGAGCGGCTTTGCCGCGAACTTTGACAATTTCAAGTTTTTCTATGAATTAATCATAACTCAATATAGTAAATTTTTCAAGAAAAATGAGTTGGAAAAATTTACTGCTTTGGCGGCAAATTATTTAGCACTTTTACAAAAAGAAAAAGCCCCCTTTGGATTTTTCGTCTTTGACGAATTCCGCAGGGGGCATGGGGTGCGACGAGAGAGAGCGAACTACCTCGCTTCCGCGAAGTGGACGCAACGGCAGTGGTAGCAGTTGGACTTCTCCCTCGCCGCTACAGCCGCAGCTCGGAAACGACTGAACGTTTCGGGCAGCTCTTCCAATTCGCCACTCCAGAGTTTCTTGGATTCGATCCGAGCAACGTTTCCTCCGTCGCGGACGATCCGGGACTCTTCGATCGTGACGTTGTCATCGTGGCGATAACCGGTGACTGTCACAACCGCATTGGGAACCGAGAAGTAGGCGTGCGTGCCGCAGGCGAGGTGACCACCGCGGGGCACATAGTACGGGCGGAGAGCTTTGCCGCTCAATCCGCATACGACTGTACCGCTACCAGTGCTGGTCATTCCGCCACCTTCTTCGGCTACATCGAGGAACAGCGTTGCGCCGTTCACTTCCGCCGGGACTTCGTAGGTGTCGGGATCATTCCACGACTCCTTCTTTCGTGCCGGCAGCTCGACGATGACTCCGCCCTTCACCAACTTGGCAGTGATGCCGCGCTGGGTCAGGGTGTCCACTAGGGACTGGTTCTCCCCGTTGATCCTTGCTGTGATTTTCATGATGACTTCCTCCTTATTCTTGCCCGTAGGGTTGGATTTGCCTTGCGGCACCCCGTGGGCGTGAATTGTCGCACTGCCGCGGCTAGCTGCCACTCACCGTGAGTAGTGCGCTGAATACCAAAAATTTGATACTCAAGGCGCTACTCACTTGAGCGACAACGGCAGGAAGCGTTTCTCTCTCGTCTTCTTAAGGTGCTAATTCAGATTTGGAGCGAAATTCTTGGAGCTTTATCCAAAAATTCGCTACTCAATTCTGAACAGTTCCAGTTTAGCATAATATAGGATATTTGTCAATAGTCGGAGGGCAAATTAGCTTAAATTGGCTTAAATACAACAAAAAAACAGAAATTCACTATAATTTCTGCAAACAAATAAGATGAAAAAATTTTCTTTTACGAAATGTGGTTCAAGCCGATATTTTTGCAGGTTCTTTGGCAGTTTTTGCTTCCTGAAAGGAAGCGACAATTTTAAGTTTTTCTTTGGCGGCAAATTCTTTGAGTTAAACAAGTTGAGCTTCAATACTTAAAACCTGCCTGTCGTCTTCTTCGGTACTCTTGCGAGCGTAGATAATGTATTTCATAGTTTTCTTCTTTAATAATTATTGATAATTGAAAAATTTTCTTTTACTTTGAATTAAAAATTCAAAAAAACCGCCAATTGATTTTTTCGCCCAAAATTCCTTACAATTTGATTGCCGAGCCCGCCGAAGCGGGCGAGGCGAACTTGACAATTCCTCGCTGGTGTCCCCGGAGAGAATCGAACTCTCATCCCACCCTTAGAAGGGGCGTGCTCTATCCGTTGAGCTACGGGGACAAACTTTGTGTAATTATAACAATTTTGGAAATCTATTGCATCTTCTTTTAAGATCTTGACTTTTTGAATAAATAATTCATTATAAGATTGATTTTGATAGGTAAAAGATAAAAGGCAAGAGGAGTTAAGTTCGAATTGACTGAAGTTGTTCAAAATTTTTCGAAGTTAATTTAAATTATTTTAAATAGCCAAATCAGGTTGTAAATCCAGTAAGTCGTATATTGACTATATGTATTATGCAGAAAGGCAGTAGAAAATAGTAGGCGGAGTGAAAGATAAAACTAAAAACAGCAACGGATACGAGCTGCCAAAAACGGTAGCTATCCTTTACAGTGAAGTTAGAAGAAAATATTTTCCGACAAAAGAGCAATATCTAACGGAAAAAGATGCTAGAAAGGATGCTCTTTTGGTAGCTAAATATTTGAAGAAGCTGGGAGTTAAGATTTTTCTTTATCCTGGTAGTGCTTCTGTTTTCGAAAAATTAAGAATTAAAAGGCCTGAGGTTGTTATAAATTTGGTTGATTCGGTTAAAGGGGTGGAAAGTCTATCAGCTTCAGTTCCTGGGGCTTTGGAACTTTTGGATCTGGCTTATACAGGAGCTACCATCTTAGGCAAATCTCTTGATACCAATAAATTTTTGGTTAAGAAACTTCTCCAGCAAGCTGGGGTTCCTGTTCCCCATTATCAATTGGTTGACTCGGTTAGTTACAACCTTGACCCCACTTTGCGCTTTCCTTTGATTTCCAAATTGAATGAGATACATGGAGGAGTTGAAATTAATCAGGATAGTGTTTCTGAGGATCCAAAGCATCTAAGCCAGCGTATAAAATATCTTATCAAGACTTATAAGCAGCCAGTTTTGATTGAGGAGTTTATTGTTGGTCGCGAAATTACGGCTATCTTGCTTGAAGGCTTGAATAAAAAAGTCTATTTAGCTGAAAAAATCTTCAAGAAGAAAAATCAGAAGTATATTTTTTCTACTTTTGAGGACCAATGGCTGAAGCATGGTGAGGAAAGTTTTAGTTATACAAAATATCATGATCCTCTTTTAAGAGAATATGTTAAAAAAGCTTTTGATGTTGTCCAGATGTACGATTACGGCAAGTTTGATATCAGAATGGATCAATCAGGAAGATATTTCTTTATTGATGCCAATTGTAACCCCGCTTTTGGTCCTAAAGAAGCAGAAGTGGCTCTTGCCTCGATACTTGATATGTATGGTATTTCTTTTCTTGAGATCTTAAAAAGACTCCTTCTTAATACAGTCCGCGATTTTCAGGGTAAGGAAAGACTTCCCGTTCCTTTCTAATACTAGACTTTTTTGCTAAAATATAGGTGCTATTTTGCTAGAGATGTTGAGATTAATGCCTTTCTGTTCTTTGCAAAGTGCAGGGCAAGTAAGCAGGTGTGGCGGAATTGGCAGACGCGTACGGTTCAGGGCCGTATGAACTTTTAGTTCATAGAGGTTCAAGTCCTCTCACCTGCACATTAATATACTTTGTTTTATGCGCGGGTGGTGAAATTGGTATACACGCAGTCTTGAGGAGGCTGTGCCTTCGGGCGTGCAGGTTCAAGTCCTGTCCCGCGCACTTTTTTGGGCTTGTAGCTCAGTTGGTTAGAGCGTACGGCTTACATCCGTAAGGTCTCAGGTTCGAGTCCTGACAAGCCCACAAGT
>Ga0123519_10012538_pt1 | contig 12310 bp, 7 predicted proteins | sample YelNatPaOPRAMG02_FD_87396 | JGI IMG/M metagenome (GOLD analysis project Ga0123519, IMG submission 87396) | Hot spring microbial communities from Yellowstone National Park - Yellowstone National Park OP-RAMG-02 (version 2) | ecosystem: Environmental > Aquatic > Thermal springs > Hot (42-90C) ... | reverse complement strand
TTCCGTTAGTATTTGGAAAGGACCAGTATTTTCCATCAGGATGCCACCTGTGCCCCTTTATACTATTTATTTTTTGCACAAATTGAGGATTGTATGGAAAAGAAACCACTAAATTATTTTCTCTATCTTTCAGGATTTTCACTTTCCAATCCATAATTTTATTATATAAATTTTATTATATAAATTTTATTATATAACATTTTAAACTAAAGCAAAATTTTTTAACCTTTGTTCATATCAGTATCTGAGTACGGATATTTTCCTTTATACCCAATTGTAATGAATACCTCAATCATAGGCATTTCTGGCGACCTTGGATTTGGAATGAGTTTTCTCCTGCTTTGTTCAATTATTAAATCTAACCCCTCAAGCACTATCTGACCAATAAGAGATATCTCTTCGTTTTCAGCTAAAATATCGAAATTACCTACCCTCCCTTTCAACTCTAACCTGACCACTCCATACACCTCTTTCCTCACTATCCTTCCATCTGCATATTTTACTCTCACATCTTCGATCTTCTCTAAGCCAAGCTCATTTACCAGATTTTTAGGTAATGCCACCATCTTTACACCTGTATCAATAACAGCTTCTACTTCCAGGGAATTTTTCGGGAGTGGGATAGGTAGAGGGATTGTAGGAAGAGGTGCTAATTCTAAAATAATAGAAACACCTCGTATAGAAAAACAATTAAAAAAAGTCAGTCGTTGAGACTGCATTACCCTCAACGCGGTCCACCGTATAGGACCTGATCATATTTGATCATAAAAAAATATACGGTTAAATAAGCTTGTGAGCTTTACTTTCTCTATTACTTTTCCCATTTTACCTTTCTCCTTTATCCTTTAGATATATTCACATTATTTAAAATTCAAACCTCTTTTTAAACTTTTTGCAATGGCGTATGACGCTTCCAGCATAAAAGAAGTTCCGCCGAAGGCGGAATTTGGGTGAGTGACGTGACATAAGGCACGAACCTTTTATGCTGTGTTATACGCTATTGGTCGCTCTTTGTCATTGGCAAAATTCTCCTGTTGTAAAATATTAACAACCTCCTCACAGGATAGAAATTGAATTATATCAGCAATATAATCTTTTATATTGTAATCATTCCCCGACGACTTAAATATTATTTCCGCAGGAGTGGGGATTATATCTAATAAGTTCTTATCATATTGCTTTATCATCTCAATTGCCTTATCTGTAACCTCTTCCAATGTTCTATTATTTCTACTTAATTGAAAATTTTTAATTTCCGATAGTAATTCATTACTTTTCAAGATTGAAAGTATATAATTGTTTAGGTTTTTATTTTTCTTAAAATTTTGGTCTAAGAGCGCCCTTTCGCTCATCGTAATTATTTGTCCTAACCATAAGTCATCATACAGTATTTCTTCTAACTGTTTTTTAAAATGTTCAATATCATATTTTTGTTTTCCCACGAAAAGGCTTTTGATAACTTCATTTCCATAAACAGCAATTATATTTACTTTTATATTATCCACTTCAAACTCAATAAGAAAAGCCTTTTCAGGTAATTTTTCCTCATCAACTTTATATTGAATATTTTTATCTTTTAGAGTTTTGATTATGTCATTCTTACCTCTTATAAGACCATTATAACAAATACCCCATTCTTTATCTTTTTGTGTTGATGCAGGCTCTCCTTGAATATCAAACAGGATTCCACCTATAAGAAAAACATTTTTTATACCAGCATTCTTAATACAATTTCTAAAAGATTGATTATCGATGATCAACTTCGTGAATTTATTAAACTTTTCCATCAATTCAACCCTTCCCGCAGTACAGCCGGAGTAAACTTTCATTTTTAACTCGCAAAAAGCAAGATTATCTTCACTTTTATTAACAATATCAAATTTTTGTTTTGTCAATTCAGATTCCTCTAGTTTAACATCTTGCTCTAACCATTGAGGAAGTTTCATTAAAGCAAACTCAAATTCCATTTTTTCTGTTGCTCCTAACTCCTCCATTAATTTAGCAATAAGACTTCCTCTTCCAGCCTGACTATGCTGATAATATGATGTTATCGTCAATAAAGATTCATAAAAACTATACAAGTTCTCACTTACTACTGAAGACTGAGATAAGCCATGAAAGACTTCATCAAAAACATTAAAAATTGAGTCCATACTTAGGGTTCTTTTGAACATTTCTTGCACTCTTTTTAGATACATTCGTTTGAGACTTTCTTCTATTTCGTTTCGGGGTTTTGTGCAAATAAGCAATCTTCTAATTCGCATGTTTCTCATAATCCTTATGGTTTATAACAAATTATAACGCTTTCCCCTCTTATTGCTCTATTACGTGCACCTAAAAGAGGATTAAATATCAACTTCTCAAATTTAAACCCCGCTTCTTCACAAAACTTCTTAGTTGTCATTGTTGTTGGAATTTTTTTGCCGTTAACAGTGCTGTCTCCTATTATAATCGCCAACCTACCCCCTGATTTTAATGCCCAAAAGATATTTTTTATGGATTCTCTTAGGTCCTCATAGTACATAGCAACTCTTGTAGGCAATCCACTGTAATTACCTCTTGGTTTTCCATTTTTCATTCCCAGATACTTTGATTCAATTTTTTTCATATCTACACCTAAGTAATCATAAGCAATCTTATCTTTTCCAACATAGTCTATAGAAAAATAGTAAGGTGGACTTGTAATACAGGCATCAAACTTTCCTTCAAACTCACTCATATTTTTGAATTCAAGAATATCTCCATCTATGACCTTGGCAGATTCAAACTTAAGATTATATTTTTCTTTAATCTCCATGGTTTTTTTATAACATCCTTTAATGTAGCTTAATTTTTCAATAAATAGACCTACCTTCCCTTTTCTATTGTACCTCGAAGTTCGGACAAAGGCATCAACAGTATCAAAGTATACTGCTAACATTAACTTATAAATCAAAGGATCAGAATGTTCCCAATTCCTATTTTCCAATAATTCCAAGATATCCTGCAATTCTTTTGGTGTAAAATTCAGTTTCTGTTCCTCAATAAAAAGCAAATCATTTTTCAATTCAGATAAAACAATACCCATGGGAGTAACATCAATACCAACACTTTTAACTCCCATAATCGAAGCTTCATGAGTAGCAGTTCCAGAACCATTAAAAGGATCTAAAAGGAGTGAATCTTGATTTAACTTAAAAGCATTTATTAAAGTGCGCACAACTCGAGGATAAAACTTGCCTTTATAAGGATAAAGGTTATGGAAAGCGTATGCATTGGTATCGCCAAACTTATCCACTAAATCAGTATAAAGAGTTGTTTTCCTTTTAACTTTTTCAAGATGAGCAATCCGTAATCTTATAAATTCTTCATCTCCTTTGAAATCAACTACTCTATTAACCGGGTCAATGACATATTCGTCAGTTAGTCCTTTTAATTCTAAATCTAAAAACTCCAAATCAGCCAAGGTCTGCATCCAGAAACCAAATATAGTATCACCTTTGGGAAGAATATAATTTGCGAATTCCTTAGCATAAGCATCCATTATTTCTTCATAAGACGGGAACTCATATGTTCCAAACATCGTTGTTTGTATTGTTTGTTTTTGAGCGTAGGTTTTTTCGGTCATATTTTATTATCTCCTTTATCAATATTTAATCCTGCCAATGACATCTTAATAAATATTCTCTTCCTCTTTCAAGCTACCAGTTGCCCATAACTGTTTTCTAAAATCAAGTTCTTTTTTTGCCGTAGCAGAAGTTTTTTTATTAAAAGTACCCATATATTCCTGAATAGTTTTTACTGTAAATCCTGTTTTTTCTAAAGAATCCAAAGCAGAAATTGCAGCCTGAGCTGCTTCTAAGGTTGTAATATATGGAATTCCCATTGTAACAGCAGCGCTTCTTATTGGTTTAGAATCAAGTTGAGATTTTCTGCCAGATACAACATTAATTATTAAGTCTATTTCACCCGCTTTAATAAGATCTATAATATCGGGTTTGCCTTCCCCTATTTTTGGTACTTCTTTGGCATTTACCCCATTACTTAAAAGAACTTTACATGTTCCTTCTGATGCATATATTTTAAATCCCATATCAACCATTTTTTTTGCCATAAAAATAATGTTTCTTCTCATACTATTTTTTACGCTTAAAAATATTGTTCCAGAACGTGGCAAGGCATTTCCCGCAGCTATTTGGGATTTTGCAAAAGCAAGTCCAAAATCTTTATCTATTCCCATAACTTCTCCTGTTGATTTCATTTCTGGTCCCAAAACTGTATCTGCACCGGGAAATTTATTAAAAGGTAAAACACATTCTTTAACAGCAAAATAATCTAGTTTTTTTCTTTCTTTAGCTTCTAAAATATCGTCTAGTTTGACTCCAACCATTACCTTGGTTGCAATTTTTGCCCATTGAATTCCTGTTGCCTTACTAACAAAAGGAATTGTTCTTGAAGCCCGCGGATTAACCTCTAAAACATACACTGTTTCTTCTTTTATTGCAAACTGAATATTTAAAAGACCTATTACATTTAATTCTTTAGCTATTGCATAGGTTTGTCTTCTGATTTCTTCTATAATATCGTCGGATAAGGTATGAGGAGGTAAAACACAGGCACTATCACCCGAATGTATGCCTGCTTCTTCTATATGTTCCATTATTCCGCATATTATTGTTTTTTTGCCATCACTTACGGCATCAACATCTACTTCTATTGCATCAGAAATAAATTTGTCTATTAAAAGAGGACGGTTTTCCGATACAGCAACAGCCTCTTCAAGATACATTAAAAGTTCATTTTCATCATAAACTATATTCATTGCCCTGCCACCAAGAACAAAAGATGGTCTCATTAAAACAGGGTATCCTATTTTTGCTGCAACTTCACAAGCTTCTTCTTTAGAAGTCACCATTGCATTAACCGCTTGATGCAATCCCAGTTTTTTTACCATTTCAAAAAATACACCCCTATCACCTGCTCTTTCTAAAGATTCTACAGAAGTACCAATTATAGGAGCTCCAGCCTCATATAACTTACGCGCAAGATTTAAAGGAGTTTGCCCTCCAAATTGAACAATTACACCATCTGGCTTTTCTTTTTCTATAATATTCATTACATCTTCAAATGTAAGAGGCTCAAAATAAAGTTTATCGGATGTATCGTAATCTGTTGATACTGTTTCTGGATTTGAATTAATCATGATAGATTCTATTCCCATTTCACGCAATGCAAAAGATGCCTGACAACAACAATAATCAAATTCTATTCCCTGACCAATTCTATTGGGACCACCACCTATTATTATAATTTTCTTTTTATTTGATGGCTTTACTTCATCTTCTTCTTCGTAGGTAGAATAATAATATGGAGTATATGCTTCAAATTCTGCCGCACAGGTATCAACAAGTTTATAACAAGGAGTTATGCCAAGTTCTTTTCTGATTTTTCTAATAGAAATTTCGTTGTTATTTGTGAGTTTTGCAATTTGTAAATCAGAAAATCCCATCTTTTTTGCTTGTATTAGTACTTTTCTTAAATTTTCTTTAGATTCATTTAATAAAGAGGAGTCAATATTTTTTTCATATTCTACAATTTCTTTCATATTATAAATAAACCATGGATCTATTTTACTTGCTTCTGATATTTCTAAAGGCGAGATTCCCATATCAAGAGCATGTCGTATTAAAAAGATTCTATCTGATTTTGGAACAGCAAGATTTTCTAGAATTTCTTCTTTTGTTTTTTCGGGTCTAACAGTTTTTTCAAATCCGCATTTTCCTATTTCTAATCCTCTTAAACCTTTTGCAAGGGCTTCTTTAAAGGTACGTCCAATAGCCATTGTTTCGCCAACAGATTTCATTTGAACACCCAAAACAGGCTCTGCATCCTGAAATTTTTCAAAAGCAAATCTTGGTATCTTTACAACAACATAATCTATTGCTGGTTCAAAGCATGCGGGTGTTTCTCGGGTAATGTCGTTTCTTATTTCATCTAAAGTATAGCCAATGGCAAGTTTTGCTGCAAATTTTGCAATAGGAAAACCCGTTGCCTTACTTGCTAAGGCAGAGCTTCGGCTAACTCTGGGATTCATTTCTATAACAACCATTCTGCCGTTTTTGGGATTAACAGCAAACTGAATGTTAGATCCTCCTGTTTCTACACCTATTTCCCTAATTATAGAAATAGCTGCATCTCTCATATATTGATATTGTTTGTCGGTTAATGTTTGAGCCGGTGCAACTGTTATGCTGTCTCCAGTATGAATTCCCATTGGGTCTACATTTTCTATAGAACAAATAATAACAACATTATCAGCTTTATCACGCATTATTTCCAGCTCATATTCTTTCCAGCCTAAAACAGATTCCTCTATCAAGATTTCATTTATACGCGAAGCTCTTAAGCCGTTGCTTGCTATTTTTTCAAATTCAACCTCATTTTTTGCTATTCCACCACCCGTTCCACCAAGAGTAAAACTGGGCCGTATAATTAATGGAAAGCCTATTTCTTTTGCAATCTTCCATGCTTCTTCCATGTTATAGGCTAATGAGCTTTTAGGAAGTTCCAATCCTATTCGTTGAATTGCCTTTTTAAACTCACTTCTGTTTTCTGCTCTTTTTATTGCGTCATAATTAGCACCAATCAATTGAACATTATATCTTGATAAAACACCATTTTCAGCAAGTTCCATTGCAGTATTAAGACCTGTTTGCCCACCCATTGTTGGCAATAGTGCATCTGGATGTTCTCTTATAATAATTTTTTCAACAATTTCTGGTGTGATTGGTTCTATATAAACCTTATCTGCTGTATTGGGATCTGTCATAATAGTAGCAGGATTGGAATTAACTAATATAACCTCAAAGCCTTCTTCTCTAAGAGCCTTGCATGCCTGAGTGCCAGAATAATCAAATTCACAGGCCTGACCAATTACAATAGGTCCCGACCCAATGATTAATATTTTATGAATATCTGTGCGTTTTGGCATATTAATTTTTCTCCATCATCTTTAAAAATTTTAAAAATAAATATCCCGAATCATGAGGACCGGGTGAAGCTTCTGGATGGTATTGAACAGAAAACAGTTTTTTTTCTTCTATTGCCAGTCCCTCGCATGTATTGTCGTTTAAATTTATATGTGTTAGTTTTGCACCACAGCTTTTTAGACTTTGTATATCAACGCAAAATCCATGGTTTTGCGAAGTAATAGAAATTGTTTGGGTTTCTAAATCTTTTACCGGATGATTAGAACCACGATGTCCAAATTTAAGTTTATATGTTTTGGCTCCAACAGCAAGTGCAAGAAGCTGATGTCCTAAACAGATTCCAAAAATAGGAAATTTTCCAATAAACTTTTTAATTGTATCTATTGCATAAGTAACAGCAGCAGGATCACCAGGACCGTTGCTTAAAAAAATTCCATGTGGATTTAATTTTATTACATCTTCATAAGTCGCATTAGCAGGAAAAACCGTTATTTTGCAGTCTAAAGAATCAAAAATTCTTAATATGTTAAATTTTATACCATAATCAAATGCAGCTATATGAAATTTGTAATTTTTCTTGTTTGGATTCCATTCGTAGGATTTTTTACAGGTAACATTTTTAACAATATCTATTCCTACTAAACCTTCCCATTTTCTTGCCTTTTCTATCAATTCACTTTCTAAAGGAGGATTATCTCCGCTCCATATAACTGCTTTCATAGCACCTTCTATCCTAAGTCTGCGAGTAAGTTTGCGTGTGTCTATGTCACATATAGCAATTATGTTGTTTTCTTTTAAATATTGTTCTAAATATTTTTGAGATTTAAAATTTGAGGGGAAAGGGCAATATTCTTTAACCACAAAACCAGAAACCTGTATTTTTGCCGACTCAATGTCTTCTTCGTTTATTCCATAATTTCCTATAAGAGGATAAGTCATTGTTACAATTTGCGAAGAATATGAAGGATCTGTAAGAACCTCTTGATAACCAGTGTGACTCGTATTAAATACTGCTTCGCCACAGGCATAGCCCTTTGCTCCAAATCCTTTGCCATAAAAAACTGTTCCATCTTCTAAAGCAAGAATACCAATCATTTTGTTTTTCCCTTTTTTACTCCACTAATATATAAAAAAAAGACATCTGTTTTTTCAGATGTCTTTTTTTATAAAACACAAAAATAAAATAATTTTTCATGATTATCCTATAAAAAGAATAGGCAAAAATAAAATTTTTTGAGAATTAATTTTATTTTTCATAATAATTATTTTTTTTTAACATAATTAATTTTACTGTTTTCCAAAATAATGTTTTTTATTAAAATAGTCAAACATTTTTTATCATTTTTTTAAATAGTATATAAAACATTTTAGGTTAAAAATTTATAATAACATAATTTTGTTTTATTATTATTAAAAAAAATTAAATACCTATTAATTATTGCATTAAAAATTGACAAATAATAATAAATTATTCTTTTGGTAGGTGGAAGTTTGCTATTCATTTTTTTTTAAATAATTTTTTATTTCTGGTGGGGAAAGTTTCCTATGCATTTTTCTTTCATAATAAATTTTTTTTCTTTTGTTGGGGGATGTCTCCCCCACCTAAAATAATTAAATAATTAAAACATCTTAAAAAGCTAAAATAAATTTCATAAAGCAAATGAGAGATTTCTTATTCAATAATAATTTTTAATAATCTTTTATTTACTTTATAATTTACAACTTGACATTTTTAAAGCAATAACTAAAAAAATATAAACAAGACGAGATAAGAGAATAAATATTTATATATGAACATGGATAGGTTTTTATTAGCTGATAAAAATTAATAATTTGAATAAATAATTTAATTAAGAAAAAGTAAAAAATTTATAAAAAATTTTCTGATAATTTTTTACTAATCAACGAGGTTCGCGGGTGTGCCCTGCCAGACGGTGGTAATTGAAAAGAGAGCGTTTCCCCGGGCACACCCAGGAGGGGGTAAGCGGAATACCTGCTTTAGGCAGGGATGAAGCTTAGGGGGATACTTCCCCCACCTAAATAATTAAATAATTCATAATTAAAAATTAATAAATTTTATCTATTTAATGAAGTTAAACTCATCTCCTATTGTTTTATATAGAATGATGTTTTATAATTGTGATTAACATTTGGATAAGAAATTATATATATACCGCTTGACAAATGAATACTATAATTGTTATTTAATAAATAAGGCGATACTATAACCTTTCCGAGCAAATTATAGCTTGAATATTTTGAATTTTTAAAAGTAATAATATTTTTACCAAAAACTTTATATTTATTAACAAAAGTTAACAAATCGGGCCGTTTTCTTCCTGCAATTTTTAAATTTATTTTATATGCTCCGCCATTCCCAGTAATATACAGTGTTTTATTATCACTGCCGCCAAACACACAGTTGGAAACATTTCCTCTTATGGATGGATTTTGTTTAAGTTCTATAAATCCGAGCTGTTTTCCTGTAGAATCATATACAAATATCTTTCCCTCTTGATATGAGGCAATATAAATATTGTAATTTGAATCAACAGTTATTCCATCGGGAACAAGTATATTAGAAATTATAGTTTTCATAGAATTAATATTAATTGTTTCATCGGAATTAATACTGCATTTTACTACTTTGTTATTATTGCACATATTAAGAAAGATACAATTTCTTTCTTCTATAAGCTCTATGCCATTAACATTATAACCAGAATATCTTTTTACACCAATAGTTGGTGAATAAAAGAAAAAATCGTTTGCATTATTGGTAAAAAAGATGTTTCCTTTAGAGCTTAAAGTAAGATCATTAATATTACCATAAGATTGATCCTGCACTATTGTTTGAACTACTTTGCCATTCTTGTCTATCTTTGTTATTTGATATCTTTCGCAGCATAGTATATATCCATCCCAAGAAATGTCTAATCCATTAGGAGTATTAACACCCGTTCGCCATTTTATAGCTACATTATCGGGTGTAACTTTCCATATAATTCCTGTGCTTTGTTCAGAAAAATATAAATTACCGTCAAAGTCAACAACAGGACCCTCACAATATGCAAGGCCTGTTTTTACTTCCCATACTTTTGCAGAATCATCAGCAATAAACGGAGGTAAATTTATTGTTGCTAATTGAGCCAATAAACTTATTGGTAAGAGAAAAAATAATAATAAGAATTCTGTTTTTATTAATTTAGTTATAAATATTTTTTGCATAATTATTAAACAAACAGGGAAATGTTATTATTTATAAGCATTTCCCTGTTTTATTTATACCCCCAATTTTTTTATTACCGCTACATTAAAAGCAAAAATCTTTATTTATTCAATAAAAACTTTTGTAGAATAAATTTTAGATTTTCCAGTTAATCGCAACAAATATACACCTTTTGAAATATTATCAATATTAAAAAGTGCTTGTTTACCATTTATATTGTCTTTTCTCAAAAGAACTCCGTTTAAGGTAACTAAAGCTATTTCATAACAATCGGATAAAGAAAATGATATATCCAATTTATTAATTAGTTTTTTTACCACAAAATCTGGAGACTTTTCAATAATATCATTCTTTTTAATAAGATTATCATAAACAACAGGTGTTCCTGCAAGAGCCGGACCTGTCCATGTTACATTAATTGGTGTTGTTACAGATGGCTGTGCAGCATTAAAATGTGCAGAAGTATATTCTATTTTTTTACTTCCGGTATTTTTTATTACAATGCAATGAGTTGCATTTGCCGGCACCTGGTCTTGATAATCTAAGTTTGGCGTTACCTCGGCATCAATATTTATTTTGCACGAAGGCCCTGTTGTAATATCGGTATTATTGAATCTTACTACATATTGTTGGGGTGAACTTCCTTTATTTATAATCATTGCACAAAGTTTGTTTTGATCTCGGCTGCCGTAAGTAAATACTGTGCTTACATTGCTTTTTCCGTCACAATAAACTCCACTAAAATTTTGTGCAATCATCTGCATATGATAATACATTGCTCTTGGTTTTCCGGTTGGTCCATCTATCCAAGAAAAATCTGTACCGCTGCGACTTCCTCCATTCTCAAACATACTCCACATTGTTGCATAAGTATATTCATATTTCATACATAAACCATAAATACATCCAAAAGCCTGACCATTTATAAAAGTATGAACCCCGGCTCCTCCGTTGTGATTAAATTCGCCAATACCACACATTAACCTATTTTCTCCTGTTCTTCCCTTTGCCTGATTGACTCTTTGAGCAAGTTCCCAGCATTCTCTAATTCTTTGGCCTACATCATTTGTAATATCCCCATCTGCATATCTATGCCAGGATATACCATCTACCATCCAGTACTTGCCATCTGGAGTTTTACCAGAAACATCGTTTGCATTGTTTGTTGTGCTAAAAAGCTGTTCATAATATCTTCCACCATACCATAAATCGCATTCATCTGGAACATAAATTTTTATATTGGGATTTACTGCTTTCATTGCTGGTGCACATCTTTTAATTAAAGCTGCTACAACAGAAGGACCTTCTCCAGCTAAACCGGGCTCATTACCAATATTATAATAAATTATATCTGGATTTTGCCTTACTACATTTGCTGCCTGATCCCCACTAAATGTATGTGGAATTTGAATAATAAGTTGTGCTCCCATAGATTTAGCTTGTGCTTTCCAATCAGCTAATTGGCCCGGAATACCACCATCAAATGCTTCACCACCTTCTCTAATTGATTGTAATGGACATTCTTTTGCATAATTCCATTCACGCGTACCTGGATTCATCCATGTATTATTTCCAACAAGCCAAGGACTAATTTGAGGATGCCTTGGTGGAGTTGGAGTTTGTGTGTAAGAAACAGTAAAATATACTAAAACGCATAAATTAATAATAATGAGCATAAAAATATTTTTACGATTTGTCATTTTTCATCCTCCTTCCTTTAATAGGATTTTTTTGTTTTGTTTTTTTTATAAAAACAAAATTTTTTTATTTTTTTAACTTTTTTATTAATTCCTCCTTTCTTTGATTATTTAATTAAAAAATTTTTAACTACTATTCCATTTGAAGTTTTAATTTTCATAAAATACAAGCCATTAGCAATATTTTTTGTGGAAATTAAACACTTTTTTGCTTCTAATTTTTTATTAAATACAATTTTACCATCAATTGACATTATGGTAATTTCATTATTAAACTGATTGTAATTATCAAGAGAAGATATAATTATTTCTGCATTATTATTTTTAATAATTGATATATCTTGCGGAGAAATTTTATTTAAGTATGATTCATTAATTTTTGTAGTTGTTTTTGGTTTAAATACTATCATCATTAC
>Ga0123519_10012537_pt1 | contig 12311 bp, 10 predicted proteins | sample YelNatPaOPRAMG02_FD_87396 | JGI IMG/M metagenome (GOLD analysis project Ga0123519, IMG submission 87396) | Hot spring microbial communities from Yellowstone National Park - Yellowstone National Park OP-RAMG-02 (version 2) | ecosystem: Environmental > Aquatic > Thermal springs > Hot (42-90C) ... | reverse complement strand
CGCCAGGAAGAGGTACACGGGGACGGCCATGAGGGTGCCCGTCTCGCGCAGGCCGCGCAGGTTGGCCAGGGTGATGGCCAGGAGCAGCGCCAGGGCAAGCACGCCGCGGTAGGGCCAGAGATGCGGGAACGCCGAGGCGATGGCGGCCACGCCAGCGGTGAGGCTGACCGCCGCGGTGAGCAGATAGTCCATGAGCAGCGCCGCAGCGGCGACGAGCCCCGGGAGGGTGCCCAGGTTGTCGCGCGCGACGATGAACGAGCCTCCCCCTGAGGGGTAGGCGGGGAGCGTCTGGCAGTAGGAGAGGGCGACGATGGCCAGCAGCCCGGCGATGACCAGGGCGATGGGCAGGGCCATGGATAGCCCCGCGCTCCCGGCGACGACGAGGCCCAGATAGATCTCCTGGTTGGCGTAGGCGATGGAGGAGAGGGCGTCGGGCGAGAAGGCGGCCAGCGCACGCCAGTTGTCAAGGCGTGTGTGCCCCATCCGCTTGGTGGGGAGAGGGGATCCGATCAGCAGGTGCTTGACACCGGCCAAGGCCCGGTTTCCTTTCTCTCGACGCAACCCAACGCTCTGTGAGAGGCTGAGTTGCGCGGCACGATCCCGCGTGCTACGCCCTGACGTACGCCGCCGAATGCCGCTGTCTGCGCGTTGCAGGGATTATACGACCCTGGTCGCGGGCATGCAAAGGGAAGGCGAGCCGGGGGTGTATCCCAGCTTGGCACAGGGTTCCGAGGACCCTGGGATACTCAGAATGACAGGCCGGTCTGGCAAGGTCAATCTCGGGTGCTCAGGCGGCGTTTTGGGCTTGCCCGCCGCGTGCGGTATCGGCGCCGCTCATCGCGTTGGCGCTCGGCGTTGTGCTGAGCCCACTGGCCTCGTTCAGCTTGCGTCTGGGTGAACACGAGGAGCGCACGACGGGCCGGCAGTGAGGGCGGGCAAGGGCGGTCCGGGGCCGCGCTGCGGACGCCGCAGAAGCACGCATCACCATGTGGGGCCTGGCTGGTGGGGCGTATGCGCCCCGACGCCGGGCAGGAACCCAAGCCCGCTTGCGCACGGATTTACACCCCTCTTCCGGCTGTGGTACAATGAGGACATAAGTGGAAGCAGATTGGAGAGCGATGGATGTGGGGATCCAAGCGCTGCCTGCCGAGGTAGCGGCGCAGATCGCGGCCGGCGAGGTGATCGAGCGGCCGGTGTCGGCCGTGAAGGAGCTGGTCGAGAATGCCCTCGACGCCGGGGCGAAAACGGTGCAGGTGGAGGTGCGCGAGGGGGGGCAACGCCTGCTCGCGGTGGCCGACGACGGCTGCGGCATCCCGGCTGCCGAGGTGGTGCTGGCGTTTGGCCGGCACACCACGAGCAAGCTCCACTCCGAGGAGGACCTCTTCCGCATCCGCACCCTGGGTTTCCGCGGTGAGGCGCTGGCCTCGATCGCAGCGGTGGCGCGGGTGACGATGACCACGCGCAGCCGCGACGAGACTGCGGGCACGTTGGTGCGCTTCGAGGCTGGTGAGCTGGTGCGCAGAGAGCTCTGCGCCCGCCCGGCCGGAACAACGGTGACGGTGGAGAACCTCTTCTTCAACCTCCCTGCCCGCCGCAAGTTCCTGCGCAGCGAGACGACCGAGAGTGGCCATATCGTCAACCTGCTGGTGGCCTATGGGCTGGCCTACCCCCATGTGCGCTTTACGCTGGTGCAGAACGGGCGCGAGGTGCTGCGCACGACGGGCAGCGGGCGCCTGGAGGATGCGGCGGCCGAGGCGCTGGGAGTGGAGACGGCGCGGGCCATGACCCCCCTGCCTGTGCTGGAGGCGCCGGGCGGCCGGCTGGGTGCTAGGGTCTCGGGGCTCATCGGCGCGCCGTCGTTGCACCGCGGCAGCCGCGACTGGATGTTCTTCTTTGTTAACGGCCGCTGGGTGCAAGACCGGGCGCTGACCTTCGCCGTGGAGGAAGCCTACCGCAGCCTGCTGCCTACCGGCCGGCACCCGGTGGCGGTCCTTGATCTTCTCCTCGACCCGGCCGATGTGGATGTGAATATCCACCCCACGAAGCGCGAGGTGCGCTTCCGGCAGGGGCAGGACGTGTTCGGCCTGGTGCAAAAGGCCGTGCGGCGCGGCCTGATGGAGTATGCGGCGCTGCCGCAGGCCGAGCCTCAGCGGGGCGAGGCGGTGCCGGTGCCCGAGGGGCGGCCGGCGATGGTGCACGTGGGGCGCGAGGCCCAGGCAGCGCTCAGCCAGATGTCGTTGGATCTGATGCGCCCCGCTGCGCCCCAGCCCGTACGACTGCCAGCGCTTCGGGTGGTGGGCCAGGTGGCGCAGACCTATATCGTCGCTGAAGGTCCCGATGGCCTCTACGTGGTCGACCAGCACGCCGCCCACGAACGGGTGCTCTATGAGCGGCTACAGGGCATGCGGGCGAGCCTGGCCGTGCCCATGCAGACCCTGCTCGAGCCGCGGGCGGTGGAGCTCACGCGCTATCAGGCAGCGCTGCTCGAGGAGCGGCATGAGGCCATCGCCCGGCTTGGGTTCGACGTTGCACCCTTTGGTGGCTCGACCTACCTGGTGCGGGCCGTGCCCGTGGCGTTCCCCGAGCAAGAGATCGCGAACCTGCTGGGCGAGTTGCTGCAGCCGGTGCCCCAGCGCGAGCCGGAGCGCGATTGGGAGGAGCGGGCGCTGGTCACCGTGGCTTGCCACTCCGCCGTGCGTGCGGGGCAGACGCTGACCGAGCAGGAGATGCGCGACCTCATCCGCCAACTGGAGGCGACGGCGCTGCCCTATACCTGCCCCCACGGCCGGCCGACCGTTGTCCACATGACCGTTGCGCAGTTGCAGCGCGAGTTCGCACGGCGCTAGCGACCCTTGGGAGGGCAGCGCCCCTGGGGCAATGACCGGCTTTCACGCTTCGCACGATCTCGGTGCGAGCCCGTCAAGGGGGTAGGGCCGGGTGGCGGCCCCTTCGCTGCGCTCAGGGTAGGCTCGCCAACAGCCCGGCTGTTGCCAAGGCAGCGACGGATGCGGGAATACTCTCCGCCAAGCTGCCAGCGCAACCGTGGGCCTGGCCGGTGCGTATTGCTTGTAGAGGAACGAGACGAACTGGGGGAGCTGATGGAAATGAGGGAAGAAACGAACGGGTGGGCTCGCTGCTCGCAGCCCCGTCAGTTCCTCAGTTCCTTCAGTTCCCTTACTGTAGAGGGCCGGGAAAGGAGTCTGCTCTCATGGAACGCCGTCTGTACCGCAGCCGCCGCGAGCGCATGATCGGCGGTGTGGCCGGGGGGCTGGGTGAGTACCTGGGCATCGACCCGGTTGTCATCCGTCTCCTCTTCGCCCTGCTTGTGGTCACCACGGGCTGGGGAGTGTTGCTCTACCTCATCCTCCTGATTGTGATGCCGGAGGAGCCCGAGATAGCGCCCGGAATGGTCGCGCCGGGGCCGCGTTACCGGCGGCTCGACGCGAGCCAGAGGGGGCTACTTGTGGGCGGGGCGCTGGTGGCGCTGGGGGTGATGCTGCTGATGCAGCAACTGCATCTGTTCTGGTGGCTTGATGGGCGCTACCTGTGGCCGCTCCTGCTGATCGCTGCCGGCGTGGCGCTCCTCATTGATCGGACAAGGAGCCAATAGGCGCGATGGTAGAAAGACGCTGGCACCGGCCGAGCCTGGTGGGCCCGGCGATCCTCATCCTTATCGGCGGGGCTCTGCTGCTGGCCAACCTGGGCATGTTGCGCGTGAGCTGGTGGGACCTGCTGCGGTTGTGGCCCGCCATCCTCATCCTCGTAGGGCTCGATATCCTGGCACGCCACAGCCGCTGGGGCAGTGCCCTCGTCGCCCTCCTGATCATCGCCCTTCTTGCGGGCCTCTTCTGGGTCATGGCCGTCGGTCCCTGGCCCAGCGGCCCGCTCTTCCCGGCGACTGGCGCCAGCCTGGCGCGCATCAACCGGGAGGTCAGCCAGGACCTGGGCGGCGCCTCGCGGGTGGATGTGAATCTCCACATGGGCGCAGGCGAGCTCCGCGTGGCAGCGCTGGACGATTCGCCCCGCTTGCTGGAGGGCACGCTGGCCTACCCCGATGGGTGGGCTGCCCCCTCCCTATCATACCAGGTGACGAACGGTCTCGGCCGGCTGGACCTGGAGAGCCGCGGCTCGCGGGGCTGGGTGATGCCCTTTGGCCCAGCTCCAGAGGGGGAGAAGTGGACCCTGGGCCTGACGCGTGAGGTGCCGCTGAACATCAGCGTGGACGCCGGGGCGAGCACATCGGAGCTGGACCTGCGGCACTTGCGCCTGCAGGGCCTGGCGGTGAAGGCGGGCGTCGGCCGCATGGAGGTCTTCTTTCCTGGCGAGGGTGCCGGCATCACGGCACGCATCGAGGGCGGGGTGGGCGAACTGGTGCTGCACATTCCCGAGAGCGTGGCGGCGCGCATCAGGGTCAACGGGGGGCTGGGCAGCGTGAACCTCTCGCAGCGTTTCCAGCGCATTGGTGAGCACGCCTATGAGACGGCGGGCTACGGCACGGCCGCCAACCAGTTGGACGTCCAGGTGGATGGCGGGGTCGGCTCGCTGCGGGTGGAGTAGGTACGGGAACCGCCAAGGCCACAAAGAAAAAGGGCACCAGGGTGAAGAGACCTTGGTGCCCTTTGTGGTTTTCGTTTCCGCTACGCGTCGAGGGCGGCGGCCATCGATTCGTCCAAGATGTTGAGGGCCTCGTCGAGCAGTGCCCGCGGGATGTTGAGGGCCGGGCAGAAGCGGATTGTGGAGGCGCCGCAGCCAAGCAGCAGCAGGCCCCGCTCGAAGGCTGCCTGTACCACCGCATCGCGCAGTTGGGGGGCCGGCTCACGGGTGGAGGGGTCGACCACCAGCTCGGCGCCTACCATCAGGCCCTTACCGCGCACGTCGCCGATCTGTGGGTAGCGGCTCTGCATTTCGTGCAGGCGGTCGATGAGCAGCTCGCCCATGGCCGCGGCGTGGGCCATGTACTCGCCCTCGACCAGGCGCAGCGTCTCCAGAGCCGCCGCGCAGGCCAGAGGGTTGCCGCCGAAGGTGTTCCCGTGCGAGCCCGGTACCCAGGTCATCAGGCTGCTGCGGGCCACAGCGGCGCCCAGGGGCAGGCCCGAGGCGATGCCCTTGGCGACGGTGACGATGTCGGGGACGACACCCTCCCAGTGCTCGATGGCGAACATCTTGCCCGTGCGTCCGATGCCGGCCTGGATCTCGTCATCGACGAAGAGGATGCCGTGCTTCTCGGCCAGCTCCTTCAGGCGCTGGTGAAAGCCGGGCGGCGGGACCACATAGCCCCCCTCGCCCTGGATGGGTTCAACAAAGATGGCGGCCACCTCGCGGGCGGGCACCACGTGCTTGAAGAGCGTCTTTTCGATGTACGAGACGCAGGCCAGATCGCAGGCCGGGTACTCGAGATGGTAGGCGCAGCGGTAGCAGTAGGCGTAGGGCACGTGGCTGACGCCCGGCACCAGGGGCGCGAACCCGTCTCGCTGCACCGCCTTGGACGCGGTCAGCGAGAGCGAGCCCATGGTGCGGCCGTGGAAGGCGCCGATAAAGGCGAGCATGCGCGGGCGCCCGGTGGCGTAGCGGGCCAGCTTGAAGGCTGCCTCGATCGCCTCCGTGCCCGAGTTACAGAGGAACGACTGGTGGGGCTCATCGCCGGGCACCAGGGCGTTCAGGCGCTCGGCCAGCTCGATCTCCACAGGATAGTAGAAATCGGTGCCCGACATGTGGAGAAAGAGTTCGGCCTGCCTCTGGATGGCACGCACCACATCCGGATGGCTGTGGCCGGTGGCGCAGACGGCGATCCCTGCATTCATGTCGATGTAGCGGCGCCCCTCGACGTCCCACACTTCCGAGCCACGCCCGCGGTCCATCACAAAGGGGTACGAGCGTGTGTAGGAGGGGGAGAGGGCGGCGGCGTCGCGGGCGACCCAGCGCTCCGCCTCGCCCATCGTCGACGTGGGCTTGTTGGTCTGGACGGACATAGATGCTATCCTCCTTGATAGCCGGCTGGGCCACCGGCCGGTGCCGGCGGCGACAAAAACCAGGCCTCAGCGAGGGGGCCTGGCACGGTTCCCACACTCGCAATCCTCAACTCACCCGCCGCCCACGAAGGGGATCAACTTGACCACGTCGCCGTCGTGGAGCGGTTCGTTCTTGGCGGCCTGGCGGCCGTTGATGAGCACCATGGCCACCAGGTCGCCGTTGACGCCCAGCTCCTGCAGCACCTGTTCGGTGGTCTTGCCCTCGCCCACTTCCACCGGGACCGTCTCGGCCGGGAAGTAGGGCTTGATGAAGCCGACTGGGATGAGTTGCACCGACATGGTATGGACTACTCCTGCAGCCGGTCGAATCGCGACTTGCCTACAGGCGATCGAGCCCCAGCTCGGCGAGCTTGGCGGCGGTGGGGCGGCCGTCCGAGTCCCAGCCCCGTTGCTGGTAGTACATATCGAGCAGGCGCTCGGCGTCGGCGCGGGCCACCTGCTTGCCGGCAGTGGGGCCGGTGGCCACCGGCTCGCGCCACATGCGCTCGGGCGGCGCATCCCAGGCGCGGCCAAAGCCCGGCACCTCGCGCAGCCAGTAGAGGCGGGTGAGGTTCCAGATGCGCTCCGAGATGTGCAGCAGGTCCTGCCAGGAGCGCGGCACGCCGGTGATCGCCTCCAGGATCGGGGCATAGTGGCCGAGGTCCACCGAAAGCTCGACCCACTGCAGGCGGCAGGCGCCCAGGGTATCGAAGAGCGGGCGGATGTGCTGCAGCTCGATGACTCTGGCTACTTTGTCGGGCGTGATGGCATCGCGGCCGACGGCGATGTCGTACGTGATAGCCCAGGCGCGATTGTGGTGCGCGCCGACGTCGCAGGTCATGTAGGCAAGGAGCATGGCCGGAGCGTTGCGCGACTCGTAGCCGCTCATCTCCATGCCCTTGACCTGGACCGCGTAGGCTTCAGCGCCCTTGCCCCACGTGGCGGCGGCGTGCTTGACGCCTCGCGCCAACGTGGCGCCGAGCCCCTGACGGCCGGCGATCTGCCGCAGCAGGGTGAAGACGACCTCCGGGTCGCCGAAGCGCAGGGTCAGGCCGCCGCTGTCCTGCGGGCCGATGATGCCGCGCTCGAAGCACTCGATGGCGAAAGCCACGGCGTTGCCGGCCGAGATGGTATCGAGCCCGAGTTCGTCACAGAGATAGTTGGCGTAGGCCACATCTTCGATGTTGCCCAGGGCGCAGTCGCCGCCGATGAGGGCGGTGGTCTCGTACTCGGGGCCTTCGACATGTACGCCGTGCTTCTTGCTGAAGGAGTACTTGCCGCAGGGGCTGGGGCAGCCGAAGCAGGCCTTGTCGGTGACGACGATGGCCTGGCGCATCGTCTCGCCGCTCAGCCCTGGGTGGCCCTCAAAGTAGCCCGAGGAAAAGTTGCGGGTGGGGAAGGCGCCGATCTCATTGGCCCAGGTGGTCACCCCGGCGGTGCCGTACCTCTGCCAGGCCTCCAGGCCGGGCGAGGCCTTGCAGGCTGCATAGAGGGCGCGGGCCAGCTCGCGGTAGCGCGCCAGGTCGGCCACCGGGATGGCGTGCGAGCCGCGCACGGCGATGGCCTTCAGCTTTTTGGACCCCATGACCGCGCCCACGCCGCCCCGGCCGGCCTGGCGGCCGAAATCGTGGCTGATGCAGGCAAAGGACACGCCAGCCTCGCCGGCCGGGCCGATGGTGGCAATCTGGAACTCCTCGCCGAGGGCCTGCTTGAGGGCCTTCTCGGTCGTGAGCGAGCCCTGGCCCCAATAGGGGGTGGCGTCGCGCAGCTCGACGCGGTCATCGTCGATGAAGAGGTACACCGGCTTGGCCGCGGCGCCCTGGATGGCGATGGTGTCATAGCCGGCGCATTTCATCTCGGCCGACAGCAGGCCACCTACGCTCGCGCCGGCATAGCCGCCCGTGAGGGGCGATTTGCAGGCGATGTCGCACTTGCCGGCGCCGGGCACAAGCAGGCCCGACAGGGGGCCTGCGGAGACGTAGAGGCGGTTGGCCGGCGAAAGCGGCTCAGTGCCCTGGGGTACCTCACGGTAGAGAAGGTAGGCGCCGACGCCACGCCCGCCCAGGTAATCGCGGGCGAGCTCCTCGGGCATGGGCTCTGCCCACGTACGGCCGCTCGAAAGGTCGACGCGCAGGATGCGTCCGCCGTACCCGAACATGGACTCTCTCCTTTCCTCAGCTCAGCGACAGAACGTCCATGCCGCAGACGGCGATGCAGTCGCCGCAGGCATCGCACTTGAAGGGGGCGTCGAGCTCGGGGCGGGTGAAGATAACCTGCTCCGGGCAGGCTTCCTGGCAGGCCAGGCAGCCGGTGCATGCGTCGGCGTCGATGGTGTAAGCGCCGCGGTCGTTCTGGTGGATGGCGTCGGCCGGGCAGACGTCGGCACAGGTCCCGCACTGGGTGCAGGTTCTGACCTCGAAAGTGCCGGGGTCAGGGAAGTGGGGGATGATGGCCAGGGCGGACTTTTTGGGGTTGTTCTCGCCAAAGAGGTGCAGGGAGCAGGCGAGCTGGCAGGCGCGGCATCCCGAACAACGGGTGCTGTCGGCATGTAGGTACATGGGCTCCTCCGCCTTGAGAAGAGAAAACAGGAACCAACAGGAGAAGCATACTCGATGCTCCCTGAAAAGTCAACTGCCTTGACATGGATTCTGCGCCCGGCTATACTGGCAGCCGGTTGCGCCAGAGGCCATGGGCCGGGCTTGACAGAGACGCGGGAACGGTGTAGAATGCGCATAGATACCCCCCATGGGTATCGCCACAGAGAAAGGTTGGGCGGCAGTGGCAGAGGGCATGGAGCAGGCACGGAGTGAGGCCCTGCGTCGTCTGCGACGCGTGGAGGGGCAGATCCGTGGCTTGCAGCGCATGGTGGAGGAAGGCAAGGACTGTGAGGCCATCCTCACACAGTTGATGGCCGCCCGAGCCGCACTCGACAAGGCGGGGCTCTTCATTGTCGAGCGTCACCTGGCCGAGTGCCTGCGCGGCACCGCCGACGAGCAGGTGAAGAACCAGCTTTATCGGATCGTCGAGTTGTTCCTGCGCTTTGGAGTATCCGGAGAGTCCGGAGAGAGGAGTAGCGGAGATGGCTACGGAACCGGTGGAAGTGACTGATGCGACCTTTGAGAAGGAAGTGCTGCAGGCGAACACCCCTGTCCTGGTGGATTTTTGGGCGGCCTGGTGTGGCCCCTGCCGCATGATCGCCCCGGTGGTGAAGGAGATCGCGAGCGAGCAGGCAGGTGCCCTCAAGGTTGGCAAGCTCGATGTGGACCAGAACCCAGCGACGGCGACACGCTTTGGTGTGCAGAGCATCCCCACGTTGATCGTCTTCAAGGATGGCCAGCCGGTGGAGCGCATCGTGGGCTACATGCCCAAGGAGCGCCTCATGGAGCGGGTTCGGCCGCATCTGGCGGCGGCGCCTGAGAAGAAGTAGGCACAAGCACACCCATCCCGGGCGGGGAACGAGGCGGGGTAGCCACGGCACGTGGAGACCCCGCCTTCTTGTTGGGTGCGCCTGGGTGGTTGGGCGGCCGAACGCCACAGTGACAGGGCCTGCTGTGCCTATGCGGGGCACTTGCAGAAATGCCGCGTTGGGCGTACCATCAAAGCAAGGACCTGTATCGCGGACCGGTGGAGGCCCGCTCTCCCTCAGCTAGCGGAAGGCAGGACGTGGATACCCGCACGCACATCATCGTGGATGGCGAAGGCCTCGAGATCGAGGACGTCGTGGCGGTGGCCCGTGCCTACCGGGAGCCCGCTCGAGTTCAGGTAGACCTGGCGCCGGGCGCGCGCGAGCGTGTCGTCCGTGCCCGCGAAGCTGTGGACCACTTTCTTGCCTGCGGCGATGTGGTCTATGGCGTCACCACTGGCTTTGGCCATTTCAAGAGCCGCATCATTCCGCCGGCCGACACGGAGCGGCTGCAGCAGAACATTCTGCTCAGCCATGCCGTGGGCGTCGGAGAACCGCTCGACGAGGCGACGACGCGGGCGGTGATGCTCATCCGTGCCAATACACTGGCCAAGGGGCACTCGGGAGTGCGAGTCGAGACGGTCGAGCGGCTGCTCGCCGCGCTCAATGCCGGGGTGCATCCACGCATCCCCTGCAAGGGGTCATTGGGGGCATCGGGCGACCTGGCGCCCCTGGCCCACATGGCTCTGGTGCTGGTGGGGCAGGGCGAAGCGACCTACCGTGGCGAGCTATTGCCGGGCGGCGAAGCGCTGCGCCGGGCAGGCCTCGAGCCGCTCACCCTGGGCGCCAAGGAGGGACTGGCCCTCACCAACGGCACGGCGTTCATGACCGCGATTGGCTCGCTGGTCACCTGGCGCGCCGAGCAGTTGGCTCAGGTGGCCGACATCGCCGGTGCCCTCTCGTGCGAGGCGCTGCACGCCACGCCGCGCGCCTTCGATGAGCGCATCCACGCCGTGCGGCCCCATCCGCGGCAGATGGCCTGCGCGGCCTACCTGCGACGGCTGCTGGAGGGCTCGCAGTTCCTGCGGCCTGATGACCCCCTGAATGTGCAAGACGCGTACACCCTGCGCTGCATGCCCCAGGTGCACGGCGCCGCGCGCGACTCCATCGCCTATGCCCGCTGGGTGCTGGAGATCGAGCTCAACAGCGCCACCGACAACCCCCTGATCTTCTTCGAAAACGATGGCACGCCCGTCTGCCTCTCCGGCGGAAACTTCCACGGCGAGCCGGTGGCGCTGGCCATGGACTATCTGAAGACCGCACTGGCCGAGATTGGCAACATCTCTGAGCGGCGGGTGACCCGCCTGACCGACGATGCCTCGAACCAGGGCACGCTGCCGGCCTTCCTGATCAAGCACGGCGGCCTGAACTCGGGCTTTATGCTCGCCCAGTACACCGCGGCGGCGCTGGCCTCCGAGAACAAGGTGCTGGCCCACCCGGCCAGCGTCGACACGGTGCCTACCTCGGCCAACACCGAGGACCACGTGAGCATGGGGCCCATCGCCGCGCGGCAGGCAGAGGAGATCCTGGAGAATGTGGAGACCATCCTGGCCATCGAGCTGCTCGCCGCGGCGCAGGGGATCGACTTTCGCCGCGAGGTGCTGGGCAACGTGCGGTTGGGCCGCGGCACCGCGCCGGCCTATGCGCTGATCCGGGAGCGCGTGCCCTTCCTGGAGCACGATGCCTATATGGCGCCGCTGATCGAGGCGGTGCTGGAGCTGGTGCGGAGCGGCGAGCTCGTGCGGGTGGTGAACGAGGGAACCGCGGAACTGGGGAACTGAGGGAATTGGGGGAACTGACGGAACTGGGGAACTGAAGGGGGGAGCGCGAAGGGAGCGAAGGGAGCGCGAAGGGCGCGCGAAGGCAGCGCGAAGGGCGCGAAGGCAGCGCGAAGGCAGCGCGAAGGACGCGAAGGGAGCGCGAAGGTGGGAGGTGAGGCCTCTGTGTCCGTATCACTTCACCCCCATCCCCTCAGTTCCGCCAGTTCCCCAGTTCCATCAGTTCCTTCTTGCAGAAAGGAGTTGCGGCATGGGTGCTCGTGTGGTGCGTGCGCCGCGGGGGATGGCGCTCTCTTGCAAGGGCTGGGGCCAGGAAGCGGCGATGCGCATGCTGATGAACAACCTGGACCCGGAGGTGGCCGAAAAGCCCGATGAATTGATCGTCTATGGCGGCCGGGGCAAGGCGGCGCGCTCGTGGCGGGCCTTCGACGCCATTGTGGCCGCGCTGAAGGAGCTGGAGAACGACGAGACCCTGCTCGTGCAATCGGGCAAGCCGGTGGCCATCTTCCGCACCCATACCGATGCGCCGCGGGTGCTGATCGCCAACGCCAACCTGGTGCCGGCCTGGGCCACGCAGGAGCATTTCGATGCCCTCGACGCTGCCGGGCTGACCATGTACGGCCAGATGACCGCCGGGTCGTGGATCTATATCGGCACGCAGGGTATCCTGCAGGGGACGTACGAGACCCTGGCCTCGGCCGCCCAGCGCCACTTCGGCGGCTCGCTGCGGGGCCGCTTTGTGCTCACCGCCGGCCTCGGCGGCATGGGCGGCGCCCAGCCGCTGGCCGTCACCATGAACGAGGGCGTCGGCCTGATCGTGGAGGTGGACCCGGCCCGCGCTCGGCGACGCCTCGATACGCGCTATGTGGATGTGGTGGTCGACAACCTGGAAGAGGCGATGACCCTGGTGGAGGAGGCGCTGCGGCGCAAGGAGCCCAAGTCGGTCGGCCTGATCGGCAACGCCGCCGAGGTCTACCCGGAGCTGGTGGCGCGCGGCGTGCGCCCCGACGTGGTGACCGACCAAACCCCCGCCCACGACCCCATGAGCTACGTGCCGGCGGG
>Ga0123519_10012523_pt1 | contig 12318 bp, 10 predicted proteins | sample YelNatPaOPRAMG02_FD_87396 | JGI IMG/M metagenome (GOLD analysis project Ga0123519, IMG submission 87396) | Hot spring microbial communities from Yellowstone National Park - Yellowstone National Park OP-RAMG-02 (version 2) | ecosystem: Environmental > Aquatic > Thermal springs > Hot (42-90C) ... | reverse complement strand
GTGTTGCAGGAAGGGCGGAAGCTGGGCCTGTCCCTGCGGGGGCTGGCTCCCTCCCGCCTGCCGGGTGCTGACGGCAACCGTGAATATTTCGCCTGGTGGTCAGCGGGAGGGGAGGAGGGGATTCCCGGGCACCGGTGGGAAGAGTTGATACGGGAAACGGTGGAGGAGTCCCTGCGGGAGGCGGGGGCACGCGGCGGCACCTTGAGGTCGAGGCGGCGGGGAAGCGCGGACAACCCCCGATAAGCCCGGAAGGAAAGGAGGGCGGGCGGTGAGGAGCGTGGGCATCATGCCCCACATCTACAAGGAGGAGACCCTCAGGGCGGCGGGCGAATTGCGGCGCTGGGTGGAGGGAAAGGGCCTGGAGGTGAGGATGCTGCGGGAGGACGCCGAGGCCTCCGGATGCCCGGAAAGCGGGGTGGCAGAGGACCGTTTCCTCCGCCACCTGGACCTGGTTGTTTCCCTGGGTGGGGACGGGGCCATGCTCCGCGCCTCCTCCTTCGCCTATCGGGCCGACACCCCTGTAGTGGGGGTCAACCTGGGCAAGAAGGGTTTCCTGACCGCCCTGGAGATGGAGGACATGTATTCCGGTCTGGAGGAGGTCCTGCGGGGGCGCTACCTGCTCCAGGAACGGATGCTGCTGGAATGCTGGATAAGGGAGGGTTGCGGGGGACGTCCCCTGTACGCACTCAACGAAGTGGTGGTGGGGAAGCGGGAACTGCAGAGGATGATACGCCTGGAAGTGGAGATCAATGGCAAATATTTCCATTACTATTCCGGTGATGGGGTCATCTTCTCCACCCCCACCGGCTCCACCGCTTATTCCCTGTCCGCCGGGGGTCCCATCGTGGAGCCCACCCTGGAATGCATCATCCTCACTCCCATATGCAGCCATTCGCTGGTGGACCGCTCGGTTATTATCTCGCCCCAGAGCGAGATAGGCGTGCTGGCGCGGCGGGAGAAGGTCATGCCCTCCATATCCGTGGACGGGAGGGAGGAGGTGGAGCTCCCGCACGGCGGAAAGGTGCTCATCCGCAGAGCTCCCCGCCGCCTGAAGATGATCAAGGCGGTGGGGTATTCCTTCTATTCCCTCCTGCGCGAGAAGTTCGAGTTCCCGGAGGGGAAATGAGTGGCGTAGCCCGTAGGGAGGTCGAACATGTTGAGGGAGCTGCAGGTCCGTAACCTGGCCCTTATCCGGGAAGCGCGCCTCGAGTTCGGGCCCGGCCTCAACGTGCTCACGGGCGAGACGGGGGCGGGGAAGACGGTTCTGGTGGAGGCCTTGGGGCTGCTCCTGGGAAGCCGGGGAGATGCCGGATTCCTCAGCCCCGGGTCGGAGAGGATGGAGCTGGAGGCGGCCTTCGACCCGCCGAGGGGTGAAAAGTGGCGGGAGGTCCTGGAGGCGGAAGGCCTGGAGCCGGAGGACGAGGTCATCCTCCGCCGGGTGATAACCGCGGACGGAAGGAGCCGTTGTTACGTCAACGGGCGGATGTGCCCCGTGGGGACCCTTTCCCGGCTGGGAGAATACCTGGTGGACATCCACGGGCAGCACGAACACCAACGCCTGCTGCGTCCCTCCACCCACCTGGAGTACCTGGACGGGTACGGCCCCCCGGAGCACTTTGACCTGCTGAAGGAATACCGAGCCCTCTACCGGCGGTGGAAGGAGGCGCGGGAACGTTACCAGGCGGCTCGCCTGGAGGAGGCGGAGAGACTGCGGGAGATGGACCTCCTCCGCTACCAGGTGCGGGAGATAGAGGCCGTCAACCCCAGGGAGGGCGAGATCGAGGAACTCCTCAGGGAACGCAGGAAGATGCAGAACCGCGAGGAGCTCTTCCTGGCCGTCCGCGAGGCCTACGGGACGGTTTCCGGGGGAGAGGAAGGGGAGGGAGCCCTGGACCGCCTGGGAGAGGCACGCCGTGTGCTGGAGAAGGCGGCGGCGCTGGATGAGGACCTCCGCGGTTGGGCCGCCCGCCTGGAGGAGGCGGAGGAGATCCTCTCCGAGCTGGCCAGGGAGCTCCATGCCTACCTGGAGGGTCTTGATTTCCAGCCCGGCCGCCTGGAAGAGGTGGAGGCGAGGCTCCGGGACCTGGGCGGACTGGCCAAGAAGTACGGGAGCGACACCGGCGACATCCTTTCCTACCTGGAAAGGGCCAAGCGGAGGCTGGAGGAGCTGGAGGCCCTGGACGAGAGGAGGGAGGAGTACCGGGCGGAGGCGGAATCCCTGCGCGGAGAGGTGGAGCGGGCGGCGCAGGCCCTCCGGGGTTCCCGGGTCAAGCTGGCGGAGCGGCTCACCCGGGAGGTCAACGGGGAACTCAAGGAATTGAACATGGGAGGGATGCGTTTCCGCGTGCGGGTGGAGGCCCTGGAGGAACACGGGGAAAACGGGGCCGACCGCGTGGAGTTCGAGGTCTCTCCGGGAAAAGGCCTCCCCTTTCGCCCGCTGGCCCGCATTGCCTCCGGCGGGGAGCTCTCGCGCATCGCCCTGGCCTTGAAGCTGGCTCTGGCCAAGGCGGATGCCATACCCACCCTGGTCTTCGACGAGGTGGATTCCGGCATAGGGGGCACCACGGCGGACGTCCTGGCCCGCAAACTCTCCGGCATCTCCCGCTTCCACCAGGTCTTCTCCATCACCCACCTTCCCCAGGTGGCCGCGGCCTCCGATGTCCACCTGGCGGTGGAGAAACGGGAGACCGGAAGGGGGATAATAACCGAGATCCGCAGGCTGGAGGCGTCGGAGAGAGTGGAGGAGTTGGTGCGCATGTTGGGAGGGGAGGAGAGGACGGCCCGGGAACATGCCCTGGCCATGCTGGGCGGAAGGGCATCCCCGGCGGTGGACAGCGGGGATGGCTGAGGGGGTCAGCCCGAGGGGCGCTGCCCGCGCGGATACCGACCCCGCGAGGCCAAATAAAGGAAATGGAAATTAATGGCAGTATAACGTGGGACTCCGAAGGGCGGTCCTGTTCGCACCGGCCCCGGGGGCCTGGCCCGCCCGCGGTCGGGAGGGACGAAGGGTTCCCGCGGCCGGTGGCGCCGGAGGAAAGGCTTACGTGGAGAGGCGGGTACAGTGGGCGTTAAGGGGGAATATTTGGGTGTGAGCCTGGTTCGTTGTGGATAGTGGGGGAGTGATCGAGGTGTCCTTGGGTCTCGGGGGACGGGGCTCGTGGCGGCGGGCGCGGATCCTCGTCCTGGCGGTTGTGACCGCCTTGCCGGTGCTAGCCCTCCTTCCGGGCTGTGGCGGTGAGAGGAGCGGGGGTAGGCTGCGCGTGGCCGCGGACATCGTCCCTCTGGCCATGATCTGCCGGGAGGTGGGCGGCGATCGGGTGGAGGTGGAGACGCTGGTCCCTCCCGGATCCAGTCCCCATACCTACGAACTGACGGCGGGACAGGTGGGTTTCCTGGCCGGGGCCGACCTGCTGGTGATGAACGGCCTGGGCCTTATTCCCTGGGAGGAGGATCTGTGTTCCAGGGTAGGAAACCCGGACCTCGTGGTGGTGGAGGCGTCGGAGGCGGTTCCTGCGGAGGAACTGCTTCCCGCCGGCGCGGAGGGGTCGGAGGACCGCGGCGAGGATAGGGATGGCCATGGGCACGGTATCTACGACCCGCACCTGTGGCTGGATCCCGTCCTGGCCCTGCATATCGTGGATGCCGTGGAGGAGGGCCTGGTCCGGGTCGGCCCCCAGTACGCCGGGTACTTCCGGGACCGGGCGTCGGAGCTGCGCGCGGAGATTGCTTCCCTCCACGGGGAGGTCGAAAGGCGTACCGCGGCCTTCACCCACCGGGAATTCATCTCCTTCCATTCCAGTTGGGCCTACTTCGCCCACCGATACGGGTTGCGCCAGGCGGGGGTCATCGAGGAACTGCCCGGAAAGGAGCCTTCGGTTGGGGAGATCGCCTCCCTGGTGGAACTGGCGAGGAGCAGGGGCATCAGGGCGATTTTCGCCGAAGAACAGTTCAACCCCAGGGTGGCGGAGACCGTGGCCGAGGAATCGGGGGGGGAGGTAAGGGTTTGGGTGCTGGATCCCCTGGGAGACCTGGCGGACCCGCGGAGAGGGGATTACTGCGCGCTCATCCGGTATAACCTGGGGATCATGGAGGAGGCTTTGCGGTGAAAAGATGCCGCGTGCGCGAGTTCCTCACCGCGGGGGGCGAGGAGCCACGCCGGGTGATCCAGGTCCGGGGATTATGGGTGCGCAGGGACGGGCACACCGTCCTGGAGGACATCACCTTCGATGTGCGGGAGGGGAGTTTCCTGGGCATAATCGGCCCCAACGGGGCCGGGAAGACGACCCTCCTGCGGGCCATCCTGGGACTGGTTAAGCCGGACAGGGGGGAGATCCGGGTGTTGGGCCTCGGCCCCCGGGAATTGAAGCACGAACTGCACCATATCGGTTACATGCCCCAGCAGGTGCTCTTCGACCCCCATTTTCCGGTGTCCGTATACGACGTGGTGATGATGGGGCGGGCGTGTTGTATCGGTCCCCTGCGCCTTCCCTCCCGGGCGGACCGGGAGGCGGTACTCCAAAGCATAGCCGACGTGGGTCTGCAGGGACTGGAAAGAAAACCCATCGGAGAGCTCTCCGGGGGGCAACAGAAAAGGGCTTTCTTAGCGCGGGCCCTGTGTCTGGAGACCAGCATCCTGATCCTCGACGAGCCCACCGCGGGCCTGGACCTGGATTCCCAGGCCAGGTTCATGGATCTCCTGGCCAGGCTGAAGGAGGAGAAGAAGCTTACCGTGGTCTTCGTGTCCCACGACGTCAACGTCCTGGCCCGTTTCGCGGACGAGATCGTGTGCATCAACCGGTCCATGCACCTGCACGGACCACCCCGGGAGGTGCTGGGGAGCGAGAGGTTGAGGGAGGCCTACCGCTGCGAGTTCGACTTCCTGGCCGGGGCGGGATACGGGGCCCCTTCGGGGCAGGTGTGAAAGTCGGCGGGGGATGGGGCAAGCACCACCCTCGCCGTCCAGGAAAGGCCCTGGCTCTTGGGGCAGGGAATCGGTGGAGTGGCGCGCCTTCCGCGCCCCGTAAGGCGCGGTAGGGCGGAAGCCGTCACGGGAAGGCCGTCAACGACGGGAAAGGAAAAGGAGGAGGGATTGCTGGCTTACGGCTTCGCTCAGCGGGCCCTGTTGGGCGGCGTGATGATCGCCGCGGTGTGCTCCCTTCTTTCCTTCTTCGTTGTGGTCAGGAGGATGGCCTTCGTGGGTATGGGCATCTCTCATGCCGCTTTCGGAGGGGTAGCGCTGGGCCTTGTCCTCGGCCTGGATCCCCTGATCACCGCGGGGGGGTTCTGCGTCCTGGTGGCCATGGGAATCGGATGGTTGGGCGAGAAGGGGAGGGTACACGAGGACACCGTGATCGGCATCCTCTTTGCCGCCGCCATGGCCCTGGGGGTGGTCCTGGTCCGCGCGGCCCGAGCCTATAACCTGGACCTCATGAGCTACCTCTTCGGCAGCATATTGGCTCTGCGCTGGGCCGACATCCTGGTCATGGGGCTGGTGGCCCTCCTTTCCCTGGCCTTCCTGGCCCTCTTCTTCAAGGAACTGCTGTTCATAGCCTTCGACCGGGAGACGGCCATAGCCAGCGGGCTCCCGGTGAGGAGCGTGGATTACGCCTTCCTCATCTTTCTAGCCCTGGTGGTGGTCATCTCCATCAAGCTGGTGGGGATAATCCTGGTATCCGCGCTCCTGGTCATCCCCGCCGCGACGGGGATGCAGCTATCCCGCAATTTCCGGGGGGTACTTGTCGCCGCGGAGGTGGCGGGGATAACCTCGGTGGCCGTCGGGCTTTACCTCTCCTACCTTTTCGACGTGGCTTCCGGGGCGTGCATCGTCCTGGTCCTCTTTTCCCTGTTCCTCCTGTCCTACGCACTCTCGCCGCGCAGGCAGTACATGCAGCGCCGTCTCGAGGGGTGATGCCGTTTCCGGGTAAGTGAATCCCCTTACCCGGAGTCGCCCGCCCTCTCGCGCAGGGCGCGGAAAAGGGCGTTCATCTCCTCCACGTATTCCTTGGGGTCAACGTAGGGGCGACTGTACCCGGCCTTGGTCTCCTCGCTGATGCCGTCACCCACCGCTTCCTTCCCGGCCCGGAAAACATACTCCAGTTGTTCGGCGGCGGGACAGGGGTCTCGCGCCAGGAGCGCCGAGGATGGGAAGAGGATGGAAGCATGGAGCTCACTCCCGCCCACCTCCGCCATGCGCTGGAAGGTGAGCACCAGGGGGTCGAAGTTCCTCAGTCCGGGAAAGCCACAGGTGGAAACGAGAACGGTGCGTTGCCCGCCCTGACTTTCGTTGCGGCGGGGATGAGAACACACCCCGTCCTCGTAATGCTGGTAGGGCTCGGCCAGGGGCATGATGCGGTCCAGGAAGCGCTTCATGATCGCGTTCATGCTACAGATGTAGAGGGGGGTCGCGTAGACCAGGACATCCGCCCGCGACATCTTGGCGTGCAGTTCCGGGACGTCGTCTTTGTGCCGGCAGGTGCCCGGGGTCTTGAACCAGCATTGGATGCAACCCAGGCAATCGGCGATCTTCTTCTCCGCCAGGTAAACGGTCTCCGTCTCCGCCCCCGCGGAAGCGGCGCCCGCCATGAAGCGCTCGAGCACCAGGGCCGTAAGCCCCTTCTCCCTGCGGGGACTGGAGTTGAAGGCCAGGACGTACTTTCTCTTTTCCCTCACCCGGGTCACCTCCCAGTCCGTTTCCTCTTCCTCCGGATTTCTGTTAAACGCGAAAAGCACAAGTCCCTTCTCCCTGCGGGGGCCGGGGATTTTGGCCGGGAGCTATCTGTTCTTCTCCCTCACCATGCCTTTCGTTCCCTGGTCCATGCCGGCTTTAAAGATTATAAGCCTTGGGCAGCCTCCCCGTGAGCATTGCGGCCAAAGGGCATAAGCGGTTCTTAAGGGGGAAAGGGCGAGCCGACGCCGATAAGAAAGGCCACAGGGGGACCGTGGAACGGGGACACTGCCGCACGCCGCCCGGCATGGAGGCTTCCCGAGGGACGGGGTGCAGTGGCTTGCGCGAAAGGCTGTCCGCGGAAACGGCAATGCCTGGCGGAAACGGAGGGAAAAGCTTTGGGGTGACCGTGGCTTGCGCAACGGGCTTTCCGGGGAATCGGACAGGCCAGCGGATGTTAAGGAGAACGTCCACAGGGGGACTGTGGAACGGGGACACTGCCGCACGCCGCCCGGCATGGAGGCTTCCCGAGGGACGGGGTGCGCTGGGCTCGCGGCCCGAGGTCCGGTTGAAGGGGCACATTGTATACTCTATACTGGGAAGGCGGGACGATGGCCGGAAAGAGGGGTGAGCGGTCATTACCGTAGGCGTTTGCGAACCAGAAGTAGGGAGGACGGAATCCCTCAGGGTCACAGGGATTCCGTCTCTTTTTAAAGAATAATCAGTTTGAATCCCCGCGGGCCTCAACCTGCCGGGTAAGCCGACAGGAGGGAAGGGACTGGGACACAAATGCCAGGTACATGCAAGGGCGAGGAACGGCAGCTGAATGACTACGGGGGAGGTTGAAGGATGCCGGTTAAATACATCTTCGTGACCGGCGGGGTCTCCTCTTCCCTGGGGAAGGGGATCACCGCGGCCTCCCTGGGCCGCCTGCTCAAGGCGCGCGGGCTCAGGGTGACCATGCAGAAAATGGACCCCTACATCAACGTGGATCCCGGGACCATGAATCCATTCCAGCACGGCGAGGTCTTCGTCACCGACGACGGCACGGAGACCGACCTGGACCTGGGGCACTACGAGCGCTTCGTCGACGAGCACTTGGGCAGGGAGAACAACGTCACCACCGGGAGCGTGTACTGGTCCATCATCACCCGGGAGCGCAAGGGGGAGTTCCTGGGGGGGACGGTCCAGGTCATACCCCACATCACCAACGAGATCAAGGAACGCATCCTGCGCCTCACCCGTTCCACGGAGGTGGACGTGGTCATAACCGAGATCGGGGGGACGGTAGGGGACATCGAGAGCCTGCCCTTCCTGGAGGCCATCCGCCAGTTCAAGAAGGACGTGGGCCCGGAGAACGTCATGTACGTGCACGTGAGCCTGGTACCCTACCTGGAGACCACGCGGGAGATGAAGACCAAGCCCACCCAGCACAGCGTGAAGGAACTGCGTTCCATAGGGATCCAGCCCGACGTCATCGTCTGTCGTTCCAAGGAGCCCATCGGCATGGACCTCAAGGACAAGATCTCCCTTCTCTGCGATATCGACATAGAGGCGGTGATATCCGCGCCCACCGCGGATTGTATCTACGAGGTGCCCCTCATCCTCCACGCCGAGGGCCTGGGGGATTACGTGGCCCGCCACCTGGGCCTGGAAGGCCACGAGGAGGACCTCTCGGCGTGGGAGGAGATGGTGCGCCGCATCAAGTCCGCGGACCGCGATGTGGCCATCGGGATAGTGGGCAAGTACGTGGACCTACCCGACGCCTACCTCTCCATCATCGAGAGCCTCAAACACGGGGGGTTCGCCCATTCCGCCAGGGTGAATATCGTGTGGGTGGCCTCCGACGACGTGACCCGCGAGAACGCGGAGAGCGTCCTCTCCGGGCTGGACGGCATACTGGTGCCCGGGGGTTTCGGGGTCCGGGGCGTGGACGGGAAGGTGGAGGCCATCCGCTACGCCAGGGAGAACAACGTGCCCTTCCTGGGCATCTGCCTGGGCCTGCAGTGCGCGGTCATCGAGGCGGCGCGCAACCTCTGCGGGCTGGAGAAGGCCAACAGTTCCGAGTTCGATCCCGCCACGCCGGACCCGGTGATCGACCTCCTGCCCAGCCAGAGGGACGTGGACGAGATGGGTGGGACCATGCGCCTGGGCCTCTACCCATGCAAGCTCTCCGAGGACTCCCTGGCCTTTGCCTGTTACGGTGAGGAGGTCATCTACGAGCGGCACCGGCACCGTTACGAGGTGAACAACCACTATCGAACCGCGCTTCAGGAGGCGGGGATCGTTTTCTCCGGGGTCTCGCCGGACGGGAGGCTGGTGGAGATCATCGAGAGGCGGGATCACCCTTGGTTCCTGGCCTGCCAGTTCCACCCCGAGTTCAAGTCCCGTCCCAACCGTCCCCATCCCCTCTTCCGGGAATTCGTGGGCGCCGCGTTGCGCCGCCGCATGGGGCAGGCCGAGGCTCCGGATCTCAGGGTCGCGGGCTGAGGCGGAGGCGGGATCGGCCGGTGGTCCGCGGGGTACGCTCCTCTGCCCTGCTGACGGCGGATAGGGATAAGCGCGGCGCACCATGTCGGCGTGGACGACGAGCCGGGACGGCATGAAAGGGCGAACCGCAACTGGGCGGCCGAAGGACGAGGAACCGCGGGATCCCCAAACCGAGGAATTGGAGCACGGGAGGGAAAGGGGATGGAGGACCTGCTGCTGGAGACCTTCCTCCAGTTGGTAAGAATTGACAGTGAGACCTTCCACGAGGGCCGGGTGGTGGAATTCGTCGTGGGCTGGACCCGCGACTGCGGTTTCGAGGCCTACGTGGACAACGCGGGAAAGGCGGTGGGCGGGGAGGCGGGCAACGTCTACGTGCGAATTCCCGCCGCCGGCGTGGAGGCGCCGCCCCTTCTCTTCTGTTCCCACCTGGATACGGTGAGCCCGGGGCGGGGCGTGGAGCCCCTGGTGCGGGGAGAGAGGGTCATCTCCGCCGGGAAGACCGTGCTGGGTGCGGATTGCAAGGCGGGGGTGGCGGTCATGTTGGAGCTCATCCGCCTTGCCGGGGAGGGTGGGTTTCCCCACGGTCCGCTTGAATTCCTCTTCACCATCGCCGAGGAAAAACAGCTCCAGGGCGTGCGCAACCTGGAATGGGAGCGTATCCGCTCCCGCCACGCCTTCGTTCTGGACGGTTCGGGCGGAGTGGGAGGCATAATCAACGCCTCTCCCACCCAGGACAACCTGGAGTTCGTCTTCACCGGCCGCGCAGCCCACGCCGGGGTGGAACCGGAAAAGGGCATTAACGCCATCTACGGGGCCTGCTGGGCGGTGAGCCTCATGCGCCTGGGGCGTATCGACTCCGAGACCACCGCCAACGTGGGGATCATACGCGGTGGGCGGGCGGTGAACATCGTACCCGATCGCGCCGTGGTGGAGGGAGAGGTGCGCTCCCTGGACCAGGAAAAACTGGAGGAACAGAGGAGGAGCATGATCCGCGCCGCCATGGAGGCCGAGGCGGCGGTGGGAGTGGGGGTGGAGGTTAGGACCGAGCGGGCTTACGAGGGCTTCCGCATCGATCCCCGGGATCCCCTGGTGCTTCTCGCCGTGGAGGCGGGAAAGGCCATGGGCATGAGGATGGAGGTCCGTTCCTCGGGAGGGGGGAGCGACGCCAACTTCCTGAACGCCTCGGGGATAAAGGCCCTGGTCCTGACCATGGGTTCGCGCGAGGCCCACACCACCCACGAGTACCTGGAGATAGCGGACCTGCGCCGCCTGGAGAGGCTGTGCCGGGAAATAGCCGGGGCGGCGGGAAGGCTGAGGGGAAAGTGAAGGAAGGACACGGACACGAGCTTCTCCACAGGCGCACCGTCTTCGAGGGCAAGGTGGTGCGGTTATACGTGGACCGGGTCCGCCTTCCCGATGGCCGGGAGGCGGAAAGGGAGGTGGTGCTCCACTGGGGAGCGGTGGGCATGGTCCCCGTGGATGCCGAGGGCAGGGTCATCCTGGTGCGCCAGTATCGGCACGCTCCCGGGGAGACGCTCCTGGAGATACCGGCGGGCAAGCTATCCCCGGGCGAGGAACCCCTGCATTGCGCGCAAAGGGAGCTCCTGGAGGAAGTGGGGTGCCGGGCAGGCAGGTGGGTGAAGCTGGCCTCCTTCTACACCTCGCCCGGTTTTTCCGACGAGATGCTCCACCTCTACCTGGCCCTCGACCTCCAGGAAGGGGAGGCCTCTCCCGAGGAGGACGAGTTCCTCGAGGTAGTGCGCATTCCCCTGGACCGGGCCCTGGCGCTGGTAAGGGAGGGAGAGGTCAAGGACTCCAAGACGGTGGCGGGCCTGGCCCTGGCTGCCCTGTACAGGGAGGGAAAATTCGCTTGACGGAGGGGCTTGACGGTTTCCCGGCATATTTTTCGGCATCCGAGGGACATCAAGAGGGGCGACGGGAAGCCCCGATGGTTGGGCAAGGGGTTTCCGGAAAAGTACCCGGGAGCTGGAGGGAAAGCGATGGTCGTAGGTGTGCCCCGTGAGGTGGTTGACCAGGAGTTCCGGGTGGCTCTCACCCCCCAGGGTGCCCACGAACTGGTTCACGAGGGACACAGGGTGCTGGTGGAAAAGGGGGCCGGGGAGGGCTCCAGCATTTCCGACCGTGAATACCGCGAAGCGGGGGCCGAGGTCGTGGAGGGCCCGGAGGAGGTATTCGGGGAGTCGGAGCTGGTCCTTAAGGTCAAGGAGCCCCAGGAAAGCGAGTATCCCCTCCTCAGGGAAAACCAGGTGCTCTTCGCCTTCCTGCACCTGGCCGCCAACCGCGGGCTCACCGAGGAACTCCTGAAGAGACGGGTCATAGGGGTTGCCTACGAGACGGTCCAGAGGGATGACGGGACCCTCCCCCTCCTGGCCCCCATGAGCGAGGTGGCCGGGCGCATGGCTCCCCAGGTGGGGGCACATTACCTGGAAAAGATGAACGGAGGTAGGGGGCTGCTTCTCGGGGGGGCCACCGGCGTCCCGCCCGCCAACGTGGTCATCCTGGGGGCGGGCATCGTGGGCTCCCATGCCGCCATACTGGCCACCGGGATGGACGCTCACGTCATAGTCCTGGACAAGAGCGTGGTCAAGATGCGCTACCTGGAACACATCCTGCACGGACGCATAACCACCCTGATCTCCAACAAGATGAACGTCACCCTGGCGGTAAAAGACGCCGACCTGGTGATCGGCGCGGTCCTGGTCCCCGGTGCCCGCTGCCCCGTGCTGGTGGGGGAGGAGGTGGTAAAGGACATGCGTCCCGGTTCCGTGGTGGTGGACGTGTCCATAGACCAGGGGGGATGCTTGATGACCTCGCGTCCCACCACCCATTCCGATCCCGTTTACGAGGCACACGGCGTGCTCCATTACTGCGTGGGCAACATGCCCGGAGCGGTGCCCCATACCTCCACCTTCGCCCTGACCAACGTCACCTTGCCCTACGTGCAGATGATAGCCGGGCTGGGGCTGGCGGAGGCCGTGCGCCGGGACAGGAGCCTGGCCAGAGGCGTGAACACCATCGAGGGGAGGATAACCAATCGGCCCGTAGCCGAGTCCCACGCCCTGGAGTACGAGCCCCTGGAATATATCCTCCCCATGGAATTCCCGGGGGCCGAGTACCCCGGCTATCTCACCCCGGGAGGAGGG